>Ga0316604_10003936_pt1 | contig 10135 bp, 10 predicted proteins | sample OWC_soil_day20_C_FD_207650 | JGI IMG/M metagenome (GOLD analysis project Ga0316604, IMG submission 207650) | Wetland soil microbial communities from Old Woman Creek delta, Ohio, United States - OWC_soil_day20_CT | ecosystem: Environmental > Terrestrial > Soil > Wetlands | place: USA: Ohio...
CCTCTCCGTAAAGGATGTCGAAGATAGCCTCGCGGAACGGCGGGGCCACCTTGTTCTTGACAACCTTGACCTTGGTTTCGTTGCCGATCACTTCATCGCCCTTCTTGATGCCTCCAATGCGACGAATGTCGAGACGCACCGAAGCGTAGAACTTCAGCGCATTGCCCCCGGTTGTTGTCTCCGGGCTACCGAACATGACGCCGATCTTCATCCGGATCTGGTTGATGAAAATCACCAGCGTATTGGTCCGGTTGATGTTCCCCGTCAGTTTGCGCAAGGCCTGGCTCATCAGGCGAGCGTGCAAGCCGGGCAACGAGTCGCCCATTTCACCTTCGATTTCCGCCTTGGGTACCAGAGCGGCTACTGAATCGATCACCACCACATCGACACTGCCGGAGCGCACCAGCATATCGGCAATTTCCAACGCCTGCTCGCCGGTGTCCGGCTGCGAGATGAGCAAGTCATCGAGCTTAACCCCTAGTTTCTGGGCATAGCCGGGATCCAGAGCGTGCTCGGCATCAATGAAGGCTGCTGTCCCCCCGAGTTTTTGCATCTGGGCCACAACCTGCAAGGTCAGCGTGGTCTTGCCGGAAGATTCCGGCCCGTATATCTCGACAACACGGCCGCGCGGCAAGCCGCCGACGCCGAGCGCGATATCCAGCCCGAGCGAGCCGGTGGAGACGACCTGAATATCCTTCTCCACACTGCCTTCGCCCATCTTCATGATCGACCCTTTACCGAATTGCTTCTCGATCTGGGCCAACGCAGCTGCCAGTGCTTTTGCCTTGTTGTCGTCCATTGCGCTTCCTTTTTGAAATTACTGGGAATTATCTCATGTTCGACTGCCTACGATCAGCAGAAGGATGCCGTCGAATACTGTGATTATATACAGCTAACTGGAATGGCGAAACCGCAAACGAAAACCCCGGTATTTCCTAGTTCAAGCCATCACGCCGTCGTCCGGCTGCTCGATCCGCCTGAGCACGCCTTTCAGCGCATAGGCCACTGACTGTGCTCGAACAGCCTCCCGGCTTCCTTCAAAACGGCAGGTCTCAGTCGTAACTCCACCGCTACGGCATGCCCAGGAAAAACACACCGTTCCGACCGGCTTTTCATCCGACCCACCGGACGGCCCGGCAATCCCCGTAATGGCCAAGGACCAATCGGCATGGCTGTTCCGCAAGGCCCCTTCGGCCATGGCCACGGCAACGGGCTGACTCACCGCGCCGTGCCGAACCAGCGTCTCCGCTTGCACGCCGAGCATCTCCTGCTTGGCCTCGTTTGAGTACGTCACGAATCCGCGGTCAAACCACTCCGAACTGCCTGCGATCGCAGTCAAGCACTGGGCGACCCAGCCGCCAGTACATGACTCGGCGGTAACCAGAGTCATCCGATCTGCGCGCAACGCGATGCCGACTTGTTCAGCAAGCGCTTCCAGCATTCCCTGATCAGGTACTTTCATCCCGCAAACCACGACGGCAGATAGCGTATCAGCGCCAAAACCAGGACCGTGTAGCCTCCGGCCACAAGATCATCCGCCATGACGCCAAAGCCGTTTTTGACCCGCTCATCAAAAAAACGGGCGGGCTGCGGCTTCACGATGTCGAAAAAGCGGAACAGCATGAAGGCCAGGCTCTGCCACAACCAACCCGCAGGACAAATGAATAGAACCGCCCAGAACGGGACTATCTCGTCCCACACAATGCTCCCGTGGTCGGTTACGCCCAGATCCCGGCCCGTCCGATCGACAACGAAGATTCCGAGGATGTAGTTGGCCAGCAAGAAGAGCAGCAGGGCGAAATCCCCCATCGCGCTACGTAGCGGCAGAAAACTCAGCCACGCGAAAAGCGTACCCACCGTTCCGGCGGCAAACGGCGACAAGCCGCTGCCAAACCCGCAGGCAACCAGATGTGCGGGATGCGAAAAGAGAAAGCGCAGCGGAGGCGCCTTACTGGTTTTGATCTTGACCAAAGTGATCGAATCCTTTCCGACTGACCGAAACCCGCCCCCCTTGCTCGTCGATCAGACGAACTTCGCCACGTTCCTGGGCGGCAAGCATTCGACCGATGCGCCACAAGGGCAGATCAAGCTCGGTAGCCAAGCCGGATAGACCGGCCCGGTTTTCCACCGCGGCCGTAAAAATGAGTTCATAGTCGTCGCCTCCTGACAATTGGCATCGGCGGGCCAGGGCGCTCTCGACGCCTTTTGGCAGACTCGGCAAGCGCGCAACGAACACCTCGGCATCGAGCGCCGAACGTTCAACAATATGCCCCAAATCCGCCAGCAATCCATCGGAGACATCAATCGCTGAAGATGCCAGCTTGCGCTCCCGCAACGCCATTCCCAACGCGACCCGGGGCATGGGTTTTTGCAGCGCGCCAATGCAGACAGCGCAAAGATCATCAGCCAGCGCGACACGTCCTTGCAGATGCGCCAGGCCAAGCGCTGCCAGACCCGGAGTCCCCGAAACCCAGACATCGTCGCCAACACGCGCCTTGTCGCGACGCAACGCCTCTCCCGAAGGAAGTTCGCCCAGCGCGGTCACACAGAGAGTAAGCGGTCCGCGTGTCGTATCCCCGCCGACCAGATCAACGCCATAGCGCCGGGCACACGCAAAGAATCCTTGGGTGAACGCCCCCAGCCAGGACTCATCCGCTACCGGCAGACTGCCTGCGAGCAGCGACCACCGTGGCTTCGCGCCCATCGCCGCCAAGTCGGAGACGTTCACCGCCAGAGTCTTCCAGCCCAGTTGAAACGGATCGGTCTCGGGAAAGAAATGCGTTCCGGAAACCAGCATATCGGTAGTGATCGCCAACTCCATTCCCGGAGACGGCGCCAGGACCGCGCAATCATCTCCCGGACCAAGCACCGCTTGCGGTGTTTCACGGGCGAAGTATCGATCGATCAGGTCAAATTCTGTTGGCATGACGACACACGATCAACCTGAACACCCAAAATACCCGATTGTCGGCATGACTGGCTGGCGAAACAGCACTCTCCCTTTCGGTATGTAGAAATCCACGGAGAGGAAGAAAAGAGGCGATTCAGGATTTACGGCTTGCAGCACGCTTTGCCTCGACTTCGGCAGTCCGGATTTTCGCCGCGAGCTTGTCGAGCACACCGTTAACGTATTTGTGGCCATCTGTGCCACCAAATCCCTTGGCCAACTCGATGGCTTCGTTGATGATCACGCGATACGGCGTCTGCGGGCAGTTGACCAGTTCATAGGCCCCCGCCAGCAAAACGCAGGCTTCGATGGGCGACAATTCCGAAAAGGGGCGATCCAGATGCGCTTGCAGCTGCCCCTGCAATTCCGGCTGCTGGGCAAGAACGCCACGCAGCAATCCAACGAAGAACTCCCGATCCGCCTTGTCGAACCCCTCGGCATCGGCAAGGTGAGCGTGGATAGCGGCCTCATCCTGCCCGCCGACGCGCCATTGATACAGCCCCTGCAGCGCGAATTCGCGAGCCCGCCGACGAGGCGACTTGGGCATTTTTTTCTCGGTCTGCTTGTCAGCAGACGACTCGGATGCCTTGCTCATTGCGGCCGATCTCCCATTGCGCGTAACAAGTTCGCCATCTCGACGGCAGCCTGGGCGCAATCCATGCCCTTTTGCTGCATGCGCGCCAGTGCCTGGTCATCGTCCTCGCAAGTCAGGATACCGTTGGCAACGGGAATTCCGGAATCGAGTTGCACCTCCATCACGGCACGGCAGGAATCGTTCGAGACGATTTCAAAGTGATACGTTTCTCCGCGAATGACGGCCCCCAAGGCAATCAACGCATCGAAGCGGTCGCTTTGCGCCAGATTCTGCAGGGCGAGCGGGATTTCCAGCGCACCAGGAACCGTAGCGATCTCGATTTTGCTTTCGCTCACGCCAAGGCGGCGAAGCTCTGCGGTGCACGCCGAAAGCAGCCCTTCGCAGACATCCTGGTTAAAGCGGCTCATGACGATGCCAACGGACAGAGACTGTCCATCGAGATTGGCTTCGTATTCGTAGATATTTTCAAAGCGGGACATGTGAGTATTCCAGGAAAACCTTCTATTCGAGTTCGGCAGCCGACGTAACGTAACCGGTCACTTCCAGGTCAAAACCAGTCATGCTCGGCATGCGACGCGGACTTGCCATCAGCTTCATCTTGCGCACGCCGAGGTCACGCAGAATCTGCGCGCCAATGCCATAGATGCGCGGATCCCATTTCGCTGCTGGCACCGGCGCATCCCCCTGATCAGACAAGGATGAGAGAATATCCTGCCCGGTCTCGGGACGATGAAGCAGGACAATCACCCCGGCCTCGGCTTTGGCAAGGGCCCGCAGCGCCACATCGAGCGAGAAGTTGTGACGACGGCTTCCCGTATCGAGGAAATCGAGGACAGACAATGGCTCGTGCACACGCACCAGCACCTCGCGCTCGGGGGTGATATCGCCCCGGGTCAGCGCCAGATGAACGCCGTCGGTTGTCAGGTCGGAAAAGGCGTGCAGCAAGAACTCGCCGTAGGCCGTCTTGACCGTCCTGGAATGGCTGCGCTTGACCAGCGTTTCATTGCGACTGCGGTAATGGATGAGATCGGCGATGGTGCCGATCTTGAGGCCGTGCTCGCGCGCGAACTCGATCAGGTCCGGCAAGCGCGCCATCGTCCCATCCTCCTTGAGGACTTCGCAGATGACCGACGCGGGTTCCAGACCTGCCAGTTGCGCCAGATCGCAGCCGGCTTCCGTGTGCCCGGCGCGCACCAGCACGCCCCCCGGCTTTGCGGTAATCGGAAAAACGTGCCCCGGCTGAACGACATCCTCCGGCCGCGCATTGCGCGCCACAGCCACCTCGACGGTACGCGCACGGTCTTGTGCGGAAATGCCGGTGCTCACCCCTTCGGCCGCTTCGATCGACACGGTGAACGCCGTGTTGTACGGGCTCTTGTTGTCGCGCGCCATCGGCGTCAGGCCGAGTTGCTGGCTGCGGGCTTCGGTGATCGTCAGGCAGACCAGCCCACGTGCGTGGGTGACCATGAAATTGATGGCCTCCGGGGTGACATGCTCGGCGGCGAGGATCAGATCACCTTCGTTTTCCCGGTCCTCTTCATCGACGAGAATGACCATGCGGCCGGCTCGTATCTCGGCAAGGATCTCCTCGACCGACGAAATAGCCGACGATTGACTCGATGGACACATCTAGATTCCCTCCTCGGCATCGGGATTCAACATACGTTCGACATAGCGCGCGATCAGGTCAATTTCCAGATTGACCCGTCCGCCCGCATACAAGCGACCCAAGGTCGTGACTTCCAGGGTATGCGGAATCAGGTTGATGGTAAAACACGCTCCGCTGACTGAATTTGTCGTCAGGCTGACGCCGTTGACCGTGATCGACCCCTTGCGGGCAATGTACTTGGCAAGGGACTCGGGCGCCCGGATTTCCAGCAACCGGTTGTCCCCCACCGGATCGAAGCGGATAACCTCGCCAACGCCGTCGACGTGACCGGACACCAGATGCCCACCAAGTCGATCGGCCAACCGTAGCGCCTTTTCCAGATTGATCGGCCCGGGAGCATCAAGACCGATCGTGCAGGATAGCGTTTCAGGCGAGACATCGACACAAAAACAATGGCCCTGCTTGTCGACGACCGTCAGACACACACCGTTGCAGGCAATCGAATCGCCTTGTGTCACGTCGTCAAGATCGAGGCACCCCGCGTCGACGGTAAGACGTACCGTAGGCGTGCCATCGTTACGCGGAGTTAGTTGTTTGATTTGCCCGACAGCGGCAACGATTCCGGAGAACATTTTGAGGATCAACCAGATGGGGAATTGGGAGGACCGAAATATTACCACGAGCAGGTCGTTCGTCCGGCATCGACAGAAATGCCAGGCGACGCCTGAAGCACCGCCAGATTCTTTTTTCCCCGCTCAAAAACAAAAACGACGACGCCACCCTGCGGTGGCGTCGTCGCACTGAAGAAAGCCGGCGTCTATGGCGTAACCGGTTTCTCAGCCTGAACAATCGCCGGTTTGTCCTGAATGGCGGCAACGTTCTTGTGCCCTGCATCAGGATGCCAGCCCAGCGTAAAGAACAGAACCGCAAAGCCGACCACGTAGGCCACCGCGACGTGCCAGCCGTGACGTAACCAGTTGCCGACCGACTTGGCTTCCGGATACATATTGGAAAGCGCAACGCCCGCCGATGAACCAAACCAGATCATCGAGCCGCCGAAACCGACGGCATAGGCCAGGAAGCCCCAGTCATATCCGCCTTGCTTGAGCGCCAAGGCAGTCAACGGGATGTTGTCAAACACAGCAGAAACGAATCCGAGACTCAGCGCAGCCAGGGCGGACGCTGGGGGCAGTTTCTCAACCGGCATCATTGATGCGCAGGTCACCAGCGAGAGCAGGAAGATCGACCCCTTGAAGGTTTCCGGCAGGATTTCCCAGTCCGGCCGACGCACCGGCACCGAAAGAAGGATCGCCAGCCAGACCGCAACACCGATGAAAGGGAAATGGTCGGCCAGCGCATTGAACTTCACGTTGATCACAACGTTTGTGATGATGGCAAAAACCAGGATCAGCGCGACAATGCCAACACGCGCCTTATCCACCTTGGTGTGCTCGTGCGCACTCTTGATGATCGGCGAATAGGCATGCTGCTGCTTGGAGGCAAAATAGGCAGTGATGCACAGCGCCACTACCGCTGCCACATAAGCGTCAAATACGACGAGCGGACTCACACCGTCGATCCACATCATGGTCGTCGTCGTGTCGCCGACCACCGACCCGGAACCGCCTGCATTTGAAGCCGCGACGATCGCAGCCAGATATCCGACATGCACCCGGCCCTTGAACAGTTGGTGCGCCATGGCGCCACCGATCAGCGCGGCAGCAATGTTATCGAGGAAGCTGGACAGCACAAACACCATGACCAGCATGACGAAACCACCCTTCCAGTCATCCGGGAGGTATTTCGGCAGGATGACCGGCACATGGCTCTTCTCGAAGTGGCGGGAAAGAATGGCAAACCCCATCAAAAGACAGAAAAGATTGGCCAGAATCACCCACTCATGCCCGAAATGCGCAGCCAGTCCGGCCATACCATCGCCCGCCTTGAATCCGGTGAACAACAGTTTGTACGCCGTGATCGTCACCATCCCCGTGAGACCGACGTAAAGCGTGTGCCCATGGAACAAGGCCACCCCGAGCAGGGTCAACGCGAACAGGACAAAATCAAGCGGAATCCCCGCCACCATGACGGGCTCGCCCGCCAACACCGGTGTGGCGACCCCCGACAAAACAAGCGCCGTAAAAACGGCGCGCGACACAGCCCGATTCATCACACTCTCCCAAGCAAGAAGGCGAAACCCGTAATCGACAGATTATCCATTAACCGTTCGACAAAAGAAACCTGACCGGCCCACGCGCAAGCGCACAAATGCCCCACGCATGCACATGAAATGCGAAAGGCTGCAACGTACGCAGCCTTTCGTTTCACCCCCGGGCAATACGGCAATATTCGCCTACTTTCCAGCACTCTCCTCGGCCAGCAGACGGTCGACGCCGCTCACCAGCGCCCGGATCGACGCGGTGACAATGTTGGCATCCATCCCCACGCCATAGCATTCGCGCTCGCCACCGGCAAGCATGACTTCCATGAAGGCACACGCCCTGGCATCTTCCCCCTTGCCCATCGAGCGCTCCTCATAGCTGCGCACCTGGACCGCAATTCCCAGGCTGCCCAGTGCGTGCACAGCCGCATCGATCGGGCCGTTGCCCTTGCCGGTCAACACGTGCTTTTCGCCCTTGGTCTGCACGGTCAGACGAATTCCCTGGCCGCCATTGTCCTCGAACAGGTGGTGCCCGATATAGCCGACCGGGGTCTCGCTTTCGAGATAGGTCCTGGAGAAGAGCGTCCAGATGTCGGCGGCTTCCATTTCCCCGCCATGTTCATCCGTATAGCGTTGCACTTCGCCGGAGAACTCAACCTGGAGCCGGCGCGGCATGGCCACGCCGTATTCGGTTTCCAGCAGATAGGCGATGCCGCCTTTCCCGGACTGACTATTGATGCGTATCACCGACTCATAGCTACGCCCGAGATCGGCGGGATCGATCGGCAAATAGGGCAGGTTCCACTGCTCTTCCGGGCGCTGCCGCGCAAACCCCTTCTTGATCGCGTCCTGATGCGAACCGGAGAACGCGGTGAAAACCAGGTCGCCGACGTACGGGTGACGCGGATGGATCGGCAACTGGGTGCAATGCTCGAAATCGCGCGCCACCGCATTGATGTCCGAAAAATCGAGGTTCGGGGAAATACCCTGCGTATAGAGATTGAGCGCCAGAGTAACGAGGTCGACGTTACCGGTACGTTCGCCGTTGCCAAACAGGCAGCCTTCAACCCGGTCGGCGCCGGCCATCAACCCGAGTTCGGCCGCGGCAACCGCCGTGCCACGATCATTGTGCGGATGAAGACTGATGAGAATGCTGTCGCGCTTCGCCAGATGCCGGTGCATCCATTCGATCTGATCCGCGTAGATGTTCGGTGTGGCCAATTCCACCGTTGTCGGCAGATTGAGGATGATCTTGTTGTCGGGCGTAGCGCCCCAGGCTTCGGTCACAGCGTTACAAACTTCCAGCGCGAAATCGAGTTCGGTGCCGGTAAAGGTCTCCGGACTGTACTCAAGCACCCATTCCGTTCCCGGGTTCTCATCGCACAGTTGCCTGACCAGTTTGACCGCGGAAACGGCCATGCTCACGACCTCGGCTTTCTCCATCCCGAACACGATCTCGCGGAATGGACGCGACGTGGCATTGTAGATATGCACAATGGCCCGCCTAGCGCCCTTGAGCGCCTCGAACGTGCGCCGGATCAAGGGCTCGCGCGCCGGCGCCAGCACTTCGATGGTCACGTCATCCGGAATGTGTTTTTCCTCGATCAGCTTGCGCACGAAATCAAAATCGGTTTGTGAGGCCGACGGGAAAGACACCTCGATTTCCTTGACACCAATCGCGCACAGACGCTTGAACATGCGCATCTTGCGCTCGACGTTCATCGGCTCGAAAAGGGCCTGATTGCCATCACGCAGGTCCGTGCTCATCCAGATCGGCGCCTGCGTGATGGTACGGCCGGGCCATTGCCTGTCAGCCAGCTTGACGGGGGGGAATGCGGTGTATTTCGTTGCGGGATTTTTCAGCATCATGATGAATCGTTCCTCTGTGCGGTCGGCTTGTTCGATGGTGAAATCATAGCTCCGATGACGCGACAGATGCTTGCGTTATTCGCCACAAAGCGATAGTGTTTTGGCAGAAACAGAACATTCAGGAACGATTACTGGAATAATCCACCTCCCAATTGTTTATTGCCGCAATACCATGGAAATAGATCGCTACGACCGACAGATTTTGCAGATTCTTCAGGAAGACGGGCGCATCAGCAATCAGGACCTCGCGGATCGCATCGGGCTGTCCCCTTCTCCGTGCCTGCGCCGTGTTCGCGCCCTTGAAGAAGCGGGAGTCATCACGGGTTACCGTGCCCAACTCAACGCCAAGACACTGGGATATTCACTGATGGCGCTGATCTACATTTCCATGGATCTGCACACTCCCGAACGCTTTGAACACTTCGAGCAAGAGATCGGGCAGATGTCCGAGGTACTCGAATGTCTACTGATCACCGGGCAGGACGCCGATTACCAGCTCAAGGTCGTCGTCAAGGACATGGGAGATTTTCAGGACCTGCTGCTTAACCGCATCAATCGCATCCAGGGCGTAACCGGTGTCCATTCGAGTTTCGTGCTGCGCAAGGTAGTCGACAAGACGGCTGTACCGGTCTGATCAGAAACTCCGGGGGCAAATTGCACGTACCGCGGGCACCCTGGAGATGTTCCAGGCGCCAATGGCCCAGCGCCAGAACTCGCCAAGCGCCAGCCGGCTCATATCCTCCGGGACACTTTGCCCGAGAAAACGGAGCACCTGCACCAGCAGCCCGACACCACCAAACGGATCGACGGCAGGGGCCAAAGTCTGTTTGGACAGCTTTTCTCCCGCACCATTAACGGCGACCGGCAGATGAGCATAGCCTGGCGTGGGCAAGCCGAGACATTGCTGAAGCCAGATCTGGCGCGCCGTCGAATCGAGCAGATCGACGCCGCGCA
>Ga0316604_10003937_pt1 | contig 10135 bp, 10 predicted proteins | sample OWC_soil_day20_C_FD_207650 | JGI IMG/M metagenome (GOLD analysis project Ga0316604, IMG submission 207650) | Wetland soil microbial communities from Old Woman Creek delta, Ohio, United States - OWC_soil_day20_CT | ecosystem: Environmental > Terrestrial > Soil > Wetlands | place: USA: Ohio...
TGCTCGGCCGCATTCCCTCGGCGGTCGGCTACCAGCCGACGCTCGCCACCGACATGGGCGCCATGCAGGAGCGCATCACCACCACCAACAAGGGCTCGATCACCTCGGTGCAGGCCATCTACGTGCCAGCCGACGACCTGACCGACCCGGCGCCGGCCACCTCCTTCGCCCATCTCGACGCCACGACGGTGCTCAATCGCGCCATCTCCGAGAAGGGCATCTACCCGGCTGTCGACCCGCTCGACAGCTCCTCGCGCATGCTCGACCCGCTGGTGATCGGCGAGGAGCACTATAACGTCGCCCGCCAGGTGCAGCAGATCCTGCAGAAATACAAGACGCTGCAGGACATCATCGCCATCCTCGGCATGGACGAGCTGTCCGAAGAGGACAAGCTGACGGTTGCCCGCGCCCGCAAGATCGAGCGTTTCCTCAGCCAGCCCTTCCACGTCGCCGAAGTGTTCACTGGCGCGCCCGGCAAGCTCGTGGCCCTCGAGGACACCATCAAGGGCTTCAAGGGTCTCTGCGACGGTCTTTACGACCACCTGCCGGAAGCGGCCTTCTACATGGTCGGCACCATCGATGATGCCATCGAGAAGGCCCAGCGTCTCGCCACCCAGGCGGCCTGACCGCCGGTCGGGTCGGGCGGCCTCGCTGCCCGCCCCTTGGGCAACCAGAGCAAGTCCAGGAAAGTGTGAGCGCTTTTCCATTCGGGACTGCGTGAAAACAACAAGATAGGGCGTGTCCGTGTTTCGATGAAGCAAGGAGACGCCTTGGGGAGCGCCGGATGGCAACCTTCAAGTTCGAGCTCGTCAGCCCCGAGCGCCTCATTCTGTCGGTCGACGCCGATCAGGTGGACCTGCCCGGCAGCGAGGGCGACTTTGGTGTGCTTGCCGGCCATGCGCCGTTCCTCACCACGCTGAAGACAGGCATCATCACGGTGAAGGCAGGCGGCGTTTCAAGCCGCATCTACGTGCGCGGCGGCTTCGCCGACGTCAACGTGACCGGCCTCAGCGTGCTGGCCGAGAAAGCGGTGCCGGAGAGCGAATTCGGACCCACCATCGCCGAGACGGAACTTGCCATCGCCGAGTCCGGTCTTGCCGAGGCGAAGACCGAGGAAGCCCGGGATCTCGCCGTCGCCGCCCTCGGCGAGATGAAGACCGCCTTCGCCGCGCTGGCCTGACGGCCGCAACGTTTCCAGACGCGACGTCCGCCGCCGTCACTCGGTGATGATCTCGTCGAACTGATCGGTGGTGGCAAAGAAGGCCGGCTTGATCTTCTCGAGCTTGCTCGAATCGATCACCACGTAGCTCAGTCCTGCCCGGGCCAGCACGGCCTGCTTGATCGGCACTTCATGGAAGTTGGAGCAGGTGGCGCCGTGCTGCGAATGCAGGCCGCCGGCCGACAGGAAGGCCTTGCTGATCCCCAGCCGCTCCACCGAGCGTAGCGCCTCGTCGCCGGAAAAGGTCTGCGATGAGGCATGGAACAGGCCGCCCAACAGGATCAGGTTGGTGTTCGGCCGCTTCATGACGCGCTCGGCGACATTCATGGCGTAGGTGATGACGGTGAGCTTGCCGGAGGTCGGCAGATACTCGGTCATCCGCGGCGTCGTGGTTCCGCAATCGATAAAAATCGTGTCGTCCGGCTCGACGAGACGGGCCGCCGCGCGACAGGCCATGTCCTTCGCCTCGGCGTGGGTGTCCGCCTCGGCGTCGAGACGGTAGGTGGTGGTCCGCTCACTGCCGGCCGGCAGGATGTAGCCGCCGAGATAGCTGAACAGATGCGGTGCCGACGCGAGGTCCCGCCGGACGGTCATTTCCGATACGCCGAGATGGTCGGCCGCGGCACTGAGATGCAGGACGCCCCCCTCCCTCAGTCGGTCCTCGAGGCGTTCTATGCGTTCGGTTTTCTTCACGGAGCACCCCCGCCGTTGCCAGCTTTTCAATCCACCTTTCCCCTTGACTCGTCAAGTTCGATGTGAAACCTTCCCAACAAATCTTGTTATGATCATAACATGAAGGCCGGATGGAGACCAGAAGTGGAAGAATCGAAACAAAATCCTGTCAGAAATCCACAAGTTCTCGCCGGCATGATCGATCACACGATTCTAAAGCCGGAGGCGACTCGGGCTGAAGTCGCCAAGCTTTGCGACGAAGCGATCGCCTACGGCTTCGCCTCGGTCTGCGTCAACGCCGTGCATGCCGGCTTCGTGGCCGAGCGCCTCAAGGGCAGCAAGGTCAAGACCTGCGTCGTCGTCGGCTTCCCGCTCGGCGCGTCGGGCGCCGCCGCCAAGGCCGACGAGGCGTCGCGCGCCATCGTCGCCGGTGCCGACGAAATCGACATGGTGATCGACGTCGGCGCCCTGCGCGAGGGGGATCTCGGCCGCTTCCGTGCCGACATCGCCGCCGTGCGGCAGGCGACGACCGGCAAGCTGTTGAAGGTGATCATCGAGACCTGCCTGCTCAACGACGGCCAGAAGGAGACGGCCTGTCGGGCAGCCAAGGAACTCGGCGCCGACTTCGTCAAGACCTCCACCGGCTTTTCGACCGGAGGCGCGACGGTGGAGGACATCGCACTGATGCGTCGGGTGGTCGGTCCGGAGATGGGAGTGAAGGCTTCTGGTGGTGTTCGCACCGCCGAGAATGCGTGGGCCATGGTGGAAGCCGGCGCCACGCGCATAGGTGCCAGCGCCAGTATCGCCATCGTCGGCGGCGCGGGCAAAGGAGGACCCGCAGGATACTGACGGGACTGAAAAAACCGTTCTCTTGGGAGGAGACGAAACAATGAAGAAGACACTGATTTCGCTGGCCGCCGGCCTGTCCATGCTGGCGCTGCCGGCCTTCGCCGACGGCGTCGTCGACATAAGCCAGGCCCGCAAGGACATCTCGGCCGACGCCGCCGGCAAGACCTTCTCGATCGCCACCGTGGTCAAGGTCGACGGCATCGCCTGGTTCGACCGCATGCGCGATGGCGTCAAGCAGTTCGGCGACGACACCGGCCACGACGTCTGGCAGGTTGGTCCGAGCCAGGCCGACGCGGCCGCCCAGGTGCAGTTGATCGAGAACCTGATCGCCCAGGGCGTCGACGCCATCTGCGTCGTCCCCTTCTCGGTGGAAGCCGTCGAGCCGGTGCTGCAGAAAGCCCGCGACCGCGGCATCGTGGTCATCGCCCACGAGGCGTCCAACCTCAAGAACGCCGACTACGTGCTCGAGGCCTTCGACAACAGGGCCTACGGCGCCAAGCTGATGGAAGTGCTCGGCAAGTCCATGGGCGGCAAGGGCAAGTACCTCGCCACCGTCGGCAGCCTGACCTCGCAGTCGCAGAACGAGTGGATCGACGGCGCCATCGCCTACCAGAAGGAACACTTCCCGGACATGTCGCTCGCCACCGAGCGCCTCGAGACCTATGACGACGCCAACACCGATTACAACCGCCTGTCGGAAGCCCTGACGACCTATCCGGACGTCACCGGCATCGTCGGCGGCCCGATGCCGACGTCGGCGGGCGCCGGTCGTCTGATCGCCGAGCGCGGTCTCTCGGACAAGGTGTTCTTCGCCGGTACGGGCCTGCCGTCAGTGGCTGGCAAGTACCTGCAGGACGGCAACATCCAGTACATCCAGTTCTGGGATCCGGCTGTCGCCGCCTACGCCATGAACACGCTGGCCGTCATGGCCCTCACCGACAAGAAGGCTGAGATCAAGGCTGGTCTCAACCTCGGCCTCAAGGGCTACGAGAGCCTGACGACGCCGGCCGGCGCCTCGCCCAACCTGCTCTACGGTCAGGGCTGGGTCGGCGTCACCAAGGACAACATGGCCGACTACAACTTCTGACGGACAACTTCGGGAACGGCGGCACGCCCGCCGTTCCCTCTCCTTGCGCGGTCGTCACCGACCAAGTCGACGGGGGCTATGCCCGCCGTCGCGTTCGGTTGCCGCGTCACCTGTCCTGAAGGTCGCCCCGTCCGGAAACCGAAGCGCACACCATGGCCGAACCCCTGATCGAACTCCGCGCCGTTACAAAGCGCTTTCCTGGCATGAAGGCGCTCGACAGCGTCGACTTCCAGATATTCCCCGCCGAGATCGTCTGCCTGGCCGGCGAGAACGGCTCCGGCAAGTCCACCCTCATCAAGATCGTCTCCGGCATCTATGATTTTGATGAAGGCGACCTCCTGGTCGACGGCAAGCCGGTTGCCGATTTTGGCCCGCGCGCCGCCATCGCCGCCGGTATCCAGGTGATCTACCAGGACTTCTCGCTGTTCCCCAGCCTGACAGTGGCCGAGAATCTCGCGCTCAACCGGCTGCTCAGCGAAGGCAAGACCTTCGTCGACCCGGCGCACCGCCGCCGCCTCGGCGCCGAGGCACTGGCCCGGCTCGACGTGGCGATCGATCTCGAAGCCACCGTCGGCACGTTGTCGACCGCCGACCGCCAGATTGTCGCCATCGCCCGGGCGCTGATGAGCGACACGCGGCTGCTGATCATGGACGAACCGACCACTGCGCTGACCGGCCGCGAGGTCGACCGCTTGTTTTCCATCGTCCGCGAGATCCAGGCCAAGGGCATCGCCGTGCTGTTCGTCAGCCACAAGATGCGCGAGATGCTGGAGATTTCCGAGCGCATCACCGTCTTCCGCAACGGCCGCAAGGTCGAGGAAGGCCCGACCGGCGAATTCAACGAGGCGCGCATCACCCGCGCCATGACCGGCCACGACATCGGCCACGAACGCCACGTCTGGGCCGGCGACACCGAAGCCGTTCCCCGGCTATCGGTGCGCGGCCTTGCCGTCGGCGAAGCCGTGCGCGGCATCGACCTCGATCTCCACCGGGGTGAAATCGTCGGTCTCAGCGGATTGCTCGGCTCCGGTCGCACGGAACTTGCCATGGCGTTGTTCGGCATGGAGCCGCATAGCGGCGACATCCGCCTCGATGGTGCGCTCCTGCGTCTGGCCAGCGTCCAGGACGCCGTCGCCGCCGGCATCGCCTACGTGCCGGAGGATCGCCTGTCCGAAGGGCTGTTCATGCAACAGCCGATCGCCCGCAACGTCATCGCCAGCGCCATCAGCAGGGCGACGCGCGGACCGTTCCTCGACAGCGACCGGCTCAATGCACTGGCCGAACAGGTCGTTTCCGACATGCGGATTGCCACGCCGGACATCGACAAGCACGCCGGCCAGCTCTCCGGCGGCAACCAGCAGCGCGTCGTCATCGGCCGCTGGCTGCTGACCAACCCCAAGGTGCTGATCCTCAACGGCCCCACCGTCGGCGTCGACGTCGGCTCCAAGGCGGAGATCCACCGCCGCATCCGCGACCTCGCCGCCAACACCGGCCTCGCCGTGCTGATGATTTCCGACGACGTGCCCGAGCTTATCCAGAACTGCAACCGCATCCTGCTGATGCACCGGGGCGCGATCGTCGATTGCCTCGACGCCCGGAGCGTCGAAGAGGACGACATCCACGGCCGCCTGAAGGGTCTGCGCTGATGACCGCTGTTTCCAAATTGCTGCGCCGATCCGAAACGGCGGTGCTCGCCATCCTGCTCGTCGTGATGATCGTCATCGGCGTGATCAACCCGGCCTTCTGGCAGGCCGACAACCTGTTCAACCTTCTGAGGGCCAACGTGGTCATCGGCATCATGGCGCTCAGCGTGCTGACGGTCATGATCTCCGGCGGCATCGACCTGTCCTTCCCCGCCTTCGCCGTCGCCGCCATGTACCTGACGGTGATCGCCATGAACGCGGCGGGCTATCAGGGCGTGGTGCTGCCGTTCATCGGCGCGACGCTGATCGGCCTCCTCTGCGGCCTTGCCAACGCCTTTTTCATCCACACCTTCCGCATGATCCCGATGATCGTCACGCTCGGCTCTGCCTCGGTGGTGCGCGGCCTGTTGCTCGGCCTCGTCGGCACGTCGATCATCAACATCGACCGCATGCCGCCGTCTCTGATCGCCTTCGGCAGCAGCACCGTCGACATCGGCAGCAGCAAGCTGTCGCTGATGATCTTCATCTACCTGGGCATCGCGCTGTTGATGTGGGTGTTCCTGACGCGCACCATGGCCGGGCGCGCCGTGTTCGCCTATGGCGACGACGCTGAATCGGCCAAGCGCGTCGGCTTCAACACCCGCCGTACCGTCTACCTCGTCTACGGCCTTGCCGGGGCGCTGGCCGGCTTTGCCGGCCTGCTGCATGCCTCGATGATCTGGCTCGCCAACCCACGCGACTTCGTCGGCTACGAGCTCGACGTCATCGCCGCGGTGGTGCTCGGCGGCGCCTCGATCTTCGGCGGCCGCGGCTCGGTGTTCGGCACCATCCTCGGCGTCTTCATGCTGACGCTGATCAAGAACAGCCTGATCATCATGCACATCGACAACACCTGGCAAGGCGTCGTCGTCGGCTGCGTCATCGTCATCGCCACGGCCCTCACCGCCTGGCGCGACCGCAAAGCGCTCGTGTGAAAGCCATATCCATGAACAAGCTCGCCGACCTCCGCCGCTTCGTCAACCGTGACAACAACATCATCCAGTTGCTGATCATCACCGCGGTGATCTTCCTGGTGATGTCGGCGCTGGAGCCGAACAAATTCCTGCGCTACTACAACTTCGAATCGATCAGCTTCATCTTCCCCGAGCTCGGTATCGTGGCGATCGCCATGACGCTGGCCATGCTGACCGGCGGCATCGACCTGTCGGTGATCGGCATCGCCAACCTCGCCGGCATCCTGGCCGGCGTGTTCTTCACCCGCCTCTATCCCGCCGCCCCCGATGCCGGCATGGCGGCCGAGCTGATGCGGGTCGCCGCCGGCGTGGTGCTGGCGCTTGGCGTCGGGCTGATCGCCGGCGCGCTCAACGGCCTGTTGATCGCCAAGGTCAAGATCACGCCGATCCTCGCCACGCTCGGCACCGGCCAGATCTTCACCGGCTTCTGCATGGTGCTGACCGGCGGCCCGGCCATCGTCGGCTTCCCCGCCTGGTGGGGCTTCATCGGCAATGGCAAGATCCTCGGCATCGCCGTGCCGCTGATCCTGTTCCTGGTGGTGGCGGTTCTGATCGCCGTCATGCTGACGAAGACGCCCTTCGGTCTCAATCTGTTCCTGATTGGCACCAACCCGCGCGCGGCCGTGTTCGCCGGCCTCAGGACCGATCGCATGGTGCTCTATTCCTACATGCTGAGCGGCACGCTCGCCGCGCTGGCCGGCGTCGTGCTCTCGGGGCGCACCAACGCCGCCAAATCCGACTACGGCACCTCCTATCTCCTCCAGGCGGTGTTGATCTCGGTGCTGGGCGGCACCAACCCGGCCGGCGGCAAAGGCACGGTGCTTGGCGTCTCCATCGCCGTCATCGCGCTGATGCTGCTCGCCTCCGGCTTCCAGATGATGCGCTTTTCCAACCACCTCATCGATTTCATCTGGGGCGGCTTCCTGCTGCTCGTCATGGTGATCAACGTTCTGAGGAACCGCGGCAGATGACCCTCTTCCACCTTTCCCGCGCCGCCTTCGACGAGGTCGAGCGCCCAGCCGTCGACCACGGCACCCTCAAGGCCAGCCTGTTCCGCTATCCGACCGGCGTCGAGGCAATCCGCCTTGAGAACGCCCGCGGCGCGCTCATCGTCCTGCCCTATCTCGGGCAGATGATCTGGCAGGCCGCCTTCGATGGCGTCGACCTCACCATGACCAGCATCTTCAAGGCGCCGCGCCGCGTGCCGACCGTCGGCGAGACCTATGGCTGCTTCGCCTTCCACTCGGGCCTGCTCCGCAATGGCGTGCCCGGCCCCACCGACAGCCACCCCGCCCACGGCGAGATGCCCTGCGCCGCCATGGATTGGGCCGGCATCGAAGCCGGCAGTGACGCGCGCGGCGACTATCTGCGCGTCGTCGGCGCCTACGAATATGCCATGGGCTTCGGCTCGCACTATCAAGCGCGGCCGTCGGTGACGCTTCGCGCCGGCTCCGCTCGCTTCGACATGGCGATGGCGGTCACCAACCTGTCGGCTGGCGATCCGATGGACCTCATGTACATGTGCCACGTCAACTACGCCTTCAGCGAGGGCGCCGAAATCCTGCAGCAGGCCCCCTTCACGCCCGACCGCACCGCGGCCCGCACGGCGGTGCCGGCGCATGTCCGGCCCAACCCCGCCTATCTCGCCCGCGTCGCGGCGCTGGCCGCCGACCCCGGCGCCAGCCGCGTCGTCCGCCGGGCCGATGGCTACGACCCCGAGCAGGTGTTCTACCTGCGCGGCCTTGCCACCGACGCGGCCGGCGATACGCGCCTGTTGATGCGCCGCCCGGAAGGCGATGCCTTCCTTGCCCGCTACAACACCACCGACTTCCCGAAGACGGTGCGCTGGATTCTGGCCGGCCACGACCAGCAAGTGGCCGCCTTCGCCCTGCCGTCGACCTGCGAGCCGGAGGGCTACACGGCGGAGAAGCAGAAGGGCAACGTCCGCAGCCTCGCTGCCGGGGAAACGGCCCGCTTCACCGTCGAGCTCGGCCATCTCGATGCCGATGAATGCCGGCGGGAAGCCCAACACCTGGTCGGCTGAGCGCCGCGCACCGCAATCGTCGACTGCGCCCCGGAGCGGGCAGCGGGACAACCGGAGGAACAGATGTCGAAGATCGCCGTTGTCGGCTCCAACATGATGGACCTGATCACCTATGTGACCCGCATGCCGCTGCGCGGCGAGACCATCGAGGCGCCGACCTTCGAGATGGGCCACGGCGGCAAGGGCGCCAACCAGGCGATCGCCGCCGCCCGGCTCGGCTCGGAGGTGGCCATGGTGACGCGAGTGGGTGACGACACCTTCGCCGACGCCACCATCGCCAACTTCCAGCGCAATGGCATCGACACCAGCCACGTCTTGCGCACGCCGGGCCGCTCGTCGGGCGTCGCGCCGATCTTCGTCGAGCCGTCGGGCGAAAACTCCATCCAGATCGTCAAGGGCGCCAATGCCGACCTCACGCCGGCCGACGTCGACGCCGCCGTGCCGGTGCTCACCGGCTGCGGGCTGATCCTGATGCAGATGGAGGTGCCGGTCGAAACCGTCTACCACACCGTCCGGCGAGCGAAGGCACTGGGCGTGCCGACATTGCTCAACCCGGCACCGGCCGCCGCCGATCTCGACGTGGCGCGGCTCGCCGACCTCGCCTTCCTGACGCCCAATGAGACCGAACTCGCCACGCTGACCGGTCTGCCCGTCGACAACGAGAAAGAGGCCGAGGTCGCCGCCCGCTCGCTGATCGCCCGCGGCATCGGCACCGTGGTCGTCACCATGGGCGGCCGCGGCGCTCTCTTGGTCGACGCCAGCGGCACGCGCCGCATCGCCCCGGTCAAGGTCGAACCGGTGGACACCACCGGTGCCGGTGACGCCTTCATCGGCGCCTTCGCCCATTTCCACACCGCCGGACTGCCGGTCTTCGAGGCTCTGACCGAGGCGGCGAAATATGCCGCCGATTCGATCACCCGCCGCGGCACGCAGCGCTCCTACGCGACACTTGCCGACTTCCGCGCCCGCTTTCCCTGAGCCGCCCAAGCCGATCCAAAACCGTCCCTCGGGCCGGCTGGCCATGAACCCGCCGGCGCCGGACCAAGCCCTGCCCGCCCATTGACCGGGAAGGCGGACGGCTGCCCTTGTCGCCGCGAGACCGATCCGTCGTTTTCGTGGGAACTGCTTGCCCGATATTTCGTTATTCGCTTGTCGGCCGCCCAAAGATCGCGGAATGGAACCGCGCCTCGGAGACGGCAAGGCCATTCATTTTGAATGAAATGCTCGAGGTGAGAAGATGAATGACGCAAGCATCGGCTGGATCGCAGCCATCATTATCGGCGGCCTCGCAGGCTGGATCGCCTCGGGACTGATGAAGACCAACACCGGACTGTTCCTGAACATCGTTCTCGGGATCGTCGGCGCCGTGATCGCCACCTTCCTGTTCGGAATTTTCGGCGTCTCGTTCGGCGGCTGGATCGGCTATCTCATTGCCGGCGTGATCGGCGCCTGCATCCTGATCGGCGGCGTCAGAGCAATTCAGAGATAGAGACACGGTTCAAAAGTGGCGTCCCGGAAGGGATTCGAACCCCTGACCTACGGTTTAGGAAACCGTTGCTCTATCCTGCTGAGCTACCGGGACGCGGTGCGGCCGGACCGTGGTCCGGC
>Ga0316604_10003939_pt1 | contig 10134 bp, 10 predicted proteins | sample OWC_soil_day20_C_FD_207650 | JGI IMG/M metagenome (GOLD analysis project Ga0316604, IMG submission 207650) | Wetland soil microbial communities from Old Woman Creek delta, Ohio, United States - OWC_soil_day20_CT | ecosystem: Environmental > Terrestrial > Soil > Wetlands | place: USA: Ohio...
TCAGTTACACCCGCTTCGTAAGAAGCTTTTACAGCTGCCAGTACATCGGTAGCAGGGGTACCTGTACCATTTACCAGGGCATCGTAAGCCAGTTTTACGCGTTCCCAGCGTTTATCGCGGTCCATAGCGTAGTAGCGACCTGTGATGCTGGCTACCTGACCGGTAGTTTGTGCCAGGTGAGGCAGCAGGTCAGAGAAGTAGCCGAGGCCACCTTTAGGATCTGTATCGCGGCCATCGGTGAAGGCGTGGATATATACTTTGGTCAGGCCTTTTTCCTTCGCGATCTGGGTCAGGGCTTTCAGATGGGTAATATGAGAGTGTACACCACCGTCGCTCACCAGACCAATCAGGTGAAGGGCTTTATCTTTGTCTTTAGCGTAGTTGAAAGTTTCCTGCAACACAGCGTTAGATGCCAGTTCTCCAGTGCGGACAGCTACATTGATACGCTGGAGTTCCTGGTATACAATACGGCCAGCACCAAGGTTCAGGTGACCTACTTCTGAGTTGCCCATTTGTCCGTCCGGTAAGCCTACCTGTTCGCCACAAGTAACGAGCGTACTGTGTGGGTACTTTGAATAAAGACTGCTCACGAAAGGTGTCTTGGCATTTGCTATTGCGTCAGCGGAAGGAACCTGTCCTTGTCCCCATCCATCCATGATAACGAGCATGGCTTTTTTCTTTTCCATATATCCGGTTGAGATTTTAAAGCAGTAAGGTCGTAAAGTTAACAAGCATACTTCAATTCCACTAGTAATTTGATCATTTGGCAGCAAAATTCATATCAGCCCCTTCTGAATTTAGATGTCATAACACGCACTTAAGTTTTAATCTAAATTTATATATTTTTAAATTTGCATTAATTACCAATTGGATGATACAACGATAATTGTATTTTCCGCGTCAACCCGCAGTTTGGCATAGTTTTAGCCCATTTCACATTGATGATGAAAACTTTACTATCTACTAAAATACTGGCAATGAAAAAGATAATGTATGTGCTGGGAGTGGTGCTGTTAGCAGGCATTGTCACTGCATTTACAATGTCAGCATCGGCTTTAAATCCCGCTGCTGCAGGACCTTTTGAAGATGTAGTCAGCTCCATCAAATCGGGCGATGCTGGTTCACTCTCCCGCTATCTTGATAATACTGTTGAAATCAACATCTCAGGTAAATCCAGCTCTTATAGCAAGTCACAGGCTGAAATAATATTGAAAGACTTTTTTTCAAAGAATCAGGTCAAGTCCTTCGAACTGATCCATCAGGGAGAAGGCGGTGGAGGATCCCGCTTCGGTATCGGTAATATGGGTACCTCCGGCGGTTCATATCGTACGTCCTTTTTCTTACAAAAAAAGGGAGGCTCAATGGTACTCAACGAGCTTCGTTTTGAAAACAAGTAATGATTGTTAAGATTGATATTGTTTAGTCCGGAGTACATCTCCGGACTTTTTTTGTTTGAAAGCGTGATTTAAAATTCTCTTACTTTCGTTGTCTCAAAGCAATAGTATGTTACAGGAACCAGCATTAACAAACCTTATCCGCAACGCACTGGCAGAAGATATCGGAGACGGAGACCACTCTACCCTCGCATGTATACCGGCAAATGCCAGAGGTGGTGCCAGGTTGAAGATAAAAGAGAATGGCATTTTAGCAGGAATGGAGGTAGCCACTACCATTTTCCACCTGTTGGACCCTGAAACCGTATTTACTCCCCTGAAGAAAGATGGTGAAGTAATGACCTCCGGCGAAACAGCCTTTGAAGTGCATGCTTCCGTACATACCCTGCTCATGGCCGAAAGACTGGTACTGAACTGCATGCAGCGCATGAGCGGCATTGCCACTCTTACCAATCAATACGTACAGCGCCTGAGTGGCTACCATACCAAACTGCTGGATACCCGCAAGACGACGCCTAACTTCCGCCTATTGGAAAAGGAAGCGGTTAAAATCGGTGGGGGTGTTAATCACAGAATGGGACTGTATGATATGGTGATGCTGAAAGATAACCATATTGATTTTGCAGGTGGCATCACTGCCGCTGTAAACAGAACGGTTGCTTACCTCGAAGAGAACGGATTACCTTTGCAGATAGAAGTGGAAACCCGTAATCTTGATGATGTAAAAGAAGCACTGACCGTTGGAAAGATACATCGCATTATGCTGGACAATTTTACACCAGCACAATTGCACCAGGCATTATTACTGATAGACGGGAAATATGAAACAGAGGCTTCAGGAGGCATTAACCTTGATACGATCGAAGAGTACGCAAAGACGGGAGTGGATTTCGTATCGGCAGGAGCGGTCATTCACCATGCGGTGAGTCTTGACCTGAGTCTGAAAGCAATTTAAAACAGAAATATCCCTAGCGTTGAGAAAGATATTATTTATCATCAACCGGAAAGCCGGTACTGACAGAGAGAAGCGACTAGAAGGCGTGATCCGGCGGTACCTGACACCTAAGGCCTTTCAAGTAGAAATTAAACACCTGGAATACCTGGGACATGGTGCTGACCTCTCCCGCGAAGCTGCATCCCACGGTGTAGATACAGTGGTAGCAGTAGGTGGAGATGGCTCCATCAATGAAATCGCACAGGGATTGGTAGGAACTGATACCGCACTCGCTGTGATACCGCTGGGCAGTGGTAATGGCCTGGCCAGGGCGTTGAAGATTCCGCTAAAAGTGCCTTTGGCATTGGAACTGATCGCCAATGGGAAGCGCAAACCTATTGACATCGGTTATGCCAACGAACACTTATTTCTTAGCAATGCCGGCGTTGGCTTTGATGCCCTCATTGCCGACCAGTTCAGAAATACGAAGAAGAGAGGATTGTGGGGCTATGCCAAGCTGGTGATCAGCAGTTTCAACAAGTACAAAGGGCCTTCCTATAAAATTGATATCGACGGGCAGCAATTGGAGCAAAGAGCATTTATGTTCACAGTAGCTAATGGTAACCAGTTTGGATATGAGTTCAAATTGGCGCCAAACGCAAGTGTCTTCGATGGCAACCTGGATATTTGTGTGGTGCCACCTATGCCTTTCTTTGGATTAGTACCTTTGGGTTTCTTTTCACTGATTGGCAATATCGACAAGACCAGTTACATGAACCATTACATGGGTAAGCAAATCCTGGTCAGGAGCCCGGAGCTGGCCTATTTGCAGGTAGATGGAGATGCAGTACCCCTTACCAGTCAGGGGGAGGTACTCTTCAGGATAGAACCCGCTTCCCTGCAGGTGATTGTTGCATAATTTAAAATTAGAAGTATGTCCAAAAAGAGAAATAGCGGCGGCGGGATCGTTTATTCCACAGATCCCAATTTTGCACCAGATAATGATAATGAACAGGAAGACGTGAACACCCTCCCTCCTGCTCAGCAGCAGTTACGTGTAAAGCTGGATACGAAGCAGCGTGCAGGAAAAGTAGTGACACTGGTAGATGGATTCGTAGGGAAAGATGAAGACCTGCAAAAACTGGGCAAAGACCTTAAAACAAAATGCGGTACCGGTGGCAGTGCAAAAGATGGGCAGATCCTGATCCAGGGTGATTACAAAGAGAAAGTGATCAAATGGTTGCAGGACTGGGGGTATAAGGCCAAATAACTTATTTCATTCTGTAAGTAAGTGGCGTATGCCCGGTCTGACTTTTGAAAAAGTGTATAAAGTTCGCAGGCTCTTCAAAGCCACGTCTGGTAGCACTGATAAAAGTTCGGCAGGGATTTGCTGAGCGCGGGTGAACAGCGAATGTACTTTTTGCAGGAGCTTTGAGGGTGGTGTTCAACCTACAATAAAATTAGCGAAAGATCGCCATCTGAATCCTGCAATAAAAAGCCCCTAACTTTACTTTTAATGGTAGTGAATAAGTTATAAACAGTTAGAAATTAAAATTATATGTTTCCCCGTTGCATTTTTTAATTTGATAAATTAACAAAATTTTCACAATTTAGTCCTACCCTTTATCAACCAAAATCTTGTTTTCATCTGGCTTTTTGATGAACTGCTATGAAACAACAACCAACTACCCGCTCTGCAGTAAACAAGATATTATAACGGATTACGTGACCCCGTCATCCAACCTATATTCTTACACATGACCGCGGCACGTAATCCGTATCATTTTAAGTGTTCGCAACAAACAAAACCGGACATATCACTTAGGAAAAATAAATTCGATCTCCCCAAATCCGAGCGTTAAAATATTTCCTGCTTTTTCAAGGCATAATTTTCCATCTGGCAGTACATCCCTGATGATGCCTTCGAAAATCTCCCCATCCTTACGATATAGGCCGGGTTTGTTCATACGCACCAGTTTGCTCTTATATTCTTCCAGCAAATCATTATAATAAGCAGGATGTAATTGTTCAAATCTCTTGTGCAGAAACGTACACAGATCCTGTGCTAACTCCACTGAATCCCAATTCTTCCCGGTTATTTGTTTGAGTGACACCGGATTCGGTAAATGTGACGGGAAAGAAGCCTGATTGATGTTGAACCCGATACCTGTTATGGCATATTGCCATGTATTGCCACGCAGTACATTTTCGATCAAAATGCCTGCTGCCTTTCTGTCACGCCAATAAATATCATTACTCCATTTAATAGCTGTCTCATCACCAGCATATTTTGCAAAGAAATCAGCAGCGCCGAGCGCTACTGCCGCGCTCAGCAAAAACTGCCTGGAAAGTGGTAGCATAGTGGGTTGTAGCGCTATCGTCAAAGCGATGTTTTCACCTTTGTCCGATGACCATTGCTTTCCACGCTGTCCTTTTCCCGCAGTTTGTTCCATTGCAAACCAGGCTGTACCGGATGTCACCAGGCCTGTATTTACCTGCTCCATGGCATAGTTATTGGTGCTGTCTACTGAATCTAAGATATAAAAAGGCTGTCCTGTCATTGGAAAGAAATGGATTGGTTTATTTTTGAAAAGGCAAAGTAAATCATTTTATCTTTTCCTTAACAGTCATAAAAACGGCCTCGTGCCAAGCTGCCGAAAGCCATAGCAAGTCAGTGGTTCTTAAGCATTAACACCCGGCAAACGTTCGGTCATCACCTTGAGGTACCTTCGTTTTATTCCGGCGTTATTTCAGGCTTGTTTAGTAATTTTGACAATTAAAGTTTATTTTTAACCAAAAGAGATTTTATTGGCACCCTTAACCGTTCTGAGTACGAGAAAGAAAGCGCTTACGCGCCTGAGTAGAGAAAGCGAGATTTTTTCCACCATCATCAAGGCCATCCAGGAAAAAAAGGGAGAAAACATAGTTTCCCTGGATCTGCGCCAGATTCCTGAAGCTGTGGCTGATTTCTTTGTTATATGTGAGGCTAACTCCAACACACAGGTGCGGGCTATTGCTGACTTCGTGGAAGATCAGGTGCAAAAGCATACAGGAGAAACCCCTTACAAACATGAGGGCTTTACCGCACAACAATGGATTCTTGTAGATTATGTGAATGTTGTGGTGCATGTATTCCAACCGGAAACCAGACAATTTTATGGTCTGGAAGATATGTGGAGTGATGCCGAACGAATGGAGCATAATGAGACTAACTAATAACTTTTAACTATTACCCGACATCCGTAAAGGAGCGAAAGATTATGGAAAGAGGCAACAACTTCAACAAGGGGTCAGACAAATCGCCTAAAAAAGGACCAAAGTTCAATATATACTGGGTCTATGCCTTTATAGGTATTGCCCTGCTGGCAATGAACTGGTTTCCCTTTAACCCACCGCCCAGGGATATAAGCTGGCAGGAATTCCAGCTGGATTACCTAAAACCAGGTGATGTAGATAAGCTGGTGGTTGTAAATAAGAAATCAGTAGAGGTTTACATAAAGAGAGACCGTCTTAATGAACCCAAATTTGACAAAGTATCTAAAGGCAACCTGGGGCGTGTAAACCAGGGTCCTCATTACCGTTTTACTATTGGTAGTGAAGAAAGCTTCAAGACTGATATGGACAAGGCACAGGCCAATACCCCACTGGAAGACCAGGTGAAAGTCACCTACGAAGACAGACAGGGTTGGTTTGAACCATTCATTCAATTACTGTTACCATTGGTACTGCTTATTGGCCTCTGGATCCTGCTGATGCGTAAAATGGGTGGACCTGCCGGTGGCAGTGGAGGCCCTGGCGGCATCTTCAATATCGGAAAGTCTAAAGCAACCCTCTTCGACAAAGGTACCCGTGTCAACATCACCTTTAGTGATGTAGCCGGTCTCGACGAAGCGAAGGTGGAAGTAATGGAAATCGTAGACTTCCTGAAGAATCCGAAAAAATACACCGCCCTCGGTGGTAAAATACCAAAGGGTGCACTACTGGTAGGCCCTCCGGGTACTGGTAAGACCCTGCTGGCCAAAGCAATGGCCGGTGAAGCACAGGTACCATTCTTCTCTATGTCCGGTTCTGACTTCGTAGAACTGTTCGTGGGTGTGGGTGCCAGCCGTGTACGTGACCTGTTCAAACAGGCCCGTGAAAAAGCACCATGTATCATCTTCATCGATGAAATTGATGCGATCGGTCGTGCCAGAGGTAAGAATGTAATGATGAGCAACGATGAGCGTGAAAACACCCTCAACCAGCTGCTGGTAGAAATGGATGGTTTCGGTACCGACAGTGGTATCATCATCCTCGCTGCCACCAACCGTCCGGATGTACTGGATAGTGCGCTGCTGCGTCCAGGTCGTTTTGATCGTCAGATCTCTATCGATAAGCCGGATCTGGCTGGTCGTGAAGCGATCTTCGATGTGCATCTGAAACCAATCAAGACTTCTCCAATCCTCGATATCAAGAAACTGGCTTCCATGACTCCGGGTTTTGCCGGCGCCGATATTGCCAACGTATGTAACGAAGCAGCCCTGATCGCTGCCCGTAAAGGCAAGACGGAAGTAGAAATGGATGACTTTAACGATGCCGTTGACAGGGTAATCGGTGGTTTGGAAAAGAAAAACAAGATCATCTCTCCTGAAGAAAAAGAGATTATCGCATACCATGAAGCTGGTCACGCTATTTGTGGCTGGTACCTGGAGCATGCTAATCCGCTGGTGAAAGTAACAATCGTTCCCCGTGGTGTAGCTGCACTTGGATATGCACAATACTTACCGAAAGAACAATACCTCTATAACACCGAACAGCTGATGGACGATATCTGTATGACCCTGGGTGGCCGCGCAGTAGAAGACATCGTATTCGGTAAAGTATCAACCGGTGCCCAGAATGACCTGCAGGTGATCACCCGTATGGCCTATGCAATGGTAACCGTGTATGGTATGAACGATAAAGTTGGTAACGTATCCTTCTACGATCCGAACAGTGATCAGTCTTTCACCAAGCCTTACTCTGAAGAGACAGCAAAAATGATTGACGAAGAAGTACGTGCCCTGATCGAAAAAGCTTACCAGCGTACCAAAGCGCTATTGTCTGATAAGATCGACAATGTAAGAGTGCTGGCTGGTGAACTGCTTAAAAAAGAAGTATTATACCAGGCAGATCTGGAAAGACTGATCGGCAGACGTCCTTACGATGTACACAGAGAACACCTGGCAGCCAACAAAGGTCTGACTACTGACGGTGTGCATCCTAGTGATCTGATCAATCCTTCACCAGCTACTGCTAATGCGTAAGTTGATATGAAAGTATCTCCTGCCAAGGAAAATATTCTCAAAAGAGTAAGAAATGCATTAAGCCAGTCGGTACAGTTGCCCTTCCCTAACTCGGAGGGCAACAACTCCGTCTTCGTGAAGGAACATGAAGGACTGGAAATGAAATTTGCAGAAGAATTTGCCCGCTTGCAGGGCAAATTCGTTTTTTGTACCAGTAAGGCCGAACTGCTGGAAAACCTGCAGGCACTGGCCGCCACCAGGGAATGGTCAGATATCATCTGCCAAACCCCGTCACTGATCAAAGATCTGCAGCTGAATCAACTGTCAGGCCTCAACAAAGGTGATATGCACTCTGCCAGCGCAGCCATTACTGACTGCGAAATGCTGGTGGCCCGCACAGGTACTATCGTACTTAGCGCAGCACAGCCTTCAGGAAGAGCACTATCAGTATATACACCCGTACATTTGGTGATCGCATATACTCATCAGCTGGTGTTTGACCTGAAAGATGCCATCGTAAGAATGAAAGAGAAATATCAGGGAGACCTTCCCTCCTCTATTCACTTTGCCTCTGGTCCAAGCCGCACGGCAGACATTGAGAAAACACTGGTAGTAGGTATACATGGTCCGAAAGAAGTGTATGTATTTCTGGTAGATGAATAAGTCAATTATCAGTTAACAATATTCGTACAGCGCGTGACCTCGTCATGCGCTGTTCTTTTAAATAATCAAGCAAGTGACACGGTTATTGTTTTTTATTTCCATCATCGTCATGTGCGCCTCCTGTGGTAGTGGAGGAGGTGGTAACTTTAAAGATTCTACCACCACCCTCGTCATTACGGATACCTGTGCCGTTATTTTCCATCCCGCAGGCGATAAGCTGACCTACCTGAAAAATACGTTCAGCAAGAACTCGTTTGCTGCTATGGAACAATCCAACAATGCAGCCCTGGTAGCAGACAGTGCTTACCTCGCTAAACTGGGTGTAAAGATCATCAGCACCTCTAAGCTGAAACTGAAGTTTCATAAGAAGAACGGCGAAGACGTAGACATTAACCTCATGCATGAAAAATATGCCTGGGAAGTCTTCCTGTTCGACAGCTACAATGATCCGGTAAAGGCAGATATCACCGATATCGAAACCGCCGTACAGGAAGCTGGTATCAGGTAATCACAATTTTTCTTCATCTTTGCACGCGCAATTAAAAGGCTCATGCATCATCACATTCAACTTCCGGCTGGCAAACGTGTTTATTTCGCTTCAGACTTTCACCTGGGTGCACCAGATATGGTACGCAGCAGGGATCGGGAGCGTAAGATCGTAGCATGGTTGAATGAAGTGTCTAAGGATGCTGGCCATATCTTTCTCGTAGGCGATATCTTCGATTTCTGGTTTGAGTACAAGGAGGTGATTCCTAAAGGCTATACCCGCCTGTTGGGGAAGCTGGCAGAACTGCGTGACAACGGTATTGGCATCTCAGTATTCATTGGAAATCATGATATGTGGATGAATGGCTATTTCGAAGATGAACTGGATATTCCGGTATATTACGAACCACAGACTTACGACATTGCTGGCAAGCAATTTTACATTGGTCATGGAGATGGTTTAGGCCCCGGCGATCATGGTTACAAGATGCTAAAAAAGGTGTTCCGTAATCCTGTGTGCCGTTGGTTATTTTCCCTTATTCATCCATCATGGGGTATTGGACTCGCTAACTACTTCAGCCGTAAAAGCCGCGCGGCTACCGGCGGAGAGCATGAAGAAAAATTCCTTGGAGAAGAGAATGAGTGGCTGGCAGTATACAGCAAAGACATTTTAAAAACGACCCACTACGACTACTTTATATACGGTCATCGTCACCTGCCTTTAGATCTGGAGGTAGGCCCCAACAGTCACTATATCAACCTGGGTGACTGGCTGCGTTACTTCACGTATGCGGAGTTCGATGGTACGACCACTACCCTGAAGTATGTTAATCAAGAATCTCGTGCAAAATAGGTGGAGAATTCATCTCCTGGAAGTCAGGCATATGTAGCTTGAAGAAGTCCAGGTAAGCATACAGCAATCGTCTTCTTTTATCTTTATTCATCACTATTTCACCCAGTTGTTCCCATGCCTGGCATTGGAATAGCCTGTCTGTAATTTCACTATTCGCAGCATCCAGATAGTTGTTATGGTGTGGAGGCAGATCTGTAAATGAGCCTTCCTGTAAATCGAGGAACGGGGCATATTCAGAATACCTTCCATTCAGGCGGAAACCCAGTTGTTCTGCCAGTTTCAAAGTAAAATACAAAGGTATATTTGCTGCAACATTCAATGGTGCCTGATCGAGTGCCGCCAGTGCAGTTTCGGCAAAGTAATAAAGCTCCAGGTGTTGTTCCGGTTGCTTCAGACTTTTTTGTAATAGTTCTATGAGATAGAGCGCAACAGTATTCTTTACGATATTGAAGTGCAGAGAAGTGCAGATATAGCCCAGCTTAAATTCAGAAATACGCTGAATGGTTTTCTGCTCATAATGATACACCACAAGTTCAAGTA
>Ga0316604_10003940_pt1 | contig 10134 bp, 11 predicted proteins | sample OWC_soil_day20_C_FD_207650 | JGI IMG/M metagenome (GOLD analysis project Ga0316604, IMG submission 207650) | Wetland soil microbial communities from Old Woman Creek delta, Ohio, United States - OWC_soil_day20_CT | ecosystem: Environmental > Terrestrial > Soil > Wetlands | place: USA: Ohio...
TATTTACCAGGGTTGCAGGAAGCAATAGACTCCCTCCTATGATATATATTATTAATATATCTATTTCGACAATTTACTACAAAACCCTTGTTTTTCCCCGTAACCAGCTTTCCGTTCATTCAGGTTGGCCGCCATGCAGCAAACCCTTAGATCATCTAATAATTTATATTTTCAATGAGAATTGGTAATTTCCTGCAAAATCCTTGTTATTTTACAGAATATTCCCACCAAATCCAGCGGCAACCCCAAAAACAGCTGCCTTGATCAGGTAGCTGCTGACTTTTCTTATCTCTTTACTTTCATTCGAATATAGTAAATTATCTCACGCAAGGTATACAACATCAACAAGTGCAAGATTGCTGATACCAGTATTGCCACATATTCTCCTGTACCCAAACTTCTAAATGAAATGACAACCGGCAGCGACAGATCAATCAGTATCCCCTGCACAATTGCTATTCCATACAGCAAATACCGCATTTTCTCGCTAAACCGTCCGGCTAACAACGGTATTTTGCCAAGCAGATACCCGAAGCCTATATTCGTCACCGCCATCAGCACTGTTCGATAAAATTCAAAATGATAATCGCGCGGCATTGCGTGAAAATAGATTTCACCACCGATGTGTAACACATACAGCCAGGCATTGATAACGGCAAAGTAGGTAAACTGGGTTGTGGCAAACTTGCCCAGCCTGCCAAATTCCGGTGGGTTTTCTTTCGCTGCCAGCCACAAATACATGCCGCTGACCAAACAGCTTCCTAGCGTAATCACTGTGTACTTATATGTATAATACTGCTCCGCATATTTCAAATTGAACACCCAAGTCCCACCGAAAAAAGGGATCAGACCTAAGATCAGCAGGGACCAGCCCAGCTTCTCCAGTTTTTGTTTTTGGCTAAGCAGTCCGCCCAGCAAGATTGCCAGCCCTTCCCCAAACCAGTACTGTGAAACCCAGGTAAGCGGTACTAAGCACAAAACCACGCCAAACGAAACAACAAAAAACATTACCGCAAGCACATTTGTCAGCAAACAAAATCCTCCCGCTAAATGCCAAGCCGCTGCCAAGACATTTGAATTCCTTGTTTTTCTTTCAACCGGCTGAATATCCTAATAGTCCTTTTGTACTCTTCATGATAACAATGGCCATTACAATTACCAGCATGCTCATAACTCCTGGGATAACGCCAGTAGCTGCATCACAGGCAATAAGCATATCAAAAGTCCCATGCCATAAGGCAACAAGCAGTATACTGCCGCCGGCAATATTACAAAGCCAGCTTAAGAAAACAGAGCCGTACAGGATTGCCAGCAGCCACCCTGCCAAAGCCGCCCCTCCCATGGCCAGATATTCCTGATCATAAAAAAATGCGGGAATATGCCAAAGGGCCCACATTATCCCTAGACAAAGGCTGGCCTTGACCGGCTTCATAACTTGCTGCAACTCCTGCAGAGCGAAGCCCCGCCAGCCTGTTTCTTCACCCACACCGAACGTAAAAATCCAAAACAGCCAGGCTGACAAGGTGGAAAACCCGGGAAGCTGCCGGGTTATGCCAATATCTCTCCACTCCGGCCACAGCCCGGTAAAGCGATAATTAATTTCAACCGCAATGGCAAAACACACCACTGGCACAACAATTACCGCCACATACGAAAGCGGCCTGCCGGTTTTGCGAAAACAGCTTTTTATAAACCTCAGCACACCGCCTGGCCCCTCAAAGACCAGGGTCACTATCAGAGCGGCAAGCAAAGGGCCAAACGAGCCAGCATAATGCTGATATGGCAGCACCGCCAATCCGGTTTCGAATTGGCGGTTACTTACTAACGGCAGCCAGATACTCCACGTAATTAACAGCGCAAACAAATAATATAAAGTCAGCTTTTTGCCTGCTGTTGACATCAGGCTCCTCCTTAGTATGTAAGCTCAAACAAGATTAACCTAGCTACAGCGCCCTAATCCTCAAGCGGCACGCTTCTGCCGCATTTGCGCGATCCCCAGTGGAATCCCCCCCAGAGTCAGCAAAACAAAAATTAGGCCAAATGCTAGCTGTACGGTAAAGAGATTGTCATTATACGTATTTAGTGCCGGATATTGTGTCATTATTTTTGCGTTTGTCAGTTTGTACTGATCACCAAATACCAGTCCTCTTTGGCGATATTCCGGCAATTGGCTGGCATCGACCGGTTTGCCGTCTGACCCCATGGTGTCCGCATTAATTAGTTTGCCAACTGTTTCCCCGGTTTTGATATTGACAATACTGGTTCTCCCCATGGGAAAGTTGGTATATACATAATCATCCTTCTGAAAGTCAGCCGATACTATAAACACACTGCCTGGGGCATCAACCGGGGTATGCTGATAATCACCGGCAAAAGAATATAAGCCTGACGTTTTTTCATAACTAACCACAGAAATATGATTTTGCTGGATTTCAAAAGCCAGTGAGTCATTAATTTTATATAGTTGATAGCTACTACCCTGGGCCATATTCATTTTGGCGCCCATAAACCGGATTGAACCGTTGCCGGAAGTCACTGATGTGATACTTGCACCAAACAGCATCAAAACAATAATCCAGATTGTTGCATACACTTGAGTACTTTTTTTCATCTTGTTACCTCCTGTATTCCTTCTCCGTAGGCTATGAGGAAAAGGTAGTTTATTTTCTAATTTTGATCCAGTAAATCTTATGCGTGTATTATTGCCAGGTACTCAGCCAGAGTACACTCATAGCCGGATTCCAGCTCCACAAACTGCTCACCGACAAATATTGCTTCTTTTGTTTCCGCTTGTTCTCCCTCAGCCAGCACCAGACCGCTAAGCGCACCAATTTTTTCTGCAAAAGGCGCTAAAAACAAGGTTTCTTCAGCTACCGAATCCGCCCGGTACTCCCAAAGAAGATCAGACAAATAAGCTGCGCGGGTTTTTACCTCTTTGACTTCATAAGTAGCGCCTGTCCGCTTATGTTTCTTAGTCACAGTCTCTTCCCAGGAATCCTTCAGCACCTTGCCATCCATATCCAGCAGCTCTTCCTTGCCTGACAGAGAAAACACAGCAGTAAAGTGGCCGGGAACATATAGACGGATATAGGGCAGCAAATTTACGCTGGCGACCTTCTTACCGTTCTCAAACCGGTGCAGCATAATGTTCTGACCATAAGAAATCAGTTTGTAAAATCCCCACTGTCCTTTTATGTTTGATGTCAATACCTGTTCGATATGCTGGAGATTGCCAGAAGTAAATCGGATGTATTCGCGCATACCACCAGGTTCCACAAACATCTCCAGTACATAAAAGCTTTTATCCGAGACCGGCGCCCCGCCTGTCAGCTGCTGGTAACGCTCATTAAACCGAAGCGGCCGGAAGCAGTCATAGGTGTCAATCTCTGAGACAAGCTTGCCATCTAAGGCTGCCGCCTTTTCCAGCCAGTCCATAGCTTCCTCGTGCTTGTTCCAAACAACATAATATTCCGCCATAGTCAAATGTGCCATCGTGTATGCAGGGTTAAGGCGCAACGCCTGCTTGATATCGCGGAAGGCTTCTTTATACTGTTCGTTTGCGATATAATCGCAGGCTCTTTCATTGAGAGTATCGGCAAGCAATTCTCGGGATATAGGTTCTGCTGCCTTCAACGGTTCTTCTAATGAAGGTTCATATTCTAAGGCCTTAGCCAGATCGTCAAGCCCACCACTTTTCAGCAGCAGTTCGGTCACCCAGCCGGTATTGCCCGCCAGCTTGTATTTGCTAAGCCCGCAATACATCAAGGCTTCTGGCCATTCTGGCATCAGCGCCAACGCCTGTTCGCAGGCTGCTAGCGCTTCTTGATATTGCTTCTTGGCAAACTGTTCTTTGGCTTGCGCCAGTAAAGCTTCAGCCTCAACGGCAATGGTTCTTTCCTTGCCAACCAGCTTCTGATATCGGGGATAACCCCTAAGCGGAGCATAACAGTCATAAGTATCAATTTCCCCAGCTACTTCCGGCACTGCCGCTACCGCCTTTTCCAGCCAGTCCATGGCAGCAGTTGGTTCCTCCATCGCTACATAGGCTTCGGCCATGGTCAGCAGGGCCATAGCATAATTTGGTTCTAATAAGAGCGCCACCGTCACATCAGCCAGCGCTTTTTGAGGACTACCGGCACCGATGTGCCGGCAGGCGCGGGAATTCAATTGTTTGGTTATCTCCCGCAGCGGAATCCCAGTATTAGCCACCAGAGGGGCTAATTCCGGTTTGAGCTCCAGTGCCCGGCAGAAATCCTCGGCAGAGCCGAGTTTATCCTGGTGGTAATACCTGGCCCAGCCCCGGTAAAACAAGGCTTCCGGCCAATCCTTCTCCCGGTCCAGCACAAAACTAAAATCTCCCACGGCAGTTTTATAATTTTTGTTGTTAAGCTGCTCCTTTGCTCTGGCAAACGCCTGCTCTATTTGTTCATTCATTGCTTGCTCCTCCAATGTATGTAATCCAATTCTTAAAAGGTCAGTAAAAGACCACTTCTCTGCGCTGATGCTTCCCGATACAGTTTTTTGAGACTCGCAAACAAGTCTGCGATCTGCCAGGAATTCTCTGCCTGCCCAACCGTATTAACGCGCTTTTCCAGATTGCATAATTTATCATAACAAGCCGGCACTGCTTCGGCCTGTACAAAGCCAGTTCCCATATATCCCGGGTCAAGCGTAAATCCGTCTTTTTTCAATGGCAGCCCTAGAATCAAAGCATTTGCTTCCTGGGTCGTTGTCAGCGTTTTTAAAATTGCTAACAGGCTATCCCACTCATAGGCCAGCCCTTTATCAGCATTGGGGTCGTAGTAGCAGCCCATAACAAAGTCAGCCAATTCCTGAACATCACCTTTTTCCAGTTCATCTTCCCAGCCTTCTGTTAGCAAATCCCCACTGTACGGCGAGCGCGCCCGCCCGATGTTGTTGTGAATATACTGACGCAGCACTTCTGTATTGTTATGAATACCGGCTTTCAGAATCACACCGGCCACTTCCTTATTAAATGTAACCGTATCAAAAACAAATGCCTTATGTGCCATCGACATCTATAGGCACACCCCTTTCCTGACAAATTCTTTCTTCTATTATAATCAGCCCACAGTTATTCGTATTGTAAAAAAACGAGATCCTGCCGGATGCCGTAAAAAAAATCGGACTGAAATTCAGCTATATCCCTATATCCAATTATCAGCTATTCAAACGAAAGATCGTTCTCCTGCATAAGTCTCCCAAGCTCAAATAGTACAGCGATTTCCAGGCATTGCACCGGGCCGACTATGCTGTCATCTTCCTGACGGCGGTAAAACTCGCCGTCACAGTAGTAAGTCTCCAAGAGTGGCCCCATATGGAAGACTTCATCAGCCATCACTTGTGCTGATTCCTGCATTATAGCAACAACCAGCGAGTGATCTCCCGAATGCACCCAGCCGAGTCCCAACGGCAGCCATAATTCGATATGGTGGTTCACGTTTTTCTGCCAGTCTCCCCATTTTTTCCCGGGTCCAATATGAGCCATATCACACATCAGCTTTTGGCCGTCCCAAGGAAAGGGCAGCAGCAAATCTTTGCACACCCGGCGCGGACGTGTATCATCGACCCGCACGAGACAGTCATACAAATCTCCTATGCTCATACCACAGCCCAATGTAGCGAAATTTGCTTCCGGTAAGCTAGGTCTGTCGGCAGTATAAATAATGTTAGGCAAATACTGTGCCTGGAGTCCTTTACCTATTAGCCGCACAAAATCAAGCAACGGATGATCTTGCTGACTGCGAGCAGAAGGCGGACGCAGCAATGCCTTAGCAAAATGCAAGGCGTTTTGAAATTTCCGCTGCGTATTGTAGTACTCCATAAACTCACCTTCCTAACAACAATCCGAAATTACGCACAGGCTAAAAAGAAATCGCATTTTCCACCATTAGCCGTCCCACTTCAAACAAGATCGCCGTTTCCGCGCATTTTACCGGCGTAATGATGCTCTCATCTTCCACCCGCCGGTAGTAGCGGCCATCGCAAAATACATAGTCATAGACGCCGCTGATATCCAGTACATCGGTTGGCGTGATTTCTGCCCCCTCGTTAAGGAGTGACGACACCAGCGAATGATCGCCAGAGCGGGCCCAGGCGAGGCCGAGAGGCAGCCATAGCTCAATATCATGATTGTCATCCTGCCGCCATGCCCCCCATTTACGTCCATCTCCAATATAGGCCAGCGATTTCAATAGCTTCTGCCGGTCCCAAGGTAAAGGAATCAGCAGATCCCGGCACACAGGCAGCGGTTGTTCTGCCACATCTACGATTTCCACCAAATCATAGAAAGTCACCTCCCGGTATGGAGACAGGGAAACCGACATATCAATCCCAAGCTCAGAAAAATCCAGTGGCAATTCTATTTCATCACTTGTGCATAAAGTTCGCAGCAGGTATTTGGACTGCAGTCCTCTTCCCATCAACCGGACAAAATCCAGCAAGGGATGTTCGCTGCCTGCTACTGGTTTTGTTTTCCGTGAGAGTTCCAGTAGTTTCCTGGCAAAGCTCATGGCATTTTCAAATTCTTTCCGGATGGAATAGGAAGGATCCACTCGCATCATATTACTCCTTTCGCAGGCGTAAGCGCTTTTGCAAACTCTCTACCTCACGAAAAAAACTGTCCTCACTGATTTGTTCAACATCACTGGTACTAAACAATACCGTCGCGATATAATCCTCGCCGTCAATAAACCGCCCTGTTTCCCAATCATATTTCAGCGCAGTAAGTTTTCCGCCCGGCGAATAGATCAACTGCACCGGCCTGTCGCCGACCAAATACCATTTGATGACCGTGTTATCCGGGCTGTATTTTACCTCCACCCGGATGCCCTCTGCCTTATCCTTTGTCACATAGACAGTGAAATTCTGCAGCGCAAAGGCAGCGTCAGCCTCGCCCTTTCCTGCCTGTCTCTGCTTTTCCGTGATCTGCCCATCTTGCACAACCAGCACCCAATATGCGCCACGCAGGGCATTTTGCTCCTGTTCGTTAAAGGCGGCGTCTTTGGTGGCAAGCTCTAAGGCTTCCTTGTAAGTCTTCGCCTTTGCATAATAAGCCATTTTCAGTCCTCCTGATTACAAGGTAACTATCTTCCAAAAAAACTCCTGTAAATAAGGCAACTCCCTAGGGGAGCACAGAAGGATTTCTTCATCGTTAGGCTTAATGGTAATAAATAATTCAGGGAAAGTGTAGCGATTTCTGCCTGGCAAACCTGAGATATACACGGTACCTTCACCGTTCCAGGTTGTACCTTTTTCTACCATATATTTTGCTGTTTCGATATATTCCTTGATAAATTCATTCGTATCCTCTTCAATACCATTATAATCTGTTTTTAAAACTTCTTCCTCGGTAGTAAAGCCAACAAACCACTTGGTTGGTCCTAATTCATAGATCAATGAGACTTGATTCAGGCGGGGTTTTAACCCCACCTGAATCTTAGTCGAATTATCCAGGGACTTAGCCGGTCTTTACTCCCGCCTACTGAAGGTGGGAGTATTAGAACGGTTTAGTCATCGGACAAATAACTCGGTAGGCATTTTTGTTCCTCCATTTGTATTTTATAATTTGGTTAATCTTTATTATATTGAAAAAGTATGTTGCCGTATTGTATAAAAGCGACATGTATTCCATGAAAACTTCCAATGTCGTATTTGTACAATACAAAGAAAACAAATCGTTTTATGCTATATGTACACATACTTTGAGGAGGATTCATGGATGAGCCAAACAAATGTACCGCCGGAAATTTCAGGCACCGCCCAAGACGCACAAAATTGGATTTCGGCATCGGACTTGCCGGAAGAAAAAAAACACGCATTGCTCAGTTTCACCAAGCAGTTCCCCACTCTTACCTTCTTTAAGCAGGAACGCCCGGCAACCGATCCTCAGTGGATGCGGTCTCTCGGCGAAGCACTCCTGGGTTTTGTTCCTGACGACTTGTGCTGGTTTCGTTTCGTCTCTTTTCGTTATTCCCCAGAACGCGATTCTCTGGCAAACTCTGCAAGAGTCGAAGCCTCCTGGTATCATCGGTTGGTTTTTGATGCCGACATCGGTGAATATGATCAAATCTTTTTGGGCGATGAACCGGTTGTATTTGTTGCCTGTGTACTCGAAAACTTAAGTTCCTTGCTGGCAGTTAAGGTTGGCACTGATGGAGATGAAAGCATTTATGAGTTCGCCTATTCCTCCATCGACAACATGGGGAGCCGCCAGGGCCGTGTCGATCCGACCCGCGCCCGTCGCGTTTTTGACTCCTATCCTGATATGCTCAATTACTTCGGGGCTATCAAACTGGAAAACAGTGAGATTCTTGAAGTAGAGGCCGCAGGCGTTACCTATTTCATTAATCCCGACGACTGCATCAACTGCGGCGCTTGTGCGGAAGAATGTCCGGTGTCTTGTATTTCCGAAAGCGATGGTGTTCATGTTATTGATGCCGACGCTTGCACCGGGTGCGGGGAATGCGCCGAAATTTGTCCTACGGAGGCGCCACAGCAGAAATTAGATTAAGAGGGGTGTCACTTTTGGCATTGCCCCAAAAGCCTGCTAAACAATGTCAAGGGTAAAATGGATGGCTCATCACTTTCTTTTTTGGCATAGCAAACAAACCATAACCTAAAGTAGTTATGGCAACCGAGGTGTTTTCTAACTTACCTAAACAACATCATATATTTCTTTCACACGGGCGTAGTAAATTCTAAAGAATTTATTCAGCCCTGCGATCATGGCTACCTTTTTCGCCTTGCCTTCAGACACCTTTTTTACCATAAACAAATAGACTGCATTGTCGTCCTGAGGTTTATGAATGGTAAGTGCTTTCATAACTTCAAAACCTGTTTTGCGGAGAAGTGGTGATCCTCTCTTTGAGATACTTCTTTTCGTACCAACAAAGTTTCCTGATTCATAAGGCGGAGAATCGAGACCTGCAAAAGCGACCAGTGATTTGCCTGAATGAAATCGCCGAACATCACCTATCTCGGCGATTAAGCGTACCGCTAAGATAGCTCCAACACCATGCATAGCACAAACCACATTGTATTCGGGTAGCTCTTTTGCAAGTTCTTTCATTTGTGCTAAAATGGATTGTAAAGTCGCGCATAATTGGCGCAAGACTTTTGCCGCTTCCAAAAGCAAGGCCGTGGAGGGTGTGCTCTTGGAGGAAGCAGTGGGGATACTGGCCTTAGCTAAAGCATAGATTGAAGATGCTTTGCTTTCATCAGGCCGGTATCCTTTCTTTTTTGCCCACCGACAATAGTCTAATACAAACTGTCTTTCAGATTTGGCCGTAATTCGATCATAGTGCTGGTAGTGTTCTATAAAATCCAGCAGCTTGTTCTTAATCAGATTGTCACCAGCCCGCACAAGATCCGTAATCCCAGGCATTACCTTGTCTAAAAGCATACTGATATGTTGCTTTTGCATCACTTTCAACTTTACATAGTAGGCATAGTTGCGTCCTAGGTCTTTTAGTTCAGTATAGATACTATCCGATACAGAATAACCAATCAGTTTGTGCCAGTTTGTCAGCCCATAATCAGCAATTTTAACAGCATCGAGTTTATCGGTTTTTCCTTTACGAAGAGAAAGAGTAGCATATTTCTTTAAAACCAAGGGATTAATTATGGCCACAAAAATACCAGAAAAGGATAGCGACTGCACAAGCGGAAGATGATAAATACCTGTGGCCTCTAGTATAACCTTGGTTTCTTCTTCGAAAGATAGGAGCAAATCGATAAGCTTTTTCACGCCGCTTTGAGAGTGCTCTATAAAGAACTGTTTAATAACACGGCCATTCTTATTAATGCAAACACTACTACTTCCTTTTGAAACGTCAATCCCAACGCTAATCATTGGAAAGCCTCCCTTGATAAATTCAGTAATTGTTCCATCAACACTTATTGCCACTCAACTTGGTTCGTTACACGAAAGCCTAAAATGGTTTCAACCTGCTAAATCGAATGCTTACAATAAGAGGATGGCTGACAGCTTTTGGGACGGTTGTAGAAAACCTAATGACCAAATGCCAGGCCAATTACCCCCTTACTGTAAAAGAATAAGTGTAATTGTTCAACCATTTTCATGGTTAACAATTACACTTACATAGTACCAAG
>Ga0316604_10003943_pt1 | contig 10130 bp, 8 predicted proteins | sample OWC_soil_day20_C_FD_207650 | JGI IMG/M metagenome (GOLD analysis project Ga0316604, IMG submission 207650) | Wetland soil microbial communities from Old Woman Creek delta, Ohio, United States - OWC_soil_day20_CT | ecosystem: Environmental > Terrestrial > Soil > Wetlands | place: USA: Ohio...
GGGCGGCGGCGGACGCTACGGATCGCTCAGATTGACGAGAACGCCAGCCGGATTGACTTCATGCCCTGGCCCGGATATGATTCGGCGCTAAGTTCGGGCTGATCACCGCGGAGGCGCCATGAAGAGGACCGCCGCCCTCATCTTCGTCCTTCTCTCCCTCCTTCTCATCGTCTGCCATGCCCCGTCGCCCGCGTTCCCCCAGAACGCTGCAACCAAGACCCTCGTCTTCACCATAAAGCTCGTGGCGAAAGGCGAGTACGGCCGCGAATCGTTCGAGAAGACCGTCGAAGCCGTGTACGCGCCGGTCACCATTTACGGGAGTGCCGAGACCCTGCTCAGGCAGCGCGGCGGCATCGCCGGGATGGAGCCAGACGACATCCTGCAGCTCTACATCACCCGGAAGACCGGCTCGGGCCATGACAGCACTGGCGTCTCCGGCTCGTCCTGGACGATCGGCGACGGCATCTTCGGTTGGACCGTCAATACGGGAGATGAAACCATTTCCGGCGACACCGGCGAGAACTCCAGGAACTCGGGCATGGCCCCCTCGCTGACCTCCGTGGCCGAGATCACCCGGACCGAGGACGGTGCCGAACTGTGGATCGGCGAGCCGGGCGTCGACGGCGTCGAGGGCTATGGCGAGTTCTTCGGCATCTTCGAGGGCAACAACGTGCCCGACGGCCTGTCCGATGCCCTGACCTTCAAGTTCACCAACGAAGAGCTGAAGAACTGGACCTCGCTGCAGAAGACCAACGACCGGACGCTGGCCGGGCCCGAGGGCGGGACGCTCAAGATCAGCGTCTCGTTCCACGGCGGGGCCTTGCCCGGTGCCGCCAAGGTCAAGCTCGACGGCTGTTTCGAGGTCGGCGAGGGCGGGCAGGGCCAGGTGACGGCCGCGGGCACCCCCCCGGGCGGCACTTACCGCTTCCGGGTCATCCCGCCCGACGTGATGAAGGTCCAGGCTTCGGGCGCCACGGCCACGCTGACCGGCGGCTCCCCGGACGAGGGCACGCTCTTCGTCGAATATACCACCCCGGACGGCAAGACAGCCGAGGCTTCGCACGGCGTGGCCTCCGTCCGGCTCGTGTCGATCAATGGCGGAGCGGCTATCCCCGAGATCCCGCTCTACGACATCGACCAGAAGAAGCTCCCCGCGGTCCTCGAGGTCCCGATGAAGGTCCTGCCGCAGGGCGCAGGGGCTAGCCTGGTCTTCGTCCCGGACGACCCCTCGATCGTCACCCTGGTCAACCTCGGCGATGCCGTGGCCATCCAGGGGCTCAAGGAGGGCCGCACGGCCTTCCAGGCCCGCTTCAAGTGCGGCGGCCCGTTCGGGCCCAAGTTCCCGGTCGAGATCGTCCGCTGCGACAAGGAGACCATCGCCGCGCTCGACCAGAGGCTGCGCGACGCGTTCGAGAACCGGCGCACGGCGGCCAAGGACTTCGGCAAAGCGATGAATTCCCGGCAGTTCCAGGATGCAGCCGACAATCTCCCGGCCGCGACGGCCAAGCTGGCCTGGAAGACGTCCCTGCTGATCGGGGGGACGTTATCCGGCTACGGCAAGACCACCCAGGGCGTCAAGACGGTCACGGACGTCGCGGGCAAGCTCGACGCGTTCGGCGACATCATTAACGACATCGCCACGCAGCCCGGGGCCTTCGATCAGATCAAGAACTGGGCCGGGCTGATCGCCGAGTTCTCGGAGAACCGCTGGGCGCAACTGATCGCCGACGCCGAGGACACCATGAGCACGGCCGTGGAGGTCGGCAACATGATCGGGGACATGGTCGGACAGTCGGGGCGCATGGCCGAGGCGGCCAAGTGGATGGAGAACTGGAACAAGGTCATCGAGGATACCGTCAAGCGGCAGAAATTCTGCCGGAAGACCGAACAGCCGCCGGCCAAGGAGGACCCGCCCAAGGAGCCGGAGAAGCCCCAGCCCAAGCCGAAGACGGACCCCAAGAAGACGACTCCGACGCCGAAGCCGACGCCGACACCGCCCGATCCGCCGATGCCTCCGGATCCGGAGCCCCCCGGGGACACGTGGCCGCCGCCGCCCGGCCGGCCGCGGCAGGTCGGCCTGCCGTACGAACCTGGCGACTGCGGCTGCGGCAAGACCCTGGCCATCACCCAAAACCCGGAGGGCTTCGCTTCGATCAGCACGGGTTTCGGCAATCTGCTCGACTGCGTCGACCGGTTCCAGAAGGACCTGGCCGGCTACACGGCGACGCTCCAGGAGATAACGATCACCGTCGGGAAGCTCGACGCGGCCGCGAAGGCCGGCGGGGCGGCCCTCTCGGCCGCCGCCAAGGAAGCGGCGCCCGCCTTCGGGGCGTTCTCGACGAAGGTCAAGGGCTTCGGCGCGGCGGCCAAGACCTTCGACGACGGCTTCCGGACCTGCCCCGATGCGACGAAGGCGGGGATCTCGTTCCTGCAGTCGGCCAAGGACTACGCCAAGGCGGCGGAAAGCGAGGGCGGCTTCGGGGTGAGGAAATAGCTCCGGCCGCCCCGGCCGTTTTCCCGATTGAAGGAGGGATCCATGGAACGAAAGCAAAGCCGGCTGCAATTTCTCGTCCGGGGCGCGAAGTACGGAGGTTTAAGGCCCGCTACAAGGACCAGCCGGGAGCGGCGCTCAAGGAAGTTTTAAAAAAGTGAAGGAAGGCCCTCCTAATGGCCCAAACAGTTGATTCTCCAGAACGTTCCGTAGCCGGCCGCATGGCGGCCTTGGTCGGGAAACCGGCGTCGCTCATACCGACGCCGGCGCTGATCGTCGAGACGGCGGCCTTGGAGCGCAATCTGCGCCTCATGTCCGACTTCTTCGCGCGCCGCCACGCCAAGTTGCGCCCGCACTTCAAGTCGCACAAGTGCATCACGATCGCCAAGCGCCAGCTCGAGAGCGGAAACGCTGTCGGCATCACCTGCGCCAAGCTGTCCGAGGCCGAGGTCCTGGCGGCGGGCGGCATCCGGGACATCCTCATCGCCAACCAGATCGTCGGACAGGACAAGCTCGAACGGGTCGCCGAACTGGCCCGGACGTGCCGTCTCACCGTCGCCGTGGACGACGAATCCCAGGTGCGGCAACTCTCTGCCGCGCTGGCCGGGACGCACGCCACGGTCGGCGTCCTGATCGAGGTCGACGTCGGATTGGCCCGATGCGGCGTCCCGCCGGGCGCGCGGGCGCTCGAGATCGCCCGAGCCGCGGTGTCAGCCGCCGGCGTCGATTTCCTCGGCATCCAGGCTTATGAGGGCCATTGCATCACCGTTCTTGACCCTGAGGACAGGCGCCGACAGGTCCTCGCCTCGATGCAGAAGGCCGTGGACACGAGGCGGCTCATCGAAGCTTCCGGGTTGCCGGTCCGGGTCCTCAGTGGCGGCGGAACGGGGTCCTACGACATGACGGGCGTCATGGACGGCGTCGACGAGGTCCAGGCCGGCTCTTACGCCCTGATGGACCATTACTACGCGAAAAGACGGCCCGAATTCACCCCCGCCCTGAGCGTCATCACGACCGTGATCTCGAGCAACGGTTCGGACCATGCCGTCCTCGACGTCGGCGTGAAGGGTGTCGGGGCGGACCTCGGCCCTCCCGTCCTGGCGGACCGCCCGGAGGACGCGATCTCGCGCTTCGAGTCGGAGGAACATGCGTCCATCCGGGTCGGCGGCCGCCCGCTGAAGGTCGGGGACAGGGTCAGGCTGATCCCGTCGCACGGCTGCACGACCTGCAACCTGCACAGGCGCCTCTTCGCGGTTCGGGACGGGATCGTCGAGGGCGTTTGGGCGATCGAAGGAAGCGGGTGTCTGGATTAGGGGCCACGGCCGGAAGCGTCCTTCCTAGAACCCGAAACCGAATCTCAACCCGCAGGAAAATCCTCCCGCCTGCTTTCAGCCTTATGATAGATCCGAAAAGAGGCGGAGTTGTCAAAATTGTATCAAAGATCAACAGAGCGACCGGCCCAGCCGCGTCATCCGGGTCATTGACACAGGGCCGCGGCCCGGATATTCTCATTTTTTAAGGGGAAGGGGCAATTCCGAGCCTCGAGCGAGAGGGCCTTGGCCGATATTGACCTGGAATTCTAAGCGAGCTTCTCCGAGGAGGGAAGATGCGCATCCTGGTTGTCGAGGACGAGCGGAAGATCGCGGAATTCCTCAGGAAAGGCCTCAAGGCGGAGGGCTATGCCGTCGACGTCGCCGGGGACGGCGAAGCGGGGCATTTTATGGCCGGAACGCAGGATTACGACCTGATGATCCTCGATCTGAGGCTGCCCAAGATGGACGGCATCACCCTTTGCCGGACGCTTCGCGCAGAGAAATTCGCAGCGCCCATTCTGATGTTGACCGTTCGGGACTCGGTCAAGGACAAGGTCCAGGGGCTGGATTCCGGGGCCGACGATTACTTGACCAAGCCTTTCGACTTCGAAGAGCTTCTGGCCCGCGTGCGCGCCCTGCTCCGCAAGTGCGGCGCGACCGAGGCGACGCGGCTCCAGGTGGACGACCTCGTCGTCGACCTCCTCGGCCATACGGCGAGCCGGGCTTCGGCGGCGATCCCGCTGACGGCCAAAGAATTCTCCCTGCTCGAATACCTGATGCGCAATGCCGGCGTCGTCGTCAGCCGGGCGATGATCGCCGAGCACGTCTGGGACATCCACTTCGATTCCTTCAGCAACGTCATCGACGTCTCCGTCAACCATCTCCGGAGCAAGGTGGACAAGGATTTTCCGAAGAAGCTCATCCACACGGTTCGCGGCCGCGGCTACGTCCTGAAGGCTTGAGATGAACGTCAAGTCCATCCGCTTCCGCATGACCTGCTGGTACCTTCTCGCCCTGGCCGTCACCTTCATTCTGGCCGGCCTGATCGTCTTCCGGCTGACGAGCCGGGCCCTTCGAAGCGATCTCGATGACCTCCTCGAGCTCCGCGCGGAGGGCATCGCTGCGTCGATCGACACGTTCTGGACCGTCGAGTCCCAAGCGGCTCTCCGGGCTGGGCATCCCCTCAGCTCGACCGGCAAGGCCGAAAACGCCGACTTCCGGCGGCTGGCCCAGCGCTGGGTCGAGGAGGGCCTCCGGGACCCCGTGCTCGTCGATATCGTCGTCCAGCTCTTCGGCCCGGAGGGCGAGCTCATCGCCGCGTCACAGGCCCTTCCCGGCGCGACGCTTCTTCCCTTCGAGGCGCTGGCGCCGTTCCTTGCTCCGGAGGCCCGCTTCCTGAACATCGTGGTCCCAAGCACTTCGGGGGAGCGGACCCGGTTCCGCTCCTTGACCCTTCCCGTCGCGGAGGAGGGACGTCTGGCCTACGCCATTCGTGTGCTCGGTCCGCAAGCGACCGTGGAGGCGCCGCTGCGGACGCTTCGGCTGATACTCTTCCTCGTCCTTCCCTGTGCGCTCGTCTTGAGCGGGGCCTTCGGCGCCTGGCTGGCCGGCCGGACCCTCCGGCCCGTCGATCGCATGGTCGACTCCGCCCGCAATATCTCGGCGGAAAACCTCCATGTCCGCCTCGCCATTCCGGATACGAGGGACGAGCTGAGCCGCCTCGCCGATACTTTCAACGGCATGCTGGAAAGGATCGAACAGGGCTTCTCCTTTCATCGCCGGTTTTGGGAGGACGTCGCTCACGAGCTCAAGACCCCGCTGGCGATCATGAAAGGCGAGATCGAGGTGGCCCTGAAGACCGGCGGCGCAACGCCGGAGGACCGCCAGGTCCTGGAGAGCAACCTCGAAGAGGTCGAGCGTCTCATCCGGCTGATCGAGAAGATGCTGACGCTCGCCCGGCTCGACCGCCGCGGAGCACCGCTCGAAATGAGCGAGGTCGACCTCGCGGCTCTCGCCGGCCGGGCGTCCGAGGAGTTCCGGACCCTGGCCGAGGACAAGAAGATCCGGCTTGTCGTGACGGGGGGCACCGCCCCCATCCGCGTCCGGGGCGACGAGGCCCGGCTCCGTGGTCTGCTCTACGTCCTTCTCGATAACGCCGTGAAATTCACGCCCGCGGGAGGAAAGGTCGGCGTCGACATCGGCCCGGACGGCCCGGAGGTCCGGCTCGCCGTCTCCGATACCGGGCCGGGCATCGCCCCGGACGAGCTGCCGGGGATCTTCGATCGGTTCCGCCGTGCCGGCCGGCCGGCCGAAGGCGACGGATTCGGGCTGGGCTTGAGCATCGCCAAGGCCGTCGCCGAGAGCCACGGCGGCCGCATCGAGGTCCTGAGCCGCGTCGGAGCCGGGAGCACGTTCACGGTCATCCTGCCGCTCTTCCGAAGATAAAGATTCTTTAATCGTCTTTTAACCCTCCTTTAACGGTCTCCTCTCTATCATGGGGGCGTACGGAGAAACACCGATGAAAGGAGACATCATGAAAACGCAGAATCGTCGAGGCGTGTACGGTTGGGGAACTCTCGGCTTGGCCGTCCTGGCCGCGCTGGTCCTGTGGGGATCGGCGGCCTGCCGATCCGAGAAACAGGCGCCGCCCAAGACGGAGGACATGCTTTCGGAGGCCGCCCTGGCGCCGATCTTCGGACAGGCCAAGGATATGAACCCGGGGCTGGCCGATTTCACCCAGTCCGACAAGGAGATCATCCTCTCCTACCACCTTTATCTCACCGATCGGACGAACGCGGACAAAGAGATCGGCCGCGACCTCGCACCCAAGATCCGGAAGCTCTACGGTCATTTCGCGAACGTCGACCGGGTGAGCTTCGAGGTCTCTCTGCCGGATCTGAGCTCTCCGGACGATTGGAAGCCCTACGTTGCGTTCGTCTTGACCCGCAAGCTGGTGAAGGAGACGGGGTGGTCCGACCTGCTCGATATGGACCTCCTCTCGATCGCCCTCGACGTCAAGCGGACCGATTAGGACCGTGACCGGAGCTGGAGACAGATATCGCTCAACCAAGGAGGCTCCCATGAAGAAACCGATCAGATCCATCGGATGGCTCGCCCTGGCCGTCATCCTATCGATAGGGCTGTACGGTCCGGCCGCCGCGGCGCAAGCCCCGGCGCCGGCCGTCGCCCAGGCCCGCGGCGCCCTGGACGCGATGAGCCTGGCCTTCGAGACGGCCGCGGCCAAAATCAGCCCTTCCGTCGTCTCTATATTCGCCGAACAGGTGGTCCAGGCGACCGGCGGGCAGGGAATGCCGGACGATCCCTTCCGGGACTTTTTCGGCGACCAGTTCTTCCGCCGCTTCTTCGGCGATCCCGGCCAGAGCGGCGGCCAGCGCCGGACCGTCCGCGGCCTCGGCTCGGGGGTCATCGTCGGCCGCGACGGCCTCATCCTGACCAACAACCACGTCGTCGACAAGGCGGACAAGCTTTCCGTCGTCATCGGAGACAAAAAGTCCTACCCGGCCAAGGTCATCGGCACGGATCCGCAGACCGACGTCGCCGTGATCCGGATAGACGCCCGGGACCTGCCGGTCGCCGACCTCGGCGACTCCGACGACGTCAAGGTGGGCGAGTGGGTCCTGGCCGTCGGCAATCCCTTCCAGCTGATGCACACGGTGACGGCCGGCATCATCAGCGCTAAGGGCCGGTCCTCGGTCGGTCTGGCCGATTACGAGGACTTCATCCAGACGGACGCTTCGATCAATCCGGGAAACAGCGGCGGCGCCCTGGCCGACCTGGACGGCCGGATCATCGGCATCAACACGGCCATCACCAGTCTGTCGGGCGGCAGCATCGGCATCGGTTTCGCCATCCCCATCAACATGGCCCGGAAAGTCATGGACGAGCTCGTGGCCAAGGGCCAGGTCGTCCGCGGCTACGTCGGCGTCACTCTTCAGCCGATCGACGAGAACATGGCCCAGGCCCTCAAGCTGAGAGGCACGGACGGGGCCCTGGTCGGCGACGTCGTCCCCGACGGCCCCGCCGATAAGGCAGGGATCAAGCGCGGCGACGTCGTCGTCACGGTCGACGGCACGACCGTGCGCGACAACACCCAAGTGAGGAACCTCGTCGCCGAGGGCGACCCGGGCAAGGGGATGACCTTCGGACTGATGAGGGGCGGAGCCCGGCTCGAAAAGACGGTCACGCTCGGTGAGCGTCCGCGGGACCGGGGCGACCAGACGCCCAAAGGCGATCGGCCGGAGGGCGCGACCCAGCAGAAGCTCGGCCTGGCCGTCCAGGACCTGACTCCTGAGATCGCCCAGCAGCTCGGCTTCAAGAACGAGACCGGAGCGCTCGTGGCCGAGGTCGTTCCCGGTAGTCCGGCCGACGATGCAGGCCTTGAACAGGGAGACCTCGTCCAGGAGATCAACCGGGTCCCGGTTCGCTCGGCCCGGGATTTCGAGAGACTGGCCCGCAGTCTCCGTTCGGGAGACGCCATAGCCCTGCTTGTACGGAGAGGCCAAGGCACGGTCTTCCTGTCCCTGAAAGTCCAATAGGCCGGCGCCGACGCCCCTCGGTCCGAGGACGTTCGGACACCTTGACACCCCGATGGGCCGGACGTAGCATGATCCCGAACGGGGCCAAGGAGAACGCGGGATGAGATCGAAAGCGGCCGGACCGGTGATGCGGCGCGAAATGGTCGCGCCCTGCGGGATGAACTGCAACCTGTGCAGTTGGGTCCAGGATCCCGCCAAGCCCGACTGTCCCGGTTGCCGCCCCCGCGGTCGAGGCTGCGTGCACAAGAAAGGCCTCTGCGACAGGCTCGCCCGCCGGGAGATCGATTTCTGTTTCAGGTGCGATGATTTCCCCTGCGAGAGCCTGATGTCCGTCGAGGCCCGCTATGCCCGGGCCCACAACTATAGCTTCGTCGAGAACCTGCGTTTCATTCGGAGCCGGGGGATTCCGGCCTTTTTACGCCGCGAGATCGAGCGTTACACCTGCCCGGCCTGCGGCCGTCTGCTCACGGTCCACAGCGACAAGTGCCCGCACTGCGGAAATCGGTACAACCGGAAGGACAGGCGATAGGGAAGCCTGAAGGCCCGTCCCGGCCGGTGGCCGGCGTGAGGTTTCATAGGCCCGCGCCGGACTCGACGCTCTCGCCGAGGTCCTGGACGAAGCGGGCCAGGGGGGCCCCGTCGACCGCGTCGTGGTCGACGAGGAGGGTCAGGTGCAGGACCTCGCCGACCTTGACCGCGTCGCCCGCGGCGACCGGCTTCTTCGTGATCGATCCCACGCCGAACGATATGGGGTGGATCGACGTCTGGGTGAACCAGCCATTGGCGCGGCCCATCATGCCGACCGAAGTGAAGACGGCGTTGCCCATCTTCGCGAAGACGAAGCGCGGCCGCCTCAGCATGAGCCGCCAGGCCGCGCGCCTGATCGCTCCGGGCAGGAGATAATATATTTTCTCCGTGAGCCCGGACCGGCTCCCCAGCACGGCCTTCCCGTCGACAGCCTTCTCGGATTTGGCGGACTCGATCTCGGCGGCGATCTCCTCGACCGTTTTCCTGTTGGCCTCCCGGAGGACCATGGGCAGGGGGACTTTGCGTCCGCCGATCTCTCTCTCCACGATGATCGAGATGTGGGCGTCGTCGAAGACCATGAGCCTGCGCCGGCCCAGGCGGAAGGCCGCGACTTCCTTGTGCCGCCCGATGGCGTCGCCGATCGTCTTGAGCAGCCAAGCCGTGAACGTGATGCGGGCGCCGTGCTCCTTGGCGCTCCGGACCTTTTCCCGGGCGAGGGTCACGTCGAACTCGAGGTAGGCGCTGACGGCGTGCTTGCGTTTGGCGGCCGCGCCGATGTCGAAAGTGGCCAGGCGGCTTTTCGGGAATTTGACGATCCTGTGTTCCGGGGATTTCATGGCCCTTATTATGCCAGATTTTCCGATTCACAGTACGAAATCGTAAGGGGTCAGCGCCGCTCGATCCGACGGCACGATCAGGGAACATTGACAGATCCTTGCGGGGTGCATATCCTTCTTGACCATGAAGTCCCGATGTCTGGCGGCCTGGCTCGTTGTCTCATGCTTTGTGCCCTGCCTCCTTTATGCGGAGGAGGGCGTGTTCGACTCGAACGGCGTGAAGATCCGGTATGTCACGGCCGGCACGGGCGAAGCCGTGGTCCTCATCCACGGATGGATGGCCGATTCGGGCATGTGGGGTCGGGACCCATCCGGCAACACCAGGCTCGACACCAAGAACACGGACGGGTTTCGATTGATCGCCCTGGATTGCCGGGGGCACGGCAAGAGCGACAAGCCGCACGAT
>Ga0316604_10003945_pt1 | contig 10125 bp, 10 predicted proteins | sample OWC_soil_day20_C_FD_207650 | JGI IMG/M metagenome (GOLD analysis project Ga0316604, IMG submission 207650) | Wetland soil microbial communities from Old Woman Creek delta, Ohio, United States - OWC_soil_day20_CT | ecosystem: Environmental > Terrestrial > Soil > Wetlands | place: USA: Ohio...
AACCGCTGGACTGAATTGCAGAGAAGTGGGCGAACAGGTCTTCGCCACCCTGATCCGGTGTAATGAAACCAAAACCTTTTGAATCGTTAAACCATTTGACGGTACCTGTTGCCATGCCTTGAATCTCCGAATAATTGACGGGGCCATGCCCCTGATAAGGGCGATGATCAAGACAGCAAGTACAGATGGGGCATTGCGCCGCAGAACTGCGGATACCAGACCAACCTACAACAGCAGCACTTGAAAATCGCTGAATTACACTATGCACTGCATTTCACCGAAGAACAAATGATATTTGCCTTAAATGATGGCACATCATCAAATTTGATCGCAAAAAGCGAAAAGCCCATGCGTTCAGACATGGGCTTTGTAAATCTTTGACCTTGGCACTCACGGCCTAGGCGTTCGGCAATTTGCCGTTTGGGTACTACTTGGACTTCTCAAGAAACTGCGGCGGACTATCAACCATAGAACCTCCAGTCACCTTAAAAACTGCCATTCTGACTGAACCTGAAACTAGCCGGAACTCGATTTCAGATTACTCCTCTGGAAAGGAAAGTCCAGTTTATTTTTCAGAATTTTTACCGGCAGAACTGCCTTCGGCGGCGGGTGACTGGTTAAGGAACAGTGTTCATTCATCAAGCAGTCACAACAGACTTAAATTTTATTTTGCTAGTCAGACGTTGTTCCCATTGGCGGTCGCTAGCCAAGCTTCATATCCTCCCTTGAGTGGTCGTACCGAAAGAAAGCCTGCGTTGAGCAACTGGCGGGCTGCCTGTATCGCCCCGGCATCCTCCGGGCAGGCGCACAAGGTCACGATAGGCAGGTTTTTGGGCCATTCGCCGACGGCATCGAGCAGCCTGTCATGTTCGGCCACCGTTGCACCGGTGATCGGGCCGGTTTCGGCCACCATGCTGTGCCCGCGCAGATCGAGCACCAGCGGGGGCTGCTCGGTTTCCATCGCGGCCATAAGCTCAACCGGCGTGATGTGAGGGACAGCCGACAATTGCCGGAAGCGATATTTCTGCCATAGTTTCCAGCTCAGCCACAGCGCGATCGTGCCGGCGATCAGCCCGAGCAGGCTTCCGGAGTTCTGGTCCAGCGCCTCGATGGCGCGATGCACCTCTTTGCGCAAAAGCCAGCCCGTGCCCAGGCCAAGCCCGGCCCACAGGGCAGCTCCAGTGGCGGCGGCGAGCAGGAAACCCGGCAAGCCCATGCGCAATGAGCCGGCAATGGGTGGTGCCACCGTTGAAAAACCCGGAACGAACTTGGCAAAGACCAGCGATCCAAGCCCCCAGCGGACAAAGCGGGTCTCGGTCTGGCTGACGCAGGAGCCGGGATTGATCGACAGCTTGCACAGGCCGGCCAGCACGCGATAGCCAAAGGCGCGCCCGGCCAGGTACCAGACCCAGTCGGCCAGCACCGATGCGACGATGGCGGCGGCCAAGACACTGGCAAACTGCCCGGAGCCGACGATCAGGCTGCCGGCCAGGAGCAGGGTGGGAACGGCAGGCACCGGCAGCCCGATCTGTTGCAGCAGGACGTTCAGGAAAACGACCCAGACTGCATCACGCTGGAGCGCTTCGCCAAGCTGGGAAATTTCCATCAAGCTGCCTTTCTTTCATGTTTGACCGGCCCGGCCATGTCGGGAAATAGATCGTCACGGTTCGACGATGGCCGGGGCGATTGGTTCACAGCGATTGAACCACCGTCGCCTCGAACTTGCCAGACTGGTAATCGCGCATGGCCTGATGAACCTGCTCGGCGGTGTTCATCACGAACGGGCCGTACTGCGCGATCGGCTCATTGAGCGGTTGTCCGGTAATGATCAGCACGCGCGACGCCTCAAGCGCTTCGATGCAGACGGCCGGTGCGCCGTTGTTGGTCAGGATGGCCATGTGCCGGTCGGCGACCGTCGTGCCGGCAATGCTCACGCTGCCACGATAGGTGTAGGTAAAGGCATTGTGACCGGCAGCTATCGGCTGCTCGAAGCGCGTACCCGCCGGCAGATGCACGTCGAGGTAGAGCGGCTCGGTGTCCGGACGCTGGACGGCCCCGTTGACGCCATGACTTGCCCCGGCGATGACACGGACGACAACGCCATTCTCGTCGGCATATTCCGGAATGGCGGCCGGCGGGATGTCGCGATAGCTCGGGGCAACCATCTTCTGGCTGGCCGGCAGGTTGAGCCAGAGCTGGAAACCTTCCATCAGCCCTTCTTCCTGTTCCGGCAATTCGGAATGGATCAGCCCGCTGCCCGTCGTCATCCACTGGGCGCCGCCCGGCCCGAGCAGGCCTTCGTTGCCGACGCTGTCGTGGTGCCGCATCCGGCCGGCGATCATGTAGGTGACCGTTTCGAAGCCGCGATGCGGATGATCAGGGAAGCCGCCGATGTAGTCGTCCGGATTCTCGTTGCGGAAGGCGTCGAGCATCAGGAAAGGGTCGAGGCGACGTTGCAGGTTCTGGGTCAGCACCCGGGTCAGACGCACGCCGGCGCCGTCGGAGGTCTGAACACCGGCAACGAGGCGCTCAACCGTTCTGAATTGATGGCTGGATATGGCTGTGTTCATGATTTTCTCCAATGGGGGCAGGGTGGAAGCGCTCATTTCTGAACGCCTCCGCGCTTCGTTGTTAGGCAATCAATTCTTCAATCTGTGCTTCGGCTTCGGCAAACGCCTTGCTGGCTGACTCGGCACCCATCGCCAGGCCTTCGGCGTAGATGAACTCGACGTCGGTCATGCCGAGAAAGCCGAGAACGCTCTTCAGGTAAGGCACCTGGGAGTCAGCCGGGGTATCGCGATAAAGACCGCCGCGGGCTAGGGCGACATAAACCTTCTTGCCCTTGAGCAGTCCTTCTGGACCCTTCTCGGTGTAGCGGAAGGTAACGCCGGCCCGGGCGATGGCGTCGATCCAGGTTTTCAGCTGGACCGGCACGCCGAAGTTGTACATCGGGACGCCGAGCACGATGGCATCGACCGACTGAACCTGGGCAATCAGCGCATCATCGAGGGCCACGCGGGCCGACTGTTCGGCTGTACGTTGATCGGCCGGCGTGAACAAGGCGCCGAGCGCCGGTTCGTCGAGCACCGGATGCGGATGACTGGCCAGATCGCGTAATTCGACCACGGCGTTCGGGTTTTGCGCCAGCAGGCGAGCCGTGACGGTGTCGGCCAGGCGGGTCGAGTTGGCGCCGGCAGAGCGGGCGCTGGCATTGATTTGCAGGATTTTCATGATCGTTTTCTCCAATGTGGGGTGGGGTTCGTGGTTCAAACCGCTGAAACCATGGAGTGAATTCTATTAGTCACAATATCGATCCGGAAGCCGCTGAAATGGTTATCATTGTTCCGTAATTGAAACAATTAGTGCACTCATGAGTCTTGATGCCAACGATCTGATCCTTTTCGCCCAGGTGATGGCGGCCGGGAGTTTTTCCCGGGCGGCCGAGCGCTGCGGTTTGCCGAAATCGACGCTGTCCCGGCGCATTACACAGCTTGAAACCAAGCTCGGCGAGCGCCTGCTGACGCGGAGCACGCGCCGGCTGGCCATCACCGAATTTGGCGAGCAGATTCTCGATCACGCCAAACGCCTGCTCGAGGAAACCGAGGCCGCGTCGGCCATGGCCCTGCACCGACAAGGCACACCGCGCGGTGTGCTGCGGGTTTCGCTGCCGCCCGATTTTGTCGAACTGGATCTGACGCCCTTGCTGCTCCAGTATGCGAGCAGTTATCCGGAGGTTCGCCTTGAGCTTGATCTGTCGCCACGTCGGGTCGATTTGCTGGCCGAGCGTTTCGACCTTGCCGTTCGCGCCGCTAGTCGATTGCCCGATGACACGACCCTGGTCGCCAGAAAGCTCTGCGAAATGCAAAACGGGCTTTATGCCAGTCCGGCCTATCTGGCGCGCTATGGAACGCCGGCCAAGCCGGCTGATCTGCTCGATCATGTCTGCCTCGGGATGATCAGCGGCACCGGCGAGGCCTTGCCCTGGCAGCTCTCGTGTGGCGAGGATCAATGGGAGGGGATGCCGAACGGTCCTCTGGCGGCAAACTCGCGCAGCCTGCAGCGTGATCTGGCGGCACACGGACTGGGTATCGTCGGGCTGGCCGAGCGCTTTGCCACCCAGTGGGTTGAACAGGGCTTGCTGAAGCGGGTGCTGCCGGAATGGCGCTTGCCGACAGTGACGATCTGGTGCGTGACACCGGGCCGGCGCCTGCTGCCGCTGCGAACCACCGCTTTTATGGACATGCTGCGGGCAGCATTGGGAACTGATTGACGACAATCCAAGGCACCAGCCGGGAGGGGAAAAGTCTCGACTTTCAGGAAGTGCCTAAATTTTTTGCACTGGCTTAAAATCCTTGATGGTTCAATGTCTTGCAGAACAGACTCAGTAGGAACCCCCAGACTTATCCACAGTTTTCGGGGATAAGTAATGTTTATTCACCAGCTGTCGGAAGCGGGGCGATCAAGTCTGCACAGTGGCTTCGCACATTGACCACTGTTTTCCGCACCGGCTGGACCTCAGGCGATCGGGAGGCTCTTTATCCATTCGCGTTGCGCCTCGCGGCGGCGCTTGTCGCCCAGGCGCGCGATGATCCGCTCGCAGACTTCGTCAAACGGCAGCATGCCACTCGGCAGAATTTCGTCGCAGCGCAGGAGGTGCAGGCCGATCGGAGAAGCAAGCACGGCGCTGATCTCGCCTTCGCTCAAAGCGAAGGCAGCTGGTTCAAGTTCGGCGTAAAGCTGATTACGTTTTACCGTGCCGAGTTGGCCGCCTTCCATGGCGGTTGGGCATTGTGAATGGCGTAGTGCCGCCTCGGCGAATTTTGCGGGATTTTTCAGTGTCGAGCGCAGCGATTCCAGGGTGGCAATTGCCTTGGCCTTTTCCTGTGGGGTGTTGAAGGTAATCAGGATGTGGCGCAGGCGACGGGCCTCGGGCCGATCGAAGGCTTCCGGATGCAGGCGGTAGTAGATTTCGGCATCGACGGCGCTGACCGGCGGGCTGCTCGATGCGACCTTTTCGAGCACAGCCTCGATGCGCAGGTCGCGTTCGACGGCCTGTTCCAGCGCTGCTTCGTCAAGATCGCTGCGTGCCATGTCGAGGATGAATTCTTCATTTGCCGGATAGCGTGCGCGGATTTCATCGAGCCGGTTCTTCACAGTGGCGGCCGGGACGACGACATTGGCTGAAGCCGCGCTGGCGAGGATGCGCTGTTCGATGCTGTCCTGCTTGCGGGCGATATCGTCGAGACGGTCGCGCTCCGGTTCGCTCAGCGTTTCCGGGCCTTTCTTGAAGAGTTCCCAGGACAGTTTTAGTTCGAGGTAACCGTGTTGCATGCTTTCATTCCCTGGTTGCGACCGGTTCCAGCAGGGCTTCAGGAATTTGCAGGACGCGGCCCGGCAAGCGGTCGAAATGGATGTGGTAGGCGACGCCGGAGGCAGCATCGCGGATCACCTTGATGACTTCACCGACGAAGCCCGGTTCGACCAGCACAGTGCCGCCCACCGACAGCCCCTTGGCCGCTACCACTTTTTCGCGGAATTCGAAGCGCGATGGCGTCCATGGATCGTTGGCGCCGATCAGTTCTTCTTCGCGGCAGCCGACGATCTTGCCTTCGTCGAGGAAGTTCACCGAGTAGATGATCTGATCCTGCAGGAAGGTGCCGACATCGACGACGTAACCGACGCTGCCGCGGCGAACCAGCGGCGCGCCGGGGTCGAGGCCGGGGTAGGTGCCGTCGTTGCGGACGTTGCGGGTGAGACGCACGGCCTCACCGTACTCCCACTGGGCGTTCATCATTGGCGGAAGACCTTGTCGAGCGACACGAAGGAGCTCATGCCGCCATCCGGTTTGGACACGGTCTGGAAGACCGCGAAGACCTTCTCCGTCAGCGAGTCGGAGGTAACGAAATCCTGATAGGCACGTTCCAGCCACAGGCGATAGATGCCGCGCTGCTGGCTTTCTTCGGGCGGCAGGTTGGGCGCCTGCTTGGCCAGGTAGTCGTGGAAGCGCTGCAGGATGTGCAGGCGGTTCACATGGACGACGGCGGGGTCATAGGGGACTGCGAAATAGTCCAGGAAATCTTCGGCCGAGACCAGGTCTTCCATGGCTTCGGCAAGGCTCAGAGTGTCTTCCATGATGGCCTCCTCAGGCTGCGACAAGGGTGAGTGATGTCTCTTCGGGCGACGTGTTTTCGCTCTGAAATTCATCGACGACTTCAAGCAGTTTGGCCGCCCCGAGATGATCGCGGCTATCCAGCGCGGCCAGCTTGGTCAGGCGGTCGCGCGATTCGGCGATGCGGCCGAGGCGGAGCAGGACGACGCTCTCGGCCTTCAGGGCCAGCAGGTAGAAGCGGAGCAGGCCAAATGAGGTGGCAGCGGCCGAACCGAGCTGGGCTTCATCAATCTGGCGCCAATCGTTGGGAATGCCGAGATGGCGGGCCGAAACGCGCTTGGCGTGGTCGGCGACGATTAGTACCTCGTCGAGCCGATGCTGATAGAAGTAATAGCGGTACAGGCTGACCAATACGGTCAGGTGCTCCGGTGCCAGCAGGTTGGCGCGCAGCAGGGCCAATTCGGCCGCCGGGTCGCCGTAATCCTGGGCGGCCTGGGCGATCAGCCGCTCGGCCTCGGCGGGGAGTGCATCCTCGAAGTAGAGCTTGCAGTCGGAGAAGTCGAGCAGGTCCATGGTGTCGTTCATTCCATTGTTCAGTGCATGGCCTCGTGCTCGCAGCACAAGTCGCCGGCGGAGCAGGTACGGCACTCGCCACTGTGGTCGGGGGGGGGCGGTTCATGGCGGATTTCAGCCAGTTCCTTCTCCAGTGTTTCAATGCGTTCGATCAGGCACGCAATGGACTTGGCCACCGGGTCGGGCATCACGTTATGGTCGAGGCTGATGCCGTCGGGGTTGTCAGTTCGCTGGCGTGCCGTACCGACCCGGGTGTCAACGATCCGGCCGGGTACGCCGACCACTGTCCGGTCGGCCGGCACGTCCTTGACGACGACCGAGTTGGCACCGACGCGGACGCGTTCGCCAATGCTGATCGGGCCGAGTATCTTGGCGCCGGCGCCGACGACAACACCGTCCGCCAGTGTTGGGTGGCGCTTGCCCTTGTTCCACGAGGTGCCGCCCAGCGTTACGCCGTGGTAAAGCGTGACGTCGTCACCGACTTCGGCCGTTTCACCGATCACGACACCGGCCCCATGGTCGATGAAGAAGCGGTGGCCGATGGTGGCGCCGGGATGGATGTCGACGTTGGTCAGCGTCCGGCTCAGGAAGGACAGGAAGCGGGCCGCGAAGCGCCAGCCGTTCTGCCACAGCCGGTGCGACAGGCGGTGGGCGAGGATGGCATGGACGCCGGGGTAGGTAGTCAGCACTTCCAGCGTCGAGCGGGCGGCCGGGTCGCGCTGGAAAACGCAGCTCAGGTCTTCCTTGAGGGTTGCCCAGAGGCCGGGTACTGCCATCGTGCTTGCGGTCATGGTCATCGCTTCAGACATGGAGGTGGCTCCGGGCGGAAGCCAGAAGGTCGCGCAGATCGGAGACTTCCGGCGGGTGCTTGTGTTCGGCAACAAAGGTGCGGACGCGCGGCAGCATGGCCTGCGCTTCGCTTTCGCCGAGTTCGAAACCGAGGCCGGCATAGACGACCTGCACAGCGCGTGAGCCCGAATGTTTGCCGAGCACGATGCGGTGTGACTGGCCAACTTCGCGCGGGTCGAAACCCTGGTAATTGTCGGGGTGCTTCAACAGGCCATCGACATGGATTCCGGCTTCGTGCGTGAAGGCGCCGGCACCGACAACGCTCTTCTGCCAGGGGATGGCGCGCCCCGAAGCGCTGGCCACCTTGGCTGACAGTGACGGGAATCCCTTCAGGCTGACATTGGTCTCGATGCCATAAAGCTTGGTCAGGCCGAGGACAACTTCTTCCAGCGGGGCATTGCCGGCCCGTTCGCCCAGACCGTTGACCGTGGTATTGACGTGCGTCGCACCGGCCTTGCAGGCGGCCAGCGTGTTGGCGGTGGCCAGGCCCATGTCGTCGTGGGCATGCATCTCGATTTCCAAGCCGGTGTTGCGGCGCAGGTTCGAAATGCGGTCGAAGGTGCCAAAGGGTTCGAGAATACCCAGCGTATCCGCGAAGCGCAGGCGGCGGGCGCCGGCCCGTTCGGCCGTTTCGGCCAGCGCACAAAGGAAATTCATGTCGGCACGCGAGGCGTCTTCGCAACCGAGGCCAACTTCGAGGCCAAGCGACAGGGCGGCGCCAATGAACTTGGGCAGTTCGCGCAGCAACCAGGCGCGGTCCTGCTTCAACTTGTAGGCCAGGTGCTGGTCTGAGGCCGGTACCGAAATGTCGATCAAGTGGGCGCCCAGGCCGGCGCAGGCGGCGATGTCGGTCGGGTGCATGCGGCTCCACACCATCAGGCGCGGGGCGAGCTGGAGATCGGCGACGGCGCGGATCGAGTCGCGCTCCTCGTCGCCCATCGCAGGAATGCCGACTTCCAGTTCCGGCACGCCGATGGCGGCGAGCTGGCGGGCGATGTCCAGTTTTTCATCCAACGAAAAGGCCACGCCGGCCGATTGCTCGCCGTCGCGTAATGTCGTGTCGTTGATGGTGATGAAGGGCTGTTGCATGGCAATCTCCTTGCTGCTTCAATTGCAAGGTTGGTGCCAGGACTTAAGATGCTGAATTAGTGGGATTTTTTTCGAGCTTCTTCATGGATTGTCGGAGCTGTGTCAGGAACGTGACAAGGTGCTAACCGGATGGGAAAAAGGTGATTGGCTACGCTGGACTCGTCATCCGGGGGCTTGGCGAACGCTTCGCTGAGCGCTTGCCGGCGAGTCTGCTATTTACCGGGAGCCGATACCGCCAATTGGATGATCCTGGTGCCAGATTTCGTTTCATCGAATGAGCAAGTCCATAATGCCCATCTTTTTCTGTGCGGGAAGCGCTAGGCAGTCAGACTATGGTGGCGGAAAAAATGATTGAGATTGCTCAAACAGTCAGGAGACTGATCCAGAGCCCATCGGTTCGGGCGGTGTTGATGCTGTCAGTTTCAATGGTGATGGCCGTGGTTGTCGGCACGCTAGCGCTGCTCGTTGATTTGCGGCAACAGGAGTTGACGCATGCACGAGGCGAAACGATCAGTCTGAACCGGATTCTGGCTGAACAAACCACTCGAACGATCGATGGTGTGGCGTTGGCCATGTATGGTGCCCGCGACCGCGTATCCGACAAGGTTGGGCGAGACCTTGCATTGGATAGCACGCCGGTTCATCTGCTGCTGCAATCTCGGATTATCGGCCTGCCGCAAGTGAAATCGATGTTTGTCGCCGATAGCAAAGGCATGGCGGTCAATTCGTCAAGGGATGATCTGGCCTCGCCGTTCAGCGTTGCGCAGCGAGAATTTTTTCAATACTTCAGTACGTCGAATCAGGATGGCCTGTTTGTGTCGCTCCCCGAACGGGCTCGAATCGATGGTCAATGGACCTTTTACCTGGCTGTTCGATTGTTGAATTCGGATGGCAGCTTTCGGGGGGTCATCGCTTCCGCCATCAGCATTGAATACTTTGAGTCGCTCTATGACAGCATCAATCTGGATTTTGTCAGCAAAATTCAATTGCTGAGTCGAAATGGGGAACTGATGGCAGGGCACCGTACGGGGGATAGCGCATTTGGTGAGCGAGTGCTTGAACCAGATTCACTATCCAGAATTGCGGGGCATCCTGAAAATGAGGTCGTGCTTTCCAATCATGATGCAATGATGGAGCCCTGGATTTCAACCTATCGTCAGGTGGCGAAATACCCCTTGATTGTTTCGGCCGCCGTTAGCGAACACGAAGCGCTTACGCCATGGCGCAGAGTTGCCCTGCCTATAGCAACCGGTGCCGCAGCGGTGATCGTGTTCATCTTGTTGGCAACGACCATCATTCTTAAAAATCTGCTGAGGAAAGAGCACCTTCAACTTGAGCGCGATGCCAGTAACGAAAAACTCAGGCACATGGTGCAGTCGGTCAGGGATGCGATTCTCACGGTCGACTCTTCCCAAAACATAGTCTTGTTCAATTCGGCGGCAGAGCAGCTTTGGGGGATACGAGCCGCCGATGTTCTTGACCAGAATATCGAACAGTTTTTACTG
>Ga0316604_10003946_pt1 | contig 10122 bp, 7 predicted proteins | sample OWC_soil_day20_C_FD_207650 | JGI IMG/M metagenome (GOLD analysis project Ga0316604, IMG submission 207650) | Wetland soil microbial communities from Old Woman Creek delta, Ohio, United States - OWC_soil_day20_CT | ecosystem: Environmental > Terrestrial > Soil > Wetlands | place: USA: Ohio...
CCTGCACCGGACTGCCCGGCAACAGCGGATTGGGTTTGGGCCCATCCGCGCCGCTGGCACCGCTGTGGGTGCCCACGAAAGCGATGACCCTGCCATCGGGGTAGTTGATGACGTCGGGGTGATAGGCCGCACGTCCCTGCAGATCAACATGCCCGACCCGGCGCATGTCTTTTTGCTCACCACTCTGGCCTACCGCCAGTGCGCTGCTGGCGCCCAAAGCGAGGATGCTCAATGCCGTTGCAGACAACGCGACGAACTGCTTCTTGCCGCAATGGGTACATGGTGTGCTCATATTCCCTCCTTCACGTGAAGTCCGTTGTCAGACCGAGTGCAGACTGTTTGCTCTCACAGCAGGGCAATCACCCGACGAAGAATGTCGGCCCACTTCTTCTACGTCAATTTTTCATGCTGTTCCCGTTCAGAGAGCCCGTCAAGGAGCACTACCCACGACATCCCTAGAACAGAAAACAGTGCGCACGGCGCCGTTTTGGCGCTGCGCAGCGCAGGCGAAGCCTGTGCGCCCACGCGCAAGAATTCAGCATGTGCACCGCTGTGCGCCACGACGCCGACGACCCCACGGCGCCGGAGTGACTGTGCCGCTGCATCGCGCGCCCGGCGCGAGCCCACACCGTCCCGCGGCGCGTTCGCCATTTCGACAAGTCGCGGTGCATCCGCTCGACGGCATTCTTGCCACCGCTGATGCCGACGTGCGTTATCGGCAGACCGTCAATTAGAGCGCGCCTCGGTGAACGACGCCTATGCGGTACGCGATCGCGGTCCCTGAAGGTCGGGAACGGGTCGGACCTTGACAGCTGAGTCGCTTGACTTGCCGCCCTGAACTGGTCATCCAAGCGTCAACAGCATCGCGTCGCCAAGGACCGGTGCTGCGTGCCAATGGCGGCGCTGGCGCGCAGGTGGTCTACGACTGCTAAGGTCGGTCAACACTTGCCTGCTCGCTCACTCCTCGTCAGTCGCAGCGACGGCACGCGCGGGCCCACGTTCGCCATCGACGAGCCGCCGACCTGGTCGGCCCGAACCTACCATCCGCAGTTGCCGAATGAACTTCGGCGACTGCGTAGCAGGCAACACCGGTCCGGCGCGCCGGGAAACAGAGCCCCGTCTTGTGGGTGCCGGCGAGGCAGGTTCCGGCGTCAACCACCCATCGTCGCGGTCGGGAGCAGCGGCAGTTGCCGCACCCGCTGGCCGGTGAGGTTGAACAGCGCGTTGGCGAGCGCTGGCGCGAAGGTCGGCACGCCGAGTTCCCCTATACCGCCGATCGGTACCGTGCGATCGGGCACCGCGGGACGCGGCATCAGCGTCACCATCACCTGAGGCATCTGTTTCAGCCGGATCATCGGGTTGGTATTGAAGTTCTTGCGCTGCGCGGCGCCGTTGACGAATGTCTGCCGACCGTAGAGCGTGGCGTTGATCGCGTGCACCACCCCGCCGACCATCTGCGCCTCGACGTTGAGCGGATTGACGTAGAGGTAGGGATCCACCGCCAGCCACACGCGGCGCACCGAGAACGACCTCAGGCTGGTGCCGGCGACCTCCACCACCATCGCGACGACGGTGTTGAACGCCGATCCCACCGCGATCCCGCGTGCGACGCCCGGCGACGGCGCCAGGCCCCAGTTGGCGGCGCTGGCCGCCGCCTCGAGCACGGCCAGCCAACGCGTGTCGGTCAAGCGCGAGCGCCGGAACTCGTACGGATCCTGACCCGCGGCGGCGGCCAGCTCGTCGATCATCGATTCGACCGCGAAGGTGTTGATCGAAGCGCCCACCGAGCGCCAGAAGCCCACGGGGATCGGCGACGGGTGGCTGACCCACTCGACGCGCCGGCTTCCCGTTGTGTATGGCAGGGCATTCGAGCCCTCATAGCCCTGGCTGTCGCCCTTGCTGCCCAGCGGCACGCCGCGCTGGCCGAGGATTGACGGCGACACGTTGCGGTACGCCCAGCCGCTGATGTAGCCATTGGCCAGGCTGGACTTGATACGCACCAGCGCCATCGGCCGATACTGGTCGTGAGTGAAGTCCTCCTCGCGCGGCCACACGAGCTGCACCGGACGCTTCAGCGCCATGCCCACCTGCACCGCCTGGCCGATGAAGTCCTGCTCCGCCTTGCGGCCGAGGCCGCCGCCGAGCATCGTCGTGTGGATGAACACCTGGTCCTCGCGCAGCCCGGTGAGCTGCATCACCAGCGTCAGCGCGCCCTTGGCCGACTGCGTGGGCGCATGCACGTGACAGCTCACCCCGGTCACGTAGTCGACGGTGCAGTTGAGCACCTCCATGCACGCGTGCGGTACGTAAGGCAGCACGTAGTCGGCCTGCAGCACCTTGGTGCCGGGCTGGGTGAACGCGGTCTCGGGACTGGCGGTCGTCGATTCCACCGTGTATAGCGTGCCGGGGCCGTTGGTTGCGCCGGCCGCGTAGGGCGTAGCGTTGGTGGCGAGCGCCTGCGCATCGGACAGAAACTTGGCGTCGTTGAGCAGGCTGGCGTTGGCCGGCAGGTTCCACTGCGGGCTCAGACTACGCGCGAGGCGCATCGCATCCCAGGTGGTCGTGGCCACCACGGCGACCGCGTTGACGTTGCCGGCGACCTCGGTGCCGCGCCCCGTGCCCGGGCTCACACTCACCGGCACCACGGCGAGCGCGCCTGCAGGCACGCCCGGCACGGCAGCCAGCGTGCCACCGAAGGTCGGGCAGTGCCGAATCACCGCGAACACCATGTTTGACAACCTGACGTCGATGCCATAGCGCGCGCTGCCATCCACCTTGGACGGGATGTCGTGGCGCGGCAGCGGCTGGCCGATCACCTTGAACTGCGAGTCTGGCACGAGCGGCGCGCTCGATGGCGGCGGCAGCAGTGCGGCGGCATCGGCCACCTGACCGTAGGTCAGCGTTTGCCCACTCGACGCGTGACGGATCACGCCGTCGGTCACCATATAGCTGGAGCGGGAGGTATCGCCGAGGCGGTTCATCGCTGCCGTGATCAGCATCTCGCGCGCGATCGCTGCCGCATCGCGCAAGCGCCAGTAGTTGTTGCGCGTGACGCCCGAGCCGACGGTATTGATCGCGGCCCCGACGGGCGCCGGGTTGGCCATCGTCGGTCCGCCCTGCACCAGAACGACGCGACGGTAGTCGACCAACAGATCCTCGGCCAGCAACTGGGCCAGGCCCTGAAACGAGCCCTGGCCCATGTCGGAGGCGCCGACGGTGAGCGTGATGCTGTTGTCGCTGCCGATCGTCAGCCAGGCATTGACGCGGGCGGCGGTGGCCGCCTCGGCGCGCGGCGACTGGCCGAGCGCGGGCAGCACGAAGGCGAGGGTGAGGCCGCTGGAGGCGCCGAGGAACTGGCGGCGGTTGAGCGTGGCGGTGGCTTGCATGGGCAGTCCTCGATTGGGTTCAGAGCTTGGCCACGGCATGCTTCACGCGCTGGTAGGTGCCGCACACGCACAGGTTCTTCACCTCGCTGGCGATCTCGTTGCCGTGGTGGCCGGCGCGCATCGCGCACGCCACCGACATCAGCATTCCGCTCTGGCAGTAGCCGCACTGCGGCACCTGGTTCGCGATCCAGGCCTGCTGTGCCGGGTGGCTGCGGTCGGGCGACAGACCCTCGATCGTGACCACCTTCTTGCCTGCGGCGGAGGACACGTCGAGCTTGCAGCTCTTTTCGGGCTGGCCATCCATCATCACCGTGCAGGCGCCACAGGCTTCGATGCCGCAGCCATACTTGGTGCCGGTGAGGTTGAGCACGTCGCGAAGCACCCAGAGCAGGGGCATGTCGGCGCGCGCGACGGTGACGGGCCGGTCCTGGCCATTGACGTTGAGCACATAGCTGGGCATTGAGGGCCTCGATTGGTTCGGCGCGATGCCGCGGTAGGCGCCAGTGATCTTCGCGATCACGGTGGGCCGTGGGTTGAAACGGGCAATCTGAGCGTGTATGTTCGGCGCGCGGCGAATGGGACGTCAATCTTGGATCGTGAGCACTTGTTGCAGCGTGTTGTCGAGGAGGTTCTGCTGCCGCTGGCGCGCGTGCGCGGGCTTTCCGCGAGGCGGGCCGCGCGGCCGATGTGGCGGGCATGCGCGGCGTCAGTCAGGTGCGTTTGTCACGCGCCTGGACGTGCACGACGTGGATCGAATCAGCGCCGGGATGGCGCCGCGCGCCGTGCAGAGCCTGCAGTCGGCAACACAAGTGTTTACACGCTGGTCTGTATCAGCCATGCGCGTGTACTCGCCGCGCGACACCTGCCCCACGCTAAGCGACGTGGCACCGATCGCCACTCGACCTGCACGTCCGATGTGGATCGATAGCGTCGTCGAGCGAGCGCTATCAGCGATTGCGCCGTAGGAGCGCTCGTCGCCCAAGCTGTGAAACGGGGTCTGACGGCGAACCACCCGTAACGCCGCTCAGCAGCCGCCTAGACTTCCAACCGAGAGGTCGCCAGGGATCGATCACCTATGTCCGCTTTACCGCCATCATTTCGACGGCCCCGCCGTCAGCTTTGGGTCGTGGCTTGACAGCCCATCCGCCGAACTCGCCACCTGGAACCTGTCATCCAGCTTGATATTGCCGGGCCGCTGGCCCTCACTGGAGACAGTCTCAGCCACCCCCGGTCGGTTGCCAAGGGCCCTGCAAGGACGTTCGACGCTCAGGCGACTTGCCTCTTCGCTGCGGTGATCAGCAATGCCGGCATGGCGAACGCGACCATTCCGCTGGCATCGGCATACGGCCGGAAGACGGCTTGCGCCTCACGCCGCAGGCGCTCGAACTGGGCATCGTCGAGCAGGCCGCCAAGCGTCCAAACGCAGGCACGCTCGGTCGACACCAGCGCGTCGATCGACGCGAAGCGCACCGTGCCCTGGTGCTGCGCGATGCCTGCCTCGGCAAGTCCCGCGTCGACGCACAGCGCACTCAGCGCTGCCGCATCGCCCAGCGCGAACGGGGCGCGGAACGCATCCGCAACGCGCCCACCAAACAGCCGCTCGAGCAGCGCCGCGAGCGCCGCGTAGCCGGGTGAGTGCTCGAGCGCGTCGCACACCGCCACCGCCAGACGGCCACCCGGCCGCAACACGCGCTGCATCTCGCGCAGCGCAGTCACGGGATCGTCGAAGAACATCAGGCCGAACTGGCTCACGACCGCATCGAAGGTGGCGTCGGCGAAGGGCAGCGACTCGGCACGTCCTTCGTGCCACTCAACGTCGGCAGGTTTGCGTCGCGCCACCGCCAGCATCTCGGGGTTTGCGTCGAGCCCGAGCACCGCGCCGCCCGGCCGGATGCGCCCGACCGCCGCAAGTGTCAATGCACCGGTCCCACAGGCCACGTCGAGTACGCGGTCACCGGGTCCGATGTTCGCCGCGTCGCACAGCAACGGTCCCCAATGCCTGAACAGCGCCGGCACGAACTGTTCCTCGTACACCTCGGCGGGCGAACGCACGGCCCTGTCGGCTCGCGCGGCGATGGTCTCGCTCATGGCAGGCTCCTTCAGACCCAACGGTGCGCGTAGCATCGGCGATGCCATGAACGCGGACCATGACCAAGCGTCCGGATCGTTTGCCGCACCGTCCGGCTTCGACGTGCTGTCCGATGTGCTGCGCTGCGTGCGGCTGACGGGCTCGATGCTGTTCCTGGTCGACGCACGGTCACCGTGGATGTCCTGGGCACCGAATGCCGAGGCCTTCCGGCGCGTCGTGCTGCCAAGGTCCCAACACTTGATCTCATACCACATCGTCACGCAGGGCGGCTGCTGGGCAGGGCTGCGCGATGCGCCGTGCGAACGCTTCGAGACGGGCGACGTACTCGTCGTCCCCCACGGCGACGCCTACTACCTTGCCGATCCGCCCGGTGCGCAAGCGGCCTATGGGCCCGACGAGGCTGTGGCGTTCTTGCGCAGCATGGCGGCCGGCGAACTGCCGTCGATCGTCCGCGAAGGCGGTGATGGGGCCGAACGCACGCAGTTCATCTGCGGCTTCCTCGGCTGCGACCTCAGGCCCTTCAATCCGGTGCTCGATGCGTTGCCCGCGATGATCCATTTACGCACCGCTGCCCAGTCGACCGATCGCATGCGTCACCTGATCGACTTCGCGCTGTGCGAGCTGCGCAAGCCATCACCCGGCGGCCAGGGCGTGCTGCTGCGCCTGGTCGAGTTGATGTTCGTCGAGGTCGTGCGGCGCCACCTGGAAACGATGGCAGGTGCGAAAGCCGGTTGGCTGGCCGGCCTGCACGATCCGCTGGTCGCCCGCACGCTGTCGCTGCTGCACGGGGCACCAGCCAGGCATTGGACGCTGGACGGACTCGCCGCGCAGGCCTGCAGCTCGCGTTCGGTGCTGGCCGAACGATTTGCGCACTTCGTTGGTCAACCGCCGATGCAGTATCTCACCCAGTGGCGCATGCAGTTGGCGACCCGGCTGCTCGCCGAACCCGGCCTGAGGAAAGTCGCCGCGGTCGCCGAAGCCGTTGGTTACGAATCGGAGGCGGCGTTCAGTCGCGCGTTCAAGCGGTGCGTCGGCATGGCGCCTGGCGCATGGCGGTTGCGCAATGGGACTTGAGCGTGATGATCCTCGTCATCAGGGGATGCATGGTCCTGCTGGCATCAATCGGCCTGCGTTGTCGCCAACGGCCCAGGCCGGTGGCACTCGATGGCGAACGACGGCATTGCGGCATCGGTCTCGATCCCAATGAAGCACTGAATCGATGAGGATGTACAGACCCGACTCGTCGCCACCGCGCAGTCCTGCGTGTGCTGCCATGACGTTGGCAGTCGCGGTCCTCGCGGGTTGCACGACCCAGCCGACGAACGCGCCACCATTGCCGCCGCCGGCGGCCACTGGCGGCTACTCCGCCGATGCCGCAGCCGATGCAGATGTGCAGCAGAAGGCTTTCGAGCGCTGGGTCACAGACTTCCGCACCAGCGCACGCGCCGCGGGCATCGACGAGGTCACGTTGAACGTCGCGTTTGCCGATGTCCGCTACCTGCCACGCGTGGTCGAACTGGACCGAGCGCAACCCGAGTTCACCCGCACGGTCTGGAGCTACCTCGACAGCGCCGTGTCACCTCAACGTGTTGCTCTGGGCCAGGACAAGTGGCTGCAGTTTCGTGCCGAGATCGACGCTGCGGCAGCGCGCTACGGCGTGGCGCCCGCGATCTTGGTCGCCATCTGGGGCGTGGAGAGCAACTACGGCAGCAACTTCGGAGACATCCCGACCGTCGATGCGCTGGCCACGCTCGGCTTCGAAGGCCGACGCGAGGGTTGGGCCCGCGGTCAGTTGCTCGCCGCGTTGAGGATTCTCCACAACGGCGACATCGACCGCTCGCAGATGATCGGCTCCTGGGCCGGCGCCATGGGCCAGACCCAGTTCCTGCCGTCGGTCTATCTGGGCTATGCGGTGGACGCCGACGGCGATGGTCGGCGCGACATCTGGGGCAGCGTTTCCGATGCCATAGCCTCGACCGCGAACTTTCTTGCGCGCTCGGGGTGGCAGGCGGACCAGCCCTGGGGCGTCGAGGTCCGGTTGCCGGCGGGGTTCGATGCCGGTCGTGCCGACGTCGCGGTGCGACAGCCCAGCGCGCCGTGGGCGGCCGAGGGCGTGCAGACCAGCGATGGTGCGCCGCTGCCGCAGTTTGCCGCGGCCACGGTTTTGCTTCCCGCGGGCGCCAGCGGGCCGGCCTTCTTGGTCGGACCGAACTTCCAAGTCATCCTTCGCTACAACAACTCGACCAGCTACGCGCTGGCAGTCGGCCTTCTTGCGCAACGATTGGCCGGCGGCCTCGACGTGCGTGCACCATGGCCGCGTGATCTGGTCACGCTGTCACGCCAGCAATTGAAGGCGCTGCAGACGGCCTTGAACGAGCGCGGCTTCGATAGCGGCACGCCCGACGGCGTGATGGGTCCTGCCACACGCGGCGCGATTCGCGGCTATCAACGCAGTGTCGGATTGCCCGGCGACGGCTATCCCACCCTGGAGCTGCTGCAGCGCTTGCAGGTGCAGTAGCCGTCCACGAGAACACGCTCTCGGAGCATGGCTCTCTGAACGCGATTGACGTTGACGCCAGTCACACCGATTCCGAGGCAGTTCAGGCAGGCTGAATGGCCGCTTCGCGGCATTGGATCGGACCTACTGAAGTTCAGCTCAGGGTCGGCGGCGGGCCTGCACGAAATTGATCTCGTTACCGTAGACCTGTCGGTCGAACCGGCACGCCGTACAGCCGACGACCAAATGCATCATTTCCAGCCATCAAGCGACATTGAGTGCAGAGGCTCAACCGCAGCGGCGAACGCTGCGCATTCTGCGCCGTGAAGATAGCAGCGGTGCGCGCCAGGGCAGTGCTTGCCGCTCTGTTGAAAAAGCTAGGGATTGAAGGGCGTTCGCCGGTGCGCGAAGCTAGTCTGGCAGACAGCGTTACTGTTCACCCGAGTTCATTCGAGGAGTACCTCATGAAGTCGATTCAGGTGTTGTGGCTGCATGCCGCTGGTGCCCTCTCTATCGTTCTGGGCACGACCGGGTGTGCGATGACCGCTCCCAAGGCGGAGCGTTACGTGGCCCCTCCGATGGGGGCGACCTGGGTCAGCGAGAGGCGCGACACTGGCAGTTACGGTTCGGCCACAGTCCAGCTGCCCAGCAAGCGTGGCGAGTTGATGTGGGAAGGCAAGCCTCACATCACGTTCGAGACGCCGGAAAGCGCCATCGTCGCGCGGCCCGAAGGCGGCTGGATCGGCGTGTTCCGCGACAGTAAGCCACTCATGATGTGGAATCCGCCTGCGAACTTCGAGTGGCCATTGACGGTGGGCGCGACATTCTCGAAGAACTACAGCCTGACGATGTATCCCTCTGAACAGACCGTGACCTACACCGCGAACAGCCGGGTCGAGGCCTACGAAGATGTCACGGTACCGGCAGGCACCTTCAAGGCCTTCAAGGTCAGAACCACCGATACCATAGGTAACGACAACGTCGTCTGGTTCAGTCCAGAGTTTGGCATCTTCGTCAAGCAGAACAACCGCCGCACCGCCCAGCATGCCCAGGGGCCCGGCACGCGCGACATCGAGATGGTCTCGCAGTCGATCCGGAGGTAAGGACTCCTGCGCGGGGGGAACGACGACCGGCGCGCCACCGTCGGCAGGCTCCACTCAGCGGCTCCGGCAGCCAGCGCAGGCGTGGCGACATCGGCCACAAGGCGCGATCGAGGCCGACAGGACGTACCACTTCGCGGGCTGGGCGCCCGTAGCCGAACAAGCGCGACGCAGCCGGCACCCCGATCTGCGAAGTCGTCGAGACTGACCTGCGCAGCCGTAGGATCAATCCAGTGCGCCGTAGACCATGTTCCGGTAGAGCTCGCGATAGTGGTTGCGCTGGTTCGGCGCCTGCATCATCCACACGGCGACCAGCCGCTCCTTTGGATCGATCCAGAAATAGGTGCCGCCGTACCCGGCCCAGTTGTGGTCGCCCGTGTTGCCATTGACGGCCGACAGCCCATTCACCAGTCGCACCGCGAAGCCGAGCCCGAAGCCATAGCCAGGGGCCGGTCCACGGATCGCCCCGAGATGGTCGCTCGCCATGAAGTCCACCGTCTTGCGTGAAAGTATCCTCACCCCTCCCAGCTCGCCGCCGTTGAGCAGCATCTGCGCGAAGCGCATGTAATCCGCAGCGGTTGAAACCAGCCCCTGGCCGCCGGCAAGATACTTCGGCTTTTGCCGCACGTTGAGCAGCTTGATATTGGCCTTCGAATCCGGGTCTGTGGCGAACGCCTCGGCAATACGCGACTGCTTCGCCGGTTCCGCGAAGAAGCCGGTGTCCTTCATGCCGAGCGGCCCGAGGATGCGCGCCTGCAAATACGCGTCGAGCGGCTGTCCTGTGGCCCGCTCGATCACGTGTCCGAGCACATCGGTAGAACGCCCGTATTCCCACGTTGTGCCTGGCTGGTACATGAGCGGTACCGTGGCAAGTTTGGCTACCAGTTCGGCGTTGCTGTGTTCGTCCAAATCGACTCCGGCCTAGGCGTAGAGGTCCTTGACCATCGACTTGCCGAAGACCCCGTACGTGAAGCCGGAGGTATGACGCAGCAGGTCGTGGACGGTCGGTTGGCGCTGCGCGGCAACGATATCGAGCTTGCCGTCCTTTTC
>Ga0316604_10003948_pt1 | contig 10114 bp, 8 predicted proteins | sample OWC_soil_day20_C_FD_207650 | JGI IMG/M metagenome (GOLD analysis project Ga0316604, IMG submission 207650) | Wetland soil microbial communities from Old Woman Creek delta, Ohio, United States - OWC_soil_day20_CT | ecosystem: Environmental > Terrestrial > Soil > Wetlands | place: USA: Ohio...
AAAAGATCATCGAAACCCTGCTTACACTGGATGAAGAACATTCACTGTTAGTACAGTCAGGTAAACCGGTAGGTATCGTGCGTACACATCCGCAGGCACCAAGAGTGATGCTGGCGAATAGTAACCTTGTGCCGAAATGGGCTACCTGGGAGCATTTCAACGAACTGCGTGCAAAAGGACTGATGATGTACGGACAGATGACGGCTGGTAGCTGGATCTACATAGGTACACAGGGTATTCTGCAGGGTACCTACGAAACCTTTGTGGAATGCGGCCGTCAGCACTTTGATGGCGACCTGAAAGGGAAACTGCTGGTTACTGCCGGCATCGGTGGTATGGGTGGTGCACAGCCACTGGCCGCTACTATGGCGGGTGCTGTGTTCCTGGGTGCAGATGTGGATGAGAGCAGGATCAGAAAACGTATTGGTACTAAATACATCGATCGTATCACGCATTCTTATGAAGAAGCCATTAGCTGGGCCAAAGAAGCGATGGCAAAAGGAGAAGCCCTGTCTATCGGACTGGTGAGTGATGCTGGTGATATGCTGGAAAGATTATTGCAGGATAATATTATACCTGATATATTAACAGATCAGACTTCTGCACATGATCCTATCAATGGTTATATACCAAACGGTTTGACACTGGCAGCAGCCGCTGACCTGCGTAAAAAAGATCCTGCTGCTTACAAACAACAATCGTTGAAAAGTATGGCAAGACACGTAGGTTTTATGCTGGAATTACAACGCAAAGGTGCCATCACTTTTGACTATGGTAATAACCTGCGTGAGTTTGCAAGAGAAGGCGGAGAGCCGAATGCATTTGATTTTCCGGGGTTCACACCTGCCTATATCAGGCCACTGTTCTGCGAAGGGAAAGGTCCTTTCAGATGGGTAGCATTATCAGGTGATCCACAGGATATTTATACAACCGATCAGGCCTTGATGGAAGCATTTCCTGACAACAGGCCTTTGATCAACTGGTTGAAAAAAGCACAGGAGAAAGTCGCCTTCCAGGGATTGCCTGCCAGAATATGCTGGCTGGGAATGGGAGAGCGTGAAAAAGCGGGCCTGATCTTCAATGAACTGGTGCGCAGTGGTAAAGTGAAAGCACCTATTGTGATAGGAAGAGATCATTTGGATTGTGGTTCTGTGGCTTCTCCCAACAGGGAAACAGAATCTATGAAAGATGGTTCAGATGCGGTATCTGACTGGACATTGCTGAACCTTATGGCCAATACAGGTGGTGGTGCTACCTGGGTATCCTTCCATCATGGTGGAGGAGTGGGCATGGGTTATTCACAACATGCAGGCATGGTGGTACTGGCAGATGGCACTGACAGGGCCGCAGCTTGTTTGCAAAGGGTATTATTCAATGATCCTGCATTAGGCATTTTCAGACATGCAGATGCAGGATATGAAAAAGCACAGGAAGTAGCCATTCAATTTGATTTGTACAGATGAAACTTATAGGACCATTTTCACAGATCATACCCCTCACAGGGTTGCCTTTGAAGGGAGCATTGCCCGATGCACAGCTCACTGTCATTGAAGATGGAGGTGTGGTCACGCACGAAGGAAAGATTCTAGCAGTCGGTGATTACAATGAACTACGTAATCAGTATTCCCATGCACTGCCAGTGTTGATATATGGTCCGGCGGTATTACTGCCGGGCTTTATTGATTGCCACACGCATATCTGTTTTGATGGTAACCGAAGCCGTGATTATGCCATGCGCATAGCGGGGAAGACGTATCTCGAAATTGCACGTGCAGGTGGTGGTATATGGGATTCTGTGATGAAGACGCGTGCGGCATCTATTGAGACATTGAGAACAAATACAGCTGAAAGAGCGAACAGGCATTTGCAGGAAGGGGTGACTACGATTGAAGTGAAGAGTGGATATGGTCTGTCAATAAATGAAGAGATCAGGATGTTGCAGGCGATCAGACAGGCTGGCGAGCTTACGAAAGCTACGCTGGTGCCTACTTGTCTGGCAGCGCATATGATGCCGAAAGATTACACGGGTGCTGATTATCTGGAAGAAGTAGTCGCGCAATTACTACCAGCTATTCATTGTAAAAGAGTAGACATCTTCATAGAAGAAACTGCCTTTAGTGCAGCAGAAGCATTGCCTTATTTACTAAAAGCAAAAGAACTGGGCTTTGCATTAACTGTACATGCCGACCAGTTTAGTAGTGGCGGTTCTGCCATAGCGATAGCAGCAGGCGCCTTGTCAGCAGATCACCTGGAAGCCAGTAATGAAAATGATATCACACGGTTGGCCAATGCAGATATCGTATCTGTCGTGCTACCCGGTGCTTCTTTAGGCTTAGGCATGCACTATGCACCTGCGCGTAAGCTATTGGATGCGGGTGCCTGTGTAGCCATTGCGAGTGACTGGAATCCGGGTTCTGCACCGATGGGAGATCTGCTATTGCAGGCGGCGGTGATGAGTGCAGCAGAAAAATTATCTACGGCAGAAGTATTGGCTGGCCTGACTGTCAGAGCAGCGAAGGCTTTGGATATAAATAATATAGGACAACTGGCCGAAGGCTTTGCGGCAGATATGCAGGTATATTCTACTAATGATTACAGAGACCTTTTGTATTATCAGGGAAAAATGAAACCTTCGCAGGTCTGGAAAGGAGGAGAAAAAATATGAAAGCGTATTATCAACAACCGGTAGCATGGACCGGCAGAATAGATGGCACAGATGAAGAAGTAAGCCGCTGGCATCAGCAGGTGAAATGTGTAGACTTATCGGAACCTTTGCCTCCCGGCAATGGTGTAGTGCTGCTGGGGTTTGCTGTAGATGAAGGTGTGCGGAGAAACAAAGGACGGGTAGGTGCTGCTGCAGGTCCGGCTACGTTGCGGCAGGCGATGGGTAGTTTTCCTGTACACTTTGATGGTTTGCTGATGGATGGAGGAAACATTATCTGTCCTGACGAGGATCTGGAAGCGGCACAACAAGCATTGAGTGGCGCGGTGCAATTAATAAAACGTGCGGGACATACTCCTATACTATTAGGAGGTGGGCATGAGATCACTTACGGTCATGCACATGGGTTGTACCAATCCTTGCCCGGTGAGCAATTAGGGTTGATTAACTTCGATGCACATTTTGACCTGCGTACGGAAGGTGTTAGTTCCGGAACAGGTTTCTGGCAATTATCACAGCAGCATTCACCTTTTCAATATCTCGCTTTAGGTATTCAGCAATTAAGCAATACACAACAGTTATTCAGAATAGCAGGAGAACTGGATGTACAATATATAGAGGCTGATGCATTTCACTTTCAGGATCGTACATTGTTGAAAGTAGTGGTAGAGGAGTTTATCAAAAAGGCAGACAAATTATACCTGACTATCGATCTGGATGTATTCGCCGCAGCATATGCACCGGGGGTAAGTGCAACTGCATTTAATGGCATTCGCCCGGATGGTTTGTTTTTAGAATGTTTTCGTACAATCCTTCACAGTGGCCAACTAGCGGGCATGGATATAGCAGAATTAAATCCTTCTTTCGACGTTGATCAGCGTACGGCGAAACTGGGCGCTGCATTAATTTTTGAAGCAGTCACTTATTTATTAAGTAATAAATAATATTATCTTTGGGTCAACCCAAATTTTTATATTTAATGAAAAGAATCCCTAAGCTTCTATTGGTAGCTGCAATGTTCGTAGCACCGATGTTCGTGAACGCACAAAAAATTAAAGTCCTCGAAGGCGATTTATCCCAACTAAAAGGTACTACAAAGCTGAACACTGAATTTGACTATGAGCATGTTGGTGTTGGTAGCTATGCCGATGAAAATGATTACATCGCAAAAAAATCAGAAGCCTACAACAAGAAAGAACCTGGCAGAGGCGACAAATGGGCCAAGGCCTGGAGGGACGACAGACCTAAAAGGTTCGAGCCAAAATTCAACGAATTGTTTACTGAGTACAGTGGAATGTCTGCTGGAAAGTATCCTAAAGCAAAGTACACGTTGATCTTCAAAACTACTTTCATTGAACCTGGTTACAATGTAGGTGTAACGAGAAAGAATGCAAGATTAAATGGTGAAGCCTGGATTGTGGAAACAGGAGACCACAGCAAGGTAATTGCAAAGATTAAGGTAGATAAAGCACCAGGCCGTGTATATGGCGGTTTTGACTTTGATACCGGTGTGAGGATCCAGGAAGCTTATGCAGCAGCAGCAAAAGCGATGGCGAAGAAGATTAAGAAAAAAACGAAGTAATTTAAAAAGGCGGGTGTGTACCACCCGCCTTTTTAATTAGAATACAATGGTTTTATTTCCATGAATAATTACCCGGTCATCGATATGTGCAATCACTGCTCTTGTTAACACCTGCCTTTCTATATCTCTACCTAACATAATCAGGTCCGTTACTTCATGTTTATGGCTCACCCTCGCTACATCCTGGTCAATGATCGGCCCTTCGTCCAGGTCGTCCGTTACATAGTGGGCAGTAGCGCCTATTAACTTCACACCTCTGTTATAAGCGTTTCTATAAGGGTTTGCTCCTGCAAATGCCGGGAGGAAACTATGGTGAATATTGATGATCCTACCTGGGAATACGCTCACAAAACCGGGGGAAAGGATCTGCATATAGCGTGCAAGCACGATAAAGTCAGCATTCGCCCTTCTGATCAGTTTAATCGCTTCCTGTTCCTGCAATGCTTTATTGCCTGCATCTACAGGCAGGTAATGGAAAGGAATTCCGAAGTCTTCCACGAATTGTTTTAACTCAAGGTGGTTAGAGATCACCAGTGGAATATCTACAGGCAATTCCCCACTGCGCCAGCGCCATAGTAATTCCATGAGGCAATGGTCATAGCGGGATACCATAATCACCATTTGTTTACGACGATCGGTGTAGTCAATCCGCCATTCCATTTGTCGGGGAGCGGCAACTTTTTCCTGGAAATCTTTTTCCAGTTGTTCTTTGGTAAAGGAGGGATTTTCCAGTTGGAAAGACATGCGCATAAAGAAGAGTCCTTCTTTGGGATCCGTACTGTGCTGGCTGGCGTCAAGGATATTTGCACCGCTGGCGTACAGGAACTGGGACACACCGGCCACGATACCAGGGCGGTCTGGACAGGAGATCAATAGCCTGCCGGTTATATCAGTCTGCATAAAAATGAAATATATATGGATATGTAAAATACGAAAGGGAAAGGATTCCGGGGATTTTTTTCTAACGGTCAATCAATCCCGAATACTTACTTTATTTTTGGGCCTGCTAAGGGAAATACATGAAGAAGATAGGATTAATGTCAGACACGCATAGCTACCTCCATCCACAGGTTTTCAAATACTTTGAAAAGGTGGATGAGATCTGGCATGGAGGTGATATTGGTACCACATCCCTCGCGGATGAACTGGATGCTTTCAAACCTTTCAGGGCCGTTTTCGGCAATATCGATGGCAAGGACATCCGGGTGCGTTATCCCGAAAATCTATTCTTTGAAGTAGAAGGCGTAAAAGTATTTATGACACATATTGGCGGTTATCCGGGAAGATATGCACCGGGCGTCAAAGAGTTATTGTTGAGAAATGCCCCCAAACTGTTCATCTGCGGTCATTCGCATATCCTGAAAGTGATGCCGGACCCGGCTTTGCAACTATTACACATGAACCCGGGTGCATGTGGCCAGCAAGGCTGGCATAAGGTAAAAACATTATTGCGGTTCGATGTAAACGACGGAAATATCAGCAATCTGGAAGTCATAGAGTTGCCAAAATAATACGGAAACCGGCACTCGCACATTTTTTGCAAATCATTGGGGTACTACAACTGTTGCTTATGCGCAAAGGATATTTATTATTATCCATTTGTCTGTGTATGTTTCATTTCGCGTTAGGACAACGATCGTCTTTCATTGATAAGATGGGAGATTGGTTTCAGACACAAAATGATACTGCCTACATAGAGGATCATACCAAAGACCTGACAACACGCTTTTTCGGGTCGAGGAAATATAACTATTACGACATCGTAGATCGTAAACGCAAAACGGAGGTCATGTACCGTCCGAATACCCCATTCAACGTAGGTTTTGGGTTCAATTATAAATTCATTGGTATCAACGTCGCGTTCAATCTGCCTTTCATCAACAGTACCGACAGGTATGGCAAGACAAAGGCCCTGGATCTGCAGGCGCATTACTACCTGCGCAAGCTGGTGGTAGACTTTTATGGACAGCGTTACAAAGGTTATTACATTGCTAACTCCCGTGGGATATTGAATGGATTTGATGAAAAAGGCCCGCTTCCTGTGCGTCCTGATATCCGAAATTTGAATATCGGGATGAGTGTGCAGTATGTATTCAACGATAAGAGATTCTCCTATAGAGCGGCTTATTTGCAAAATGAATATCAGAAGAAGAGTGCCGGTTCATTCCTGATAGGTGGGGAGCTGTTTACAGCCAGGATGAAGGGCGATTCTTCACTGATCCCCCGCAATATCACAACGCAGGATTTTATAAATGGTATTAATTATTCAGGCACCAGTATATTTAGTGCTGCTGCAAATGCGGGGTATGCCTATACATTAGTTTACAAACAACATTTCTTCCTCACATTATCACTCTCCGGCAGTTTGGGGGGTAACTATACCCATTTGTTCAGAGATGAGGAGAATGACCTCCGCAAGTTAGGGGTTCAGATAAACAATACGGTCCGTGCATCTATCGGCTATAATTCCAGTAAGTATTTTGCCGGCATTCACTATGTGAATCTGACTACGCGTAGTCAGTCACCCATTGAGCATACTTTCCAGACCATTGGTGCAGGCAACTTCAGGGTAAGTGTCGTGAGACGGTTTGGATTAAAGCGAGAGCTTTTCTAATTCCCTGTGTATATTTTCCTTCGCTACAGTATCGAACCGTTCTCTGAATCCAGCTGTCTTATAGATAGAGGGTTGATCCAGGAAGTACTGTAAGATTTTTTTCCTGCCTGGTACATACACTGTGTCCGGGTATATACCATACTCCTTCCGTATATTCTTCGCATATGTCTGATACATACGTTCAGGTCCGCTCAGTATAAACAGGTCAAAGTCCAGGAAGCAATCCAGGTCGGCATCTCCATTGGGATTTTCATGCGATTTTGTGGCTCTGATGTATGCCGATACGCGTGCTATCTTCTCTGCAGGATAGCTGGTTTGCTCCAGGAATTGGGTAGCAACCAATGCACTTCTTTCTTCATTATCCGCTCTTTGTACATCATAAATGATGTCGTGGAAAAATACGGCCAGTTGCAGGGCTTCAAGATCATGTACGAGGTGGTTGTATTCATCTATGAATACGAGCAATGTCTGAACATGATCCAGATTATGGTAATACCTGTGTGATTCACTGTAATGGGCTAGTATGGAATTAAAGCCCTCCTGCACCAACGACTCGTCGTTGGTATAGTTGCTCACGAGGCTTTCCCAGACATAAAATAGTGGATGGGATTTCATGGCCTAAATGTAGACAAAAAAAAGACTGACTTAAATGCTAAGTCAGTCTTTTATCATTACTAATGACAGTCTTTTGATTATGCTTTCGCGAACTCGGCACGGATAACGTTCAGTGCACCACCTGCTTTGAACCACTCAATCTGTTGTTCATTGTAGGTATGGTTTACTGTGATTTCGTCCTTGCTACCATCTTTGTGGTTAGCCACCACAGTCAGCGGTTTGCCGGGAGTGAAGGTAGTGAGACCAAGGATATCGAATGTATCGTCTTCCTGTATCTTATCGTAATCTTCTTTGTTAGCGAAGGTGAGGCCGAGCATACCTTGTTTTTTCAGGTTTGTTTCGTGGATACGGGCAAAAGATTTTACCAGGATCGCGCGAACACCCAGGTGACGTGGTTCCATAGCAGCGTGTTCGCGGCTGGAGCCTTCACCGTAGTTCTCATCACCTACTACAATTGAACCGATACCAGCAGCTTTGTAAGCACGCTGCGTAGCAGGTACAGCACCGTATTCGCCAGTCAGCTGGTTCTTAACGGTATCAGATTTATCGTTGAATGCGTTGATCGCACCAATCAGCATGTTGTTAGAAATGTTGTCAAGGTGACCACGGAATTTCAACCATGGACCGGCCATAGAGATATGGTCAGTGGTACATTTACCTTTCGCCTTGATCAGCAGTTTCAGTCCTTTCAGATCAGTACCTTCCCATGGTGCGAAAGCAGCCAGCAGTTGCAGACGATCGCTGGTAGGAGAAACCACTACCTGTAAACCGCTACCATCAGCAGCTGGTGCCTGGTAACCTGGATCATCTACAGCAAAGCCTTTCACAGGCAGTTCAAAACCGGTTGGCTCATCCAGCTTCACATCCTGACCATCCTTGTTTTTCAGGGTGTCAGTCAGTGGGTTGAAGGTCAGAGTACCGGCGATAGCCAGTGCGGTTACGATTTCAGGTGAAGCTACAAAAGCGTGGGTACCTGCCAGACCATCATTTCTCTTAGCGAAGTTACGGTTGAAGGAAGTGATGATAGAGTTCTTACGGTTAGGATCATCGATGTGACGTGCCCATTGACCGATACAGGGACCGCAGGCGTTAGCCAGTACTACACCACCGATCTGGTTGAAAGTGTCCAGCAGACCATCTCTTTCGATCGTGAAGCGAACCAGTTCAGAACCGGGGGTGATAGTATATTCAGATTTAACGGGCAGATTTTTGTCGATAGCTTGTTTAGCGAGGGACGCTGCACGGGAAATATCTTCGTAAGAAGAGTTGGTGCAGGAGCCGATGAGGGCTACTTCCAGTTTTTCAGGCCAGTTGTTTTCTCTCACTGCCTGCGCGAATTTAGAAATAGGCCATGCCAGATCAGGCGTAAATGGACCATTTACATGTGGTTCAAGTTCGTCGAGGTTGATTTCGATGACCTGATCGTAGTATTTAGAAGGATCTGCGTACACTTCTGCATCAGGGCGCAGGTGATCTCTCACACCGTCAGCCAGGGAAGCGATTTCGCTACGCTCAGTCGCCTGCAGGTAAGCAGCGATCTTACTATCGTAAGCGAATACGGAGCAGGTAGCACCGATTTCAGCACCCATGTTACAGATAGTACCTTTACCGGTAGCGCTCAGGCTATCAGCACCTTCACCGAAATATTCAACGATACAGCCGGTACCACCTTTTACAGTCAGTACACCTGCTACTTTCAGGATAATGTCTTTAGGAGAGGACCATCCGCTCAGTTTACCCGTCAGTTTTACGCCGATCAGTTTTGGCATTTTCAGTTCCCATGCCAGACCTGCCATTACGTCAACAGCGTCAGCACCACCTACACCGATAGCGAGCATACCCAGACCACCAGCGTTTGGCGTGTGGGAGTCCGTACCGATCATGAGGCCACCTGGAAAAGCATAGTTTTCCAGAACAACCTGGTGGATAATACCAGCACCTGGTTTCCAGAAGCCAATACCATATTTATTGGAGATAGAGGAAAGGAATTCGTAAACTTCCCTGTTGGTGTCATTAGCAGTTGCCAAATCGGCTACTGCGCCTGTTTTAGCTTGAATGAGGTGATCACAGTGTACAGTAGAGGGAACTGCTACCTTAGCACGGCCGCAGGTCATAAACTGTAACAGGGCCATCTGTGCCGTGGCATCCTGCATCGCAACGCGATCGGGTGCAAACTCCACGTAAGATTTACCTCTCTCATATGCCGATGTGGTCGGCGAGTATAAGTGAGCATACAAGATCTTTTCTGATAGTGTGAGCGGGCGTCCTAACAGCTTACGGGTAGCTTCCACCTTACCCGGGAGTGCCGCATACACTTTTTTAATCATTTCGATATCAAACACCATGGAAAAAAATATTTAGACCAATTAAAAATGCACCGCAAAATTAACTAATTCCGGCTAGTTTATAAAAGATATGTGGTCGATCGCTACCCCCCTACATCTCATGCCATTACATGCCGTAATCCCTTTAAATTCTTGTTAAATCACTGCTAACACGCTGCAAGTGGCCTTTTACGTGAAAATTTGGCACTTGTTTTTCACATGAGTTTGTGATAAATTTGATATATGAATAGATTTAAAGATTTTGTGGAATGGCAGGCCTTCGGTGTGTGCACCGCGATAGGCAACAGGCTGGGAGT
>Ga0316604_10003952_pt1 | contig 10104 bp, 9 predicted proteins | sample OWC_soil_day20_C_FD_207650 | JGI IMG/M metagenome (GOLD analysis project Ga0316604, IMG submission 207650) | Wetland soil microbial communities from Old Woman Creek delta, Ohio, United States - OWC_soil_day20_CT | ecosystem: Environmental > Terrestrial > Soil > Wetlands | place: USA: Ohio...
GGGTCGAACAGGGTGCGCAACAGACCTTCGATTTCGAGTTTCGAATTGAGATTGGCGCGCACCTTCTTGAGCGTCGCCACCAGATCGGTCAGGCCTTCCAGCGCGTAGTACTCGCACTGCATCGGGATCATCACCGCTTCGGCAGCGACCAGGCCATTGACGGTCAACATGTTAAGCGCCGGTGGGCAATCCATCAGGATGAAGTCGTAGTCATCGATCACTGGCGCCAAGGCGTCGCGCAGGCGGAACTCGCGCCCGCCCATTTCGATCATTTCGACTTCGGCGCCGGCCAGCTCGCGGTTGGCGGGCAGGATGTCAAAACCGAATTCGGTATGAATACGTGCTTCGGCAAGAGTCGAACGCCCGATCAGGATTTGGTAGACGGTAGGCAGCGCCACGCGCTTGACGACACCGCAGCCGGTCGTTGCGTTGCCTTGCGGATCAAGGTCGATCATCAGCACGCGCTGTCCGAGCGAGGCCAGGCAGGCCGACAGGTTGACCGCCGTCGTCGTTTTGCCCACGCCACCCTTCTGGTTGGTCACTGCCAGTATTTTTGCCAACTCAATTCCTCCCCGAACTTCCACGCAATTGTTCATCGGCACGTTTCAAAACCACCAGATGCCGTTCGCCATCGACGCCCGGCACCTGCAAGCGATGCACCGCATCAACGCGCGCCGATTCCGGCAAGCGGTCAATCTCGTCGTACGGCCACTGCCCCTTCATCGCCAGCCAGCACCCGTCAGGTGCCAACAGATGCTGCGACAGGGCAACGAAATCGGACAGCTCGGCAAACGCCCGCGAGGTGATCGCGGCAAAGCCTTCCGCCGGATGATACTGTTCGACCCGCCCGCCGTGTACGGAAATATTCGGCAAGGCCAGTTCAATCGCCGCCTGCTGCAAGAAAGCCGCTTTCTTCGAGTTGCTGTCGAGCAGAGTCACGTGCAGCTCCGGGCGGACAATGGCCAGCGGAATTCCGGGCATGCCGCCGCCGCTGCCGACGTCGAGCAGTCGCCCTTGCGAAACGAAAGGCAGAACGGCCAGCGAATCGAGCACATGATGGCTGACCGCCTTGTCCTGCTCGCGCAGCGCGGTCAGGCTATAGGTCTTGTTCCATTTGTAGAGCAGCGCGACGTAGGCCAGCAGTCTGGTCTGCACGCTGGCCGGCAGGACGAGACCGAGTACCGCCAGCCCTTGTTCAAGTTGTGCCGCCTGACTCATGCGCTCTGACGCGCGGTGTCGAGCTCACCGCGCTTGAGGTGGACGAGCAGGATCGATATCGCGGCAGGAGTCATGCCCTGGATGCGCGAGGCCTGACCGATCGTCTGCGGGCGATGCCGCAGCAGCTTCTGCTGGATCTCGTTCGATAATCCGCCGATGCGCGCGTAATCGATCGTTTCGGGTATCTTAGTTTCTTCACTGGCCATCGCCTTGCCCACTTCTTCAAGCTGGCGGTCGATGTAGCCCTGATACTTGGCCTGGATCTCGACTTGCTCGACGACCGGCGGGTCGCTCAAGCCGGCGTCGATCACAGTGTCGTCGACCTGCATCGACATCAGATTGGCATAGCTGACGTCCGGTCGGCGCAAGAGATCATAAAGCGAGTACTCGCGTTCGCTTGGCTTGCCGAGAACGCGCGTTGCTTCCTCTGCCGAAATCTTCGAGGGATGCACCCAAGTCGACCGGAGCCGTTCCTGTTCGCGCGCAATCGCTTCGCGCTTGGCGCAGAAGGCCGCCCAGCGGGCGTCTCCGACCAGCCCGAGGCGGCGTCCATGCTCGGTCAGGCGCATGTCGGCGTTGTCTTCACGCAGCGACAAGCGGTATTCGGCGCGGCTGGTGAACATGCGATAGGGTTCGGAAATGCCGCGCGTGATCAGGTCGTCGACCAGCACGCCCAGATAGGCTTCATCACGACGTGGCGTCCACGCATCCTTGCCCTGCACTTGCAGCGCCGCGTTGGCGCCAGCCAGCAGGCCTTGCGCTGCGGCTTCTTCGTAACCCGTCGTACCGTTGATCTGCCCGGCAAAAAAGAGGCCGCCGATGGCCTTGGTTTCCAGCGAGGCCTTGAGTCCGCACGGGTCGAAGTAATCGTATTCGATGGCGTAGCCGGGACGCAGGATGTGACAGTTCTCGAGGCCGCGCATCGAGCGCACCAGTGCCAGCTGCACGTCGAAGGGCAAGCTGGTCGAAATCCCGTTCGGGTAAATCTCGTGCGTCGTCAGGCCCTCCGGCTCAAGGAAGATGTTGTGGCTGTTACGCCCCGCGAAACGGTGGATCTTGTCTTCGATTGACGGGCAGTAACGCGGCCCGACGCCTTCGATCACGCCGGTATACATCGGCGAACGGTCGAGGTTGGCGCGGATGATGTCGTGCGTGCGCTCGTTGGTGCTGGTCACCCAGCACGGCATCTGGCGCGGATGCTGACGGGCGTCACCGAGCAGCGAAAAGACCGGCAGCGGGTCGTCGGAGTGTTGTTCGGCCATCACCGAGAAATCGATGGTCTTGCCGTCGAGACGTGGTGGCGTCCCCGTTTTCAAGCGTCCGGCAGGCAGCTGCAATTCGCGCAGGCGCGCCGCCAGCGAAACCGACGGCATGTCGCCCATGCGCCCGCCCTTGGCATTCATCAGCCCCACATGGATCAGGCCGTTGAGGAAGGTGCCGGCGGTCAGCACCACCGTTTGCGCGGCAAAGCGCACGCCCAATTGTGTCACCGCACCCACGACACGATCACCCTCGACGATCAGGTCGTCGCAGGCTTGCGCAAACAAAGTGAGGTTTGGTTGATTCTCCAGCCGGTGACGTATCGCTTGCCGATAGAGCACGCGGTCGGCCTGCGCCCGCGTCGCCCGCACGGCCGGGCCCTTGCTCGAATTGAGGATGCGAAACTGGATGCCTGCTTCGTCGGTCGCACAAGCCATGGCGCCATCCAGCGCGTCGACCTCCTTGACCAGGTGTCCCTTGCCGATACCGCCGATCGACGGATTGCAGCTCATCGCCCCGAGCGTATCGAGGTTATGCGTCAGCAATAAGGTTTTGGCGCCCATGCGCGCACTGGCGAGCGCCGCCTCGGTGCCGGCATGGCCACCACCGACCACGATGACGTCGAAACGGTCAGGAAATTGCATGTGTAGTCCGCGTGATCCCCGGACAAACGGGGAGTTGTGAAAGGATGCGCTGAAGGGTTGCGGATTCTACGCCAATTCGCTGAAAAATAACAGGTTTCACCCGCTGAAAGATGTGCGGCGCGGGGCAAGAAAACATCTGGAGAAGCCAGGAAGAGCCCGCGCAACGACAAGATCGCCGGAAACTCGATGAAAGCAGGGCGACTTCTGCGTAAGCGGATGTCGTTCGCTGCTTGCTCCCCGACACGCAGTCGCGTAAGGTAATTCCCATGAGCGCTCCCGATCCCAAGAACATCGATGAGGTGATGCAGAAACTGAGCAAGGAATTGGCGCATATGCGCGTCCTGCTCGTTGATCGTCACGCCAACGCACGCAATTCCTTGCGCATCATCCTGTCGACGCTCGGGGTCAGCGCCGTGCATAACGCCGCCTCGGCTTCCGAGGTCCTGCGGCAGGTCAGGGCCTACCCGTTCGACATCATCCTTGCCGACTACCACCTCGACGATGGGCGCGACGGTCAGCAACTGCTTGAAGAACTGCGCCAGAAACACCTGATTTCGCTGTCGACGGTGTACATGGTGATCACCGCCGAGCGCGCCTATCACACCGTGGTTTCGGTCGCCGAACTGGCGCCCGACGATTACCTGATCAAACCCTTTACGGCCGAGCAACTGCAAAGCCGCCTGGGCCGCGCGCTCTACAAAAAGCACTTTTTCGCCCGAGTGTTCGAGCACCTGGATAATGGTTCTTTCATCGATGCACTGGCGGCTTGTGAGGGGTTGCTCGGTCGGGATGATCAATTCCTCTATGACACCCTGCGTTTCAAGGGTGAAATTCTCAACGCGCTGGGCCGCTATGACGAAGCGAAAGTCGTCTACCAACAGGTGCTGGACAACGCCACAGTGCCCTGGGCGCGCATGGGCCTGGCGATCTCGCTGCGCGGCCTGGACGAACTCTTGGAAGCCGAACAGCTCGGCAACTCGGTGATCGCCGACTTTCCCGAGTACCTCGCGGCCTACGATTTCGTCGCCAGCGTGCGCGAGGAAATGGGCAAACTGGAAGAAGCGCAGGATGTGCTGCAAAAAGCCGCGGTTATCTCGCCCAATAATTCGGTACGTCAGCGCATGGTCGGCGACGTTGCCGTGCGTAACGAAGACCTTGACACGGCCGAACGCGCCTATGGCAAGGTGCTCGAACGGCATCGCGGATCGTCGCTCAAGGTTATCGACGACTACACCAATCTGACGCGGGTGATGATCGATCAGGGGCACACCGACGGTGCCAAACACATCACCAAGGAGTTGCGTCGCGACTGGCGCGGCAGCAAACAAGGGGAACTGGCCGCACTGGTGATGGACAGTCTGTGCGCCGATCAGGAGGGCGAGCCGGCCAAAGCCCGGCAGGCGTTGGAAAAGGCTCTCGTGCTGCACAGCAGCCTGCAGGAAGACGGACAGTCGAAAGATTTCTCGCAGAAAATTGCCGTCGACCTGGCGCACGCGTGCCTGGCGGCGGGCGACGAAGCCAAAGCGCAAGAAATCCTGAGCAAGGTAGCGGCCGAAAACCACGAAGACCGCGGCATGATCGCCCAGATTCAGGGCGTCTTCTCCAAGACCGGCAATGCCGAAGCCGGCCAGTCGATGCTGGCCAAGGTCGGCAGGGAAATCGTCGAACTCAATAATCGAGGCGTTCTGGCGGCACGCGGCGGCGATCTCGAATCGTCGGTACAGATGTTGATCGAAACGGCGGAGCGCGTTCCCAACCTGCAATTCCTGGTCAACGCCAGCAAAGCCATTTTCACTCTGCTCGATCGCAAAGGCTGGAACGAGGAGTTGAGCAAGCGCGGTGTGCGCTATCTGCAAATGGCCCAGGACAAGGAAAGCCGCAGTCCCAAGGTCATCTCGGCGCGGGAGCTTTACCACCAAGTCGCACGCAAGTACGGCATCGAAGTCGCGCCGGTCGGCGGCGCGCGCACGACTGCCGAGAAGAACGGCTAGTTCGCGTTCGTCGCCATTTTCGCGAGCAGCTTCCGGATCGGTGTCGGTAAGGCTGCCGTCTTGATTTCGGCATACGCCAGCCATTGCCATCCGGCTTCGGCGACCTGCAGGGTTTCCAACTCGACGGCGCACAACAGAACCTGGATGTTGAGGCGAAAATGACTGAAGCTGTGGCGCAAACCGGTCATTGCCTGCATCGACAGCAGACGACAACCGTAACGCCTAGCCAATTCCCTGGCCTCGGCGACACCGCCTTCCGGCAGGGTCAGCAAACCGCCCCAGATTCCAACGGGCGGTCGTCGCTCAAGCAGGACGCGCCGACCGTCGGTCAGCATCAATACCGTGACCTCGCGTTCCGGCAGGACTTTCCTCGGCTTGGCGACGGGCAGTTCGGCCTGCCGGCCTTGTTGCTGCGCGATGCACAGATCGTGCATCGGGCACGCCGCACAAAAGGGCTTGTGGCGCGTGCACAGCGAGCTGCCGAGATCCATCAGGCCTTGTGTATAGGCTTCGAGATGACGCTCCGGCAGCAGCGTTTCTGCGAGTTGCCACATTTCCTGCTGCGTTTTGGCCGTTCCTGGAAAGCCTTCGATACCGAAGCAGCGCGCCAGAACCCGTCGGACGTTGCCGTCGAGAATCGCTTCGCGTTGTCCGAACGCGAAGACGGCAATCGCCGCCGCCGTCGAACGTCCGATACCGGGCAGTTGGGCGATGGCTGGCGCCGCTTCGGGAAACTTGCCCTGGTGTTCGGCGACCAGGACTTGCGCACAGCGATGCAGATTACGCGCCCTGGCGTAATACCCGAGGCCGGCCCAGTTTTCGAGAACGCTTTCCAGCGGCGCCCGCGCCAGCGCCTCGACGTCCGGAAAACGTTCGAGAAACCGGGCGTAATACGGAATCACCGTCGCCACCTGCGTTTGCTGCAACATGATCTCGGACAGCCAGATGCGGTACGCGTCGCGCGTATTTTGCCAGGGCAGGTCATGGCGACCGTGCTGCACCTGCCATTCGCTCATCAGTTTGGCGAAAACGCTCATGCCGCGAATCGACGCCCACGAGATGACATCGACCTGTGCTCACGCTTCGACACGCCAGATCCGTCCAGGGACAACACCGCACGGCACGAGCGCAACGATGCAAGTCGCTCGACAGTCCTCCGCGGCAGGGCGATAATCGGCACCAAAGCCGGTGGGCAAGCGCGCTTGGTGCCCTCGTGACGAACGTCGCCGAGATGTTCCGTCGGCATAATGCAACTCCTGAACTTCTTTGAAGGTCGCCGATCTTAGCATGCCCCGATATACCGCCCAGACCACGCCATGAGCCTGCCAACGCCTCCCGACAACGATCCCGGTCCGCAAACCGGCGCCATCGATTCTGCCGGTCTGAAACCCGATAGCGGATTCAACTACCGCGATTTCCGCGATACGCTCGGCTGTTTTGCCACCGGCGTGACCGTAGTAACGGCGCTGTCGTCCGCAGGCCGACCTATCGGGGTGACGATCAGCTCGTTCAATTCCGTATCGCTCGATCCACCGCTGATTCTCTGGAGCCTGTCGCTGAACTCGCCGAACCTCGAAGCCTTCCGGAATGCCGACCATTATTCAGTCAATGTTCTGGCAAACGATCAGCAAGAGCTTTCCAACCGTTTCGCCTCGCGCCGCAATGATCGTTTCGTGGACATTCCGACGCGCCCGGGGCTGAGCGGCATCCCGCTGATCGAAGGCTGTTGTGCCTGGTTCGAATGCAGCAACGAAGCGCACTACCCGGGCGGCGATCACCTCATTTTTGTCGGTCGCGTCGAACGTTTCTCCAAAGGCCGTGCAGAATCGCCGCTGATTTTTTTCAATGCGCGTTACTGCCTGCTCGACAACGTTCCTCCGGTCGGCTGAATCAAGACGCCAGAGAATTCAACAACCCCATCCAAAACCATTAAGGGATCAACCATGGCTGACAAGCAAAACCCTTCGCGAACCATACTGATGGTCACGGTCGTCGTGGCCATCGTATTGACTTTGGTCATCTGGCCGTTGTCGATGCTCGGCAAGGGCCCCGTGCCGTCGGCCGCCGACGATGAAGCCGAATTGCGCGTCCAGCCGGTGGCTCGCGTCGAAATGCAAAAGGCGGCCGCCCCGACCGCCGGCAAGCCGCGCGACGGCGCCACGGTTTACAACACGATCTGCACGGCCTGTCATGCCGCCGGCCTTGCCGGCGCTCCGAAGACTGGCGACAAGGCGGCCTGGGCACCGCGCATTGCCACCGGAATGGACGCGCTGCTCAAATCGGCGACCAACGGCAAGAACGCGATGCCCCCCAGAGGCGGCGCCACCGACCTGACGGACGACGAGCTCAAGGCCGCCGTGGAGTATCTGGTCGGACAGGCCAAGTAGAACGACGCCCGAGGTGCAAGAAAGAGGTCCTGATCGGATCTCTTTTTTTTGCCTAGGCAAGCGGACGGCGTGGAACCCCCGTGTTTATTGATTACCAGACGGGCCAGGGCTGCACGCCTTGTAAATAGCCGCTCTCCAGCCCATGCATCCGCAAAGGCAATCGCGATGCGGCTTGCAGACCAACCCTGCTTGCGGACATATCGGAATGGCGCCGCCAGGGCCGCCGGACGAGAGTGCTACAAATCCTCTGACGAACAATCCCAGACGTCGTAGGCGATCAAGCGGATTCAGTCGCCGCCTAATGTTCCGCGGGGCTCTCAAGGCCGTGCGTTGAAAGCTCGCCGCGCATGTTTTCTACATGAACGACGTAACCCAGCTTCTGAAAAATCCGTGCCCAGTCATCCGCGTCGCTTTCCTGGGAGAGCCATGGGCCGTGTTCAACAATCCATCTGTCGCGATGGTCACGACGTTTTATTACGACCCGATACACAACGGACACCTGTCTTAAAACATTCACGCCTTATAGCGTTCCCATTGTAAGCCCGACCTGGTGCAAACGACCATAGCGAACACGTCTTCCCGTCAAACTCCGTAGCCGAACATCCGGTCAGAGATACCCGAAAGACCCTTACAGCGATGTTTCCTTTTCATGCGCGCTGGCTGCCGGTAAAATGGCCGGATGACACACGAAAAGCAAGAAAAACAGAAGAAACTGACGCAGGATTACGCCAACTTCCTCATCGAGCACGAAGCCGCCAGAACACAAGGAAAAGCGCTCGGCACCTTCCTCGAATGGCAACACAATAGTGACCGGACGCGGGTGTCGGAAGTCCACAGTGGCGACAAGTAAGACCTCCGGCGCCAACGAAATCCCCGGCCCGTTCAGTTCAGATTCCAACCGCCGCGAACCGCGCGTCTCCCGCGGCATCCTGCTGGTGATGGCGACCGTGGCCATCTTTGCCGTCAATGACGTCCTCTCCAAGTACCTGACGCGCTTCTACCCGATCACCCTGATCGTCTGGGCGCGCTACACCTTTCACCTGTTGCTGATCGTTGTCGTCCTCGGCCCGCGTGTTGGCCTGCGGCTGGTGCATACCGCCCGCCCGGTCGCTCAGCTTGTGCGCGCCCTGACGTTGACGGCGGCTTCGCTTCTCATCGTCAGCTCATTCAAGTACATGCCGGTCGCCGAGGCTTCGGCAATCGCCTTCCTGGCGCCCATTGTGGTTACGGTGATGTCGGTCATCTTCCTCAAGGAGAAGGTGCAGCCGGCACGCTGGATCGCCGTGCTGTGCGCGTTTCTTGGCGTCCTCATCATCATCCGGCCGGGTAGCGACATCTTCACCTGGGCGATGCTTCTGCCGATGGGAAACGCGGTCGCGTTTGCGTCCTACCAGATCATGACGCGACGACTGGCCGGACTGGAAAGCCCCTACGCATCGATCTTCTATCCCGGATTGATCGGCACTCTCGTGCTGTCGACGACGCTGCCGTACTGCTGGGTGATGCCGCAAAACGGCCTGCACGCGTTCGCTTTCGTCGTCATCGGCATGCTCAACGGCCTGAGCCACCTGACTCTCATCAAAGCCTACGAACACGCACCGGCGTCGCGGCTGGCGCCTTTCAGCTATTCGCAACTGATCTGGGTTTCGCTCATCGGCTACATCGTCTTCGGTGATTTCCCGGACACCTGGTCGCTGCTCGGCATCGCCATCCTGGTGACCAGCGGTATCTACAATGTCACCCACCAGCGGATAGCCGAGTGGTTGCAACGCCGGGAATCCGCATGAAGTATGTCGGTCGTTCCGCCGTTCGTCCAGGGCCGGAAAGCGACCGGATTTCGTGCCGATTCTGGAGCAAAAAATTCCTGCAAAAACGTGACTTAGTGCACTAACGTTTCGCGTCGCGCAGAGTAGATTGCCCCCATTACTTCGGGAGCAAGCCATGCAGGACATCATTGAAAGCGACGACATTCCTCTGTCACGACTGATCGTTATTCTTCTGCGCGTTATCGTGACTTTAGTGGCCTGCCTGCTTTGCGCACCCTTCAGAGGAGAACGATCATGACTCGCGAAGAATTAATGGAACAGCTTGTGGACCTTGCTCAATTTGACAAGGTGCCGAATAGCGAGAAGGGGGAACTTCTCGGCAATGAATTGCAGGCGATCCTGCAATGGATGATCGACCGCCCGAGGCCCCAGCCTGATGCCTGGGAATCGTTCTATCTGGCCGCAGCAATCGGGCAGTTGGCAGCGCAGAATTTCAAGACGGCCCTGGCTTGCAGCCGCAAGGTTTTCGATACCCCAACCGACCGGCATGCGCTTATTGGCATGCCCCCTACGGACGTGCGCCATCTGGAACGCGCTTTGGCTGCGGTGCGGCGGGCGGATAACCCGTCGTATGAACCTGCCGATAACGCCACGCTCAGAAGCAACCGATTCCCCGTGGCCGCTTGACCTTCTGCTGAGCCACTGGCCGATGTAAAGAAGCCCCATGGTCAGGGGCTTGCTTTATTGCAGTGGTGTGCGACAGCCTGAAACCTTATTCCAGGTTTTGGATTTGTTCCCTCATCTGCTCGATCAGCAGCTTGAGCTCCATCGCCGTCTG
>Ga0316604_10003953_pt1 | contig 10103 bp, 8 predicted proteins | sample OWC_soil_day20_C_FD_207650 | JGI IMG/M metagenome (GOLD analysis project Ga0316604, IMG submission 207650) | Wetland soil microbial communities from Old Woman Creek delta, Ohio, United States - OWC_soil_day20_CT | ecosystem: Environmental > Terrestrial > Soil > Wetlands | place: USA: Ohio...
CTATCCTTTTATGGAGGATTTTGTTGTATAATGTCGTAATATTCAATATAAACGAGGTGATAGAATTATTACTAGCGATATATTTACTAAGTGGAGTAACACTACTACTCGCACCCAAATTTTTATTGCCCTTATCTTGATACTACCGATAATATTTAGTTTATGGCTATTCAATCAATTTATATTAACTCTGACAATCCCCTCCCAATATGAACAATTATTGTTATCGAATATATTTTTTATTTCCCTCCCTTCTTTTTTTGTCAGTTATCTGGCAGCAAAGTGTGTGCGGCTTACCAGTTCCACCTCTATACTGCTGTTTGGCACCGGATCTTTAATCACTGGTTTTGGCTCACTTATTGCCCCCAACTTACTAATTCTAACTAATGAACTTAATGCCTTAATTACCATTCATAATATTAGTATCTTTCTTTCTTCGTTATGCCTGTTGGGCAGTATTGTGGTTATCCTTGTCAAGCTACCGACGCAATTTCAATCCTCACCACAGCGGATCATTTACGGTTCGTACCTTGGCGCTACCGCAATCATCTTCGCTATTGCTGCAGCTTATTTGAACGGACTACTGCCGCAATTTTTTATTCCCCTGCACGGACCAACAGCAATTAGAGCCTTCATACTCAATTCCGGTATCACCTTATACTTCTTATCCGGACTATTCTTAGCTATTATATTTTTCCGTCACAAACGCATTTTCTTTTTATATTATGCCATATCTTATTTACTTATTGCCAGCGGGCTGCTGCTAATTTCCCTAGCTGCGGGTATTGGCAGTCAGACAAATTTTATCGGACTAACCCTTCAGTATAGCGGTTATATTTATACCATGCTGACCATCGTGATCACTGCGAGGCTTTTTCTCCGCCAGCCGCTTTCCTTAGAAGACGCCATTATTGTATTTTTTCTTAATGCCCCAGAAAATTATAAAGTTTTGCTAGAAGCCTCCAAGAGTGCGATAATAACTGCTGATAGTAATGACCAGATTATTTTATGCAATTCTAGTGCCGAGAAACTTTTTAAATATCCACCCAACTATGCTTTAGGGAAAAAAATATCACAAATATTAGTATTTGATACTCTTACTATGCATCGCGCTTTTACCGACAACGATAATGTCCGTCATGAAGAATTTACCGCAACCATCCGAACTGCCGAAAATCGCATTATTCCCGTAGATATTTCTAAAGCGATTCGCTATACCACTTCCCAGCATCATAACACTACCTATATTTTGCACGACATAACCCAAACTGATTTCTACGAACGAGCCATGACCCGATTCAGCGGCTTAGAAATTGCCGAAAAAATGGCCACATCCTTAGCCCATGAAGTTCGCAATCCTCTAACCACCGTCCACGGAATGCTGCAATTAATGAGTCACAAAGATGATAATAATAAAGCTCGCTATGATTTAATGCTAAGTGAACTGGACCGCGCTAATTCTCTCTTAAGCGAGTACCTGGCATTGGCGAAAACCAGTCCCAGTACCTTTGAACCACATAATTTGGCCTTATTAGTTAAAGATATGTTTCCCTTGTGGCAAGCCTTCGCTTCTAATCAAGGTAAATTGCTGCAAATAGATGCCGACCCCAAGGCCATCCCAGATACACTAATCAATAAGCAGCAAATTAAGCAACTATTAGCAAATCTTATCCAAAATGCCCTCGAAGCCTCACCGGACAACGGCAAGATTACCGTCGGCGTTCATCCTGCTGACGGTAAAGTTACCCTCAAAGTAAGTGATAACGGGTTAGGTATTTCTTCAGAAGTACTTAATAAACTAGGCACGGCCTTCATTACCACTAAGCCCAACGGCAATGGGCTTGGGTTGGCCGTCTGTTATAGTATCGCCGCTAAACACAACGCGCCGATTCGAGTTGACTCTACCTGTAAAGGCACTGTTTTTTATATCGACTTTCCAATGCTTCCCCCTAAAACCCTTAGTTGACGGCTTGATATTTTATAAACATGTCCCGCATATATTCCAAACTTTTTACATATACTACCTAAAAATGTTTGGGAGGAAATAACGATGGGTGATACTAAACCAGGGCGGGGCCCCAAAAAAAAGAGTCCTAAAAAGCCAACGGTAGAAGCTTCCAAAGAACTTGCTCCTAAAATAAAGAATTAATGTAATCTAGATAAGAAAATACCCGGCAGACTTGAGATAAGCTTGCCGGGTATTTTCTATTTGGATTACATTACCTAGTAGATATTATTCAATTGCGTACTATCGATAACTGATTTTAGAAGAAAAAGTCCAATTGCGTCCGGAATACCTTTTGGTCAGCATTTGTATCAATAGTTTTACCCATCGAATACCAAGAGGTCAGCATAATCATCCGCGAGAATACATATTGACCACCAACGGTAAATCCTCTGAAATTATAATTGTAGTTACCATAAAAATCACTGATCGAACCGCCGTTAATCGTGGCAGTAGTCGGAATATCATGGTAAGCCACATAGAGGTCATAAGAATGAGGTACTGCCCAAAAAGCAGCTTGTTTATAGGTTAGCTGAGCAAAATAGCCTTGGTTATGATCCACATCAACATCCGATTTTGCGGTAGCCGCAGTAAACACTAAATCTTTGGCAACCTTAGTGTCAAAGCCCGCTTCATAATAATTAACATCAGGCGTCTTGTGGTAAGCTGTTTTTATATTAGTGTTCTTAGAAACAGCAAAGTCAAGCTCAGCCGCGTTATATTTTGAACCATTCGAATTACTACTAAACAGACCATACGCACCAGTAGTTTTACCTGAGAACAATGTCGTTTTTATCACATCACCGCCAAAGGTGGCTTGTAACCCTTTTACCACGCTGCCTTGATTATCGTTATCCGAAGTCACCATGGCATAGGCCGGATTAAATTTAAAGGCTCCGGCGGTCAGCGCTACTTTATCATCAATCGACGTGTTTACACAAACCACTTTAGCTGCTTTAGTCCAGGTATTGGTACTAGAACTATTATCTAAATTACTTGAATCCCGCAAGCCTTGGTGAAACAGGCTGTTCAAACTAATCGTGGTCTTATCATCAACTTTATAGTTAGTGGTCACGTCCAAATGCGCGGCTTCGGTCTGCACGCCAGCACCTTTTTCCCAGTCATAACGAAAACCGAGGTAACCCATGATTTGTACTTTGTCGGCTTTGGCTTCTACCGCACTCAGACGCACGCCAATGCTTTGCAGTTCGGCGGTATATTCAGCCGCCAGCTTTTCAATTAGCGCCCGCTGTTCGGCATCGGCTTTTTCTTCTTGCGCCAAGGCTTTGGCCACGATCACCGCTATCTCATAGCGGGTCAGAGTTTTATCACCGTAGAATTTGTTGTCTGCACCTTCAATAATCCCAGCAGCAGCCAATTTTTTAATCGCGTCATAGGACCAATGTTTAGCCGGAACATCGACAAACGGATTGGTTATAGCAGCAGCAAAAGCTGTGCCGGCAATACTTAGCATAAATACCAGAATGAGTGTTACAATCAGACTCTTTTTCATAGATACCCTCCTAAATGTTTGCAGTATACACCAAGATTTAGAGTATCCTTGTTGCCTCTACCCCTTGGTTGGGAATAAAACTTACCTCGCTCAAGGGCGTATTTTCCGTCACCACCCTCCTGTATCTTTTAGGTTAGCTAGTACAGTTATCTATTATGAAGGCAGCTAACTTACTAATTGTTACTTGCGCCAAACCCCTTAGGCGGTTTCATCCCTAATGCGAATACGAAACCAACTAACAGAATTGCAGCCACAATAAGAATGGATAACTGATAGGTTCCAGTGGTATGAAGGGCTACCGAACCGGCCGCCACCCCAGCAGTTCCACCAAAAATACCAATTCCCATGGCCATTCCACCGATTTTACCGATAATACTTTTCGGATAATGCATCGAAATAAACGCTTGAATGGTTGGGTTGATTGAGGACAAAAATAAGCCGGTTAAAATCAGGCAAATTAATAGCGCCGTACTATTGCTATATATAATAGGAAGCTTTACCGATAAAGCAAATACTGCCGCTAAAATTGAACAAATTAATAACACCGGGCGGGCATTGCCGTTAAATACTTTTTTCATAACAATACCGCATAATACTGACCCAACCATAAACGCCAGCTGATAAATCATCATATACTGACCAGCGGTCATTGGTCCCATTCCCAAACCAATCGGTGCTTCGATGGCTAAGTACCCAGGCGTAAGGTCATTAAACGCTTGATTGGCCCACGAATTAACAAAAATACCGATAACACAGAGCCAGGTAACTAGTTGACCTAATGCCAGTTTATAGTCACTACCAGAAGAAACGGCAACTTCACAAGCCATTTCATTCACAACTTCCGGTGCCTTGGGACCAACAGCAACAATAATGGTTAAAATTAACCCAATAATACTGAAAATGGACAACCAGGCCATGCCAGCTTGCCAGGTTCCAGCCATCGTGAAAAATGCCGGCGCGGCAACAAACCCAAGCGCAACTCCAAAACCTACAGACATCCCCTGCGTCCCGGTCACAATTCCCCGCTCTTCAGACGGAAACCATTGCGCGGCCACGGTTGTCAGGGTTGCCATAATCGGGCCTGTACCAAAACCGCCAATAACTCGAATAAACAGCAGACCGCCAAGGGTATTACCAATAACCGGAGTAAGTAACCCTCCGGCAATTAATAAGATAAGACTACCAATAAATACTTTAATGATGCCAATCCGGTCAATAATAACCCCGCCTAAAATACAGGAAATAGCTACACAGAAAGTAAACGGGCCCATCATCATCCCCGTCGTCTCACCCAAACTCAGGCCTAAATCATTGGCAATGACACTTACCAGCGGAGCCGGTGAAATCAATACTACTGATGAGGCCATGGTTACGAACCCCAGCATTAGCAAAACAAACCAGCGAAACTTAGGATATACAATATTTTGGTTCATACACTTCTTCCTCCAAACTAAATCTACTACTTTGTTAAATGTAATCAGACTATTTTTTATTTTAGCTGTATTTAGAATACCGTAATTATCCTAATTTTGAGAAATTGATCGTAACTATAAAACTTATAGACAATACCTATAAATTGCTGTTATTATAGTTTTGATGTATCACTATACTAAAATAATATAACCACAGCGGGAGGAACCGATGGAACTTAGACAATTAAAATACTTCCTTTCCGTAGCTAAGAACCTGAATTTTACCAGATCGGCCGCCGAGTTGTTTATCACCCAACCCACGCTCAGCCAACAAATTGCTGAACTTGAAAAAGAAATCGGGGTTCAACTTTTTGTCCGCAGTACCCGTAAAATAAAATTAACCCACGCCGGTACAACGCTTCTAGGTGAAGCTAAAATATTGATGAACCAATTTGAATCCGCAATTGCCCTTACCCAGCAAGCTGACCACACCATGGCAGGGCGACTGCGAATCGGCATTCTTGGTCCGTCAGAACGGCGATTTTTGCCGGCGATTTTAACCAATTTTCGGGAGAAGTATCCTAGAATCCAGCTAGAACTAAAACAATTTCATTTAGGAACACTTGATATTGCCTTCAGCCGCGATGAAATTGATATTGGCTTTACGCTAAAAATGCCTAATATTAATAGCGATCTTCTTTCTCATCTATCGTACCAAAATGTTTATACCGATCATCTTTGTCTGATAACCCCTCACATTAAAAATATAAATAGTTTTAAGTTGCAAGACTGTACCCAATTAGCCAACAACTCGCTTGTGTTTATGAATCGAGAGCTTGGCGGTCGCGGGCTTGATGATATGCTAAGAATATTGACAAACCGCGGAATCCATCCCAGTGTTTTGCCAACCCAAAATTTAGACACTACTTTATTGTCGATTGAGTCCGGACTGGGCGTCTCGGTATTTCCACGCCATGTCCCAGAAGCGTATTCCAGTCCTAACATTTCCGTAATTGATATTGATGGTGAATATGTCGATATTGTAATGGCCTGGAAAAAGGCCTCGGAAAACCCTTTAATTACCGCCTTTGTTAATGAATTGGAACAACACCTCAACTCAGATACACCAGAGTATGCTAGCCCGTACACTATGCCTAGTTAAAGCTACGCAAGTTTTTTGATAGATACCACGTTCACTCAGCAGTAAAGACATACCGATATTCAGCGGCAAAAGCCGACAGGCGATTGAGTGCTACCGAATAAGTGGAAATGATACTGACCATACTATTAGTCGCCGCATCGCTTAGAACAACTTCGGCAACAGCAAAGCAAAAAACCCACCGTAATTTAAAAAACTCGGCTGCGATTAAACCACCAGCTTGTTTCTGATATATTAAATCAGCTAACTACGATTTTTAATCTTATTCTAACTTTAATCTAATGCTAGTGTAAGGTGCATCCTTTAGGATAAAGTTGGAGAGATATTATACATCGTCATCAGTTAGCTGAAAGGATGATACAAGTGGAACAATTTTACAGCTGGATCGTTCATTATATTGCGATATGGGGTTATGGGGCAATTATGCTTGGCATGGCACTGGAAAGCGCCTGTTTACCCATTCCCAGTGAATTGATTTTGGGGTTCGTAGGCTACCAAGTTTTCCTGGGCCGAATGGATTTCACAGCCGCAGTGATTGCCGGAGTAATTGGCGGCCTCATCGGTTCAGTTATCACCTATTGGATAGGCTACTTCGGCGGCCCGCTGTTTGTCGAAAAATATGGTCGATACCTGTTTATTTCTAAAAAGCATGTGGGCTCAGCCCATTACTGGTTTACGCGATACGGCCTAAAAGCTGCGTTTTGGGGTCGGCTATTACCGGTTGTCCGGACGTTCATTTCTCTTCCTGCCGGGTTTGCCCGAGTTCCTTTTTTTAAATTTGTTGTTTATACTATTTGTGGTTCAACTCCATGGACAATTTTTCTTATCTATGCGGGAATGTTACTTGGCGAAAACTGGTCCAAGATTGAAACCATCGGTCATAACGCCACTTTATTAGTCGGCGCCGGCTTAATATTATTAGGAATAATATGGGTGAAAAGTCAATTGGGAAACGCTTTAACCTCCCCCTGCCAAGAGAAAACAAAGTAAGGGCTGAGAATGTGACAAATACGATGGAACAAACTGTACCCCGAGTTTCGAGCAGCCGCTTTTTTAAGGGCACGCTTATCCTTACTGTGGCTGGCATTATCGTTAAAATTATTGGTAGTTTAAATTGGATTATTTTGTCGCGGGTATTGGGCGGCGAAGGTATTGGTATCTATCAAATGGCCTTTCCCCTCTATCTGCTGGCTTTAAGTATATCATCTGCTGGTATTCCGGTAGCCATTTCGATTATCACTGCCGAAAAACTGGCGCTTAACGACTATCATGGCGCTGAGCGAGTTTTCAAGACTTCGCTAATGTTGTTATTTTTTAGTGGTTTTGTTATGAGTATATTACTTTACTTTGGCGCAGGCTGGCTTACCGACCACCGCGTTATTCGCGATGCCCGGGCTTATTACTCACTTATTGCGCTGGCACCGGCGATATTTATTGTAACCATTCTCGCCAGCTTCCGAGGCTATCTCCAAGGCTGGCAATTAATGACTCCAACTGCTGTTTCACAGATTGTTGAACAATTATTTAGAGTAGGCACCATGCTGATATTTGCCAGCGTCTTATTGCCAAAGGGGTTAGAGTATGCCGCCGGCGGAGCTAGTTTAGGGGCTGGAGCGGGCGCAGTTGCCGCCTTGATGGTTTTAATTTATTACTATCTACGGCTACAAAAAAATACTACTTTTTCGCAACCACCCGTACTTGATACCCCCAAAACCGAAAGCAGCTTACATCTTCTTAAACGCCTTGCTGTATTAGCGCTCCCGGTATCCCTTTCCAGCATCATGTTGCCGCTGGTGGCGAACTTGGATCTCTTGGTAGTACCGCTAAGACTGGAAGCGGCCGGGTTTTCGGTGGCCCAAGCCACTGAACTATTCGGCTATTTAACCGGGATGTCGGTACCACTAGTAAATTTAGCAACCATTCTGACCGCAGCACTGGCAACTAGTCTTGTCCCAGCTATTTCTTTAGCTTATTCACTCAATAATAAGCAAGAAGTGTTCTATCGTACTGCCGGTGCTATGCGCCTTGCCAATATAACGACAATCCCCTTCGGCATTATGTTATTGGTACTTGCCCAGCCAATTGTCAGTGCAATTTACCACGCTCCCGGGGCTGGCGATGCCACCAGGCTTATGGCCGCCGGAGTTTTTTTGCTAGGCATTCATCAAGTAACCACCGGAATATTGCAAGGAGTAGGGCGGACAGCAATTCCAGTAATCAACATGGGCGTATCCGCAATATTCAAATTTGCCCTGACCTGGGTACTTACTGCAGTACCTACGCTCGGCATACAAGGGGCGGCCTGGGCAACTTTAGCCGATATTGGCATTGCTGCAGCTTTAAATTTATATTTTGTTTACCGATACACCGGTTTTTTTATCAGTGCGCCGGATTTGATAAAAAATCTTATTGCCGGCAGCGTCATGGGAAGCCTCATGTGGTTTGGCTATACTCCTTTGATTATAATGCTTAACAACCAATTGCTGACTATCGGCATAATTTTAGGGCTCGGTATGCTTGTATATGGTGTAATCCTGTTGGCCTTAGGGGGAATAAACAAACGCGATATTGCCAGAATTCCGGTTATCGGATCACTAGTGAAACTACGGTAAAGGATTAATAACTTTTTATAATAATCCTGGCAATACTATCGTTAATGGCCTAGGAGGTTTTAGCAACTGATGTTAAGAAAATTTTGTGTCAGGCTAGTTATAGCTAGTTTTCTGGTTTTTATATTTTCTACCCTTGCCCTAGCAACCCCCACCCCCGCTAACCAGACTAATATATTTTCGCAGAAAGATATCAGCATTGAGGCCAACCAAACCATTGACCACCTATTAGTGGCTAATGGCAACGCTTTTGTTAAAGGCATAATAAATGAAGGTATCATCGTTATTGACGGCAATCTAACTATCGCTCCCACAGCCAAGGTTAACGGACATGTATTTGTACTTGGCGGGGAACTAGCTGACGAAACCGGCTTAAGCGCAAAAGCTTCGCCGGTAATTATTTCGCCGCAAAAGTTTTCTTTTACCAGTATCGTTGTCGGTACACTCTTCGGTTTTGCACTAGTCAGTCTAATAATTATCCCTTATCTTATATTAGGAACATTATGGTTACTGGAAAAATCCGTCTTATACTCGAAGTGTAAACGACTGTTATTAATAATACTTCAACGCTGGCCGGTGCTTTATATTTCCCTGACCTTAGCTGTAAGCGGATTTATGCTGGTTTTATTTTCAGAGTTGGCTTGGAAAACTGTCTTCAGGCAAACAATGAGTGTTTTTGACAATGTTATTATCTGGTTTATACGGTATTTCGCCTCGCCTAATTTAGATCAGATCATGACTTTAATAACAACTTTAGGCAATGGTTCTACTTACATTCTATTAGTTTTAGCCATACTTACTGTATTAGCACTTTGCCAACGCTGGATAGAACTAGCCGGGCTAGTAATTTGTCTTAGCGGTAGCGCAGTCCTTAACGAACTATTGAAACACATGTTCATGCGAACCAGACCAGCTGACTTTCGCTTAATTACCGCAACTGGTTACAGTTTTCCCAGCGGCCACGCGATGGTTTCGCTATGCTTTTACGGCATAATGGCGTTTTTAATCGCTCGAAATATCCATTCATGGCGCTGGCGGCTAGCGCTTGGAATAGGTGCCGCATTATTGATTATTATTATCGGAGTTAGCCGGATCTATTTAGGAGTTCACTACCCTAGCGACGTAGTTGCTGGCTATATGGCTGGAGCGACCTGGCTGTTTTTTTCGATTTTCTTAATTATGTGGTGGGAACACAACCACCGCAAAACTGCCAAGTAAAAATCAGGCTTATAAATAGCTTGCTAAAGGCCCTATTACGGCTTTAGCTAATCCTAAAATAAGAGCCCGTCTTAAGGCTCCTTCTAGGGATGAAAATATAACTCGGGAAATAATACTTGGGGAGAAACTTCAGTTAATAGCTCGGGAAATAGTATAAAGTGATTTACTTGACGTACGCAACACCCAT
>Ga0316604_10003954_pt1 | contig 10102 bp, 7 predicted proteins | sample OWC_soil_day20_C_FD_207650 | JGI IMG/M metagenome (GOLD analysis project Ga0316604, IMG submission 207650) | Wetland soil microbial communities from Old Woman Creek delta, Ohio, United States - OWC_soil_day20_CT | ecosystem: Environmental > Terrestrial > Soil > Wetlands | place: USA: Ohio...
CCGCATCCTCGACGCGGACACCGACACCCGCCGCGGCCACGTCAAGCAACACTGACCGAGCCTGTTGGGCGCCGAAGCGGGGGCCTGAAGGAGGTGCCCGTGTTCATCGGCGCGGGCGCCGTTTCGTCGCCGCCTGAACCGGGCTCGCTCTGCAGCGGCCCTGATTTCTGCAACTTGCGACGCGATTCGCGCAGTTCGTCGTAATCGCGTGGCTGCACAGGGCTGCGCTCCCTACAGTGCGTCCATCGCGATGCACCGTCGCCCTGCCGCAGAAGGAGCACCCCATGACACGCAAGAACTGACCGTGAGAATCGCCGTAGCCGTCGTTGCCTTGCTGAGCACGTCGCTTCTCGGTGCCTATGCGTTGCAATCGCGACAAATGGAACGCGAGATTGCCAACTTGCCTCTGGTTCAAATGGATCCGGTCGTCGTCATTGCCGACCGCGCCCAGTCGGCAAAGGCCGGTGCCACGCAGGTCGCGAAGAATCCGGCGACCACCTCTTTGCGCTGATCCCGCCGCTGACGGCCGGCCGCGAAGGCCCGTTTCGACCGGCCGCTTCTTTGTGCGCCACTTCAGGGCCGTGAGCTAGCGGGAGGTTCCAGAGTTGAGGATGCGCCGCGCGCCCGAGAGACAGCGACCACGCGACCCGCAGCTAGCCCAGTTTCCACTCTTCCAAGGCGTGCTGCACCTTGTCGAACGTCAAGCCGGCGGTGCGCCGACAGCCCTGCCGGCTGACAGCGCCGGCGCCGCAGCGTAACGTCCTCCTCCGCATCAGAAAATCACTGCTGAGGAGACGCGATGCCGTACACGACGGAGAACCTGCGGACCGTGGCCCTCCTGGGCCACGGCAGTGCAGGCAAGACAACACTCGCCGAAGCGCTGCTTGCCAAGAGCGGAGCGATCCCTGCCGTCGGCACGGTCGAAAAAGGGACAACCGTCAGCGACTTCGACGGACTTGAAAAGACCTTCCTGCATTCGTTGCGCACCTCCGTCCTGCACCTCGATCTCCCCCAGACACGCGTCCACCTGCTCGACACGCCGGGCTTTCCCGATTTCATTGGCCAGTCGATCGGCGCACTCGATGCGGTGGAGACCGCCGCCATCGTCGTCAATGCCCAGAGCGGCATCGAGATGATCACCTCGCGCATGATGGACTGGGCCGGCCGCCGCAAGCTCTGCCGCCTCATCATTGTCAACAAGATCGATGCCGAGAACGTCAATGTGCCGCAGGTGCTCGCCGACCTGCGCGCGGCCTTCGGCAAGGAAGTGCTGCCGATCAATCTACCCGCTGGCGGTGGCACGCGCGTCGTTGACTGCTTCTTCACCCCGGATGGCGAGTCCGACTTCTCGTCGGTGGCCGAGGCACATCAGGCGCTGATCGACCAGGTGATCGAGGTCGATGAGGAACTGATGGCGAAGTACCTCGAGCAGGGCGAGGCCATCGAGGCCGAGCAGCTGCACGCGCCGTTCGAAACGGCGTTGCGTGACGGCCACCTGATCCCGGTGTGCTTTGTCTCCGCCAAAAATGGCGCCGGGGTCGACGAGCTGATCAAGATCTTCGAGCGATTGCTCCCTAACCCGGCCGAAGGAAATCCGCCGCTCTTTTATAAGGGCGAGATCGTCGATGGCCAGCCGGTCGAGGAATTCCGCTCCGAACCCGATCCGAAGAAGCACGTGCTGGCGCATGTGTTCAAGGTCGTGGTCGACCCGTACGTCGGCAAGCTGGGTGTGTTTCGCGTCCACCAGGGTACGGTGACCAAGGACACGCAGCTTTTCATCGGCAGCGGCCGCAAGCCGTTCAAGGTGGGCCACCTCTTCATGCTTCAGGGCGGCAAGACCGTCGAGATCCCGCACGCTGTGCCTGGTGACATCGCCGCGGTCGCCAAGGTCGACGAAATCGACTTCGACTCCGTGCTGCATGACTCGCACGATGAAGACCAGATCCACATGCGGCCGCTCGAGTTCCCGATGCCGATGAGCGGTGTCGCGATCGCGCCGAAGCGACGCGGTGACGAGCAGCGCATCTCCGAAGTACTGCACCGGATGACGGCCGAGGATCCGACGCTGGTGGTCGAGCACGATGCAGTACTCAACGAGACCGTACTGCGCGGCCTGGGCGAGCTGCACCTGCGCTCGGCCCTGGAGCGCATGGCACAGCAGTACAAAGTCGAGGTGGACACGCGGCCGCCGCGCATCCCGTACCGAGAGACGATCGGTGCGAACGCCGAGGGCCATGCGCGGCACAAGAAGCAGACCGGTGGCGCCGGCCAGTTCGGCGAGGTCTACCTGCGCGTCGAGCCGCTGCCCCGGGGCACCGGCTTCGAGTTCGTCGACCAGGTCAAGGGCGGCGTCATTCCGTACAACTTCATCCCCGCGGTGCAGAAGGGTGTTGAGTCAGTGCTGGTGTCAGGACCGGTGGCCGGCTTCCCGATGCAGGATGTGCGCGTGACCGTGTATGACGGCAAGCACCACCCGGTGGATTCCAAGGAAATCGCTTTCGTCGCGGCTGGGCGCAAGGCATTCCTCGATGCGCTGAACAAGGCGCGGCCGATCGTCCTCGAGCCAATCGTCAACCTCGAGATCGAGGCACCGGAGTCGAACATGGGCGATGTGACCGGCGATCTCTCATCACGGCGGGGCCAGATCACCGGCACGCGGGCGATGGGGCCGGGCGTCCTCGTCGTCGACGGCCAGGCGCCCCTCGGGGAACTCGAGGGCTATTCAGCGCGCCTGAAGGCAATGACGCAGGGTCGCGGCGCGTGGACGATGAACCTGTCGCATTACGAGCAGGCCCCGCCACAACTGCAGCAAAAGCTCGCGACCGAGTTCGCCGCCAAGCGCAAGCAGGAAGAAGAAGAGTAGTTTCAGACGCCGCGCCGCGGCTTGGTCCGCGGCGCGGCGGCAACGCACTAGAAGCGCCCAGCCTGGTAGTCCTCGATCGCCTGCACGATTTCGGCGTGCGTATTCATCACGAACGGCCCGTACCAGGCGACGGCTTCGTTCAAAGGCTTGCCGGCGATCAGGAGCGCCCGCGCCGGTCCGCCCACGGCGCGCAGCCTGACCGTATCGCCAGCGCCTAACTGCGACAGGCCGACGGCCTCGATCACTTGCCCTGCCACATCCACCTGGCCGGCGTGCACGACGACGAATGCCGCGCGGTCGGCCGCCACCGGCTCGGTGAACTCGGCGCCCTGCGGCAACTCGATGTCGAAATAGATCGGCTGCGTCGCCTCGGCCGAGATCGGCCCGCGCGTTCCAAGCGACGTCTGGCCGGCGATGACCTTGACCCGCACGCCGGCTTCGCGCTCTTCGACCGGCATCCGCTCGGCGCCGTGCTCCTGGTAGGCCGGTGCCGTCATCTTCAGTCGCGCCGGCAGATTGACCCACAGCTGGAAGCCGCGCATCAGCCCTTCGGTCTGCTCCGGCATCTCCGAGTGGACGACGCCACGCCCAGCGGTCATCCACTGCACGCCGCCGGGTTCGATAACGCCCTCACCGCCGTGGTTGTCACGGTGACGCATGCGTCCGTTCAGCATGTAGGTGACCGTTTCGAAACCCCGGTGCGGATGCTCCGGAAATCCGGCGAGGTAGTCGCTCGCGTTCGGTGTGTCGAAGAAATCGAGCATCAGGAACGGATCGATCGACGGTACCGCCCCGCCGCCGCCCATCAGTCGACGCAGGCGGACCCCGGCGCCGTCGCTGGTCTGGATGCCACGTGTCGTTCGAACGACACCACGAACGTCCATAGTCTTTTCTCCGCTGTGCCACAGAGGCAATTTCCGAAGATGGGGCCGCCGGAGCGCCAGACAAGCCGCGGCAGCCTAGCGCGCCGGCTGCACAGCGGGCGGTCGCAGTTGACCCTTGCGCAGGCGATGTAGCAGCACCCGCGCCGGATCAATGGCGTGGGTGAGATCTCGCTCGATCGGTGCCGGCTCGCCTTCGATCCGGGCCGCAATCAGTTCTGCGGCGAGCGTCGCTAAGCTCAGCCCCCGGGACCCCAGTGCAAACGACGCATAAAGATTGGAACGTCGCGGCAGATCCTCGAAGTGGGCCCCGCGCAACGCTGCCGCCTGCGCCGCGACGCCGTCGTCATCAACCACTGCGCCAACGTAGGGCAATCGATCGCGCGCGACGCAGCGTGTCCCGGCGAACCGGCCGACGACCTGCGCATCAACGGCAACAGGCAGCAAGCGGGTCAGGCGCTCAAGGTTGCTCCGATCCGCGGCCCGCTCGTCGAGCAGCGCACTGGCAGTGCCAACGGCTGTCTCGTACGTGGCGCCGACGGCGAGTATGCCGTCGGGTGCACGCAGTAGCGTGCCATCGCCGCCCAGTCCCGCACGCAGGCCCGAGAGTTCTTCGGCGTCGAACAGCGTGACCTGGCCCGGCACGGCCAGCACCGGCAGCATCGATGCGCCGAGCAGGCGCGGGGCATCGTTCGCCGCCGCGACGATGACGACCCCTGCGCACGCGAGGGTCGTGCCATCGACTCCCACGACGCGCCACCCTTCGCCCGCAGCCTCGATGCCGCCGACACTCGCCTGTCGGCGCGTGATGCCGGGCGCGTGCAGCAGGGCTTGCACCCAGCGCGGCGGTGACACCATCAGCCCAACCGGCCACCACAGTCCGCCGCGCGCCGGCACAATGCCGAGCCGCCCGGCAGCAGCGATCGGTTCGAGCCAGGTGACGTAGTCGGTCGGCAGTTGCAGGCGCTCGATCGTGCAGCGCCAGCGCGCGGCCTCACCTTCGTCGCTCGCCTGCTGGAACACACCGCAACGCTGCCAGGCGGGTCCGGCAGCGGTCGCGCAACCGCGCACCGTGCGGCGCAACGCGTCCTCGGCGAGCGCCGCGCCGGCACGGGTCAAGCGTGCAAGCAGGTTGTCATCAGCGGCGAAATGCGGGTGCATCAGGCCCCAAGGAAGCGCCGATGCGCCGCCCTCCTGCGGCGACGAATCGAGCACCTGCACAGACCATCCGCGTCGCGCCAGCGCCTCGCCACACGCACTCCCGGCCAGCCCGGCGCCAACGACAACGGCAGAGCGCGGACCGGCGTACGGCGCCGGCGGCTCGTGGCGCCTGACCCGCCACTTTGGCCGGTAGCGGCCAGTCAGCATTTCGCGCTTGCGGCCAAAACCGGGACGGATCTCGAGTTCGAAGCCTGCGGCAACAAGCGCGCTACGCACAACGTGGGCTGTCGTGTAGGTTGCCAGCGTTGCGTCCGGGCGCGCGCACCGGCCGATCGCTTTGATCAATGCCGGCTCCCACATCGCTGGATTGCGGTTTGGCGCGAAACCGTCCAGGTAGATCGCGTCCGCGCCGACGATGAGCTGCGGCACGATCGTGCGCGCATCGCCGAAGGCAAGCGTCAGGCGGACCCCGCCACCCTCGAATTCGATGAGATGCAATCCCGGTATGGGAAGCGGCCACCGCTGCGCCAGCTGTTGCGCCAGGGACAGCAACTCGGGCGGCGCGGCCGCGAGCAGATCCTCGGCAGGCAGCGGATGCCTCTCGACCGAAACGAAATGCAGCCGGCGCGGGCGCCGGGTGTCAGCCCGCCAGGCAGCCCACGTCGAGAGGAAGTTTGTCGCGAGTCCGAAGCCGGTTTCGAGCAAGACAAACTGCTCGCGCCCAGCCCAGCGCGCCGGCAGGTCGTTGCCACCGAGAAAGACATGCCGTGCCTGACCCAGCGCGCCATCGCTGCTGGCGTAGACATCGCCATAGAGGTCGCTGCACGGCACACCCGCGGCGTCGCGAATCAGTCGCACCGGTTGCACGGTCATGTGGCAATTATCCGGCGACACGTCGCCGCGTCAGCCTTGTGTGTCGGAAAGAGGCGCCGCCTGCACCGCGGCAAGGCGGGCCCAGATCCGCTAGTGTTGCGACTCGTTCGACAACCTACACCTGCATGCCACGCGCGACGCATCGCTCCGGATGGAGCGGCCTCGCGCTGACGGCGCTGGTGCCTGCGCTTGCCGCCGCTGTGAGCGCGCACGCTCTCTGGCGGCGAAGCGTCGTCACGCGCGTGGGAGGCGCGCTCCGCGGTGCGCTGATCGCCTTGCTGTCGCTGCTGCTTTATTCCCTCGTGCTGGCCGGCGCGTACTGCGTCACGGGCTCGTATCTGGAATGCGTTGGCAAGTCTGCCGTGCTGCTCGGGATCGTGGCAGCAGTGCCGGCGCTCGTCATAGGTGCTGCAACCGGGGCCTTGCTTGCTGCAAGACCGACAGGCGCGACGCAAGCCTAGCTCAGTAGCGACGGTCTCGTAGACGTCTTCTGAGGGTCGAAACCGCCCCGGCGTCGCACCGGCCGGTCGCCGGAGCGGTGCTCTCGCTAGAAGCCGATCTGATCGATCTTTGTCAACGTGACCTGAGGACCCACGCGGGGCGAATTGGCAAGGTGCCAGGCCGTGTACTGCTCGCTGTAGGGCTGTGTCGACGAGGCCGCATCCACCGGCATGATGACCTTGTACCCCCGCAGCGCAGCCGCGGCCGCCGTGTTGAGCACGGCGCCTTCGGCCGCCGTACCAGCGACGATCACGGTCTTGATGCCTTTCTCCTTCAGGATCTTGTCGAGGTCCGTGTTCATGAACTTGTCCGGACCGCTTGTGACCGACGCCTCGCCGGGGCGCGCCGCGACTTCCGGAAGCGTGTCCGTGATCGGCTGCCCGGCCAAGCTGTAAACCACCAGCACGCCAGCCTCCCGAGCCTTGGTCAGCAGTCCCTGGACCTTGGGAAGCGAAGCGACGCAGCGCGGGCGCGGGCCGCAAAGCTGCTTGACGAAGTCGAGCATCAAAAGCGCCGTTTCCTTGGGCTCGACCTTCACCGGCTGCAAGGCCGGAGCCGCGGGCGCCTTGACGTCGTTCCACTCGTCGATGATGGTCTGCGCGGAAGTGGGTGACGCGAGTGGAAGGCCGATAGCCACGCCAAGGAGCGTCGCCGCCAGTCGCTTGGAGTTGCTGAACTGTTTCATTCTTGGATCCGATCTCAGGGGTTCACGTAAAAACATGCCTCGCGAGGAACCGCGCGCCGGGTGGGAGCGTAGTTAACGACCGCCAGCGCGGCGAGGCAAGCTAGGGTCTGTGCGGATGCCCGGTTGGGGCAGGACGCGCGCCCGTCACACCCGCGTCAGCGGTTTGAAGCGCAGCCGGTGTGGTTGGGCGCCCTCTTCACCGAGGCGTCTCTTCTTGTCGGCCTCGTACTCCTGGTAGTTGCCGTTGAAGAAGGTCCACTGCGAATCGCCTTCGGCGGCGAGGATATGCGTGGCGATGCGGTCGAGGAACCAGCGGTCGTGGGAGATGACCAGCACCGAGCCGGCAAACTCGAGCAACGCCTCTTCAAGCGCACGCAGCGTTTCGACGTCGAGATCGTTTGATGGCTCGTCGAGGAGCAGCACATTGCCGCCCTTGAGCAGGGTCGCCGCCAGATGCAGGCGGCCGCGCTCGCCACCTGACAGGTTGCCGACGATCTTCTGCTGGTCGCCGCCCTTGAAGTTGAAGCGGCCGAGGTAGGCGCGCGAAGGCATCTCGAACCGGCCGACCTGCAGTATGTCGAGACCACCCGAAATCGCCTCCCACACCGACTTGTCGTTCGGCAGCGATTCGCGTGTCTGTTCGACCGCCGCGATCTGCACACTTGGTCCACTGATGATCTCACCGGCATCCGGCTTTTCCTGGCCGGTGATCATGTGGAACAGCGTCGTCTTGCCGGCGCCGTTCGGGCCGATCACGCCAACGATCGCGCCGGGCGGAATGATGAAACTCAGGTTGTCGATGAGCAGGCGGTCACCGTAGCCCTTGCTGACGCCCTTGAACTCGATCACCTGGTTGCCGAGTCGCTCGGCCACCGGGATGAAGATTTCCTGCGTTTCATTGCGGGTCTGGTATTCATAGGACGAGAGCTCGTCAAAGCGCTTCAGGCGCGCCTTGCTCTTGGCCTGCCGGCCCTTGGCGTTCTGCCGCACCCATTCGAGCTCGTTCTTCATCGTCTTGATGCGCGCGGCCTCGGTCTTGGCCTCCCGCTCGAGCCGTTCTTCCTTCTGTTCCAGCCACGAGCTGTAATTGCCCTTCCACGGGATGCCCATGCCGCGGTCGAGTTCGAGGATCCATTCGGCGGCGTTGTCGAGGAAGTAGCGGTCGTGCGTCACCGCCACGACGGTGCCCGGGAAGCGCGACAGGAACTGCTCGAGCCAGTCGACACTCTCCGCATCGAGGTGGTTGGTCGGCTCGTCGAGCAGCAGCATGTCGGGCTTTGACAGCAGCAGCTTGCACAGCGCTACGCGGCGCTTTTCGCCACCCGACAGTTTGCTGACAACCGCGTCCCATGGCGGCAGGCGCAGCGCGTCGGCGGCGATCTCCATCTGGTGCTCGACGTCCGCCCCGGAGGTGGCGATGATGGACTCGTACTTCGCCTGATCCGCCGACAGCATGTCGAAATCCGCGTCGGGCTCGGCGTAGGCCGCGTAGATTTCCTCCAGCTTCTGCTTGGCCTGCATTACTTCGCCCAGACCCGCCTCGACTTCATCCTTGACCGTCTTGGCCGGATCGAGCTGTGGCTCCTGCGGCAGGAAACCGATCGAAAGCCCCGGCATCGGCACTGCTTCGCCTTCGATGTCCTTGTCGATACCGGCCATGATCCTCAGCAGCGTCGACTTGCCGGAGCCGTTGAGCCCGAGCACGCCGATCTTGGCGCCGGGAAAGAAGCTGAGCGAAATGTTCTTCAGGATCTCGCGCTTGGGCGGAACGATCTTGCCGACGCGGATCATGGTGTAGACGTATTGAGCCATGGCCGTTGCTACAGGAAGCGCCAAAAGGCGCGCAGATTACCGGATCGGCCGAGTCAATTGACGGGCCGCGGCAGGAGATGGCCGGGCATACGCAAAGCCCCGGTGCGAAAGGCGGTGCTAGCGCCCTGGTAGTAGCCGATCGCTTCGTTGGTGAAGTGCCGGGTTTCGTCGCTCGGCGGCAGCTCGCGGCCACTCGCGGCATCGATGACGAGCACGCGCCGCTGCGGCCGTAGCTCGACCAGCACGCCGTGCTCGTAGTAACCGACCGTCTGGTAGTTGGCCATCACCGCGCGCTGGTGCGTGCGCCCTTCATTCAGGATGTCCTGCCCGAAGAAGCGCGAGACGTAACTGAAGTTCAGCAGCGCGAGCACGGTCGGGGCGACGTCGATCTGCGATGCGATGGTGTCGATGCGCGCGGCTGAGATGTGCTTCGGAGCGTAGATCAGCAGCGGGATGTGGAAACGGTCGAGCGGAAGGTCGGTCTTGCCGCGCGACGCGGCGCAGTGGTCGGCGACGATGACGAACACCGTGTCGTCGAACCAGGCATGCTTGCGCGCGCGCTCGATGAAGTCGCCGATTGCCCAGTCGGTGTATTTCACGGCACCGTCGGCACCGGTCTTGGGGGGAATGTCGATGCGGCCCGCCGGGTAGGTATAGGGCCGGTGGTTCGACGTCGTCATCACGTGCGCAAAGAATTTCGTGCCGGCGGTGTGGCGCTTGTCCAGTTCACGCAGAGTCAGCGTGAAGAGGTCTTCGTCGGCCACGCCCCAGATGTTCTCGTAGTGAATGTCGGCCTTGTCGAGTGCCGTGCGGTCGATGACGGTGTAGCCGTTGCCGCCGAAGAAGTGCTCCATGTTGTCGAAGTAACCGTAGCCACCATAGAGATAGAGCGGCTCGTAGCCCTTCTCGGCAAAGACCTCGCCTACGGTGAACAGGTGATCGTTGTTGGGTCGCTTGACGACCGAGTGGCCGGGCGTTGGTGGCAGCGACAGGGCCAGGGCTTCGAGCCCGCGCACCGTCCGCGTGCCGGTTGCATAGAGCTGCGTGAACAGCAGTCCTTCGCGTGCCAGGCGATCCAGTTGCGGCGTCAGGCCTTTCGCGTTGCCGAACGCGCCCATATAGTCGGCCGAGAGCGATTCCACCGAGATCAGCACGACGTTGAGCTGCTTCTCCGGTCCGGCGCCACGGATCACACGTTCAATCGGCAGTCCGGCGTCGCCGGTGAACTCGACCGGCCCGGCGTCGGTGAACTCGCCGCGCAGCTCCTTGTAGGCCTGCTCGATCGGCACCGTCGCATAGAAGCGGTCGTAGTCGATCTCGTTGGTA
>Ga0316604_10003959_pt1 | contig 10096 bp, 8 predicted proteins | sample OWC_soil_day20_C_FD_207650 | JGI IMG/M metagenome (GOLD analysis project Ga0316604, IMG submission 207650) | Wetland soil microbial communities from Old Woman Creek delta, Ohio, United States - OWC_soil_day20_CT | ecosystem: Environmental > Terrestrial > Soil > Wetlands | place: USA: Ohio...
TGCCCGGCGCCGTGGCGCTGCCCTGGAAGCAATGGCCGGGCATGGCCGTCAACGCCGACTTTGCCGATGGACTGGTCCTGGCCATTCCGGCCGGCAAAAAAGCACTGATGCTCTGCCGCAGCGGCGTCCGCTCAATCGCCGCCGCGATCTGCGCGACCGAACTCGGACTTGAGGCCTACAACATTCTCGAAGGCTTCGAAGGCGAACCCGACGAGCACGCGCATCGCGGCTTCAAGGGCGGCTGGCGCTACCACGGCTTGCCTTGGCGGCAAGGGTAGTCGGTAGCAGGTTTCCGGGCATACCGGATTCTGCAACCTGTCCAAGGGCTGCCTTGCTGTGACTGCAGCATCAGATGCGACCGACCAATCAGATCGGTTGCCCGCCCAACGGTTTTTGGTGGGTCTGAAATCCGGCCATTGCTGCCGTTCGCCTGAAGCCGAGATTCAGGCGGAAATGCGTCGATTATCTGTCATTCAGCCGGACAGCAATCGAGCGGCCCCTTCTCTATCCAGCGAAACGCGAGAAGTCCTGTTGACCGACCCAATTAAGAGTCACTAATTCTCACGACTACAGATTAAATTCTAAATGCCATAAATACCAGTTCTCCTCACGTCCCAAAAAAGCGGGCGCCAATCGACCTTCGTGTCTCTAATGTTTACTGTCCCCTGAAGCCACATTAATGGCAGGACGGGTTTTGGGATACTAGAGGAGAAAACTACAGTGGATGCGAAACCCATCGCCCCTAGTTGCCAACGTTTAACTTCTTCTTCAGTTACGACGACGTCCTCGCTAGAGCTCTTTTCTTTCTTCTTTCTGATCAAGAATGGTTTAACGAGTTGATGGCCAACCTGTTCGCAAACAGTGATGGCCTGATCCCGATCATCTGACCAATTATCGCGGTGTTTAAAAGCGTAAGGCTCCACTAGGCTATCAAGGGAGGCTCTCAAGGCATGAACATCAGTAGGGGCTTCTGAAAAATCAGTATTGGATTCTTTGGGGAAAAATTCAAAATGATTTCCTACCTCCCCCGGGATGAAGTGAAATCGAGAAGTTTTCAATTGCCGAGTGAATAACCTCGCTGCGGCGAGGCCAACATCACTCGTCGCTGCAAATTTAAAGTAAAAGTGAATATCAGACTGCTTAAATTCCGAGCTGTCTGCGATTGATTGGAGGCGCCGAATCAACTCTACGCCACTCCATAATCCATCTTCATAGACGTAAAGGCGGTCCAGATCGAGACTCGACCAAGTTGCAGGATTTTTGGTATCAAGCTTATGCACCTGCCCCGGATACAAATGCTCCAACACCTGCTGAACGGCGATTGAACTACTACCCTTTTCTTCGTCGGAAAAAAAACCATGCCCCACGCGCAATCCCAACATCTCTTCTTTGCGCGTGTAAAAGGCTTTTCGTAGTGACGCATCGTCAATGACTCGTAGAGATTTGAGCAACTTCTTTGCGATGTTTTTATGACCTATTCTTGCAAATTGCTCGACCCAAGCCTGGGGCCGCATGGTTCCAATCGATGATTTAGCCCACTCTCTCTCTGCGTGCTCCAGCCAATGCAGGCCGCATAGCTTCAAGGCACTCGTGGTTTCCTTGTAGAGTGTTGCTAAGGAGTTCACGACCCGGATCGATGCTTCACACTGCAACTGCTCCGAGTCCAATGGAATACTTGCATAGATAATGATTTTCTCAATATCCGCGTCAGTTATATTCTCAACGATTAACTGTGTATTTTCTTCGGAGGCAGCCTGTCGCACAGATGCTGGTAGATTATCCTTCAGGCCAATGACCCGTACCGCGATGTCAGCGTCAATTGATGCATCGATTGCAATACGCGCTTTCAGTGCGGCAACATTGACTTCAGGCAGAACAATGAGAATGCGTGGCTGGTTCTGCATGAATCTTAGATTTTGCCGACTTTCCCAATTAACGCATCAAATATCGCTCCGACTGGCAAACGAATCTCGCGCAATTCTGCATCGGACATGCTTTTAACTGCGTGAACAACCGTGTCGCGAAGGCTGATCGAATTCACTATTACAGCCTTATCTGCCGATACTGTCGGGGCTGCCTCCTTTTGACTCACAAACGAATTTCTGTGGGCAAGGCTGGCAGCGTGCGCTGCATTTTGGGAATCTCGAAGTTCTTGGCAAAGTCTTTTCGCGATGCCGTCATCGAAACCCAGCTTCGCCAAACGGCTTGCAAAAATTTCTGTGATTTTTCTGATTCTGAAATCAGACCATGCTTTTACTTTCTGTCGCCCTACTTTTTTCAGTTCATTCGACCATATTGCATATGGCAAGGTGACGTTAAGTTGATCAGCTAGCTCCGGCTCATTCAGTGCGAGTTCGTCCACGAACGTGGTACGGATATTATTGAGTTCTTGCTCTGTTGCGTTCTCAATAAGCAACCATCCATCAGGTACTTCTTGATGGGATTTCTTTACCTCCAATATGAGCGACTCGCTGTCAATAAGTATTTGCTCAACAGCACCCGTCCTAACAAAGGCAAGCCAAAGATTTGGGGTGGAAAACTCCGCAGCAGCAGCCTCGCCACCCGATACCTGTATCTCATAAACCGGATCTGATCCTTGGCTCCCTTTTCTTGTGAGGCAGTGACTTAGATGCCTCTCTATAAATTTTCTTAAAGCCCCTGGACCAGTACGGACGCCTGTAACTTCCCGCAAATTAAGGTCCCTCGCCTCTCTACGGATCAGTTCGCCAAGAAGCGCCCCTGTAATTTCGCTCTTCCCGGTATTTCTCAGCGCGGCTTCGATTTCCTGGATTGATTTTTCTAGCATATGACAGTCCATTTGGTTCTAGAAATGGAAAAGGCCTACCCAGTTTGGGTAAGCCTTCTTGATAAAAGTATTAACTTCAATCGAGTCAATACTCCTTGTGATCATTCGGACAGTTAGCCAGTAAAGGAGTCCATTCCAATACTGCGGTATCAAGTCTGCAAGAAGTCAGATTGACCATCCAGTGCACATGGCTTCTGAAAGAGGGGCGCGTTGAATACGTCAACCACCTCTCGCACTGCAATGTAAGTCTAACACGTTATCAAAGTCTGACAACGACCAAAAGCAAATGCTCTCGGTAGTACTTTCACAGGATCGCAAAGTACCTGCTCAACGCGTTTTTTCGGAACGACAGGTCAACCTCCCATTGCCGTCCGACATCTCACAGCAGGTCAACGTCAGCAATGGCCGATCAACAGCCCACAGAAGCATTTCTGTAATCGGCTGGATCTCGGCCGAAGCTTCCAGTCACCCGCCTCGCTTCAACGAGCAGTAAAACTGCCAATCGCTGACATCAAGCATCTGTAGCACTGCAACTGCAGCCCGGTTTTTTTATGGTTTCCCAAATTGAGCCGAAGCTCAATCATTGATGAAGAAGGTCACCGAAAACCGTGTATTCGCCATCCTTGCGGTCAGGGCCGGGGGCGTCGTAAAGCACCAGCCAGCTCGGCGTTTGCGAGGCGACTTCGGGTGGCAATTGGCAAAGGGCCTCTGCGCGATTGGTGCCGTGCCCGTGGGGCAGGGATAGCATTTCCTTCAGGGTGGCTTCGAAACGTACCGGTTCGTGGTTGGCAGCGAGCAGGGATTTGGCGTTCGGCCATTTGAAGACGCGGATATCACCATCCAGCACCATTGTCGGCCCGGCCAGGATGTAGAGGTCATCACCGGAAAAATGCAGATCCCGCACCCCGAGTCCTTCCAGTTGCAGGAAATGCTTGCGGATCAGGCTGCCGCTGTCATCCAGTGGCGCCAGCCGCAGTTCTTCGCCCTTGGTTTCGAGCGCAATTTCCAGCAGCGCAGACCAGCCGCGCAACACCGGGCCACGCAGCCCGAGCAGCAAGCGCTTGCCGTCCACCGCCAGCCCTTCGATATCGAAACCATTATCTTTGCCGGGTATGCCCATGTACGGTCCGAAATGCGGATCATCCGCCAAAGCTTCGGTGAGCAGGTTGGATTCGGCATTCCCTTTCAGTCGTCGTGCCCGGCGGCCATCTTTCGTCTCTCGAACCAGACAGGGCTTACCGGCGTCATCGATTTCGATCGGCAGGCAGGCCAACAGGCGGCGGTTGCCATCGAGCGTCACCTTGGCCAGCCGCTTGGCGTTTTCGGAGTTGTCCCGATCGCTTTTCGCATTCTTGCGCTTGAGCCCGTGCGAGCCCACCACCCAAAGATAGCCATCTGCCACGGCCATGCCTTCGAGGTCGGCTTCCTCGTCCGCCGCGCCGGGCAAATCGAGCAGTTCCGACAGCGGAAAGCTCAGTCCATCGCCGAAGCGCAGCAGTTCGGTTCCGGATGGATCAAGGCGGCACAGGCGGTCGATGCTGCAGGCCTCGTCGCCAACAACCCACAAGCATTCACCGGAAAACGCCGCGCCGGAAAGGTTGCTATGTACCAAAGCCTCCGGGGGAAAATCCAGACGAATGGCATTTTTAATGTGTTTGTTCGGCATGCTATTTGTCTTTCCTCAAGGGGTTTTCCTGCTCGTGAACAAAAGCCAATTGGCAAGTATTCGACTCAACGTGGAATTTTAGTTCCCCCGTTGCACGACCACTGTTTGGATTGGCCAACAGGAAAAAAGCAGCGGGTTTGTGATTACGAGTAGCTAATCGTCGGCTCCGACTGTTCAAACAGATAGCCCGCCCAGCCGCCCCCGGAACTCGCCCCGCGCCTGCTGTCTAAATCTCCGTACCCGACCATCGCCATGGTTCCGGCGTGGATCTCAGCGTTTCCGGCGGGTCAAGGAGGTTGATCATGTTGATGTCCCACATTCCCGGCATGCTCGTTTCCGAAAAAACGGGCTGGGAAGATATTGATCGCTCGCATTTCTCGGCGCGCTGGTTCCTGAAGAGCCTGGTGATGCCGATGGCGCTGTTGCCACCGGTGCTCTATGCCTTTGCCGAACTGGTTCACCCGGGCGTCGTCTTCCCGCTTTCGGTCCCGGCCCTGACACCGATGCAACTGGTGGTATCGGGCGTCGTTTTCTATGGCGCGCAGTTGCTGATGGTCGGCTACATGGCCATGCTGCTGCAGCGCATTTCGATGAGCCGTGACCATGACCCCGGCTACGACAGCGCCTACGCGCTGGCCGCCATTGCGCCAGCACCGCTGTGGCTGGCCTCTCTGTCGCTGCTGGTGCCGAGCCAGGGCTTTGTGCTCGCGGTCGGGGCGGTGGCGTGGATAGCCTCGATCATGCTGATCCGGCACGGCGTTGGCCCGCTACTCCATATCGACGACAAAATGAAAGCGCGCTACATCGCCAACATGGCGATCGGCGCCGGCATCCTGGCCTGGATCGCCTTGCTGGTGGTCAGCGCCATGGCACTCAGCATGATGCTGGGTGTGTGGTCGACGATGACGTAGGCGGTGCGGCCCGCTCCTGAGCAAAAATGCTCAGGAATCGGGGTCGACCGCAGCCATCCAGGCTTCGTAGCCGCCTTTCAGCGGCCGGACCGAGAGATAGCCCTCCTTGAGCAGGCGGCGCGCCGCTTGCACGGAGCCAGCATCTTCCGGACAGGCGCAGAGGGTGACGATGGGCCGGTTGCGCGGCCAGTCGCCGACGGCATCGAGCAGACGATCATGTTCGGCGACGGTGGCACCGACGATCGGCCCGGTTTCGGCCACCATGCTGTGGCCGCGCAGGTCGAGGACGAGCGGCGGCTGGTCGCCAGCCATCGCGGCCAGCAGCTCATCCGGCGTGATGTGCGGCACCGCCGAGAACTGGCGGAAGCGGTATTTCTGCCACAGTTTCCAGCCCAGCCAGATGACGAACAGGCCGCCGACCACGCTCAGCGCATTGCCGGCATGGCGATCGAGCAGAGCAATGGCGCTCTGCACTTCCTGCCGTAATACCCAGCCGGCGCCCAGCGCCAGCCCGGCCCACAGGGCGGCGCCTGCTGCCGCGGCGAGCAGGAAGCCGGGCAACGCCATGCGCAGGGAGCCGGCAATCGGCGGCGCCACCGTCGAGAAGCCGGGAATGAACTTGGCGATGACCAGCGAGCCGAGGCCCCAACGGACGAAGCGGGATTCGGTCTGGCTGACGCAGGAGCCAGGGTTGATCGACAGCTTGCAGAGGCCGGACAGGACGCGGTAGCCATAGGCCCGTCCGGCCAGGTACCAGATCCAGTCGGCAATGACCGAGGCGACGATGGCCGCCGCCAGGACTTTGCCCCATTGCCCGGAACTGACGGCCAGGCTGCCGGCCAGCAGCAGGGTCGGCACGGCCGGCACGGGGAGTCCGATCTGCTGCAGCAGCACGTTGAGGAAGACGACCCAGACGGCATCGCGCTGCAGGGATTCGCTGAGCTGGGAGATGTCCATCGGGGGCGCCTTTCGCGGCTGTTAAGAGGGGTGGCTGCAGTTTAGAGAAGAACGCCTCGTTACGACTATCCGCCGGCAGCTTGGTTCACAAGGAACGCACCGCTGCCGCCTCGAACTTGCCGGCCTGGTAGTCGCGCATCGCCTGATGCAACTGCTCGCCGGTATTCATCACGAACGGCCCGATCTGGGCGATCGGCTCCTTCAGCGGCTGCCCGGCAATGATCAGCAGACGGCTATCCTCGGCCGCTTCGACACAGAGTTCCGGCGCACCGTTGTTGGCGAGAATGGCCATGTGGCGATCCGGCACCGCCACCCCGCCGATGCTGACGCTGCCCCGGTAGGTGTAGGTGAAGGCGTTGTGCCCGACGGCAATCGGCTGCACGAAGCGGCTGCCGGCCGGCAGGTGCACGTCGAGATAGAGCGGCTCGGTGTCCGGACGCTGGACGGCGCCTTCCACCCCGTGGCTCGCCCCGGCGATGACGCGGACGCGCACGCCGTCCGGGCTGACATATTCCGGAATGGCGGCCGGTGGAATGTCGCGATAGCTGGGCGCGATCATCTTGTTCCTGGCCGGCAGGTTGAGCCAGAGCTGGAAACCTTCCATCAGCCCCTCTTCCTGCTCGGGCAGTTCGGAATGGATCAGGCCGCTGCCGGTCGTCATCCACTGGGCACCGCCCGGGCCGAGCAGGCCTTGGTTGCCAACGCTGTCATGGTGGCGCATGCGGCCGGCGATCATGTAGGTGACCGTCTCGAAGCCGCGATGCGGATGATCGGGAAAACCGCCGATGTAGTCGTCCGGATTCTCGTTGCGGAAAGCGTCGAGCATCAGGAAGGGGTCGAGGCGGCGCTGCAGGTTCTGGGTCAGCACGCGGGTCAGGCGCACACCGGCGCCATCGGAAGTCGGCATGCCCTGGACCAGGCGTTCAACGGTGCGGAAGGATAGTGTCGTCATGATGCGGCTCCTGATCGGTTGTGCGGAAAGGTGGCGCCGGCTTTGCTGGCCGGCGCCCCTGATAGCTGCTTAGGCAAACAAGGCGCCGAGATGTGCCTCGGCTTCGGCAAAGGCCTTGCTCGCCGCCTCGGCACCCATGGCCAGGCCTTCGGCGTAGATGAACTCGACGTCGGTCAGGCCGAGGAAGGCGAGCACGCTCTTCAGGTAAGGCACCTGCGAATCGGCCGGGGTATCGCGGTAAAGACCGCCACGGGCCAGCGCGACATAGACCTTCTTGCCCTTGAGCAGGCCTTCCGGACCGTTGGCGGTGTAACGGAAGGTGACGCCGGCCCGGGCGATGGCGTCGATCCAGGTCTTCAGCTGGACCGGCACGCCGAAGTTGTACATCGGCACGCCGAGGACGATGGCATCGACCGCCTGGACCTGGGCGATCAGCGCGTCGTCGAGGGCGACGCGGGCGGCCTGCTCCGGCGTGCGCTGGTCGACCGGCGTGAACAAGGCGCCGAGGGCCGGCTCGTCGAGCACCGGGTGCGGATGGCTGGCCAGATCGCGCAGTTCGACGCTGGCGTTCGGATTTTGCGCCAGCAGGCGGGCCGTCACGGCATCGGCCAGGCGGGTCGAGTTGGCACCGGCAGAGCGGGCGCTGGCGTTGATTTGCAGGATTTTCATGATCGTTTTCTCCAGTTCGGGGTGGGGTTCGAGGTCGGTGTTGCCGAGACCATGGAGTGAATTCTATTGGTGGCCGCGATGGTCCGGAAGCCGTCAAAATGGGTATCATTGTTCCAAATATGGAATATTAAGGATGAGCATGAGCCTCGATGCCAACGATCTGATCCTCTTCGCCCACATCATCGAGACCGGCAGCTTCGCCCGCGCCGCCGAGCGCACCGGCCTGCCGAAATCGACGCTGTCGCGGCGCATCACGCAACTCGAAACAAAGCTCGGCGAACGGCTGCTGACGCGCAGCACGCGGCGGCTGACGATTACCGAATTCGGCGAACGGATACTCGACCATGCCAAGCGCCTGCTCGAGGAAACCGAAGCCGCCTCGGCCATGGCCCAGCACCGCCAGGGCATGCCGCGCGGCGTGCTGCGGGTGTCGCTGCTGCCCGACTTCGCCGAACTGGACCTGACGCCGCTGCTGCTCGAGTACGCCAGCAGCTATCCGGAAGTCCGCCTCGAACTGGATCTGTCGCCGCGCCGGGTCGATCTGATCGCCGAACGCTTCGACCTCGCCATCCGCGCCGCCAGCCGCCTGCCCGACGATGCGACGCTGGTCGCCCGCAAGCTGTGCGAATTGCAGAACGGCCTCTACGCCAGCCCGGCCTACCTGCAGCGCTACGGCGAACCGGCCAGCCCGGCCGAGCTAGCCAAGCACGCCGGCCTCGGCATGATCGGCGGCACCGGCGACGCCCTGCCCTGGCGCCTGAGCCGCGGTAGCGAACTCTGGGAAGGCACCCCGCACGGCCCGCTGGCCGCCAATTCGCCCAGCCTGCAACGCGACCTGGCGACGCACGGCATGGGCATCGTCGGCCTGGCCGACCGTTTTGCCACGCCCTGGGTCGAGCGCGGCCTGCTCAAGCGCATCCTGCCCGACTGGCAACTGCCCGGCGTCACCATCTGGTCGGTAATGCCCGGCCGCCGGCTGGTGCCGGCCCGAACCACGGCTTTCATCGAAATGCTGCGGTCGACGCTGGCCAGAGGGCAATAATCAGGCGAAAAAAACGGAACCGGCAATCGGTTCCGCTTTGGCTTGGCCACCGGCCCCGTCGATTAGCGGGCCAGCTTGTGGGCGGCGGCCGCCTCTTCGCGGACGCGCTTGGCTTCGTCGAGCAGGTACTGCTGGTAGTCTTCGAGGTCGCCGTCGAACGGCGCGACGCCGCCCTTGGAAACCAGCCAGAACTCGTCGCAGACCGAACGCAGCATGGCGCGGTCGTGGCTGACCAGCATGACGGTGCCTTCGAATTCGTTGAGGGCGACAGCCAGCGCCTCGCGGGTATTGAGGTCGAGGTGGTTGGTCGGTTCGTCGAGCAGCAGCAGGTTGGGGCGTTGCCAAACCAGCATGCACAGCACCAGGCGCGCCTTTTCGCCGCCGCTCATGGTGCCGACCGCCTGCTTGACCATCTCGCCGCCGAAATTGAAGGTGCCGAGGAAATTGCGCAACTCCTGCTCGCGGCCCGGCACGTTGCTGCGCCCGGCGGCGATGGCCTCCTTGGCCAGCCGCACCATGTGTTCGAGCGGCGTGTCCTGCGGCCGCAGCACGTCGAGTTCCTGCTGCGCGAAGTAGCCGATGTTGAGGCCCTTGCCTTCGGTCACTTCACCGCTCACCGCCTTGAGGTCGCGGGCGATGGTCTTGACCAGCGTCGACTTGCCCTGGCCGTTGGCGCCGAGGATGCCGATGCGCTGGCCGGCCATCACCGAGCGGTTGATGCCGCGCACGATGACGGTCGGCGGCGTGCCGGCCGGCGCGTCTTCGGGCGGCGCATAGCCGATGCTGACATCCATCATCGACAGCATCGGGTTGGGCAGGTTCTGCGGCTCCTGGAACTCGAAGGTGAATTCGGCATCGGCCAGCACCGGGGCGATCTTCTCCATCCGCTCCAGCGCCTTGACCCGGCTCTGCGCCTGCTTGGCCTTGCTGGCCTTGGCCTTGAAGCGGTTGATGAAGGACTGCAGATGGGCGATCTTGTCGGCCTGCTTGGCCATCGCCGCCTGTTGCAGCAGCATCTGCTCGGCGCGCATGTCCTCGAACTTGCTGTAGTTGCCGCCGTAGCGGACCAGCTTGGCGTTGTCGATGTGCAGCG
>Ga0316604_10003961_pt1 | contig 10093 bp, 9 predicted proteins | sample OWC_soil_day20_C_FD_207650 | JGI IMG/M metagenome (GOLD analysis project Ga0316604, IMG submission 207650) | Wetland soil microbial communities from Old Woman Creek delta, Ohio, United States - OWC_soil_day20_CT | ecosystem: Environmental > Terrestrial > Soil > Wetlands | place: USA: Ohio...
TCCCGCAAAAATGAAGATTTAAAGATATTTGAAATTGGCGCAGTATATTTGCCGGAAGAATTACCACTCAAGGATTTACCCCAGGAACCAGTTATGTTATGTGGGGCCATGATTGGCAAACGCCATACCCTCGCTTGGAATCAATCAAGAGATATGGTAGATTTTTATGATGCCAAGGGAGCCGTTGAAGCCCTTTTGGCAGGACTGGGAGTTAGTGATTATATCGTAGAAGCAGGAGAAAATTCAACATTACATCCTGGCAAAACAGCAGTAGTAAAAAAAGACGGCGAGTTATTAGGCAGTATTGGTGAAGTACATCCGCAGGTACTTGATGCTTATGGAATTAGCAAGAAAATTTATATATTTGAGTTAACTGTAGGAGCATTAGTTAAGTATGCGGCCATTAATCCCAGTTATCGATCATTACCTAAGTTTCCGACAATTACACGTGACTTGGCTGTTCTCTTGCCTGAAACTATTGCGGCCTCCACTGTGACTGAGGCTATCAAGGCAAATGCCGGTACACTACTTACCCAGGTCCAATTATTTGATGTATATACCGGGCAGCAAGTGGAAAAAGGATTGCGCAGCCTAGCCTTTTCACTTACTTTCCAGGCTAGTGACCGTACGTTGACTGATATTGAAATTGACGAACACTACAAAAATATAGTTGTCTATTTAGAAAAAACGTTTGCAGCCAAACTTCGGGACTAACGCAATTTACTCACTTTATAAGCGGTTTATTCCGCTTTTTCTTTTTTTATGCAGGAATTAGTTTTTGGTTGGGAGAAGTATATTCTATTAGAAAATATATCGTTTTAGGTGGACTATGTCAGATAAAAAAAATAAGGTAACTGTTCAGATATATGGCGAAAGCTACGCTCTAAAAGGCAATATTGAGCCAGAACGTATCATGCGTTTAGCTGCTATGTTGGATGAGCGCATGAATAAGACAGCTAAAGCCAATCTCAGGTTATCGCCAACCAAAATAGCTGTATTGACAGCATTAAATATTGCCGATGATTTCTTGCGCTTAGAGCAAGATTACCTGGAGCTTATTGATCTGATAAAAGAAGACAAATAGCACTTTGTCATTATTTCGGTATAACACTTTTCTGTCAGGTTAATAATACAGACAGAAAAGGAGTGGTACCGTGTTTGACAGCACCTCAATAAGTCAGGTTTTATTTCGTCTGCTATTACTATGTACTGTCGCTTTACTTGTTGTCAGATTGATGGGTAACCGTACGGTCGGCCAACTATCGCCATTTGACTTTGTTATTATGGTCGGTATTGGGGATATTATTGTCGCAGGCACTATGGATCAAAATCCTACAATACAATCAGGCATTGAGAGTTTAGTAATATTGCTTGCATTGCAGCAGTTGATCGGGTATTTGGCCTTGAAGAATGAGACTTTGCGCAAATGGTTTGAAGGTACACCTGTGACCTTAGTGCAAAGAGGCCGTCTTATTAAAGAAAACTTTTCTAAAACCCATTTTAACTATGATGACTTACGCCAGGAGCTTCATAAAAAAGGTCTTGATATGTCTGACTTGAATATGATTGAAACGGCTCGCTTGGAAAGTTGCGGTGAGTTTACAATGGTTCGTACACCTGAAAATGAACCATTGACTAAGAATGAATTTGAAAGTTATATCAAGAGCATTTACGATAATCCGCTAAGTCTGGCTGGTGAAAAGTGGACAAAATTTGAACAATTTATGGATGATGTTCAATTGCTAGCTACCCATTTACGTGAACAACAAGGATTACATACGACTGCCGGGCAACCAATTGTTGAGAAAGAAAAAGAGTTTCATTAACGAGAGGAAGGGATGCCCCTTCTTCTTTCTTTACCCTATATATGATTATAAGGACGGTCTTAACTGGTATTACGCCTGCAATAATAGAGGCTTTGGGAAAGGATGAATCATGTGATTGAATTACTCGCACCTGTTGGCAGCAAAGAAGCTTTGGTTGCAGCAGTAGAAAGTGGTGCAGATGCCGTTTATCTTGGGGGCAGGATGTTTGGTGCCAGACATTACGCCCCCAATTTTTCGGATGAAGAATTGGCAGAGGCCGTACGCTTTGCTCATTTACGTGGGGTATCGGTATTAGTTACAGTGAATACGCTTGTTGATGATAAGGAACTCCCTGTTTTGGTCGATTATTTACGGCATTTATATGAGGTAGGAGTAGACGCCATAATTGTGCAAGATCTGGCAGTTGCCGCAATCGCTAAAAAGATAGTGCCTAACTTACCGCTTCATGCCAGTACTCAGATGACGGCTCATAATTTAGCAGGGGTTACCTTTTTAGCTGATATGGGCTTTAAACGCGTGGTGCTGGCCCGTGAATTATCGCTTACAGATATTGAATATATATGTAAAAACTCCTCAGTAGAAATAGAGACATTTATTCATGGCGCACTTTGTATTTCCTATTCCGGCCAATGTCTAATGAGCAGCATGATTGGTGGCCGCAGCGGCAATCGTGGGCGCTGTGCCCAACCGTGTCGCCTGCCTTATACGCTTGTTGATGCTGCTGGTAATGATCTATTAAAGGAAGCAGATGCCGGTGAATATTTGCTTAGCCCCAGAGATTTTAATACAATAGCAGCACTTCCTGAACTGATTCAAGCTGGTGTAACTTCTTTTAAAATTGAGGGACGGATGAAACGTCCGGAATATGTTGCCGTTGTTGTTGATGCTTACCGGCGGGCAATTGATAATTACCTGCTTAACTGTGATGAATATACTATTAGTGAGCAAGATCAAAAGGATTTAGCGCAAATTTTCAACCGCGATTTTACTACCGCACACCTTTATGGCAAAAACGGACGGTTGATGATGAGCGACCGACGCCCCAATAACCGTGGTGTCCGGGTTGGGCGGGTACTTTCGTATCAGCATAGCGGTAAAATAGCTGTTATAAAACTGGATGAACCACTTGCTATCGGAGATATTATTGAATTTTGGGTTAAGGTAGGCGGCAGGGTGAATGTCACGGTTCACACTATGACTGTTGACGGGAATCCGGTTACTGAAGCGCAGGCTCATACTGCTGTGGCCATTCCAGTAAGTTCACCGGTTCGGGTGAATGACCGGGTATTTAAGGTATTTGATGCTAAGCTGATGGAGCGAGCCAGAGCTTACTTTAACAGAGCTGAGGCCGTACGCCGGATACCTGTTGATATTACCATAACTGTTGCCGAAGGCAAGCCGCTGGCAATTAGCATAACAGACATTGAGGGCTTTACTGGTCAGGCCCAAACCACTTTCATTGCCGAAAAGGCATTAAAAAGACCACTTACACCAGACTCTGTAGCAAAACAAATTGAACGGTTAGGAACTACCATTTTTGCACTTAATACATTGGACTGCCAGATTGAGGGCCAAGTAATGGTGCCTATCAGTGAGATTAATGACGCCAGACGCCGGGCAATTGAAACAGTAGAAGCTGCCAGGCTGGCTAAGTTTGCACGCGCACCACTTGCTAACGATAAATCTATTGGCGAGTTATGGCCGCAAGTCCGAACAATACCAAGTAAAAACCAGCCTGTATTGGTGGTAAATGTTGATAGTGTGGCTAAAGCCAAAGCAGCCGTAGATAATGGCGCCGATATTGTTATGTTTGGCGGCGAATGTTTTGGGAACCGCTCATTAACTGGCGAAGATTATCGTCAGGCAGCAGCTTATGCCAGGCAGCATGGCCGTAAGATTATCTTTAATACGCCACGTTTGGTGCAGCAAGGTCAACTGGCAGAACTAAAAGAAAATATTATGCTGTTTAATGAGCTTAAGCCTGAGGCAATCAGTGTAGGCAATATTGGTACCATTCAGTTGCTTCAGGAACTTTCTTCGGTCCCCTTGCATGGTGATTATCCTTTAAATATCTATAATAGTATTGCCGCTAACTATTTAACTAAATTAGGGTTAACCAGTCTGACTCTTTCACCAGAGCTTACCTTTTCCCAAGTTGAGGAGTTAGCTGGAAAAAAACTGGCTCAGCTGGAATGTTTAGTGCATGGTCATTTGACACTGATGATTTCCGAATACTGTATGCCAGGCAGTTTTTTAGGCGGCCCTGATCATAGGAATTGTAATCATTCCTGTTCGCGTAATCAGTATTGGTTAAAGGATAGAAAAGAAGAAGTATTCCCGATAGTTACCGACCAATTTTGCCGGATGCATATTTTAAATGCCAAGGAATTATCCATGCTGCCACATATCCCCAGATTTATACGGGCCGGTCTTAGCCGGCTCAGGTTTGAGGCTAAATATAGTCCGGTTAACGAAGTTGCCAGAATTACTGGCTTATATCGCACATTAATTGACCTCGGAGAAAATCATCCACTACTTGTGGAGAATAAAATTTCCAGTGATGAACATGAAAATATCACCCGGGGACATTATTTCCGGGGGGTATTATAGTTATTTAGAGGAGAATTTAGATGGAAGCAGCCGTATTGTCAACCTTAGAATATAATAAAATCCGGAATATGCTTGCCGAACGTACAGGTTCCATTATGGGACGGGAACTTGCCCAAGAACTGGTACCAGTGAAGGATGCGATGCAAGTACAAGATCGTCTTGCCGAAACAGCTGAAGCTCGCGAGATTATGAACAATGTCCCTACTGTACCGCTAGGGGGGATTCGCGATGTGCGGGCCACAATAAAAAGAGCTGAACTTGGTGCTATTTTAGAGCCGCATGAACTTTTAGCGGTAGGCAGTATGCTGTATGCCGCCAGACGGATAAAAGGTTTCTTTACCGATCTGCCTGTTGAAACACCCCTTTTGAGTTTGCAGGCCAGTCAAATCATCGTCTTGCGAAACATCGAAACCATAATTGAGGCTACAGTTACTGAACAAGGCTTAATTCGCGACGATGCCAGCAGTGAACTTTTGAAGCTAAGGCGGGAAGTAAAACAAGCACAAAGCCGGGTAAAAGAAAAATTAGATAGTATTTTGCGCTCCGGTGAGTATCAGAAGTATTTTCAGGATGCGTTAGTCACCATGCGTGGTGACAGGTATGTTATTCCAATTAAGCACGAATTTCGCAATAATTTTCCGGGGATTGTCCATGATCAATCATCCAGTGGGGCTACGTTGTTTATCGAACCAATTGCCATCGTTAACTTAAATAATGACATAAAACAGCTTCTATCTGCTGAAAAGAATGAAATTGAACGAATTTTAACAGTAGTAACCGGGCAAATAGCTAAAGTCGCCGGGAGCCTCGAAGAAAATCTTGCAATTTTAGCTCACATGGACTTTGTTTTTGCTAAGGCTAAGCTGAGTATTGATATGCGGGCCATTCAGCCAATTATCAATCAGCAAGGCTATGTTAATCTCATCCAGGCCCGGCATCCTTTGATAGCTGTAGAACACGTGGTACCAATTGACGTACAGCTTGGCCGCCATTTTACTACTTTACTGATTACCGGCCCTAACACCGGTGGTAAAACAGTAACACTTAAAACAGTAGGTTTGTTCGCGCTTATGACGCAAGCTGGCTTGTTTATTCCGGCTGCGCCTGATTCAGAGATGCCGATTATCGGCAATATTTTTGCCGATATCGGCGATGAACAGAGCATTGAGCAAAGTTTGAGCACATTTTCCGGACATATGACCAATTTGGTTGGAATACTACAAAAGATAAGCGCTGATGATTTGGTACTGATTGATGAAATTGGAGCCGGAACTGACCCGAGTGAGGGCGCGGCTCTGGCGATGTCAATTTTGGAATATCTCCATAGAATTGGTGCCAAAACCATTGCAACTACCCATTATAGTGAGTTAAAAACATTTGCTTATACCAGACAGGGAATAGAAAATGCCAGCGTAGAGTTTGATATCCAAACCCTGCGGCCAACCTATCGGCTCCTAATCGGCATCCCTGGCAGCAGTAATGCCTTTGCCATTAGTCAACGGCTGGGCTTATCAGACAAAATTATCGCCCGTGCTAAAGATTTAATTCATAAAGAGCATACGGATTTTGAAACCGTTCTCCATGCGCTAGAAGAACAGAAGAAGTCCTATAGCGTAAAACTGGATGAACTAACCCGTTGGGAGCAGGAAATGGGGAAAATAAAAACAAAAATCACTGCGGGAGAACAGGCTATTGCTGAAAAAAAGAATACCGTATTAACAAAAGCTCAGGAAGAAGCTGCTGCCATTATTCGCCAAGCCAGGCGCAATGCGGAAGAGATAATTGGCGAACTAAAGGCACAGTTTTCTGAGCACAGTGGTCGGGAAAGACAGCATGCTATTGAAACTGCTCGTCGGAAGCTAAGGGCAAGCAGTTCAGAAATTAACGGATTTGATATCGATGGTCAGGACAATTCAACTGAATTGTCAGCAGACGAAATTAAACCAGGAATGAATGTTTATGTTTCAACAGTAAAACAAAAAGGCCAAGTGCTAACCGTAAATGGCACAACCGTAACTGTACAGCTGGGAATTCTGAAAATGACAGTTGCTGCTGCTGCCTGTCGGATACTGTCTGAATCAGGTAAACCTAAAGAACAACCAGCAAGCAAACATGTTAACATAACCATAAGAGATTCTGTAGCAAGACAAATTGATATTCGGGGCATGACAATTGAGGAAGCAGAAATTATACTGGATAAATATATTGATGATGCAATCCTATCAGGATTAAATGAGGTACTTATTATCCACGGTAAAGGAACAGGTGTTTTACGCAAAGGGGTAAAGACATATTTGGAAAATCATTCGCATATTAAAGGAATACGCATTGCCGATCTTAATGAAGGTGGCACAGGTGCCACTGTAGTCAGATTAGCTTAGGATAGGGTAAACAAAAACAAGGGTTCCTCGGAGCCCTTGTTTTTGTTTAAAAATTATTTTTCCAGTTCAAATATCGCCCATAGTTTTTTTCTTCCGCTTCTTCTATATCTTCACTTGGCTCGGGAGGGGGCTGTTTTTTTAGTGGCGGTTGCTGTACAGCATTTGCCGGTGGAGGAGACTCTGATTCTGTTGGCTGCTTTGAAGTTTTCGTGTGAGACTCGCCTTTAGTCTCAGTTTCTCCCTTTTCATGTGGCGGACTGCCACCTCCAAGGCCACCGAGATTGTTTATTAATCCCATAACAGTTCCAATAGTGCTGGGATTAAGCTTTGATTTAAGCTGGGGGTTATTTAATAGCGGCAGCAAAGACATCAAGGCATCAGGCGAAAAACCGCCGCCATCACCGCCTTTGGTTAAATCACCCAGCAGTTTATGTAGAGGATTACTAGTTGTTGCCGGCTTGATTTGCTGTGGCTCTCTGACGGCTTGAGTACGGGTCATTATCGAAAATAGGCATAACAGTGATAGTATAGTTATGATACTGTCCAATCCTGAACCAGTGGTAACACTAGTGTCCAGCATTCTGGTTATTAAACTCATTAGTGACGAAGACCCGGTATTATCGGTGTCATTCGACATAGAACCTCCTCCTTAAAAAACGCCAGGGATTTTAGGTAGATTTAAATCAGTGGCAAGTTTGCCCATGGCAGCTTGATTTAAATCACGGGATTTTGCTAAGGCGTTATTTATCGTAGCTAGTAATAAATCTTGTAGCAGAGCGGCGTTATCAGCAGTTAAATATTTGCTGTTTAATTGAATAGCGATAAGTTCTTGCTGTCCGTTAACGGTTATTTTAATAACATCGCCACTAGACACTTCAATTTTTTCTTGTTTGAGTTGCTCCTGCGCGATATCAACATTTTGCTGAACCTTTTTTACCATTTCCATAATATTACCAAACTGTTCAAACACTGTTATGCACCTCCTATATTTCTTATCTAATTTATTCAATTGCCCAAAATTTGTGAGTGTCCAAACAAATTTTGAGAGAGCAAATCTAGATGTATTTCATATATTGGAGTAGAAAATGTTTTTTTGAGAGGTGATGGACATATGCGTGCGCGGAAATATCACCGAAACACCGAAAAATCTTTTATAGAAAAACCAGTTCACGCTGTAAAGCAAGATACAGATTTTGAGGAACCGACAATCGAAAAAGCACCTACAGCTTTGTCTACAAAAAACTCACAGAAAATGAACCCGCGGGGGCCTGCGGCATTATTTAGAAAAATAATGAAGAATCCCAATCTAAATGTTCAACTTATGGTAATCGTTTTAACTTTGGCATCAGACAATTTTCCCATGGATAGAGGTATTACTTCCATGTCATCGACTGTCGATAAAATCCGCAATATGACCGACGTAATAAACAATACGATGCAATCAGTTAAAGTGGCTACCGATGCGCCTAAACAAATTAGAAGGCTATTTGAAACAAGGGAACCTTAGTAAGCAAAATCTCAGTTTAGGCCAGTAACACTTTGCCGTTAAAATGTATATATTGAAGTAGAAGGGCGGGCCGTACTTCGCCCTTATTAATGATAAGTAAGGAGGTAGTTTAAATGTCTCGTTGTGGATTTGGCGGTCGTGGATTTGGTGGTATTTGGATTATCATCATTATTCTGCTACTGTTCTTCTTCGAAGGTGATGACACTACTTTATGATTTTTCTACTTACGTCTAGGGACACGCTACAAAGCGTGTTTCTAGTTTAATGAGGTATTAAGAACCATTATTGTTGGCTCCCAAGGAGAGTGACCAAAAAAAAGCAAAGTTCATATATTGCATTAAAGAGAAGGATCTCTTTAACTATGATGGGAAGGAGGATATAACAATGGCTCGAGGATTTGGCGGTTGTGGTGGATTTGGAAGCAGTTGGATAATAATAATTATTATTATCATTTTACTATTCTTTATGATTGAAGAGGATACCGGCGGGATTACTGGTTAATTAAAACTATGGTAATGTATATGCGCAAACAGAAAAAAACACGCGTAATTTTTACGCGTGTTTTTTTTTAATTCTTTTTCGTAGTATCATTAGGTTTAGGTGGGGGTGGGGGTGCTATCGTAGTATTATCGCCTCTTGCGGGCGGTGGTGGCAAAGTTTGCTCACCTGCAGCCGTGCTGTCGGTATTCGAATTTTTTCCATCTTTACCTTTGCCGTCTTTATTATCCTTACTATCTTTTGAAGCAGGAACTGTTGATACTTTAGTAGGCTGAGTGCCATCAACGAAAATCTCACTGCGACCGTCCTTATTATTAGGATCGTTTACTAGCAGACCATCTTTATCTGAGACTCTGGCAGCTATGATGCCGGAAGGTCTGACAAAATCACGCGCCACATATTTGTCCGCAACACCACTCATAAAACTTTTCCAAATACTAGCGGGGACTGTACCACCAGATATGCCGTTGAGATATTCCGGACTATCACACCCCAGCCAGACAGAGGCCACTAGATCAGGAGTAAAGCCCACAAACCAGGCATCCTTATAATCACTAGTGGTACCTGTTTTACCAGCAGCCGGACGACCAAAGTAAGCACCTGTACCGGTGCCGTTGGTCATAACTCCCTTCATCATATCTATAAGCAAAAACGCACTGCGCTCATTAACAACTACTTTTTCTTTCAGAACGTCTTCCTCAAGTACTTTGCCATTGCGATCAATTATTTTGACAATGGCAGTAGGCTCAACCCGAACGCCGTTATTTGCCAGTACCCCATAGGCGCTGGCAATTTCCAGCGGGGTAACTCCCCTGGTAAGACCACCTAATGACATGGCTAAATTTCGGTCATTAGTATCACCATTAAGTACTAGCGTAGAGATCCCCATTTGCTGCGCATAGTATAACGTTTTATCAATACCAGCTTGTTGCGCTAGTTTGACAGTAACTACATTTAACGATTGTTCAAGTGCAGTCCGCATTGTTACCGCACCACGAAAACTCCGATCATAATTCACAGGCGACCAGTTACCAAAGCTAACAGGGCTATCCGAAATAACACTCGCAGGTGTATATCCACTTTCAATAGCTGCTAAATAAACAAATGGTTTAAACGCCGAACCTGGTTGACGTTCTGCTAAAACGGCCCGGTTAAATTGATCATTGCCGCGACCACCAACCATTGCTTTTATATGACCATTATGTGGCTCAATGGCGACAAGTGCTCCCTGCGGTTGTTTAATACCATTATCATCTGTTTTAATTGTTGGC
>Ga0316604_10003962_pt1 | contig 10091 bp, 8 predicted proteins | sample OWC_soil_day20_C_FD_207650 | JGI IMG/M metagenome (GOLD analysis project Ga0316604, IMG submission 207650) | Wetland soil microbial communities from Old Woman Creek delta, Ohio, United States - OWC_soil_day20_CT | ecosystem: Environmental > Terrestrial > Soil > Wetlands | place: USA: Ohio...
GATGCGGTGAAGGCCTTTGCCGACGCCGAGATCGCCCCGCGCGCCGCCGAAATCGACCGCCTTAACGAATTCCCGGCCGACCTTTGGAAAAAGTTCGGCGACATGGGCCTGCTCGGCATGACGGCCGGCGAGGAATACGGCGGCACCAACATGGGCTACCTCGCCCACATCGTCGCGCTCGAGGAAATTTCCCGCGCCTCGGCCTCGGTCGGCCTGTCCTACGGTGCACACTCGAATTTGTGCGTAAACCAGATTCGCCGCAACGGGACGGAAGCACAGCGCCAGAAATACCTGCCGAAACTGATCTCCGGCGAACACGTCGGGGCGCTGGCGATGTCCGAGCCGAACGCCGGCTCCGACGTCGTCTCGATGAAGTTGAAGGCCGACAAGAAGGGCGACCGTTATGTGTTGAACGGTTCCAAGATGTGGATTACCAACGGCGGCGATGCCGACACCCTGGTCGTCTACGCCAAGACCGATCTCGCCGCCGGGGCCAAGGGGATGACCGCCTTCATCGTCGAAAAGGGCTTCAAGGGCTTCAGCCACGGCACCCACCTCGACAAACTGGGGATGCGCGGCTCCAATACCTTCCCCCTGTTCTTCGATGACTGCGAAGTGCCGGAAGAAAACGTGCTGGGCGGCGTCGGCAACGGCACCAAGGTATTGATGTCCGGCCTCGACTACGAGCGCGCCGTGCTCTGCGGCGGTCCGCTCGGCATCATGGCGGCCTGCATGGATATCGTCGTCCCCTTCCTGCACGAGCGCAAGCAGTTCGGCCAGGCGATCGGCGAGTTCCAGCTGATGCAGGGCAAGGTCGCCGACATGTATTCGACCTGGATGGCCAACCGCGCCTATGTCTATGCCGTCGGCCGCGCCTGCGATGCGACCGACCACGCCCGGACGCTGCGCAAGGATGCCGCCGGCGCCATTCTCTATTCCGCCGAAAAAGCGACCTGGATGGCCGGCGAGGCGATCCAGACGCTGGGCGGCGTCGGCTACACCAACGAGTACGCGACCGGCCGCCTGTGGCGCGATGCCAAGCTCTATGAGATCGGAGCAGGTACCTCCGAAATCCGTAGAATGCTGATTGGTCGCGAACTTTTCGCCGAAACCGCATAAACAGCTCCCGCCGGCGCCCCCGGACCGGGGGCACCGCAACAGGAGCTCAACAGCATGTCCGTTACCCTACGCACCCTCACCGCCAACGATAGCGAAGCGCTGGAACAGGTTCGCCAGTTTTTCCGCAATTACGCGGCCTGGCTGGGCGTCGACCTGTCCTACCAGAACTTCGAGCAGGAAATGGCCTCGCTGCCCGGCGCCTACTCGGCCCCGGAAGGACGCCTGTTTTTTGCCGAAATCGACGGTCGACCGGCGGGCTGTGTCGGCGTCCGCCCACTCAGCGACAGCGACGGCGTCTGCGAAATGAAGCGCCTCTACGTCGATCCGGAAGTGCGCGGCCAGGGCATCGGCGCGACGCTGGCGCTGGCGGCGATCAAGGCCGCCAAGGAAATCGGCTACCGCAAGCTGATCATCGACACCCTGCCCAACATGCGGATGGCCGTGAAGCTGTACCGCGAACTGGGCTTCACCGAGGCGCCGAACTACTACCAGACGCCGGTCGAAGGCACGATGTTCCTGGCGCTCGACCTCGACAACTGGTCGGAAGAGGAAATCCGCAACGAGAACCTCTCCCACCTGTTCGACTTCAACCGCGCCTGGGCGCAGCGCATGCAGGAAGTCGACCCGACCTACTTCAACAAGCTGTCCAAGCTGCAGGCGCCGGAATTCCTGTGGATCGGCTGCTCCGACTCGCGCGTCCCGGCCAACCAGATCGTCGGCCTGCTGCCGGGCGAAGTGTTCGTCCATCGCAATGTCGCCAACGTCGTCGTCCATACCGACCTCAACTGCCTGTCGGTGATCCAGTACGCCGTCGACGTCCTCAAGGTCAAGCACATCATGGTCGTCGGCCACTATGGCTGCGGCGGCGTCCAGGCCGCACTGAACAAGGCGCGGGTCGGCATCGTCGACCTCTGGCTGCGCCATGTCCAGGACGTGCACAACAAGCACCTGGCGGCCGTCGACAGCCTGCCGGAAGCCCAGCGCCACGACCGCCTGTGCGAGCTGAACGTGCTCGAGCAAGTGGTCAATGTGTCGCATAACCCGATCGTGCGCGACGCCTGGCAGCGCGGCCAGGAGTTGACCATCCACGGCTGGATTTACGGCCTGAAGGACGGCCTGATGCACGACCTCGGCATCACCATCGACTGCCCCGAAGATTTACCCACCCGCTACGACGCTGCCTTGAAGGCGTTGGAAGCTTAGCCATAACAAGCACTCAGGAGAAATCAGCATGAATGACCCGATCGTTATCGTTTCCGCCGCCCGTACCCCGATGGGCAGCTTTCAGGGCGGCTTCGCCGGCCTGAGCGGCCCGCAGCTCGGTGCCGTCGCCATCAAGGCCGCCGTCGAGCGGGCCGGCATCGATGCCAATCTGGTCGAGGAAGTGCTGATGGGCTGCGTCCTGCCGGCCGGCGTCGGCCAGGCGCCGGTCCGCCAGGCGGCACTGCTCGCCGGTCTGCCGCTCTCGGCCGGCTGCGCGATGGTCAGCAAGGTCTGCGGTTCCGGCATGAAGGCGACGATGATCGGCCACGACGGCCTGCTCGCCGGTTCGAACGCCATCACCGTCGTCGGTGGCATGGAATCGATGACCAATGCCCCCTACCTGCTGCCCAAGGCGCGCGGCGGCTTCCGTCTCGGCCACGGCCAGGTCATCGACCACATGTTCATGGATGGCCTGGAAGACGCTTATTCCAAGGAAACCCGCGGCCGCCTGATGGGCACCTTCGCCGAAGACTGCGCCGGCAGCTACGGCTTCAGCCGCGAAGCACAGGATGAATTCGCCGTCCGCTCGACCACCCGCGCCAAGGAAGCCAGCGACAACGGTTCATTTGCCTGGGAAATCGCCCCAGTCACCGTCGCCGGGCGCAAGGGCGACGTCGTGATCGACAAGGACGAAGGCCCGTTTGCGGTCAACGTCGAAAAAATCCCGACTTTGAAGCCGGCCTTCAAGAAGGATGGCACGGTCACCGCCGCCAATTCCTCCTCCATCTCTGACGGCGCCGCCGCCATGGTCCTGATGCGCGCCTCGAAGGCGGCCGAACTCGGCCTCAAGCCGATCGCCCGCATCGTCGGCCACACCACCAATGCCGGCACGCCCGCCCTCTTCCCGTCCGCCCCGGTCGGCGCCATGCAGAAGCTGCTGGCGAAGACCGGCTGGAGCGTGGACAGCGTCGACCTGTGGGAAATCAACGAAGCCTTCGCCGTCGTCACGATGGCCGCGCTGCACGACCTGAAGCTCGATCCGGCCAAGGTCAACGTGCACGGCGGCGCCTGTGCCCTCGGTCACCCGATCGGCGCCTCCGGTGCCCGCATCGTCGTCACCCTGCTCGGCGCGCTGAAGAAGTACGGCAAGCAGCGCGGCATCGCCTCGCTCTGTATCGGTGGCGGCGAAGCCACGGCCCTCGCCGTGGAAATGCTGTAATTGCCGCAACGGGCGCCTTCGTTCACCTACGTCAAGCTGGTAGCAGCCATGGCCATGTGGGGCGGCACCTGGATCGCCGGACGCATCGTCGCGCAGGAGCTGTCGGCCCCGCTCGCCGTGGCCGCCCTGCGCTTCCTGCTCGCCGCGCTGCTGATGGCCGGCGTCGCCCTCTATGCCGAAGGCGGCATCCAGGTGCCGCAGGGCGCCCGGGAATGGGGCCTGATCTGGGCGCTCGGCTTCTTCGGCATCTTCCTTTACGGCCTGTGCTTCTTCTTCGGCCTGCGCCACATTCCGGCCGGGCGCGGCGCGCTGGTCGTCGCCCTCAACCCGGTGGTGATCGTGATTGCCGCCTGGCTGACCGGCAAGGAAGGAATGACGCCGCGCAAAGCCCTGGGTAGCGTCATCGCGCTGGCCGGCTGCCTGACCGTGATCGGCAACGGCGACCCGCTCGCCCTGCTGCACGGCTCGGTCGGCCTCGGCGAACTGCTCATCCTCGGCTGCGTCGCGAGCTGGACGGCCTACACCTTCATCGGCTGGCAGGCGACGCGAACCTTTACGCCGATCGCCACGACGCTCTACGCCAGCCTGAGCGGCGCCCTGCTGCTCGGCCTGGCCGCGCTCTTCCAGGGCGACATCGAGCTCGCCGCCTGGTCGTGGCGCGTCTGGGCCAGCCTGCTTTTCCTCGCCATTTTCGGCACGGCCATCGCCTATACCTGGTTCACCGACGCGGTGCACCGGATCGGCGCCGGCCAGGCTGCCGTTTTCATCAATCTGGTTCCCGTCTTTGCCGTGCTGCAGGCGGCCGTCCTGCTCGACGAGCGGCTCGGCCTGCCGGTACTGGCGGGCGGCCTGCTGGTCATTACCGGCGTCTGGCTGACCACCCTGAAAAAGACCTCTCTGGAAAGTAAATAATGATTCTCACGCAAGAACAGGAAATGATCCGCGACTCGATCCGCGCCTACGCGCAGGAACAGATCGCCCCCTTCGCCGCCGACTGGGACAAGAACCACACTTTCCCGCGCGCCGCCCTCAATGGCCTGGCCGAACTCGGCGTGCTCGGCATGGTCGTCCCGGAAGAATGGGACGGCGCCGGCCTCGGCTATCTCGAACTCGGCCTGGCGATCGAGGAAATCGCCGCCGCCGATGGCGCCACCTCGACCATCGTCAGCGTGCAGAACTCGCTGGCCTGCATGATCCTGCTCAAGTACGGCTCGGATGCCTTGAAGGAAGAATGGCTGAAGCCGCTGGCCCGCGGTGAAAAGCTCGGCTGTTTCTGCCTGACCGAACCGCACGTCGGCTCCGACGCCGGCGCCATCACCACCACGGCCCGCCGCGAAGGCGACGAATGGGTACTGAATGGCGTCAAGCAGTTCATCACCACCGGCAAGGAAGGCGATGTCGCCATCGTCTTCGCAGTCACCGACAAGGCGGCCGGCAAGAAGGGCATTTCGACTTTCCTGGTGCCGACTGCCAACCCTGGCTACATCGTCGCCCGCCTTGAAGAAAAGATCGGCCAGCACGCTTCCGATACCGCGCAGATCCTGTTCGAGAACTGCCGCATTCCGGCCGCCAACCTGCTCGGCAAGGAAGGCGAAGGCTACAAGATCGCCCTCTCCAACCTCGAAGGCGGCCGCATCGGCATCGCCGCCCAGTCGATCGGCATGGCGCGCGCCGCCTTGGAGGCTGCCGTGCGCTACGCCAAGGAGCGCACCTCCTTCGGCAAGCCGCTGACCGAGCATCAGGCGATCGCCTTCATGCTGGCCGACATGGCGACCCAGATCGACGTCGCCCGTCAGGCCGTCTGGCATGCCGCTGCGCTGCGCGACGCTGGCCTGCCGTGTTTGAAGGAGGCGTCGCAGGCCAAGCTGTTCGCCTCGCAGATGGCCGAGAAAGTCTGTTCCGACGCCATCCAGGTGCACGGCGGTTACGGTGTGACGGCCGATTTCCCGGTCGAGCGCATCTATCGTGATGTCCGCGTCTGCCAGATTTACGAAGGCGCTTCCGAAATCCAGAAACTGGTCATCGCCCGCGCCGTGCTGGCCGACTAGGCAAACCCCTGCGGTCGACGGGCTAAAAAACACAAAAATGCCCGCGACCGCCCCCCAAGGAGACAAGGCATGTCCGCCGCAATCGACTTCTATTTCGATTTTTCCAGCCCCTACGGCTACCTGATGGCCGAGAAGATCGACGCCGTCGCCGCCCGCCACGGCCGCCAGGTCAACTGGCACCCGATCCTGCTCGGCGTCATCTTCCAGGCCACCGGTTCGCGGCCGCCGGCCGATGGCGTCAGCAGCAAGGGCACCTACATGCTGCGCGACTTCCATCGATCGGCCCGCTTCCTCGGCGTGCCCTACAACCCGCCGAGCCGCTTCCCGCTGCCGACCCAGAATGCCGCCCGCGCCTTCTACTGGCTTGACGGCCAGGACGGCGTGCTGGCCCGGCAATTTGCCCGCGCCGTCTATCGCGCCTTCTTCGTCGACGACCGCGACATTTCGGCACCCGATACCGTGCTCGATATTGCCGAAAAACTGGGCGTCGACCGCGCCACTCTCGCCGCCGCGCTGCAAAGCCCGGAGATCAAGGCCCGCCTGAAGAGCGAAGTCGATGGCGCCATCGCCGCCGGCGTCTTCGGCTCGCCGCACGTCATCATCGACGGCGAAGCTTTCTTCGGCGCCGACCGCCTGCCGCAGATCGAGCAGTGGCTCGCCACCGGCGGCTTCTGAGAACACCATGGAAAGAATCTGCGTCTTCTGCGGCTCGAATGCCGGCACCAACCCGATCTACCGTGACGAAGCCGAAAAACTCGGCCGTCTGCTGGCCGCCCGCGGCATCGAACTGGTCTACGGCGGCGGCAACATCGGCCTGATGGGCGCCGTCGCCGATGCCTGCCTGGCCGCCGGCGGCACAGTGATCGGCATCATTCCCGAAGCCCTGATGGGCAAGGAAGTGGCCGGCCGCCCGGTCGACCACCGGGCACTGACCCGGCTCGAAGTGGTCGATTCGATGCATACCCGCAAGGCGCGGATGGCCGAACTGGCCGACGGCTTCATCGCCCTGCCCGGCGGCTTCGGGACCTTCGAGGAATTCTGCGAAGTGCTGACCTGGGGCCAGCTCGGGTTCCACGTGAAACCGATGGGCCTGCTCAACGTCAATGGCTTCTACGATCCCCTGCTGGCGTTGTTCGAGCAGGCCGTCGGCGAAGGTTTCCTGCGCCAGCAGAACCGCGCGATGGCACTGGCCGACACCGACCTCGAGCGGCTGCTCGACGCGATGGCGGCCTACAGGCCGGAACCGGTCAGCAAGTGGCTGAAAGAGGAAAAGCAGTTGTAGGGCTGCACAAGACAATTTGTTCAGGCAACGGATACGACAAAAAAGCGAGGAGACATGACCGTACTGAAAACCCAACTGAACCCGCGATCGGCCGACTTTCAGGCCAACGCGGACGCCATGCGGACGGTGGTTGCCGACCTGCATGAAAAGGTCGACAAGATCGCCCTCGGCGGTCCGGAAGCGGCGCGCCAGAAGCATCTGGCCCGTGGCAAGCTGCTACCGCGCGAGCGGGTCAATGGCCTGCTCGACCCCGGCACGCCCTTCCTCGAGATAGGACAATTCGCAGCGTATGGCATGTATGGCGGCGATGTCCCGGCCGCCTCGGTGATCGCCGGCATCGGCCGCGTCGAAGGCGTCGAATGCATGATCGTCGCCAACGACGCGACCGTGAAGGGCGGTACCTATTACCCGCTGACTGTGAAAAAGCATCTGCGGGCCCAGGAAATCGCGCTGGAAAACCGCCTGCCCTGCGTCTATCTGGTCGACTCCGGCGGCGCCTTCCTGCCCATGCAGGACGAAGTCTTCCCGGACAAGGAACATTTCGGCCGCATTTTCTTCAACCAGGCCAACCTGTCGGCCCAGGGCATTCCGCAGATCGCCGCCGTGCTCGGCTCGTGCACCGCCGGCGGCGCCTACGTACCGGCGATGTGCGACGAGTCGATCATCGTCAAGAACCAGGGCACCATCTTTCTCGGCGGCCCGCCGCTGGTCAAGGCGGCGACCGGCGAAGTGGTCTCGGCCGAAGATTTGGGCGGCGCCGACGTGCATACCCGGATTTCCGGCGTCGTCGACCATCTGGCCGAGAACGATGCGCACGCGCTGGCCATTGCCCGCCGCATCATCAAGGACCTGAACTGGAAAAAGGCCCCGCCGGTGACGTTGACCGCACCGATCGAGCCGCGCTACCCGAGCGGTGAGCTGTACGGCGTCATTCCGACCGATTCCAAGAAGCCCTTCGACGTGCGCGAGATCATCGCCCGCATCGTCGATGACTCCGATTTCGACGAATTCAAGGCGCGCTACGGCACGACCCTGGTCTGCGGTTTCGCGCGCATCTACGGCTACCCGGTCGGCATCGTCGCCAACAACGGCATCCTGTTCTCGGAATCGGCACTGAAAGGCGCCCATTTCATCGAACTGTGCGCCCAGCGCGGCATTCCGCTGGTTTTCCTGCAGAACATCACCGGCTTCATGGTCGGCCGCAAGTACGAAAACGGCGGCATCGCCCGCGACGGCGCCAAGATGGTGACGGCGGTCGCTACCGCCAAGGTGCCGAAATTCACCGTCGTCATCGGCGGCTCGTTCGGCGCCGGCAACTACGGCATGTGCGGCCGCGCCTACTCGCCACGCTTTCTGTGGATGTGGCCGAACGCCCGCATTTCGGTGATGGGCGGCGAACAGGCGGCCGGCGTGCTGGCCACCGTCAAGCGCGACGGCCTGGAAGCGGCCGGCAAGACCTGGAGCGCCGAGGAGGAAGCGGCCTTCAAGGCGCCGATCCGCGAGCAGTACGAGACGCAGGGCCACCCCTACTACGCCTCGGCCCGCCTCTGGGACGACGGCATCATCGACCCGGCCGACACCCGCCGCGTCCTTGGCCTCGGCCTGTCGGCCTCAATGAACGCCCCGGCCGAAGAAACCAAATTCGGCATTTTCCGGATGTAAGGAGCGCACCATGTTCATGACCCTGGAAATCGAACTGAACGGCCCGGTCGCCACCATCTGGATGAACCGGCCCGAGCTGCACAACGCCTTCGACGAACTGCTGATCGCCGAACTGACCGCCGCCTGCATCGCCCTCGACGCCGACCCGGACATTCGTGCCGTCGTCCTCGCCGGGCGCGGCAAGAGCTTCTCGGCCGGCGCCGACCTCAACTGGATGAAACGCGCCGCCAACAACGGCGTCGACGACAACCTGAACGACGCTCGCGCCCTGGCCAAGATGCTGCGCACGCTGGCCGAGATGAAGAAACCGACCATCGCCCGCGTGCAGGGCGCCGCCCTCGGCGGCGGCATGGGGCTGGCCGCCGCCTGCGACATCGCGGTCGCTTCGAGCAAGGCGCTGTTCGCCACCTCCGAAGTCAAGTTCGGCATCATCCCGTCGGCCATTTCGCCCTACGTGCTGCGCGCCATCGGCGCCCGTCAGGCGACCCGCTACTTCCAGTCGGCAGAACGGATCGATGCTGCCCGCGCTCGCGAAATCGGCCTCGTCCATGAAGCGGTCGAACCGGAACAACTCGACGCCAAGGTGCAGGAAATCGTCGACGCGCTGCTGCAGGGCGGCCCGCTCGCCCAGGCCGCCGCCAAGGACCTGATCCGTGCGGTCAACGGCCAGCTGATCAACGAAACGCTGGTCGAGGAAACCGCGCACCGTATCGCCCACCTGCGTGCCACGCCGGAAGCCCGCGAAGGCATCGCCGCCTTCCTCGACAAACGCTCACCCAGCTGGATTGGGGAATAAGCATGTTCAACAAAATCCTTATCGCGAACCGCGGCGAAATTGCTTGCCGGGTAATTAAAACAGCCCGCCGCATGGGCATCCGCACCGTCGCCGTCTATTCCGAGGCCGACGCCAATGCCCGCCACGTCCGGCTGGCCGACGAGGCCGTGCTGCTCGGCCCGGCCGCCGCCCGCGAGTCCTACCTGGTCGCCGACAAGATCATCGAGGCCTGCAAGCGCACCGGTGCCCAGGCCGTGCATCCCGGCTACGGCTTCCTGTCCGAGAACGCCGCTTTCGCCGATGCGCTGGCCGCCAGCGGCATCACCTTCATCGGCCCGCCGGCCTCGGCGATTCGTGCCATGGGCTCGAAGTCCGAAGCCAAGAAACTGATGGGCAATGCGGCCGTACCGCTGACCCCGGGCTACCACGGCGACGACCAAACGCCCGCCCTGCTGCACAAGGAAGCCGACCAGATCGGTTACCCGGTACTGATCAAGGCGGCGGCGGGTGGTGGCGGCAAGGGCATGCGCCTGGTCGAGAAAAGCGAGGACTTCCCCGACGCGCTCGCTTCCTGCAAGCGTGAAGCGGCCTCCAGCTTCGGCAACGAGCACGTGCTGATCGAGAAATACATTACCCGGCCACGCCATATCGAAATCCAGGTCTTCGCCGATACGCTGGGCAACTGCGTCTATCTGTTCGAGCGCGACTGTTCGGTGCAGCGCCGCCACCAGAAAGTCCTGGAAGAAGCGCCCGCCCCCGGCATGACGCTGGAACGCCGCCGGC
>Ga0316604_10003963_pt1 | contig 10089 bp, 10 predicted proteins | sample OWC_soil_day20_C_FD_207650 | JGI IMG/M metagenome (GOLD analysis project Ga0316604, IMG submission 207650) | Wetland soil microbial communities from Old Woman Creek delta, Ohio, United States - OWC_soil_day20_CT | ecosystem: Environmental > Terrestrial > Soil > Wetlands | place: USA: Ohio...
GCAGACCTACGAGGAGCTGCGGCGGCGGACGCAGTTCATCGAGACGATCCTCGACAGCATCTCCACCGGAGTCGTGGTCATCGACCGCCACGGACGGATCGCGATGATCAACAAGGTGGCGGAGCGTCTGCTGGGGCTTCCGACTGACCGGGCCATCGGGCAGCTCTACCGGGAAGTGGTGGAGGAGGAGCATTACGAGGCGATCCGGGGCGTCTACCGGGAGGCCGGGGAGAAGATGGGCGGCCAGGTGGAACGGCAGGTGGAACGGCAGGTGGAGCTGCGGGTGAAGGGGAGGAAGATCGCCTTCCGGATCAGCCTGACGGCCCTCCGGGACGACGCCGGAGAGTACATGGGGCTCGTCGCCGCATTCGACGACCTCTCCCAGGCGATGCGCCTGCAGCGTGTCCTCGCGTGGCGCGAGGTGGCCCGGCGGATCGCCCACGACATCCGCAACCCCCTCACCCCGATCCAGCTCTCCACGGAGCGGATGCAGCGGAAATACGCGGAGGAGCACGCCGGCGATCCGGTCTTCGCCGAGTGCACCCAGGTGATCCTCTCCGAGGTGGCCACTCTGAAGCACCTCGTGGAGGAGTTCTCCCGGTTCGCGCGGATGCCGGCCCCCAGGCTCGCCGAAGGAGACCTTGCGGAAGAGGCGCGGGCGGTCGTGGAGACGTACCGGACGGCCCATCCGGGGATCGAATGGGAGTTCCAGGCGCAGCCGATGCCTCCCGTGTGGTTTGACCTGTTCCAGATGCGGCGCGCGGTGACGAACCTCCTGGAGAACGCCGCCTCCGCCCTCGGGGGGCTGGGGCACGTCCGGGTCGCGTGCACGTTCGATCCCCTCCCGGGGACCGTGCGCCTGTCCGTGGCGGACGACGGCCCGGGGGTCCCGCCGGAGGACCGCGACCGCCTGTTCGAGCCGTACTTCTCGCGGAGGGAGGGAGGGACCGGGCTGGGGCTGGCGATCGTGAGCGCGATCGCGAACGACCACGGCGGCACCGTCCGGATGCGGGACAACACGCCGCGCGGCGCGGTGTTCGAGCTGGAGTTCCCGGCGCGGCCGGAGGGGAAGGGGTAGCCGACGATGGCGCCGACCGTGCCGGAGGGGCTCCCTTCCCGATACGGGAAGTATCGTGTCCTGCGGAAGATCGCCTCCGGCGGCATGGCGGAAGTGTACCTGTGCCGGCTCACGGGCGAGGAAGGGTTCCGCAAGCGGGTTGCGCTCAAGGTGGTCCACCCGCGCCTCGCGGACGACCCGCGCTTCCGCGATCTGTTCGCGAGGGAGGCGCGTCTAGCCGCCACCCTTTCCCACCCCAACCTGGTACAGGTCTTCGATTTCGGAAGGGAGGGGAGCGCCTTCTATCTCGCGATGGAGTACGTGGAGGGGCGGAACCTGGCGCAGGCGGCGGCGAAGTCGCGGGCGCTCGGCCTGCCGGTCCCCCCGGGAGTCTGGCGGCACTGGGTCGAGGGGATATTGTCCGGACTGGCGTACCTGCACGGGAGAGGGATCGTCCACCGGGACGTCAGCCCCGGCAATGTTCTCCTGGGAAGGGACGGGACCGTGAAGATCACGGATTTCGGGATTTCCGGTTCCGCGGCGGGAACGGGGGATCCGGGGGTCGACCGGGGGGGGAAATCGGGGTACTTCTCCCCCGAGCGTGCGAGTGGCGAGGACGCGACGGCCTCGGCGGATCTCTACGCCGCCGGCGTGATCGCCGCGGAACTGCTGCTCGGTCGCCGGCTGTTCGAGGGAAGCGGCATCGCGGAAGTCCGTGAACGGATCCGGTCGTTCGATGGGGCAGACCTTCCGTTCACCGGCGCGGAGATGGCGGTCGCGGAGCCCGTGCGAAAGGCTCTGTCGGCGCGGGCGGCGGAACGGTATCCCACGGCGGGGGATTTTCTCCTCGCGTTGGACCGGTGCGCTCCCGCGCGGGTGTCCGCTGCCCCTGTTGCGGATTACTGGGATGCCCTGTTCCCCGAGGCGGTCGAGGAGGAAACCGCCACCCGGCCGGCGGACGCCGCGGAAAACCGGCTCCCCGCGGCGGTCCGGGAATCGCGGGCGGGGTACGACAACCGGGGGAGAGGCCTGCAGGCGGGCGCCGCCGCGGCCTTCGTGGCCCTCGCCGTGGGCGGGGCGCTGGTGTGGCAGAGGGTGGCCCCCGGGAAGCCCCCTTCGGCGCCGGTCGGTCAGACCGGCCCATCCGGGCCAACCGGCGCAAAGGGTGTCGGCGCGGAGCCGGTTGCCCAGTTGCCGCCGCCCCAGGCCCCCCGGACGGTACAGTCCGAGGAGCAGGGCCTACACGCGTCCCGATCCGGAATGCCCCATCCGACGGGACGAATCCGGATCGAGACGGAGCCGGCCGGCGCTTCGGTGTCCCTTGAGAACGGCCCGACGATCGGGACGACCCCCCTGCAGGTGGATGCCTCGAACCTCGACGGGCGGCGGCTGCATTTCCTGCTGGAAGGGTACGAGCGGAAAGTCGTGCCGGGGAGCGCACTCGAACGGCAGGAGACATTCCGTGTCGAACTCGAGCCGGTATTCGGGACGCTGGCGGCGATCCAGGCGATCCCCTGGGCGAAGGTCTACCTCGGCGACCGGTACCTCGGCGAAACGCCCCTGACGGCGGTCAGGCTGCCGGTGGGGCGGCACCGTCTGCGGTTCGTGAACGAGCCGTTGGGAGTGGATCGGTTCGAGGTAGTTATTGTCCGGACCGGCGGAAACCCCAAGCTCATCGTCCCCATGGCGGGTACCGGCCGGTAACGATCTCCCCGGTAGGCGGCGGTCCGGTCTTTCCGTCGAACGGTCGTCGCCCGATGAACTTGCGCTGCCGCGCCAGGCTTTTGTAGCGCGCGATCCCCCTCCCGTCCTTCTTCGCCCGCGCGATCCGGATGGAGAGCATGAGTTTTTCGCCCGGGAACCATTCCAGGTTGCCCATGCGGAAAACCGGGGGCCCCGGTTCCCCGGACCTGGCATCCTGGATCGCCATCACCGGAAAAGCTGCCAGCAGCACGAGGACAATCCAGGTACGTTCGACTGTTCCCATCCGCATCACCCCCGAATCATTTGCCGTAGTCCGAAGAGCACCGGGGACAGTATGATCAGGAAAACGGCCGGGAAGATGAACAGCACGAGCGGAGCGAGGATCTTCACCGCCGCCTGCCGGGCAATCGTTTCGGCCCGGTCCCGCTGGGATTCCAGCAGTTTCGATGAGAGTTCCCGCAGGCTGCCCGACAGGCCGATCCCCAGGTGCTCCCCCTGCCGGATGTGGCTCAGGAAAAGCCGGTACTCCTCGGACGGCACCCTGCTCCGGGAGCGGTCCAGGGTTTCTTCCCTCGGTACCCCGAGGGACCGCGCGCGGACGAGTTCGCCGATTTCCCTCGAAAGGGGGCCCGGCGGCAATGCGGTGACCGTTTCCTGAAGGGCTGCCGACGGCCCCATGCCGGACTCGATGAGCAAGGAAAGCAGGAAGCAGGCGACGGGCAGGTCCCTCTGAACGGAGAGGAGCGCACGTCTTGCCTCGCAACGGAGAGCGAGGAACAGCACACCGGCCCCGAAGGCGATGGCCACGGGGATGGCCGTCACGACCTCCGCGATACCACCCCCGAGAATACCCGCGGAGGAAAGCAGGATCACCGCCGCGGTCTCCCCGAGGATCCACGGACGAACCGAGTCGACCAGGCACGTTCCTGGAAGACGGAGGATCTTCCGCCGCTCGAGCCATTCCTGGGTCTCTGCATGCCGGTCCCTGTAAGCGCGCGGCAGATGCGAGATCGGCCGCCCGCCCAGGGCCCGGACCAGGAGGGAACCGAGGAACGTCCCCGCGAGGAAGGCGGCGATCCCGAGGAGGAGGAGGTCGGGTGCGCTCAAGACCGGGCCGAGAGAATCATCCGGATCACGAGCCAGCCCGTGACCAGAAGGACGGAAACGGCCGCAAGGATCGCCTTGCCAAAGAGCGTCCCGAAGAGGTTCGGCAGGAATCCCGGGTCGATGAGGGAGAGAACGGCGGCGAAGCCGGGCGGAAGGAGGGTGAGGACCACGGCCTGGAGGCGCGCCTGGGCGGTCATGCTGTGCAGCGTTTCCCGCATGCGGGCCCTCATGCGGAGGATGTCCCGCGTCCTCTCCAGCAGTTCGGCGACGTTCGCGCCCCCCGGCAATGCGGCCCTAAGGGGCCGCACGAAGAGGGAGACCTCCTCCGCGCGAAGGCGCCTCTCCCAGGCGAGGAGCGAATCGGCGATCGGGGTGCCCAGCCGGGTCTGCTGCAGCACCCAACCCATCTCCTCCCGGATTCCTGGGGGGAGGAGCGGCACCGTCTCGGCCAGCGACGAAGGCAGGCTGTGACCCGCCTTCATATGGCCGGCGAGAAGGTCCAGCAGGACCGGAAGCCGGGAGAGGATCCTTGCCCTCCGCCGGGAACGGTATACCCGGACCGCCATGCCGGAGAGCACCAGGGGAAGGATGCCGCCGACCAGCGCGGCGGCGCCGCTACCGGTCAGCGCAAGTGCCGTACAAGAACAGGCGGCCGCCGAGGCGCCCAGCCACAATGCAACGCTGCCCGGGGCGAGCGGAACGAACTCCTCGCGGAGGTCCGCGGAGCGGCGGTCCGCCGCCAGGAGGAACCGCCGGTGCACGCCCGGTATGGCCGTCCGAAGGAAAAAGCGCACTATGAGCAGGACCCCGGCGATCAGGAGTACCGTTTCGGCGGCAGTCAGTCCCATCCGGGAAATCCTTCGTCGCGGAACTTCGACGGGACGCCGGTGGGGACGAGATTCCCTACCGGAACGGACCCCGTCTCCCGCTTCTCCCTGCGATAGATCTCCTGGAGGAGAATCTGCGCATCGTTCATCCCCGATATTTCCGCGATGGAGGTGACCACGCGCGCCCCGCTCCCGGTTCTCGCGGTGTGCACGATGACGTCGATGCCCGAGGCGATCTGTTCCCGGATCGCCCGTGCGGGGATTTCGACGCCGGACAGGAGAACCATTGTCTCCAGGCGGCGGAGCATGTCCCTGGGCGTGTTGGCGTGTCCGGTCGTGATGGAGCCGTCGTGCCCGGTGTTCATCGCCTGGAGCATGTCCAGGGCTTCCCCGCCGCGGCACTCCCCGACGATGATCCGGTCCGGCCGCATCCGGAGAGAGTTCCGGACGAGGTCGCGGATGGTGACGGCTCCGCTCCCCTCGATATTGGGTGGACGCGCCTCCAGTCGCACCACGTGGGGTTTCTGCAGCCGTATCTCCGCCGCGTCCTCGATCGTGATGATGCGCTCCCCGTCCGGGATGTGGCGGGACAGGGCGTTCAGCAACGTGGTTTTCCCCGAGCCCGTCCCGCCCGAGACGACGAGGTTCCGGCGGCGGAGCACTGCATCCCGCAGATACCCGGCCGCCTCGGCGGACAGGGAGCCGATTCGGACGAGTTCCTCGAGGGAGTACGGCATGCTCCGGAACTTCCGGATCGTCAGGCAGGGTCCGGTGAGACTGACCGGAGGGATGATCGCGTTGACCCTGGAGCCGTCCGGGAGCCGGGCATCCACGTAAGGGGACGACTCGTCCAGCCGGCGGTTCACGCGGGAAACGATCCGGTCGATGGTCGCCCGGAGGGATTCCTCCGAGAGAAAGGCCCCCTCGTGGCGGGTCACCCGTCCTTCCCGCTCCAAGTAGATCGAATCCCTGCCGTTGATCATGACTTCGGAAACCGAAGGATCCTCCAGCAGGGGGGTAACCGGGCCGTACGCGAAGATCTCGTCGAGGATCTCCCGCCGGAGGGCGCCCACGTCGTCCTCGCCCAGCGTGGTGCGGGAAAGTTCCGAATGAAGGTGTTCCTCCGCGCGCGAGCGCAGTTGGCCCGTGTCCCCGTCGGGACCGATCCCCGTCCGGCGGCCGTCCAGCCTCGACAGCACCGACTGGTGCAGCCGGCGGCGCAATTCCTGGCGCATGATCCCCCTCCTGTCAGTCCAGGAGCCGGAAGCGCATGGCTTCCTTCTCCCGGCGGGATTTCTCCTCCCATTCCATTGCCTCGCCGGTCGCGGACGCCGAAACCTCCACCGGCGTGACGAATATCGCAAGCTCCGACTGGTTTTCCCGGAAGTTCCTGGACTTGAACAATTCGCCGATCACGGGGATCTGCCCCAGCAGCGGTACCCGTGCCACGTCTTTCGCCATCTCGCTCTTGACCAGCCCGGAAAGCATCACCGTCTCGCCCGGAAGAGTCGAGAAATGCGTGGAGACCCGGCGGGTCAGGAATCCCGGCACGTTGGAACTTCCGCTGCCGTGGTCCACCGTGCTGACCTCCGCCGTGATGTGCGTCCGGACCCTGCCCCCCTCGTCCATGGCCGGACGGATCCGGAGGATGATCCCATACGTTTTCCACTCCACGGTGCGGGTCTCCGGCGTGACGATCACGATGGGGATCTCGCCGCCGGCGAGGAAATGGGCCTCCTGTCCGCTCTCGCAGGCCAGACGGGGATTCGAGAGGATCCGCGCCCTTCCGTCCGCCAGGAGCAGGTTCAGGCGGATATCGAAATCCGTTCCCACCGACAGGACGGACCCGCTCCCGCTGTCCGCGGAAAAAGTCCCTTTCACGGAAATCCCGTCCGGCCACCGGACGCCGAGCTGTGCGGTCTCCCCTCGGCCGATCTCCAGGATCTTCAGGTCGTAGAGGAGGAGAGTCCGCCTCTCCTCCGGCACGGTGAGGCGAAGGTGTACCCCCGGACGGCTGCGGGCGTACTCCTCCAGCAATGATCGGTCCCGGACCGACGGCACGGAGCCGCGGATGATGACGGAGCTTCCCGCCTCCGTGACGGACAGCCCCGGGAAGGCGGCTGCGAACGACCTCGCGTCGTTCGCGGCGGAATCCGCCGGCCGGCGGACCTCCACGTGGTAATCCGTGCGGATACCCCTCTCCCAGAGGAACAGGTCCGTTTCCCCTTCCTTCTTTCCGACGACAAGGATCCCGTCGCCGCGGGGTAACGGCTGGGCCTCGAGGACATCGGGATTCCCAACCGAGATCCGGGACACGCCCTGGCGGCCGATGACGTGCTGGAACCCCGGGCGGATGCGCAGCGTTTCCGCGCAGAGGGCCGTGGCGAAGGATCCGGCGGCAAGGATCAGGACGGCGGGCAGCAGGAGAGTTCGCCGACGCATCACTCGGCGGCGTCCTTCCGGAGGGAATGGCGGCTCTCCGGGAAGCCTGCCTTCCAGATTTCGACCGGCAGGTGCGCTATCGCCCCTCTACCCGCCGCCGGGGTTGCGACCGTGTTGTCCTCCGGATTGCGGAGGAACCAATGGATCTTGCCGGAACCGGCCGATGCGGCGATCCGCACTCCCTCGTCGGGCGTCACGAGGAGCGTCACGGTGGCGGCATCGGGGGAATCGGCAGGTTTTCCGAGGCGGCCGTGGTCGCGGTCCACCGCCGCCACGGGAATGTCCCACACCCAACGCGGAGCGCCTCGGGTCCCTTCCCCATCCGATTCGCACAGAAGGTCCACCCGGTCCCCGGGATGGAGCAAGCCGGCGAAAGAGGAGGTGGCGTCCACGACGAGCGTCATCGCGCGCCGTCCCTGCGCGATTTCCAGCGAGAACGGCTTCGTGTCGTACGGTTCCTCGACGTCGGTCCACAGGACGGGCTCACCGGGATCGACAGGATGGCGGGAGCGCGCCCCCAGGAGAAGTTCGAATTCCTTGGCCGGCACGTTCCGGACCCCGGCCCCGGAAGCTGGGATGCTTTTCCTGGCGAGATTCCCTTCGCTGAACGTCTCCCCAGGCGCTATGGGAGTTGCCGCTACTACCACCTCGACGGGATTCGACCGGTCGTGGATTTCCTTCTCCACCGCCGCGATCCGGCTGCTGGCGGCGGCCAGCGCGATTCCGGCCAGGACGGCTCCCAGGGCCAGAGGGATGACCTCCCGGAAACTACCTGCCGGTTTCGCGGAAAAGAAGGAACGTGCCTTCCGCCTCATCGAGGAAAACAACCGCGGTCTCCTTTCCGTTTCTCTTTTCCAGCATCCACGGCGGCCCGGTCGTCTCTGCCTGGCCGGGACCGTCCCACCCGTCGGCGGCGAGCCGGTCCCGCACCGAAGCTCCCCGGCCGTTCATTCTCCCGAGGACGAGGTCGACAGGGCCCGCGGGGGATTCGAGGCGGATGGTGTGTTCCGCGGTCAGTCCCCGGGGAAGCGCCGGAGTGTCTCCGGAAGGCGGACTCTCCACGCCGACGACCCGGCCCCGGAAGACCGGATGTTCCGGCCTGTTGCCTGCCGGGACCGCGAACTCCGGGGGAGCCTCCAAGCCGAACGTATCGAACTCCCGCCGCACGGCCGAGAAGTCGTCCTGGTCGGGGTCACCCGGGAGGAAGGACTTTCCGTCGATCGTCACGCGACCGGCTGGCGAAGTGCCGGGACGCGGCGAATCTCCCCGCACGTGCGAAAAGGCGACCAGGAGCAGGACGGTCGTGCAGGCGACAGCGGGGAAGAGGGATTTCCGTTTCATCGGAGCGCCCCCCCGATGAGGGTCGCCCGAACGACCCGCCGGACGTCCTTGCCTGAGCGCGACCCGCTCCCCCAGCAATCCACTGCCGCCTCCCGGCCCGCGCGGAACTCGTGGGGCGGAAGTTCCAGGTATCCGCCGACGGCGTCGGCCCCGCGGGAGACGTCCACGGACGACACGGTGCGGCCGGCCAGTCCGGAGAAAGGAGGGACGCGTTGCGCGAGGGGGGTACCGCGAGCGGATACGGTGACGCTCTCCCCGCCCGGCAGGACGGAAGCGGCCAGAGCCGTCGAAATGTCGGTTTGCAGCCGCCCCGCCCGGAGGAGTTGCGCCTGCGCGGCCGACATTGCCGCCCCTTCCAGCGAGAGCCGGCGGAACACCCAATATCCTCCGGCGAGGAGGACGAGAAGGAGGTGCAGCACGATGGCCGCTTCCACGAGGGACTGCCCTCCGGAACCCCGCCGGCGTCTCACGGCGTGCTTCTCCGGGCAAGCCGGGATTTCCAGGTCATCTCAGTCGACGTGCCGCCGTACGGCTCCGCATCCCCAGTGGACGGGAAGCGCCGGCTCCCGCCCTCGCCGAGGAACGGGACGGGAAGGACGGACCGTTCCATGTATCCGGTGAACCGCACCCACTGTCGTTCCCGGAAGTCCGGTTCCGGCGCGAGCATCCGGATCGGTCCCTTCGTCCGTCCGAGAAATCCGCGGAGGGACGCGTCCAAAACCGCCACCACCGTTTTTACCGCCCCCTTCAGGATACGAATCTTCTTCAGGCGGGCCAGGGTGCCTGTTGCGGGGGCGATGGCTTCGGCAAGATGCAAGGGCGGGCCGGGCGCGACGTGCAGTTCGAGGATTCCCTTCCCGTCGTGAGGCCCCCGGGGGTTCCACGGGTACAGGATTCCCGTGACGTTGTGCTTCCTCGCAAGAGAGGCGGTCTCGGCGAGGACAAGGTACGGGACGGCCTTGCGGACCTTCCCGCTCCAGGACACGAGCAGGTGCGCAGTGTCCCAGTAGCCGGGGATGATCCGGCGCGCCTGTCGCGTGAAGGCGAGGAAGGCGGGTACACCCGCGCCGAAGGCCGCGGAGACCGCGAGGACCCCCCAGACGGCGCAGGTCCACCGGATCACCCGGATGCATTGCACGGCGCCGTCGTTCAGGGCCGCGACCAGGTTCAGCCCCCGGGCTTCCCAGGTCGCCGCGGAAAGGGCGATCGAGTCGATCGCGTCGGCCGACGCCTGCCGTCCGAGGTGGTAGTGGTGGATGCCCATGCCGGCGAAGACGACCGCGGTAAGAGTTCCCGCGACCACGACGAGGAGCGCCGTCGCCTGCCCCCGGTTCCCGGCCGCGGCGTGGAGCGCCTGTCGGGCGAACAAACCGATCATCCTCACTCCACCGTGACCCAGCGGGTCGCCTGGAGCATGAGATAGCGCCGTTCGCCCAGCATCCGTTTCTCCCCCGGAAACAGGGCGAACAGGACCCGGTCCACCCAGGGGACCACGAGCTCGACGCCGTGGGTCAGCCTCACGCACATGGGATCCCCCGCCGAGGCGGTGCCGGCCCCCCGTTCCCCGTCGCGGGTGATGTCGAGAGCGGTCAGACCGACAGTACCCAGGGA
>Ga0316604_10003964_pt1 | contig 10088 bp, 11 predicted proteins | sample OWC_soil_day20_C_FD_207650 | JGI IMG/M metagenome (GOLD analysis project Ga0316604, IMG submission 207650) | Wetland soil microbial communities from Old Woman Creek delta, Ohio, United States - OWC_soil_day20_CT | ecosystem: Environmental > Terrestrial > Soil > Wetlands | place: USA: Ohio...
CCGCAGCCCGTCGCGCCTCTGGATTTCGCCATCGTCCAGCACCGCGGTTCCCGCGATGACGCCGAGCAGCGAGGACTTGCCGGTGCCGTTGCGGCCGATCAGCCCGATGCGTTCGCCGTCGGCGACGGCCAGCGCCGCCTGGTCGAGCAGCGGATGCAGGCCGAAGGCGAGTTCGGCGCCGATCAGCGTGAGCAGGGTCATCGGAAACGGGGACGCGACCCCTGCAGAACGGAGCAGCGTCCCCTTGCTATTGCAGGCCGTCGACGACGCGGCCGTCGGCGTAGATCGTCAGGGCGTCGCCCTGCTCGGCGGTGGTGGTGTACCAGCCGCTGCCGAAGCGGACGGAGACCTCGTATTCGCCCGCCCAGGGCGCGCCGACCAGCAGGTCGTAGTCGCCCTGTGAGCGAAGGCCGGAACCCGACTCGATCACCCGCGTCATCGTGCGTCCTGTCGTCCCCGCGGGCACGATCTTCACGATGCGCCCCTGCTGGTTGCGCTCCCCGCCCGCGCCGAGCACGCGGATCCGCAGCGTGTAGGTCAGCGGCAGTACCTGGCGCGCCACGCGGTACTTGTCCCAGCGCGCCACGATGTCGGGGACGCCGCTGCCGTCCATGTCCGCGCAGGTCAGCAGGTCGTTGGCCGCGATCAGGTTGCCGGTGTCGGTGGTGGTCTCGTCGGGAATGTCCGACGGGATGAGTTCACCATCGACGTTGAGCAGCAGCCGCGGCGTGCCCTTGCCGGTAGCCACCGCATTGCTCGCCACGACGACGTCCTCGAACCCGTCGCTGTTGATGTCGCACACCGTGAGCCCCTCGCCCTGGACCGTCGCGTTGCCGTCCACGATGGCCGCGGCGCCGAAGACGCCGCCCGTGTTGAGGTACCGCCGGGTCACATTGAGGTCGCGGCGCACGAGGTCCAGGTCGCCGTCGAGGTCGAGGTCCGCCAGGCGCAGCCCGCGATCGGCCACGGCCGTGAGCCCCGCCGCGGCGCTGCCGTCGGTGAAGGTGCCGTTGCCGTTGTTCAGCATCAGCCGCGAGCCGAACAGGATGTCCACGCGGCCGTCCTCGTTGAAGTCGACCGCCTGGCCGCCGGACGGGACGTACGTGGCGCCAGCCGGTCCCGTCAGGAGGCCCGCCGCGGCTGCGACGTCGGTGAACGTGCCGCCGTCGTTGCGCAGCAGCCAGTTGCGGCCGCCATCCGTCCCGTTCCAGTCGTGCGGGGCAAAGAGGTCGACGTCGCCGTCGTTGTCGAAGTCCGCCGCGAGCACCGTGCCGCCGAAGCCGCCGATCCCGAGGGCCGCGACCCCGGCGTCGGCCTGGAAGGTCTCGTTGCCCTGGTTGATGTGCAGGATGGCGCGCGACGCCGCGTCGGTGGCCGCGGAGCGGACGTCGGAGAAGATGTCAGGCTTGCCATCGGCGTTGACGTCCACGAGGCGCGAGTCGCCGTTGGTGCGCCCGGCGGCAAACAGCCCGTCGAGGCCGGCCGTCGCCAGGTTGTAGGCGGTGAAGACGCCCTGGCAGTTGCTCTCGGCGGCCGCGAGGTCGAGGCACTTGTCGGCATTGGTGTCGGCGAGCGCCGGCGCGACCTTGGCCAGGTCGTAGGTCCCGACCGCGAAGGTGGACGAGATGACGATGGGACCGTCGAAGCCGATCCGGGGCCCGTTCATGGGAATGACGCGGTAGTAGTTCGCCGCGCCGGCCGAGACCGGCGTGCGCACGTAGGGGGAAGCCTCGGCCTCGAAATAGGACGCCGCCGGCCGGCGCCCGAGCAGCGCGCTGGAGGAGTTGGCGACATACACCCGGTACCCGTCCGCGTTCGGGTCGGTCGCCGGGAAGTACACCTTGTGCGTGTTGCCGTCGGTGACGACGACGGTCCACTCGACGCTGCCGGGGACCGGACCGGGCTCGGCCGAGACGACGAGGCTGCCGGGGCCCTCGCTGCCGCCCGAGCCGGCATACACCTGGTAGCGGTAGGTGTGGAAATTCGTCAGGCCGGTGTGGACGTAGCTCGTGTCTGTCAACCCATTGATTACATTTGGAAAGCCAGTCTCGCCCGCGGTCTGGTCCTCCCAGCGGACGACGTAGTCCTTCGCATCCGGGACCGCCTGCCAGCGGAGCTCGACCTGCCCGTCGCCGCCCTCTGCGACGGGGCGCGCGGGCGCCTGGTGAATCTGCGAGTCGCCGCAGCCGGCCAGCAGGGCCAGGAGGAGCGCGGCCGTCGCGGTCCGCAGCGAACCGGACCAGGTCGTGGACGAGGGAGCGGGGGTCAGGGTCATGACGGGTCCTTGGGTACAGGGGCTGTCCGCGCGACGATGCCGCCGCCGGCCATGAACCGCCAATGATACCTGCTGGACCCGCCGCCGCGCTCGGCCGGCCGGTCGGGGACCTAGGCGCTGCGCTCCTCGTACAGCGACGGCGTGACGCGCGCGTGGGCCAGGTACTCGCGCAGGTGCTTGACGCCCGACCGGTCGAGCACGTTGCTGTGGTGCGGACGGTGCAGGATGCCCTCGACGCCGTTCAACTTCACGCGCAGCCGGGCCCCCGACAGCTGCTCGACCTCGGCGCCGAGGTGCTTGAGCAACGACTCGACCTCGCGCCAGTGGATGTTGCCGCTCACGGGGTCGTGGAACAGCGTGCGGAGCAGGGTCTCGTGCTTGTGGCTCATGGTCCTGCGCGCGCCTGCCGGCGCGGCCTCGGCTGACTGAAGGGACGGGGCCCATTCTCCGGACAACGGGCGCGGGCCGACAGACGCAGAATCCGCAACGACGGACCCCGGGGCGAGAGCGGGGCGCCGTGTCCACCGGCGCGGGTCGCGGGGGAAACGTGACGGCGATGCGTTGCGCGACGGAACGGCACGGTATACGGTCGGCAACAGGAAGACGGGAAGAGGGCGCGCGTGAGCCTGCGCGACAAACTCGACGAGCTGATGCCTGGCTGGGAGCGCTGGTATCCCAGCGTGTTCGATGCTGCCTACGACCTCGGCCTGATCCGTGCGCGGGTCTGCCCGCCGTCGCAACTGCTGCTGTCGAGCCGGCACGCGGGGATCAACAGCGAGGCGATCGAGGCCTTCCGCGAGCGGTGGGCGATCGAGCACGACCCCGAGGTGGACGGGCCGGACCCGCGGCAGCCGGCGCGTGGCCGGTCACGGCGACCGCCGCCCTCCCGCAAGCTCCGCATGTGGCGCCCCTGACGGCGCGGTGGTCCTAGGCGCGGCGCTTCGATGGTGGCGCGGCGCAATACTCGTGGTGCAGCGTCGTCATGACCGCCATCGCGTGGTCGTTGGAGATGCGGTAGAAGACGGACTGGCCGTCGCGCCGCGTGGCGACGATCTCCTGCTCGCGCAGGACGGCGAGGTGTTGCGACATCGCCGACTGGCTGAGGCCGACCGCCTCCTGCAGCTCGGTGACCGACTTCTCGCCCTCGATGAGCTGGCAGAGGACCATCAACCGGGCCTCGTTGGCCATGGCCTTGAGCAGGCCGCAGGCCTTGCCCGCGTTGTCCTGCATCTCGCTGAAGTCGAGCTGGCTGGCCGGGACCGTCATGGGGGCGAGATCTTACAGGGCCGGGGGTGCTTCGTCAGCCGCCGCAGCCCGCGAAGCCGTCGGCCGCCATCTTCTCCTCGTAGGGCCCGGCTACGGATGCGCCCGGCGTCAGCGTGGGCTTGACGGCATCCCACTCCTCGGGCTTCAGGACGATCAGCCAGCCTTCGCCGTAGGGATCGGCGTTGGCGATGCTCGGGTTGGCGACCAGCGAGTCGTTGATGGCCACGATCTCGCCGCCCGCCGCCACCTTGGCGGGGCCGACCCACTTGCCGGATTCGATGGTGGCGCAGGACTTTCCGGCCTTCACGGCCTTGCCCACGCCCTTCGGGGTGTAGGCGACCAGCCGGCCCGCCATCGCGGTCGCCACCGTGGTCATGCCGACCCTGACGTTGCCGTCGCCGGTCTCCTTGAACCAGATGTGGTTCGCGACGTCGTAGAGCAGGTCGTCCGGCAGGTTGCATCCGCGTACGTTGGCCATCTTCCTCTCCTTGCGGGTGGGCCCCTCATCCTGCTTCCTGGCGCAGGGGCCGGGATGAGCAGCAGAATTCTCCGAGTTGCTCGACCTGCATCTTGCCCGCGACGAACAGGTGGAGGTGCCGGGCCAGCAGGACCATCATGCGCGCGTGCCGCGCGGCGGCCGCTGCATCCGTCTCCAGGCCGAGCAGGTTGTAATGATAGACGAGCTCGCGGCAGGTCTCACGGCAGGCGTTGAAGCTCGGGACGTCGCGGCAACCCTGTCGATGCAGTGCCAGCAGCCTGAAGCCTTCGCGCCTGTCGGCAGTCGGTGCCTCGCCACGCGCGGACACCCAGTGCTCGAGCACCTCCTCCGACAGCGCCAGCAGTTCGGTGGCGTCCGTCGCCGTCGCGCCGGCGGATTCCAGGGCGTCGAGCCGGGCCTCGATGTCGGCGAGCGGCCTCAAGCGATGCCTTTCTGCTTCAGGAATCCGATCGAGTCGGAAATGTTCTCGTGCAGGCCGACCTGCCGGGGCGACAGCCCGAGCGCCAGGCCCAGCAACTGGGTGAAGTAGACGATCCTGACGGAGGTCTTCTTGCCGAGCCGCTTCTCGGCGCGGACCTGGTGCATCTCGAGGCCGGAGTGGCAGGTCGGGCACTCGGTCGCGATGACCTCGGCGCCGGCCGCCTCGGCGGCGTTCAGGATGTTGAGCACCAGCCTGGTCGAGGTGTCGCTGTCGGACAGCGTGTGCGCGCCGCCGCAGCAGGCCGTCTTCAGCGGGAAGTCGACGTTGTCGGCGCCCGCGGCGGCCAGCAGGTCGTCCATGAAGTGGGGCTTCGAGGTGGACTCGCTGCCGGGCCCCTGGTCCTTCTCCGGGAAGATGTGCCGCGGGCGCGTGTACATGCAGCCGTAGTAGTTGGCGATCTTCAGCCCCTTGAGCGAGTTCTTCACGCGCTCGCGCAGGCCTTCCTCGCCGATCGAGTCCTTGATCCAGTCGAGCGCGTGGATGGTCTCGACCTGGCCGGCCTGGTAGGTCTCGTGGCCGGCCTTCTTCGACAGGCGGTCCACGACCTCGGCGCTCTTCGGGTCGTTCTTCAGATCGTACTCGGCCTTCTTGAGGTTGTGGTAGCAGCCATTGCACGGCGCCATCACGGTGTCGAAGCCCATCTCGTTGGCGGCGATGGACATCACGCGCGAGGAGAGGTAGGTCTGGATCTTCGGGTCGATGTTCTTCACCTCCATCGCCCCGCAGCAGTTCCAGTTCTTCACCTCGACGAGGTCGAGCCCCAGCGCCTTGCCGACCACCTTGGTGGAGCGGTTGTAGGCGTGGCCGGTGCCCTCCAGGGCGCAGCCGGGGTAGTAGGCGACCCGCTTGTACTTGTCGGGATTCGTGGCCATTTTCAGCTCCGGGCGGGCGCGCCCGCGTCCTGTCGTGCCGTCTCCACCAGTTCCGCGAGGCCCAGCGCATGCCGCTGCTGCGCGTGCTGCTCGTCCGCGTACTCGCGGATCGCGTCACGTGCGCGCGACCAGCCGCTGGTGCGCGGCGCGATCACGGTGGCCAGGCCCATGCGCGCCAGCATCCCCACCGGCAGGTGGCGCAGCATCCGCTTGACCATCTCCACCAGCCAGTCCTGTATCAGCGGCTGGCCGGTGCGCCGGAAGAAGCCCTGCATGATGCGGCCTTCCTCGATCTTGCCGCGCTCGATCACCTGCGAGGAGAATTCCTCGTCGAAGTGCATCGAGGGCGACTTCGGCGTGTGACCCTTGAGCTCCAGCCAGTGCGACGTGGCCTTCATCACCGCCTCCGGCACGACGTCGCGCGGGCAGGCGTAGGTGCACTTGTTGCAGGAGACGCACTGCCAGATGATGTCCTTGTCCCGCAGCAGCTCGCTCTCCATGCCCATGCGGATCAGGTAGATCCAGTAGCGCGGGTTGAAGTCCGGGTTGATGGCGTTGACGGTGCAGGAGTTGGTGCAGGAGCCGCACTGCCAGCAGCGGTGGATGTACTCGCCGCCGGGCAGGGCCGCGATCTCCTCCTGCAGCGCCTCGTTGTAGTCGGACACCACGCGCGTCTCGATGAACGTGCTCCAGTGGCCGGAGACGTCCACCCCGTCCATCACCAGCTGGTCGTGGGTCTTCAGGTTCTCGGGGCGGATCAGCGATTGCTCGTGAATGGGCATGCTTCGGTCCTTGGATCTCGGTTCCGTCAGTCGTTCCGGGCGGCGCCGGCGTCGTCCAGCAGCACGAACGCCGCCCCGTCGAGGGTCTTGAGCCGGGTGCGCCCCGAGCCCGCCTGCACCCCGTCGAGGCCGAGCAGCCGGCGCGTGTGCTGCACCGGGTCCTCCTCCGCGGCGAAGTCCGTCCGCAGGTAGCTGCCGCCCTGCTCGGAGATGTACCCGGCGTAGACCTGCGCGCACAGCAGGTCGACGTACCAGGTCACGTCGCGGAAGAAGCCCTGGCCGGCCAGGTACTGCGACAGCTCCTCGCGCAGCACCAGGTAGGTGTCGTAGCCGTCGGGGACGCCGATGCGGATGTGGTCCACGTCCGGGGCGTGCCAGATCTCGCGGATGACGCCGGTGTTCGTGCCCGCGTCCCAGACCCAGCGCGTCATCAACGGGAAGCGCTCCGGGTCCACGTTGTGCAGCACCTCCGCCGCGAGGTCGCGGACCCAGCGGTGCTCGCCCGGGTCGGCGAAGCTGCTGCAGAAGGCCGTGATGCGGGCATCCGTCGCCGTCGTGTCGGACCTGGCGGCGAGCAGCTCGACGAGCGCGCCGCGCACCCCGGTGAACGAGGGTTCCTCGAGCCACGGGCCGATGCGCCGCCGGACCGTGGCCATGAAGGCGCACAGCTGCTTGAAGGTCGGGGCCTCGAGCGAGGCGGGATCCTCGTCGAGCGCCTGGCGGAAGAGCGCCGACTTCAGCTTCAGCGCCTCCACGTAGCGCTCGAGCCCGCCCTGGGCCTCGCAGCCCGCGGCGAGCCTGGCGAGGGCGGACTCCAGGCGCGGGCCGTTCAGGTCGAGGCGCGGCCTCGGCGCCTCGGCGGGGACCTCGCGTCTCGACAGGAAGCCCATCGCGCCGGCGGCCTCAGGCGCTCGCGCGCGCCGGCTGCAGGGACCCCAGCGCCGCCATGGCCGCGGCACTGCCCTGCGCGATGGAGTCGTCGATGGTCTCCGGACCACAGGCCGCGCCGGCCACGAACACGCCGGGGCGCGAGGTCTCGGCGGTGTTGCCGTAGAAGTTGCCGCGGCCGAGGTAGCCGTGCGGCTCCAGCTCCACGCCGAAGACCGAGGAAATCGACCTGTTCTCGACGTTCGGGTCCATGCCGATCGCGTGCACCACCATGTCGAACGGGATCGTGATCGGCCGCTTCACCAGCGTGTCCTCGCCCTTCACGATCAGTTTCTCGCCGTTCGAGGTCACCTCGGCAATGCGCGCCTTGATGTATTTGACCTTGAACTCCTCCTGGCTCTTCCAGTAGTACTTGGTCTCGTACAGCCCGAAGGTGCGGATGTCCATGTAGTAGATGTACACGTGACAGTCCGGCAGCTCCTCGCGGATCTCCATGGCCATGTTGGCCGAGACCGTGCAGCAGATCTTCGAGCACCACTCGCGGCCGATCTGCCGGTCGCGCGAGCCCACGCACAGCAGGATCGCGACGCGCTGCGGCTTGCGGCCGTCGGAGGGGCAGCGCACGCCCTTGCCGGAGGAGATCATCTGCTCGACCTGCGTCGTGGTCACCACGTCCGGGAAGGTGCCGAAGCCCCACTCGGGCTTGTTGAGCGAGTCGAAGTGCGTGAATCCCGTGGCAAGGATCGCCGCGCCCGCCTGCACGGTGCCGCCGTCGGACAGCGTGGCCGTGAAGCGGCCCGGCGCGCCGTCGAAGGCGGTGACCTTCGCACCCTTGCGGACCTCGACCAGCGCGTCGGACTCGACGCGGCTGACCATGCCGCCGATGGCGTCCTTCGCCCACTCGCCCGAGGGCACGAGCTTGGCGTAGCCCGAGAGGATGGGGGCGCCGCCGAGGCGGTCCTCCTTCTCCACGAGCACGGACCTCTGGCCGACGCGGGCCAGGGCGTGGGCCGCGGCGAGCCCGGCGGGGCCGCCACCGACGATCAGGATGGGCTGGTTCATGGTTGCGTGCCGATCCTCTTGTAGCCGGGACCCGAGGTGATCATGCGCCGCGGGTCATACAGGTTCTCGCCGCGGCCTTCCGCGACGTCCTTCAGGTAGGCCTCGAACTCGGCCTTCTTCGCGGCCCAGTCGATGCCCAGTTTCTCCATCAGCAGCTCGGTCGCGGAGGCGTGCCAGTGCGACTGGACGATCTTGTAGGGGTGCGCGCCGCAGACCAGCGCGGCGAACTGCGCGTCCGCCAGCACCGGCAGCTGCAGCGGCTTGCCGGCGGCCTTGCCGATCCACTGGTTCTTGTCGAGCGTGGTGATGCAGCCCGTGTCATGGCCGATCATGACGTCCGCGTTCGCCTCCTCGACCGCGACCCTGAGCTTGCGGTCGATGGCGAAGGAGCGGGTGAACTCCCGCTCCGAGATGATGTGCCGGAAGCCGAAGCCGCAGCAGTCGTACCAGGTCGAGTAGTCGATGACCTGCGTCCCGAGCGCCTGCATGATGCCGGTGGACACCGCGACGCGGTTGCCGTCGAGCACCTCGGGGTCGTAGATGACGTCCTGCGGGACCATCTTGTAGACGTGGCAGGCCGGGTGGATCGTCGCGCGCACGTGGCTGGCGTCGATGACCTGCATGTCCGCGACCTTCCTGCGCATCACGTGCAGCCACTCGGAGTAGTGCACGACTTCCTCGGGGATCAGCAGCTTGCCGTCCACGAGGCGGCCGAGCTTCCCGAGGATCTTCTTGACGCTCTCGCGCAGCCGCGCCGACTGGATCAGGTAGCCGCGCACTTCCTTGTAGTTGCCGAAGGACGTGCCGCAGTGCACCAGCGGGTAGTAGTAACCCTCCGGCAGGCCCTGCGCCTTGGCCGAGACGTAGGCCTGGTGGAAGTTGCGCAGGAACACCGCCGCCAGGCTCTCGATGTTGCCGATGCCGGAGCCGTGGTAGTTCCAGGCGGTGCACGAGGTCTGGTCGGTCTCGTCGAGGTACTCGACGTCCATCCTGTTCATCAGCCACAGGAGGGAGGCGGGGTACCCCGGGATGTTGCCGCACTGCCCGCAGGACTTGTGGTGCCACAGCCGGGTCGTGGGAATCTTCTTGTCCCAGCCGTAGAGGGTCTTGGCGATGACCGGCTGGTGCTCGTCGGTCACCCGGTGGACGACGATCTCGCCTTCCTTCTCGAGCTGCCACATCGCGTCGCGCACGTCCTCGACGCGGTCCTTGCTGGTCAGCATCGAGCGCTTGTTGATGATCTGCTCGACCCAGACGGTCGCGGTGACCGCGTCGGTGCGGCTGAGCTTGGCGTCCTTCCACTCGGCTCCATGGCCGGTGAAGCGTTCGCCGGGCGTCTTGTCGTATGGCGTGGTCATGTGTCGCTACCCCTCGATTGCATGAACTGTTGCGTCCCGGGCCGGGCCCGTCACTCGTCCTCGTCTTCCTGCTCGTCCAGGAAGTCCTGCCAGTCGTCGCGCTTCTCGTCCATGATGTCGCTGATCACGTCGTGCAGGTTGGTGTCGATCGTCTTGAGGCTGGCCAGCACGCCGGTGTCTTCCCAGATGGTGTAGAGCTCGACCGACGTCTTCAGGTTGACCTCCCAGGCGGTCTTGGTCGTGTGCAGCGTGGGCACCGGGATCGCCTTGCGGAGCGTGGCGAGCGGTGCGTCCACCTTCGAGATGTTGGGGCCCCAGTCCGGGAAGCCCTCCTTGTTGATCATGTCCGGCGACAGCTGGTTGCCGGTCGAGATCAGCTTGAGCATCACGCGGCTGAAGGGCCTGAGCACGTTCCTGGCCGACTCCATGCCGTGCTTGATGGCGACCTCGCGCATCAGCATCACGAGTCCGCCCGGCGAGTTGCCGAAGGGGCAGCGCGCGGCGCAGGTGTAGCACTGGGCGCAGGCCCAGATCTTCTCCTGCATGGCGTCGTAGATGCCCTCCAGGTTCTCGGTCCACAGCAGCTGCACGATCTCGCGCGGGCT
>Ga0316604_10003965_pt1 | contig 10082 bp, 7 predicted proteins | sample OWC_soil_day20_C_FD_207650 | JGI IMG/M metagenome (GOLD analysis project Ga0316604, IMG submission 207650) | Wetland soil microbial communities from Old Woman Creek delta, Ohio, United States - OWC_soil_day20_CT | ecosystem: Environmental > Terrestrial > Soil > Wetlands | place: USA: Ohio...
TACTTTTTCCCAAGCCTGAAATAAGATAGCATTGGTCTTCTATTAAGCCCGAGATGGACTAATCCTGCTCCAATGAAGAGAAATCCAGCCCATTCATGAGCCTTCTTAGGATAAAATGGTCTTCCTTCCAGAGCTATTGATTTATTACTATCATTGTTACCTAGCGTTTGTTGCTGAACATTTTGAGGTTTGGGTACAACAACCATCTGTACACCTGATACTGATACAACAATGAATGCGATCACCAATATAAGGGATGTAATTCTTCTCATAAATTCACCTTCATCTTTCCATTACTAATGTAAACAAACACGTTACAGCTTTTTGATATGTGCATGTTTGTTAGAATATTCACGGCTTTATTTTCGAAAAACCCTAAGGCGTCGAACAGTCGAATTATGTGGGAGATAATGCAGCTTACAATGAATAATCACTTGTAATACCTGAAGTTAATATATAATCACAAGAACAAGTTGCACGCGCAACTATATAATAGCGTAAAACTGTTGCCGTTACAACTAATTTATTGGCGAAGTTTTCTTTACTATATTAAAAATTATTTATATAATTTTTAATATAGTAAAGAAAACTTTTTTGGTAAACAACTTTATGGGGGTAACTATTTTGCAAAAAGACAGATTTGGTAAACATATTTCTTTGATTTATAGGTACAGTCAAATATTCTTTAACGCAGAATTAAAGAAATATAATCTAGGTAGTGGTCAATATATTTTTCTTGTTAACTTGTTTAAAAATAATGGAATCAATCAGGAGGAATTGTCAGATATCGTAAAAATCGATAAGGCTACAACGGCTAGAGCTGTTGCAAAACTGGTAAAAGAGAAATATGTTATTAGAAAGATAAGTGAGAATGATAAACGTGCTTATAATCTATATACTACCGAGAAGGCAGAATCTATTAAAAACATTTTATTTGGAATTTTGGATTCGTGGAATAGAATCATGTTAGAAGATCTTGATAGTGAAGATAGGAAAACACTATTTAAACTGATAGATAAAGTCGGGATTAACATTCTTAGACATTCCAATCAATTTGAGCAAAATACTAAATAAGGAACATTTGATTGCTTTGAATGAGATTGTTAATAGACAGTATGAGTACAGCTATACTTTTGACTGTTGTTGCTTTTTTGTGTTTTGCAGTTGAAAGAGTGTCGGCGTAAATGAGGCTCTGATGTGTGATGTTATAAATTTTCTACATATATGTAACAAAGTTGTAAAAATAGTGTTATAAAATTGTATTAAATCAACGATGGGCATAATCCTTTACGCCTCCTTGTTATTGTACTATGCCTGTCGTTGAGATAATTAAAATACCGATGAGTATAGCTTTCGCGCTATACTCATCGATTATATATCCTCCAATTTAGTTCCCTGCCAATGGCAGGGTTTTTTTTTGTGGCGAATGAAAGCTCAGGGAGCCTACCCATTGCGGGCGGCTCCTTCTTCTGAATTATCATGTAGTTTGGTAACTATTATCTTGTCTATCCTCATTCTATCCATATCAACTATTTCAAACTTTAGACTTGACCACTCAAAGGTCTCTCCAGTCATCGGAATATTACCTAAGTAAGAGGTAATAAAGCCACCTAATGTTTGGTAATGATCCTTGTCTTCGTTAGGCAGTTGTTCAATGTCAATTAACTCTTTGAATTCTTCGATAGATAACAATCCATCCAAGAGCCAAGAATTATTATCTCTTTTGACTATCTCGGTGCTGCCGTCTTCTTCCTGCGGCAATTCTCCAACTAATTGTTCAAGTAAGTCATGTAAAGTTACTAGACCAATCAAGCCGCCAAATTCATCCATTACTATAGCAATGTGAGTTCCTGTCTGTTGAAACTGTTCTAGAAGCCTGAAAGCGCGAAGACTGCGAGGAATAAATAATGGGTCTTGAATATTATCTTCTACGGGAAGAGGTCTTTGGTCCCTGATTGAAAGTATATCTTTTGCGTAGATGACACCGCCAATATTATCTAAGCTTCCTTTACCCACCGGGAGAACGGAGTGGCTACTTTCCGTTATCACTTTCCAGATTTTTTTATCATCATCTTCGAGGTCAATCCAATCCACATGAGTTCTTGGGGTCATTAAAGCTGATACGGTCATGTCACCTAAACGGAATACACGGTCAACTATGTCTTTCTCTGTTTCTTCAAAGGTTCCAATGGCAGTTCCTTCAGCAATCAGGAGTTTGATTTCATCTTCGGTAACGCCTGATTCTGCTGGTTTTTTAACGCCTATTGTTTTAAGCACGAACTCTGTAGAAACACTGAGCAAATTGATCAGTGGAGTGAATATTTTAGAGAATATTTGCATGGGAATTGCTATCGTGACAGCAATGGATTCAGGATTATTGAGAGCAATCTTTTTAGGAACTAATTCACCGATGATGAGAGAAATATAGGTGATTATGGCGATGACTACTACCATACTGACTGCATTAGTATATAATCCAACCAGCGGTATTGCGCTGAAGTAGGTGGCTAGTGCCTGCGCAATTGTGGATCCTCCATAAGCCCCGGTAACAACTCCTATTACACTGATACCTACCTGAACCGTAGATAGTAGTTGTGTAGGATCCTTTGCTAGGTCGAGTGCCGCTTTCGCACCTTTACTTCCCTCGGCTGCATACTTTTCTAATCGGGCTTTACGGGAAGATACAATTGCAATTTCGGTCATTGCAAAAATTCCGTTTGCGATGATGAGAATTAGTATGATAGCTATTTCAAAACTTATTGATGGGTCACTTTCCAAGTGTGGTTCCAACTCCTTTATTTTTTAGGTTGCTAAGAATAGTTTATACTAAAAGGAAAAGTTTGTTTAGGCATTTTTTATAATTGAGCATGATATTGTAATAATGACAATAGAAGGAATTTTGAATGGCATATGGGTTAGCGCTGCTTGGGCAGGAAGAGACAGCGGTATGGCACAAATAGGCACGTCAGGGTCTGGGAGGGGTGCGTGTTCCACCAGAGTAACGATAAGGCTTCGTGAGTAATCACAGAGTTTTTTGTTTTGCGTTAAAACAGTTTAAATTTGTAACGAGTATGTAATGCCTCTTCGTTGCTGCTGTAGGAAGCGGATTACAGAAAGACTAGGCGAGTTATCTTTAGATTTTCCGAAGGTTCTAAACCTACCGAAGAGCACTAGTTAAATCTAATGTAACCCAATAATAGAACCTAGAAAAATCTAAAATGTTAGGATAAGCTATAGTTTTGATGTTATAATGATAAGAATTGGGAGGATATTAGCATAATGACTTTTGTAAATTCTGTGGCAAGCATCTTAAGCATAATAGTAATGATATTTCTTGGATACGCTTTGACTCGCAAAGGAATTTTTAACGATACCACGGCTAAAGTATTTACAACCATGGTTCTTAAAGTATCCTTACCGGCATACATGATTTGGAATCTTACTAATACTTTTACCGAGGAGTCATTGCTCAGCCTGATTGGCGGGATAATCATTCCATTTATGTCAATAATAGCCTGCTATGTTGTTGGCTCCTTAATTAGCAAGCTTATCGGTGTTGATTCGAAGCACCAGGGGGTATTTAATTGTCTATTTTTTGTTTCTAACACTATCTTTATTGGTTTGCCGATCAACCTATCGTTATTTGGTGAAAAAAGTATACCATACGTTCTTTTATATTATATAGCCAATACATCGCTATTCTGGACGCTGGGGATTTACTCAATTAGTCGGGACGGTAGCGGTCCTAAGCCTACGCTATTTAGTTTAGAGACGCTAAAAAATATAATTTCACCACCACTTATGGGGTTTTTGGCAGGCCTAGTACTGGTTATGGCAGATGTTAAACTGCCGTCTTTTCTTGCCGAGAGTTGCAAATATTTGGGGAGTTGCACTACTCCTTTATCTATGCTGTTCATCGGGATATCTATGTGTAATGTTAAATCCAGCGAAATAAAGTTAAGCAAAGATATGATTGCTATCGTTTTCGGCAGATTTATTGCGGCTCCTTTGTTGGTGTTTTTATTTTCTTTATTACTACCCATGCCTTCGTTAATGAGGGAAGTGTTTATCGTCCAATCAGCAATGCCAATCATCACCAGTGCTTCGATTATTTCCAAAGCATATAACGCAGATTACAAGTATGCGGCTGTAATGACAACGGTAACTACCATAATTGCAATGATAGTAATTCCGGTATATATGGTATTATTCAATTACCTAAATGTATAGACGTGCACAACAGTTTAATTTTGGAAAAAATTAGAGTATACAAATTGTTTTATGGTAGTGACTGATAAAGTTTAACTTATGAAAATTGAGAGTATACATATGTACAAAAGTTGGTTTATAAGTTTCGAACTCATCCTTCATTGTTAAGCTGGTTGCAGTGAGCGATTAATGTAGATAAAATTAGAACCCAGGAAGCGGAAATTTCCGTCATTCCTGGGTTCTATAATTTACAAAATGGTTTTTTATAGGATGTTGTATTATGGTAAAATGAGGGGAAGTATTATACTGCGAAACGTCTAGCATAGGAATTCAATTGATTTCGTATGCTGAAGTTGTCGCAAAGGAACTAGGGGCATAAAAAAAGAATGTGAAAAAGGAAGGGGCAGCTTATGAAAAAAGAAATACTAACAATCCCAGATGTAAAAAAGGCTGATTATCCATTTAATCATGTTATAAAAGCAGGAAATACGTTATATTTAACAAGTCAATTATCATGTAATCTAAAAACTAATGAAATTATGTTTGGCAACATAGAATTGCAAACTCAGAACGCTTTGGAAAATGTGAAATATCTTCTTGAAAATTCAAATTCGTCGTTAAATAATATTTTAAAAGTAGTTATATACATGAGAAATATTTCTGAGTTTAATAAAATGAATAGCGTTTATAAAGAGTACTTTAAAAGCGAAGAGCCAGCAAGAGTTACTGTTCAATCTCCTTCTCCTATTGAAGGCATTGATATAGAAATAGAAGTTGTGGCTTTAACAAATTAGCCTAGCTTTTTAGGCCACGTTATTATAAGGATTAGATATGCACTCCATTCAAATCGAGAGAAGGAAATAATATGATTACCTGTAATACAATTGAATTAAAATTACGTGAACTTGGTTTAGAGAAAGGTATGTACATTGAAGTACATAGTTCTCTTAGTAGTTTTGGTCAAGTCAACGGTGGGGTAAAATCAGTAATCAGAGCTTTGCAGAATATTGTTACACCCAAAGGCGCAATTATTATGACTTCCTTTCCTATGTCAAAACAGCTTGAACTCACAGAAGAAGATAAAAGAAGAGGATTAACTTGCAAAATAAAAATATTGGACCCAAATTCTGATGAAAGAACCGGAATGGGAATTATCTCTGATACATTTCGAAAAATGCCTGATGTGATAACAGGTGAAGGAATGCATAGAGTGTCAGCTTGGGGGGGCGAGCAAGATAAGAATAGTAAGGGGTTGGCAAATCTACACGTAAAAGATGGATATGGTTTATTGCTAGGCGTCGACATATATAGACTGACAAGTATGCATTACGTAGAAGATAATCTTCCATCGGAAATAGAAGACATATTTAAGCCAACGGCTGAAGTTCAAAGCTATTACCCAAAAGATCAATGGTATATCGAAACGGGAAATCCCCCTGAAAAGGCCTGGTATAAAATACAAGATCAAGCATATGCAAACGGATATATTAAAGATATCAATATCGGAAATGCCAAATGCATGTTTTTCAAAGTGAATAATGTAATAAATCTTTACAAAAGTGCTTTAGCAAGCGACCCGTTGGGTTTATATGGAATAAGGAAAGATTTAAACAAATTTTTGTAAGGAGTATCTTTTCTTCACAAAAGGCTTTATAGGAGATTGACTCTATCGGTGATGTATATATATCTGTAAACTGTTGAAGTACTCAATGTAGGAGTCAGAAAAAGAGCGTAACATGGGAATGTTTTGCAAGACTTTTAAAACGATTTCCTCTTGCTAAGTTCGAAATATATGTAAATATGTATGGCTAGACTTTAATGGAATGGCTGGGAGCTTTTTGGTTGTTTTTATTTGCTGTTCAAAGCGGTGGAACATTGTTGTTGGTATTGCAGGAGGAGAAATCAGATGAAAAAATTATTTAAAATTAGCTTCGTGTTCATAGCACTCTGTTTGATTATTGGGGTTGGACTGCTTTGCGGCAATAAATATTATAAAGCTAATATAGAGGTTGGCAAACAGATGGATAGTTATAAAGGAGTAGCTGTTTTCTATAATGGTATAGATTATTCAGAGAATCATGGAGAACACTATAGCCAAGACGGGTATTACTATGGCTATAAGTGGCAATGTGTTGAATATGTAAAGCGTTTTTATTATATAGCAAAAGGTCATAAAATGCCTAATATTTATGGAAATGCTAAGGATTTCTTTGACCCTAGTGTACAACATGGCGCTTTAAACAAAAGCAGAGATCTAATACAATACAAAAATGGTGAAAATGAAAAGCCCTGTGCGGATGACTTATTAGTTTTTACCGATACAACTTATGGACATGTGGTAATTATCACGGAAGTGGGGAAAGATTTTATCGAAGTCATTCAGCAAAATATGGGGCTTGAATCACGTGGTAAATTCGAACTGCAATATAAGGACGGAAAATATTTTATAGGTGGAAAACGAATTCCGGCAGGATGGCTGAGAAAAAGCTGAATTCCTATCAACTGCATCTATGAGAAAATGCCTCGGAAGTACATATATTATTCGAAACGAATGAAGAAAAAACGAATAAAAACTTTTGAAAGCGATTTGCAAAAGACGTTATATACTTTATACTTATAGTAAGATTCAAATTGCAAGGAGCTGATTTTAATTCTTCACAAATTAAATATGACGCAGGAACAAATCAGTGAAATAAACAGAGTTCAGATTATCAACTTAATTAAAGATAATAAAGAAATTACGAAACTAGAAATTGGGAATAAGTTAGGATTAAGCCATACGACCGTTAATACCTATGTTCAAATCTTGATGGAGGAAGGCTTGGTTGAACGTGCTGGAGTGGCACCTTCTAGTGGAGGCAGAAAGCCGGTCGTTGTCAGATTGGTGCCGGAAGCCAGATATTCTTTTGGAGTGAGTGTTTCACCGGATCATGTTTACATAGTTTTAATAAATTTAATGGCTGAGGAAGTAGTAAGGAGTTCTTTTGCTTACTGTAAAGCGGATGTCTTTGAAGATGTGCTAAAAAAAATCAAAGCTTATATTGAGCAGATTATTGAAGCAAATGTTTTGGATAGAAAGAAAATTATGGGGATTGGACTAGCATTCCCAGGCTTGGTGAATGATGATACCATTACGCTGGACTATATACCCAATTTAAAAATAAAAAATTACTGTTTAAGAGATTTTGAAGACCAAATAGGTTTAAAAATTTATGCCGAAAATGAAGCGAATGCGGCGGCTTATGCGGAACAGGTGGTAGGAGCGGCGAAAGGAAATTTCGTTTATGTTTCTATCGCAGAGGGAATTGGAACGGGAATTATTATTGAGAATCATATTTACAAGGGCAAGCAGAAAAAAGCTGGTGAATTTGGGCACATAAAGGTTTCCGATGAAAAAAGCGAATGCAATTGCGGACGTACCGGATGTTGGGAGCTTTTTGCATCCCAAAAGGCCTTGCTTCGATATTTTGAGGAATATAACAAACAGCCGGCTTATTGTATTGATGATGTATTTTTTGCTTATAGGCAAGGGGATAAAGAAGCCATAAAGGCCATAACAAAGTATACTCGCTATTTGTTTGCCGGCATAGAAAATATCCTGCTGTCGGTAAATCCGGACTATGTGATTGTTGGAGGTGATTTAGGGGAATACGCCCAAACTGTCATTGATGTCGGGGTTAAAAAGCTGAAATTGACGGAACGGTTTTATGGTTATAAAAATATCCAAATATGTTGTTCCGGTCTAAAAGATAATGGGGCAGTGATAGGGGCGGCACTTCTTCCCCTGGAAGAAATCTTTAATTATCAGAAAAATGTGATATAAATGAGGGCTTAAAGAGTAAAAGGGGGATATATATGGGACAAACCCAAGTCATAAAGACGGCTTGCCGGAACTGTCACGGCGGGTGTGGGGCACTGGTTACTGTAGTAGATGGTGTTGTAACGCATATCAAACCGGATAAGGATTCGCCTATTAGTAAGGGGCGTATGTGTCCGAAAGGATTGGCAGGGATGGAGCTTTTGTATCATCCTGATAGGCTGAAATATCCCTTGAAGAGAATGGGGAAACGAGGGGAAGGCAAATGGGCCAGAATAAGCTGGGATGAAGCGTATGGTATTATTGTGGAAAATATAAAAAGAATAGAAAAAACATACGGCATTGAAGCGTTAGCTATTGCGCAAGGTACCGGACGTCATCATCTGAACTATGTTGTTCGCTTTGCCAATACCTTGGGAACGCCAAACTGGTTTGAACCCGGCACCGCGCAATGTTTTTTTCCCCGGGTTACTACGGGAGAAATTACCTATGGATATCTGCCGGTAGTAGATTATTATAGTGAAGTTAATCCAGGGTGCATATTGGTTTGGGGGGCTAACCCAGAAGTGAGCGGTGCTGACTGCGAGAGTCAATTCCGCTTTAAGGATGCAGTGAGAAAAGGTTCAAAACTCATTGTTATTGATCCCCGGCGGACTAAAACTGCGGAAAAAGCGGACCTTTGGCTTCAGCTAAGACCAGGGACTGATGATGCCCTAGCCCTTGGCATGATGAACGTTATTATTAATGAAGAACTTTATGACAAAGACTTTGTAACAAACTGGTGTTATGGGTTTGAAGAATTAAAAAAACGGGTACAAGAATATCCTGTACATAAAGTGTCTGAGATAACCTGGGTAGAAGAAGAAAAAATAAGAGAAGCGGCAAGGCTGTTCGCTAATACTAAACCGTCTACTCTGGAATGGGGGTGTGCGGTAGAGCATACACCAAACTGTTTCCAAACGGTTAGAGCTATGGCGATTCTTCCGGCGATAACAGGTAATATCGATGTCAAAGGCGGTTTTATTGAGGGCATGCATTTGCTGCCGGATCCGGATGTTAACTTACATCTTCTATCCCAAGAACAAAGGCTAAAAAGAATGGGGGAAAAGACCTACAAGATGCTGTCTGGGGCACATAAAGGATTTCCCTCTGCTCATATTCCCACAGTTTTTGAAGCCATGCGAACAGGAAAACCTTATCCGGTTCGCGGGTTAATGTTATGCGGCAATAATGGGTTGCTTGGGTTTGCGGACAGCCATAAAACCTATGAAACATTCATGGAGTTAGACTTTATCTCTTCCCAGGAATTGTTTATGACTCCCACGACCCAGTTAGCAGATGTGGTACTTCCGGTGGCAAGCTGGTTAGAAGTGGATGCTATTTATAGCGGACCGACCTTCGGTGATCATATCGCATTAGCGCAAAAGAAAATTGTTCGTACCCATGAGTGCAAGGCAGACGAAGAAATATTTATTGATATTTGCCAACGACTGGGCCGTGATTACGGAGCCGCGACAGTGGAAGAAATTCATGATTCCCAACTTGCTGCTGTGAGAGAAAAATATCCGGAGTATGCTGATCTGGATATTAAAAAATTTAAGGAACTAAGCTATATTGAAGTACCTATCGAATATAAACAATATGAAAAAAATAATAGAGGATTCCATACGCCTACAGGAAAGGTGGAGTTGCATTCGACAATATTAGAGAAGTTTGGATATGATCCATTGCCCTATTATCAGGAACCGCCGGAAAGTCCGTATAGTGCGCCTGAACTTGCCGGGGAGTATCCTTTGATCCTAAATACGGGAGGACGGTCGCCGTTTTTTTTCTTATCGGAAAACAGACAGATGAAATCTTTGCGGAAACATAATCCGTTTCCCTTGGTGGAGATTCATCCAGAGACGGCGGGGAAGTATGGTATTAAGGACGGAGATTGGGTATACATTGAGACAGTCCGAGGAAGGATTACGCAAAAGGCAAAAGTGACTGATGGAATTGATCCTCGAAGTGTAAATTGTTCCATTGGTTGGTGGTATCCGGAAAAGAAACATTG
>Ga0316604_10003966_pt1 | contig 10082 bp, 9 predicted proteins | sample OWC_soil_day20_C_FD_207650 | JGI IMG/M metagenome (GOLD analysis project Ga0316604, IMG submission 207650) | Wetland soil microbial communities from Old Woman Creek delta, Ohio, United States - OWC_soil_day20_CT | ecosystem: Environmental > Terrestrial > Soil > Wetlands | place: USA: Ohio...
ACAGGTTGCTGCCAAGCAAATTGGATATCGCCATGTCCAAGGCGCCAATGCGCATCGCCCCAATGGAAACGACGAATTCGGGAAGACTTGTCGCCGAAGCGATGAACAGCGTGCCGACAAACGTCCTGTTCCATCCCATCACGTCCGCGATCCGTGTACCGAGAAATGGCAGCCATATGCCTCCCCCCACGACCACGGCCGCCGCCGTTCCGCCGCGTACCATGGCCTGTCTCAGCGTCATATGCGGATACCGTTCAGCGTCCCGCTCGACTGCAACCTGTATCTGTGAATGTTCATAGACATAAACAGACCGTACCGCGACAACGTAAAGCAGAACTATCACGGGAGCATAGAAGCCAACATGCCCGAATGCCAGTGCATCCAGTTTGTCTGCAAGCAAAATGGCCTGCGCACCAAAACCAAGCAGCACAACCCCAAAAGCGGCCGAGAGAATGTGGCCTTGACTTGCACGGCTGAAGACTGACTCCTGCCGATGAAATATATCCAGCAGGATCAGAATGGCCAGGTTGAATACGCAGCTTCCGAAAATGTTGCCAACCGCAATGTTCGGCTGTTCGGCAATCGTGACCGAACTGATGCCGGTCATCAACTCCGGCAAGGAGGTCACCGTGGCAAGCAAGACGAGGCCGATCCAGTTTCCTGAAAGTCCCGTCTTGTCCGCGATGACATCGCCGTAACGAGATAGCAGGCATCCCGCGACCGTTATCAGGGCAGCGCACACTCCAAACTGCAACCATATCCACAGGGTCTGGATCATCGTTAGCCATGCTCAGGTTGTACGGCAGACGCGAGCGGGCATGCTGCGGTCCACTGCATGCAACCTGGATCGAATACTCTCTTCTTGAACCAGCGCGAGCAGCCGTCTTATGCCAATCGATGGTGCCGCGTCATACGGTCACCGTGTGCCTCACGATAAAGAATAATCCGCCCGCTATTTGGGGATGGATCAAGAAAACATGCGGAAGATGTGCCCTCCGGCTCGCCATGAACATGGCGCTCACATAAGCAGGAAAGCGAAAGACGGCCTGTGTTCTTTTACTGAAGAAACAACCCAGGCCGCAAACCGGATCAGTCAACGATTCGAAGAGAGTAATCGGTCGCCCTGATATTCTTGGTAAGCACGCCGACCGAAATCCGGTCGACACCGGTCTCGGCGACCGCACGAACGGTAGAGAGGTCGATACCGCCGGATGCCTCCAGCACGGCTCTTCCTTGTGTCAAGGCAACTGCTTCGGTAAGTTTCTCCACAGTGAAATTATCGAGCAGAATGGATGTCGCGCCCGCCTCAATCGCCTCGTCGAGTTCCCGAAGGTTTTCGACCTCGATCTGGATAGGCACACCGGCATTCAACGCATACGCAGCCCTGAGGGCGGCTGTAATGCCGCCTGCACCAGCGATGTGATTCTCCTTGATCAGGATGGCGTCATAAAGCGCCAGACGCTGATTTCTGCCTCCACCAACCCGTACCGCGTATTTCTGGGCGAGCCGCAGGCCGGGGATGGTCTTGCGCGTGTCATAAATCTGCGCATTGGTTCCCGCTACCAATCGCACATATTCCCGCGTCTGCGAGGCTATTCCAGAGAGCAACTGAAGAAAGTTGAGCGCGGAACGTTCGCCGGTAAGAAGCGAACGCACAGGCGCATCGATCCGGCAAACTTCACTGCCCGCTGTCATCGCCGCGCCTTCTGCAAACAGCCAATCGATATGGATGCGCCAATCCAGCCGCTTCATGACTTCCTCGAACCAGGGCGCTCCGCACAGTACGGCGTCTTCACGGACAATCACGCGAGCGGTAACCCACCTGTCATCTGGCAGAAGCAGGCCGGTTACGTCGCCGCTTCCAACATCTTCGGCCAGAGCGGCGGCAACGCTATCCGATAACGCTTTTCCGAAGTACTTGTCGAAAGGAAGAAACGGATTGTGGAGTGTGCTCTTCATGCCGGACCCACGCCGGAAAAAAGGGCGCCCTCTTTCGCCAGATCGCCGCTTGGCCGTACATTTTTCTTCTGCTGAGCGGCAAAATCGAGCATCCGGTCGATGCATGTCCTGGCCTTGCGCCCGATCTCGGGATCGACATGGATTTCATTCTTGCCCGTCTCCAGCACTTCCACCAAATTGGCCAGACTGTTCATGGCCATCCACGGACAGTTTGCACAACTCTTGCAGGTAGCGCTATTGCCGGCCGTCGGCGCCTCGATCAGCCGCTTGCCCGGCACGGCCTGCTGCATCTTGTGGAAGATTCCGCGGTCGGTGGCCACGATGAATTCAGGCGCATCGAGCTGCTGCGCAGCAGCGATGATCTGCGAGGTTGAACCGACCACATCGGCAAGCGCGACCACGGAAGCGGGTGATTCCGGATGCACCAGCACCTTGGCATTCGGATGCTCCTTCATCAGCAACTCGAGTTCGATACCCTTGAATTCGTCGTGGACAAGGCAAGCCCCCTGCCATAACAGCATGTCGGCGCCGGTCTGGTTTTGAATGTACTGGCCCAGATGCTTGTCCGGAGCCCAGATGATCTTCTTGCCCTGCGCATGCAGGTGCGCAACGATCTGCAGGCCAATCGACGACGTCACCATCCAGTCGGCTCGCGCCTTTACGGCCGCACTGGTATTGGCGTACACGACCACGACCCTGTCCGGATGCGCATCGCAGAAAGCGGTAAACTCGTCCACAGGACATCCAAGATCGAGGGAGCAGGTTGCATCCAGATCAGGCATGAGGATGCGTTTTTCAGGGCTCAGTATCTTCGCCGTTTCTCCCATGAAGCGAACGCCGGCGACGACCAGCGTCTTGGCAGGATGGTCGCGCCCGAAGCGCGCCATCTCCAGCGAATCGGATACGCAACCGCCCGTTTCCTCGGCGAGATCCTGCAAATCCCCATCCGTGTAATAGTGCGCGACCAGCACGGCCTGCTTTTCCTTCAGCAGGCGCTTGATGCGTTCCTTCAGCGCCACTTTCTCTTCCAGAGAGGGTGCCACGGGGACACGAGCCCATGCCGAGGCAACGCAACTGATGCCCTTGTTCATTTGCGGCGATTCATATTCGACCGTCTTTATACTGATATTCTGCATATCTTTGAATGCACCCGTATTGAGTAGGAATGATTTGTACTATCTCACATGCCTTGATTATCTGCAGATTGGATGCCGATTTGCAACAGAAAACACATCATCGATACTTCATGCCGTCTATTTTCCGCATTCGGTCCGAAAGCGGCATTTTCGCTCAAAAATCGAGTAATATTAATCGATAAGAGTAGTGACGGTTTTAAGCTCCGTCTTCAATGAATTTTCCGCTGTTTCTTCAGGAATCGACAGCCCATGATCAAACAAGTATTTGAAAAAACCGACAAGGGCCGCGAGGAAATCGCGACACGAAAATACCATCTATCCGCCAGATTACGTAGCCTGCTGGTCATGATCGACGGCAATACACCGACGGATGACCTGCTCAAGAAGGCCACTGTACTCGGAATGGACGAAAAACACATCAACGAACTGCTGGAAGGCGAATACATTCGGGAATCCGTGACGATGTCTTAGATTTACTCGATCCCGCGGCTATGCAAGTAGTCTTCATAGCCGCCTTGGAAATCGATAATTTCTCCATTCTTGACTTCCAGGATGCGCGTCGCCAGCGACGACACGAACTCGCGGTCGTGCGACACGAAGATCAGCGTTCCCGGGTATTTTTCCAGTGCGATGTTGAGCGACTCGATCGATTCCATGTCCATGTGATTGGTCGGCTCGTCCATCAGCATCACGTTGCGCCTGCCGAGCATCAGCTTGCCGTACATCATGCGGCCCTTCTCTCCGCCGGAGAGAACGCCAACCGGCTTTTTCACCTCATCGCCGGAGAACAGCAACCGTCCGAGAATGGAACGGACAGCCTGATCGTCGTCGCCTTCCTGCGTCCATTGCCCAATCCAGTCGGTCAGCGTCTTGTCCATGGCGAATTCGTCGCTCGGATCCTGTGCCATATAGCCGATATCGGCATGCTCCGCCCATTTGACAGTCCCGCCATCCGGCTGCATGCCGCAGACATCGCCGCCGATACAGCGCAGCAATGTCGTCTTGCCCGCCCCGTTTTCACCAATGATCGCGATTTTCTCGCCAGCTTCGACCATCATGCTGAAGTTGCTGAACAAGGTACGGTCATAGGATTTGGACAGCCCCTCGACCTCGACAGCCTGGCGATGCAGTTTCTTTCCACCTTCGAAACGGATGAACGGATTGGCACGACTTGACGGCTTGACGTCCTCGACCTTGATCTTATCGATCTGTCTTGCCCTCGATGTCGCCTGACGCGCCTTGGACTTGTTCGCCGAGAAGCGCCGCACGAACTCCTGCAGTTCCGCGATCTTTTCCTTGGCCTTGGCGCTGGCAGCCTGCTGCTGCGCCCTCGCCTGCGTCGACGCCAGCATGTAATCGTCGTAATTGCCAGGATAGATCTTCAGCGTCCCGTAATCCATATCGGCAATATGCGTGCAAACCTGATTCAGGAAATGCCGATCATGCGAAATGATGATCATGGTCGAATTGCGCTCGTTCAGCACATTTTCGAGCCAACGGATCGTATGAATGTCCAGGTTATTGGTCGGTTCGTCCAGCAGCAGAATATCGGGATTCGAAAACAGCGCCTGCGCCAGCAGGACCCGCAGCTTCCAGCCGGGAGCAACCGCGCTCATCGGACCGGTGTGCAACTCGATGCCGACGCCGACGCCCAGAAGCAATTCTCCGGCACGCGCTTCGGCGGTGTAGCCATCGTACTCGGCATATTTCGCTTCCAGATCGGCCGCTTTCATGTAATCGTCGTCGGTCGCGTCCGGATTGGCGTAGATGGCATCGCGTTCGGTCATGGCGGCCCACATTTCCATATGGCCCATCATGACGACGTCGAGAACCCGCATATCCTCGTAAGCGAACTGATCCTGGCGCAGCTTGCCCAGGCGCTCGTTCGGATCGAGCATGACGGTTCCTGAAGACTGCTCCAGGTCGCCGCCGAGGATTTTCATGAAAGTCGACTTGCCACAGCCGTTTGCGCCTATCAGGCCGTAACGGTTTCCTTCGCCGAACTTGACGGAGATATTTTCAAAGAGCGGCTTGGCGCCGAACTGCATGGTGATGTTTGCTGTAGATAGCACGGTAAACGCTTCAAAGACGTGAATGGGAAACCCGCTATTCTAACATCTTGCGCTCCAGCAAGAGAGGAAGAGACAGCTATCCGGACCTCACAGAGTCGGATAAGCCGTCATGCGCAGCCGGACGATACCGGCAGCAGACTGGAGATGCGCGTCACAGCCGACCGGAAGCGTGACCTTGTCGCGGATGTGGCCGAAAGGCAGTCCCGTAATGACGGGAAGATCGAGCAGGGAACGCACATAGGCGAGCATGGCCTCGACGTCATAGCCATTGTCGTAGGGAGTTAGCCTGTAGCCGGAAAAATCTCCCAGAACCAGTGCCTTCTGCCGCGCCAGCACACCGGAATAATGCAGTTGAAGCAACATCCGCTCGACGCGATAGGGGTGCTCGTTGATATCTTCCACGAACAGAATCCCGCCTTCCACTTCCGGCAACCAGGGTGTTCCGGCCAGATGGGTCAGCATGGCCAGATTACCGCCCCAGAGCGTACCGGAAACGTCGGCCTCCGGATTGCCGGAGGCCTGCCAATCCACGGAACAGCCCCCCTCGGAAAGGCAAGACCAGAAATGGCCGAGCGTGAAGTCGCTTGGCTCTTCGCGCGTAAAATCGTCGCATAGCATGGGGCCGGAAAAACTGACTGCTCCAGTCCTTGCATACAGGGCCATCTGAAATGCAGTGAAATCGCTGTGCCCGACGAACAGCTTGCCACTGGCGGCAAGCATGGAAAAATCGACATGCGGCAGCAGCCTTGACATGCCATAGCCGCCGCGCAGCGCCATCACCACCCTGACCTCCGGATTCGCCGCAGCCGCATGAAGCTGTTCAACGCGCGCCTCATCGGTTCCACCGAAGCGCTGGTGCTTCAAGGCGGGGTCGTAATAGGAGAATACCCGGCATCCCTGCTTTTCGAGCAAGGCAATTCCCCGCCGAAACGCACTCTCATCAGGAGCATAGCCGCCCGGAGCGACTATCGCCACGCCAACCGAATTACCGCCGTTGCTTTCTTGCGCCATACTCAATCCGTCTCCTGTTCAGGCGGAACCATTGCGCCGCCACCTACTCCGCCAGCCTTTTCTGCGATTCCTTGCGCCGTTCGGCAAAAAACGCCTTCAGTAATGAAGCGCATTCTTCCTCCATTACGCCGCCCGTCAGGCTGGCGTGATGGTTCAGTCTTTCCTGTTCAAACAGATTGATGATGCTGCCGCATGCGCCCGTCTTCGGATCGGGGGCGCCGAAGACCACGCGTGAAAGCCTGGCGTGAAGCATCGCACCGACGCACATGGCGCACGGTTCCAGCGTGACATACAGTTCGCAGCCCGGCAACCGGTAGTTGCCCAGGACCTGCGCCGCAGCCCGCAACGCCACGATCTCGGCGTGCGCCGTCGGATCGAAACTGCTGATCGGCTGGTTGAATCCGGATGCAATGATGCGGCAGTCCTTGACCACCACCGCGCCAACCGGCACTTCGCCCAATGCCCATGCCTTGCGGGCCTGCTCCAGTGCCTGGCGCATGAACAGAATATCGTCCATCAGGCAGCGGTCACTTCAGCCCAGCAGTTCGGTGTTTCGTACAGCGTGATCTTGTGCAGGGTAAGCCCGTTCCCGAAGCGGTCCTGATACACCTCTTTCAACGTATCGAATGCGATCTGCGCCAGGTTCTCCACCGTGGGCACCCTATCCAGCACCACCGTCTTGTGGCTCGGCAAGCTGTCCAGGAAATGCCGCACGGCCTCGTCCTTTTCATACACGAGAAAGGCATGGTCCCAGCGTGAAACCAGATAGCGTTCCGCCAATTCCTTGACCTCTGAAAAGTCGAGGATCATTCCATTCTCCGCGCCGCCTTCCCGTTCGATGACTTTACCCGCCAGCGTAATGTGAAGCGAATAGCGATGGCCGTGCAGATTGCGGCACTGGCTGGCATGATTGGGTATCCGATGACCGGCATCGAATTCGAGTTTTCTGGTAATGGTCAGCATGACAACTATGGTATCTGTAAATATTTATGAGTCTGAAGGCTCAGATTCCAGCGAGGATTGCGCAGGCAGGTTTCGATTGCCAGCCGCAGATTGTCCTCGCGCTGCGGCCCGTCCATGGGCTGCACGTAAAAATGGCCAAAGGCAAGTGATTCGTAGTCTGCCAGATTTTGCCCGTTTTGCGGAATAACAACCTTTAATTCATTGCCTTCCCTGACGGCAAGCGACGTCCCGGCTTTCGGACTCACGCATACCCAGTCGACGCCTGCCAGTACGGGCAGCGTGCCGTTGGTTTCGATGGCCACCTCGAAACCAAGCTCATGCATCGACTCGACCAGCGCCTCATCAAGCTGCAGCAGCGGCTCTCCCCCCGTGAACACGACATACTTTCCCGGAGCGGACGGATCGGGCCATGCCCCTGCGATGGTACTCGCCAATTCGGCGCTGTCCCGATACTTGCCTCCTGACGCGCCATTCGTCCCAATAAAGTCGGTGTCGCAGAAACGGCATGGCGACGTCATGCGGTCGTTTTCTCTTCCCGACCAGAGATTGCAACCGGAAAACCGGCAAAACACGGCCGGACGGCCTGTTCGTGCGCCTTCTCCCTGAAGAGTATAGAAGATTTCCTTGATGCTGTAAGTCAATGGGTTGTTCCAACTAGTTCAAAAATTGCCTTAGCCGACATTTTCTCACCGATTGGCAAAGCACGTCACCGCTTTTCCGAATCAAAGCGGCAAGATCCGTCTTGCGCTGTCTCATATGATGAATTCCATAAACCGCTAACCTTCGTTGCATCGCACCCAGCCAGCTTGCGGCTGATACGGGATTCGTTTCAGGAGGCAGGATGGACCACCCATTCAGAGGTTCGACATCGATATGGACCATCACGTCCAGGATGCCTCACTTCACATCTCTTGACCGGGATGAGGAAGCCGATGTCTGCATCATTGGCGGAGGCATGGCGGGCCTGACGTGCGCCTACCTGCTTGCCCGCGAAAGGCAAAAAGTCGTCCTGATTGAAGCCGATGAAATCGGCTGCGGCGAAACAGGAAAGACGACAGCGCACATATCCATCACGGACGATGGGATTTACGCCATTGAATCGCGATTCGGCGAAGAAGCCGCCCGTCTTGTCGCGGAAAGCTTCAAAAAAGCGGCCGATACGATCGAATCCATTGTGGAGAGCGAGCGCATCGACTGCGAATTCGAAAGACTGAACGGTTATCTCTTCTCACAGAGGGGCAATGCGATTGATGAACTGGACAGAGAATACGAGGCGGCAAAAAAAGCAGAGATTCCTGTCGCCATGTTCGACCGCGTGCCGGGCTTGAGCTTCGATACCGGCCCCTGCATCGAATTCCAGAACCAGGCTCAGTTCCATCCCCTCAAATACCTGAGCGGGCTGTGCGATGCAATCACCCTGAAAGGGGGCGGAATTTATGCAGCGACGCGAGCCACCCGCATCGAGGGGAACAGCCGGAAACGGATCGTGAGGACCGAAAAAGGACGCATCACGGCAGACGCCGTCATTGTGGCGACGAATACGCCATTCAATGACCGGATCGTCATGCATTCCAAGCAGGCCGGCTACATGAGCTACGTTCTCGGTTTTCGCATTCCCAAAGGGTCCGTGCCGCGCATGCTGCTCTGGGACGATGGCGATCCTTATTATTACGTCCGCCTTGCATCCCCCGGCGATGAACGTAAAACCCATGACATCCTGCTGGTAGGCGGCCAGGATTTCAGAGTCGGCCAGGACCCTCATCCGGAACACCGGTTTTATGAAATAGAACAGTGGGTGCGTGTGCGCTTTCTCATGGCCGGCCCGGTCGAATTCAGATGGTCCGGCGAAGTGATGGAGCCATCCGACGGCTTAGCCTACCTGGGCATCAATCCAATGGACGGCAAGAACGTCTACATCGTCACAGGTGATTCAGGAGACGGCATATCCCATTCGACAATAGGCGCTCTCCTGATAACGGACCTGCTCATGGGACGGGAGAACGAATGGTCCGGCCTTTACGATCCAGCCCGGAAACCGGCGCATGGAATGGGCGAATTCATCAAGGAGCAAGCCAATACGCTATCCAAGTATGCCGACTGGATAACAGGCGGCGAGGTGGATTCCGCCGACCGAATTCATCCCGGCAATGGAGCGATCATCCGCTCGGGCGCGACAAAGCATGCGATCTTCAGAGATGAGAAAAATACGCTGCATTCCCTGTCTGCGACCTGCACGCATCTGGGATGCATCGTTTCATGGAATTCCGCCGAGAAATCCTGGGATTGCCCCTGCCACGGCTCGCGCTTCGGCGCCGAAGGCAATGTCCTCCATGGTCCGGCAAACGCGCCTCTCCATCCGGACAAAGACTGAAAGCGCCCGACAGGCATACACATCATGCCTATTTGCTGCCCGGCTCGCCTGCCTTCCCGGCAATCGTCGTGACGACGCCGTCAGGGGTGACTTTCCGGATGGTGTGGTTGCGGCTGTCCGTCACGTACAATTCCCCTTCCGGACCGGCCGCTATCCCGATGGGAAGATTGAAGAGCGCGGTGCTGCCGGTTCCGTCGGCGCTGCCAGACAGAGCCGGATTTCCCGCCACTGTCGAAGCGGTAAACTCCAGTCCGTTCGCCGACGGCGTCATCTTGCGAATGGCGCCGACCGGAGCAAGTTGCTGAGGACGTGAAAAGGATTCCACCGCATACACATTTCCCGCCCTGTCGACCGTAATGCCGGTCAGCGGCCAGAACCGGATGCCGGTAGCGCCATCGACATTATCGTAAACGCCGATTTCGCCTCCCATCCTGGCAAGCACGATCCCTCCCATGCTGCTGAGATCGATCCTCCACATGCAATTCTCGCCGCCGACGTACAGCCGGTTACCGATAACGGCAATGCTGTGGATCGGCTCCTGGTCCAGCTTCGTCACGGTGGAAACCTCCC
>Ga0316604_10003970_pt1 | contig 10074 bp, 9 predicted proteins | sample OWC_soil_day20_C_FD_207650 | JGI IMG/M metagenome (GOLD analysis project Ga0316604, IMG submission 207650) | Wetland soil microbial communities from Old Woman Creek delta, Ohio, United States - OWC_soil_day20_CT | ecosystem: Environmental > Terrestrial > Soil > Wetlands | place: USA: Ohio...
TCGGCCGAAGCGGTCGGTGATCTTCCCATTGAAAGGGGCTGGTTCTGATTACAGAGCTGCCCTTGGCGGAGTCTATCTGCGCAAATCGCGGTAGGTTTCCGATCTCATATGTTGATCCTCACTGAATTGTGACGGTCGGAGCAACCGACATTCCAACACGTAATTTAGAAGCTGCCGCCTGGTTGGGATTGATGCTTATACGTACCGGCAAACGTTGAACAATTTTGGTGAAATTGCCCGTGGCGTTGTGCGGTGCTATGGGAGAGTAGCTCACCCCGCTGGCAGGACTCAGGCTTTCAACCTTGCCTTGTAGCGTTTCGCCGGGTAAAGCATCAACCTTGATTTCCACTGACTGGCCGGCCTGAACATGTGCCAACTGGGTCTCTCGGAAACTGGCCGTTATATAGACAGCGTCAAGTGGAACGACGGCCAGGAGAGGTTTCCCCGCATTTACAAACCCGCCAATCCGCACTGATTTCTGCCCAATCGTGCCATCAACGGGAGCGGTGATCCGGGTGTAGGAGAGTTTTAGCTCTGCGGCTTCCTGGCCTGCCTTTGTCTGGGCAAGTGCGGCTTTCGCCTTCTCTAGGTCTGCCTTCAGGATATCTGTCTGCTGACGTGCAGCCAGGAGACCTGCACGATTCTTTTCCAAACTGGCTTGCTGGGTACCCAGTTGCGCTTCAGCCTGCTGTAACGCCTGTACTGTGCCAGAACCATCCGAGGCCAGATTGCGATAACGCTTCTGGTTTTCCTGAGCCAGTTTCAGGTTGGCTTCGTCCGCCGTCACAATCGCCTGTGCTTGGTGAATAGTCGAATCCTGCCGAACTAACTGAGCTTGCAAGCTGGCAATGTTGGCCTCGGCACTGGCCACTTGAGCCTTGGCTGCCTCTAAGGCAACGACGAAATCACGATCGTCGATAGTGACCAGCAAGTCACCTGCTTTGACCACCTGATTGTCTTCAATGAGAACCCGACTAACGTTACCCGATACCTGTGGCGCAACGGTCGTGAAATCAGCTTCGACATAGGCATCATCCGTTGTTTGGGTCGAGGCACTGGATTCGTGGCGGTTGAGGTAGTAAGTACCACCAACCAGAACGGAGAGAAGTGCCACGGCAATTGTAATCTTTGCTTTTTTCGGTAAGGACATGGTGATTTATCCGTGAGAAGAAGGGGAAGGAGATGGTTGTGGTGCCGCAGCGTTAAGGTCAGGCGCGGGGATGTAAGTCATGTAAAGCACCAGCGGAATCAGCAAAAGCGCCAGAGCACCTAGCACTCGGTATGCGTCTGCCACCGAAAGCACTAATGATTGTTGGGCGATGATCGCCATGAGCTGTGACGGATCAGTAGTCTCCGGAACTGAGTTACTGACTAGCGCCGCATGATCGAGGAGAATTTCCGTATGAAATCGGCCACGCACTGCGAGCACCTGTCCGAGGACCGCTCCGCCTATGAGTGAGCCAAATACTCGCAGGGTGTTGATAGTCCCGGAAAAATAGGGGCCTTCCGTGGGGTGAACGACGCTAGTCATCAAAAACAACTGCGAAACGATGGCCATCGGCTGGCCGAGCGCTTGCAGAATTTGTGTGATGACAAACTGCTCTCGATTCCATTCCGTCGTCAGTTGAGCCCCTGAAAAACAGGCCACGGCAATCAGCGTGAGTCCCAGCGCGAAGACATGACGTGCATCTACCCACTTTTGATAAAGGACGAGTGCTACCCCAGAACCCAGCACCAGTTGCGGCAATGCGATCCATAACCCAATGGGAGCTGTCTGCATTGGGCGGTAGCTCTGGATTGCTGCCAGGTAGTTCGACGGTAGCTGCGATCCTGACGAAAGCGTGACCAGCAAGGCAACGAAAATGCTGGAACCAAGCCACAGATTTCTTCGCTCAAGCAGTTGCAGCTTGAGGAATGGTGCGTGATGAAACCATTCGGTGAGCAGATAAATCGCCAGAAGTGTCAGTCCGGCCAGCAAAGAAACGGTGATCAACGGCGAGTTGAACCAGTCCAGGCGCACACCTTGATCGAGCGCAATCGCGATCAGTGCAAGGGCGATAGACCCCAGGAGCATCCCAAACCAATTGGCCTCCTTGAAACGCACCGTGATAATTTTTTCGTGTGGCAACCCCCAACCCGTCAGGGAAGCGGCAACAAAACTGATCGGGATGATCTGCCAATAGATCCAGCGCCACTGGGTCAGGCCGTCTGTCCATTGACCAGCAAGCCAAATGGCAACATTTGGTGCAAAAGTGGCGGTCATCGCATAAAGAGCCAAGCCATGTAAGCGGATACTTGGGGGGAGGAACTTCAGCGCTGCCATCATCAAGATCGGAATCAACGCGCCGCTGCTCATCCCTTGCAGGAAGCGCAAAAAGATCAGGAGGTTCAGGTTGAGCACGAATGGCAGAATGGCGGCGATCACCGCACAAATCGTTACCATCAGCCGATGAAAACGTCTCACCGATAGCGTGATGGCGAACCAGGTAGCAAACGGAGTGGCGATCAACTCTCCGACGGTATAGGCCGTTGTGATCCAGGAGGCATCATCAAGGCCGAAACCCAAAGCGCCGCGAATATCCGCCAATCCGAGAGCGCCAACGCGATTATTCAGCCCAGCCATCATGGCAGCGATAAAGATACCGCTTAGCCCGGCAATTGCCTTTAAGGACAGCTGAGTGGGCGGTGGGTGTGCGCCTGGCGCATTGTGCGCATGTGCCTTCGAGTGGCTCATTTCTTAGCCTCGTCTCCGGTCTTGTTCGACGACAACGCGACAGATAAGTCTTGGGTAAAGCCAAGGGGCGAGAGTGACTTTTCGTTTTTGCCATTCCTGTCCTCTGCGCTCCAACCGCCGCCCAGCGCTTTGTACAGATTGACTAGCGTGAGCGTTGCATTCGTTGCACTGGTATTCAGGCTTGTTTGACTGGCAAGCACATTGCGTTGCGCAGTCAGCACGCTGAGGTAGTCAGATGCACCTTCTCGGTAGCCGCGCTCAGCGACTTGCAGGGCTTGCTGATTCTGCTCAAAAGACACTAATAGCTCGGCATGTTGGCGCTGATGTGCGGCCCAGGCGTCAAGGGCATTGTCCACTTCATGCCAGGCCTGGAGTACCGCTTGCCGATAAGCCAGCGCTGCGGTCTTTTGCTTCACCTCGTTTAAGGCGAGTTGCTGCACCAATTGCCCCCCCTGAAAGATGGGCAGGTAAATGGTCGGGCCTATGGAAAAGAATCGTGAATCCCAACTACTGAGATCGGTACGCTCAAAAGCCTCAACGCCTATCCTGCCTTTGAGACCAATGCGGGGATAAAAATCGGCCTTTGCCACACCAATACTGGCCGTGGCTGCATGGAGCTGTGCTTCGGCGCGCAAAATATCCGGCCGGCGATGGGCAAGTTCAGATGAAACACCAACCGGCACTTCGGTTGGGAGTGAAGGCAATGGGATCGCTTGGCGCAATTGCGCATCGAGAGCGCGGGGTTCAGCCCCCAACAACAATGCCAGCGCATTCATCAGTTGATTGCGGCGCTGTGTTAGTTCTGGAACCGTGGCATTGATCGTTGCCAGTTGTGCGCGAGCAGAGGCGGTCTCATAGCGTGTCGCAACACCATTTCGCTCCCGGCTTTCCGCCAAGCGGAGCGCATGTTCGGCAATGACTCGGTTTTGGTCAGCGATCTGGAGCTGAGCCTGGGTGCCACGCAATTGGAGATAGGTTCTGGCTACTTCGGCGGACAGACTCACTTTGGCGGCTTCCCGCTCATAGACTGTCGCTTCCAGCGCGGCGGCCGCGCCCTCTTTGGCGCGCCGTGCCCGGCCCCACAGATCGAGTTCCCAAGTGGCGTCAAAGCCAATCTGATAGAAATTTGAAGGCGTGCTTGGAGCGCCAAGTGCGGCAAACTTCCCGTGTTCGCTCAGCGCCTCTCTGGCATAGCTCGCACCCAACCCGATACTGGGCAGTAGTTCCGAAGCGGTGATACCGAGTTGGGCACGACTTTGTTCGACTCGGCTAGATACGATTTGGAGGTCAAGATTGGCAGCAAAAGCTTTCTCTTCAAGCTCCGCCAAGACGGGGTCGTTGAATAACGTCCACCAACTCGCTGGCACTGCATTTACCGAGGTCGGATAAGGACTTGTGTAATCACTCCTCGGCTGTAATTGAACCTTATCGAGTACGTTATCTGGCCGTAGGAAATCGGGGCCAACCGAGCAGCCAGTCAGCGTAGCGATGCATGCCGCCATGCCTAGCGCGCCTCGTAAGGTATTTTGAGAGGGGGACATCAGCGGTTTGGGCTTCATATTTACATCCTGTCAGAGTGACCTTGCATGCCGGTTTGAGCTGTACCGTACCGCCCGGTTCGATTTAATCTTAAAAAAAGCCCGTAGAGGCTGACTAAGTTGCACTGGGTATGGGCGAATACAAATACTGCTTAATTCTGTACCGTACCGCTCGGTACTGCACTATAATCGCAGATATCGTCGATGTCAAAATACAAATCAGGATTTTTATCTATGGCACACACCAAGACGGCTCAACGCACCGCTTCTCCTGCCGAGGGAGAGCCTGGTAGCAAGGCTTATACAGTTTTGAGCGCTGCTCGAAAAATCTTCCTGACGTATGGCTTTGGGAGCGCAACGACAGACATGATTCAGCGAGAAGCGGCCGTCTCCAAATCGACGGTCTATGCTCACTATGCGAACAAAGAGGCATTGTTCGTGGCTGTTGTGGAGGCTGAGTGCAGGACTTTCGCCGAGACAGTGCGGGCCATTAAATTCTGTCCAGGCCAACTTAGGGTGACCCTGACCGCCTTGGCGCGGACGTATCTGGAGATCGTGCTTTCTCCATCCGGACTAGCGTTGCACCGAATTATCGTTTCAGAAGGCCCGCGATTTCCCGCATTGGCTCAGACCTTCTACATGGCAGGTCCGAGCGTCATTACTTCCATGGTGGCTGATCACTTTGCCAGCGCCACCGCTTCAAGCGAGGTCGAATTAGGTGATCTGAAATTTGAGGAAGCGGCCAGAGTGTTTATCAACATGGTGCGCAGCGAGCCGCAGCTTTATTCCCTGACACATCCGGACTCCCCTGCCGGCAAAGAACAGATTGAACGTTGGGTTGAAGTGGTCGTAGACACGTTCATGCGGGCTTATGGGCGCTGAGGCGCTCTCGCAAAAACTCGATGAAACGCTGCGTTTTGGCGGGTAATAGACGCGTTTCAGTCATGGCATAAACAGGCGTGGCTGGCCCCTCCCAGTCTGGCAGTACGCGGCGCAAGCGCCCTAGACTCACGTCCTCAGCGACAATTTCGGCAGGAATCAGGGCTATTCCCTGATCCAGCGTTGCCAGTCGCCGGATCAACCCGACGCTGTTGAGCTGAAAACGCCCGCTTGCAGAGACCTCAATCGACTCACCATCTTTCCGAAGCTGCCATGCACTCGGCTTTCCTGTCCGAAAGCCCAGACATTCATGCTGTGCCAAGTCTGAAGGATGTGATGGATCGCCAAATTGCTCAAGGTAGCGCGGGGATGCATAAAGGTAACAGGCAAGATTGGCCAGTTGCCGAGCGTACAGACTCGAGTTCTGCGGTGTCCCCATCCGGATGGCGACATCAAACGGTTCGGATACCAGATCGACCAAACGCGGTGTCAGGTCAAAATCGAAGCTGATACCCGGATAGCGGCGGGCGAATTCGGCGATCAGCGGTGCCAGATAGATGTTGGCAAAATCGACGGGTAGAGAAGCGCGCAATACGCCACTGGGCTGGGCCAGCAACTCCCCGAGTTGTTCATGTGCCAGCTTGGCTTCATCTACGATACGTTTGCAGCGCTCGAAATAGATCTGACCTGCCTCGGTCAGTTCGATACGGCGGGTTGTTCGGTGCAGGAGGCGCAAACCGATAGCGTTCTCTAGGGAACTGATACGCCGGGAAACCGTTGAGTTCGGAATCCCCATAGCCTCGGCAGCATGCCGGAATCCCTTCGCCTTGACTACTTCGACGAACAAGGCCATGTCATTCAAAAGTTCCATCTTGATTGCTCCATCAGTGGATCAGTGATTTCGATTTTACCGGCTTTATCTTGAAATCGCGTTGGAAGAAGATGCTCACACACGCTAACCAACGGAGGAAAAAACCATGAGCCCACTCTTCACCCCTGTTCAAATCGGTCGCTACACGCTGCCCAATCGCCTCGTCATGGCACCGATGACTCGCTCTCGTGCCGATGACAACGGCGTCCCGAGTGACCTCGTTGTTACTTATTACGCTCAGCGCGCCAGTGCCGGCCTGATCATCACCGAAGGCGTTTTCCCTTCGGCCATGGGCAAGGGTTATGTGCGCACCCCGGGTATCGCTACCGACGAGCAAATTGCTGTCTGGAAAAAGGTGACTGAAGCGGTTCACGCCAAAGGTGGCCGCATCTTCATGCAAATCATGCACTGCGGTCGTATCTCGCATCCGTCCATGCTACCGAACCAAGCACAGCCGGTTGCTCCCTCTGCTATCAAGGCGGCAGGACAAACCTGGACCGGTGCCGGTATGGAGGAATTCATTACCCCCCGCGAACTGACCTTGGACGAAATTGCCGGCGTGATCAATGAGTACCGTCAGGCAGCGCGTCGCGCTATTGATGCGGGCTTTGATGGCGTCGAACTGCACACCGCTTCGGGCTATCTGCCTGAGCAATTCCTGTCGTCGGGCAGCAACCAGCGCCAGGATCAATACGGTGGTTCGGTGGAGAATCGTGCCCGCTTCGTTCTGGAGACGCTGGCAGCCATGGTCGCCGAGGTCGGCGGAGATCGAGTCGGCATCAAGATTTCGCCGGAAATGGGTTTTAACGACATTACCGATGTCAATCCGCAGGAAACCTACACCTATTTGGTTGATCAACTGCGCGACCTCAATCTGGCTTACCTGCACGTTGCCCTGTTTGGTGCCAAGGTTGATTACCACGCACTCCTGCGCCCACGCTTCAACGGTGCGTACCTCATCGGTGGTGGCCTCGACCAGACCGGCGCTGAAGCCGTGATTTCCGATAAGCGCGCTGATGCAACAGTCTTTGGCGGCGCCTTCCTGGCCAATCCGGATCTGCCTGAGCGTTTTCTCCAAGGTGCTCCGCTTAATACGCCAGACAAGAACACCTTCTATTCACCGGGTGCAGAAGGCTACATCGACTATCCGTCGCTGAGCTAACCCAAAACTAATCAAGGACCATTGTCATGAACGATATCGCCCAATTGCATCGCATGAATATCGGTAGCGGCTTCCGCGCTTACTCCTTGCGGGGTGGCGAGATGGCCGAACCGATCGACCCTTTCCTCGGGGTCGATCATGCCTGGATGAGCGCGGCAACCTTTGCTACGCACCCCCACGCTGGTTTCTCTGCGGTGTCCTACCTGTTTCTCGATTCGGAAACCGGCGTCAACAATCGGGATTCGCTGGGCACGCGCAATCTGATTCAGCCTGGTGGTTTGCACTGGACCGCAGCAGGCCGGGGCGTCGTTCATGACGAGGTTCCTGCCGTGATCGGCAAGACCGTGCATATGCTGCAGATCTTCGTGAATCTGGCGGTTGAAAAACAGGGCGCAGAACCATTTGCCCTCAGTCTTGAACCGCAGGATGTGCCGGTTGTGCATTTGCCGGGCGCAAAGATTCGCGTGCCGCTGGGAAGCTTTGCTGATGGGCATTCCCCCTTGTCTCCGCCAACCAAGGTTCGCCTGCTGGATATTTCATTGGATGACAACGCCAGCTTGCTGGTGCCTATTCCGGAAGGTCAGAGCACTTTCATCATGCCGATATTCGGCACCACGGAGATCGACGGTCAAGCTTTCGATGCTAACGACCCACGATTGCCCGTCTTTCCGGCACAAACCACATCGCGTGAGATTTTGCTGCGGGCCAAGGATGGCAATGCCAAGGTGGTTGTTTTTTCTGGCACGCCGTTACGCCAGCCGGTGCATTGGCAAGGGCCCTTGGCCCTGGCATCTGCTGACGCCCTGGCAGACAGGATGGCCGCTTACCAACGCGGTGAATTTGGAACGATTTAAGTCATTGGGACGGATCAATAGTCCCTATTAACGGGGCATTCAGCCTCTATTTTCCTCAAGGAGAAAACTATGAGCTACGAAGGTTTTAACGCCAATAACGCCGCCATGCTGCTGATCGATCATCAGGTTGGCACCATGAGCTGGGTCCATTCGACGTCATTTGAAGAAATGAAAATGAATGCGTTGATGCTGGCGCAAACTGCCCAGATTCTGAAAATGCCGGTCGTGCTGACCTCCAGCATGGAAGAGTACGCCCAGGGTCCGCTGCTGAGTGAATTGGAAACCATCCTGCCGGCCCAATTTGCAACTCGCGTCAAACGCTTTGGCATTGTGAATGCCATGGATGATGAGAACTTTGCGGCGGCAGTCAAAGCAACTGGCCGTAAGAAACTGATCATCGCCGGCGTGACCAACGACGTCTGCACGGTTTACCCGGCCCTGAGCCTGGTGCGCGAAGGGTTTGAAGTACAGGTTGTCGCCGATGCCGGTGGTTCGCCGACCAAAATTGCCGACGACATCGCCTTGCGCCGGATGGAACGCGCCGGTGTCACGCTGACCAGCACCAACCAGTTGATCGCTGAACTGGCTGGTAGCTGGGTTACCCCTGAAGGACAGCAACTGATTCAGGTGTTGATGCCTTCGCTGAAAGTGTAAGTTTGGGAGCCCCTCAAGATTTTCTTCAGGGGCTTTTTCCTTTTTTCTTCGTGTGGTGAACAAGAGTCACGTTTTTACCACCGAGAGTTGATTGGGGCAGCCTAAACCCTGCTGGTTTGCCCCACTTAGAACCAAATAGACCGGAACTTCTCGTATGGCAAAACAACAGCAAGTGGAAATCATTGCATTCACCGACCCCGTATGCACCTGGTGCTGGGGCAGTGAGCCCGTGTTACGGAAACTCCAAGTTTGGTATGGAAACCAGGTGCGTATTACGCCGGTCATGGGCGGTCTGGTTGAAGACATCCGCGACTTTTACGACAGCGCCAATGCCATCGGTGGTGACCCGGAAAAATCCAACGCCCAAATTGCACATCATTGGGTGGATGCTTCTGCAAGACATGGTATGCCGGTAAAGATTGAAGGATTCCGTCTTTTCAGCAAAGACACGGTGTCTACCTATCCGCAGAATATTGCCTACAAGGCGGTCGAGCTATGTAACCCAGAATTAGCGTCTAAATTCCTGCGCCGCGTCCGTGAGGCATCGGCAGCAGAGGCTCGTGAAACTGGCCGGCGAGAGGTCTTGATTGAATTGGCCAACGAAGTCGGTGTTGATGTGGCTGCCTTCATCAGTCATCTCGATGACGATAGTGCAGCCCAAGCTTTTCGCAGCGACTTAGCCACAACTCGCCACTATGGGGCTCGTGGCTTCCCGACCTTTCTGGTTCGTTGGGGGAATAAAGAATTGATGCTTCGGGGATACCAGAGTTTCAGCAGTCTGAGTGCAGTGATCTCATCGCTATCTGAAGGCAAATTGCAGGCGACTCCGCCAGAAAAAACAACGGAGAGCATCCTTAACTTCGTGGAAAACTTTGGTCGCGCAGCCGAGGTAGAGATTACTTCTGCCTTCGATCTATCACAGCAAGAATGGGCATCACTTCTAAGCGAGCAATCTATTCAGCAAAAATTACACTATCTGCCGGCCGGGAATGGGGGATTTTGGGATCTGCGAATTGAGCGTGGGACGTGCGATCCTGTGACACGTACGTGCGCAACGTAGTCCATGCTTTTGAGTCGCGAGGCTAAAGTGGCGAAATCCTTTCCTTTACATCCGAAGCATCCGGAACGGATTTGCTGGGGCTGCGACAAGTATTGCCCCTCAAAGAGTTTGAAGTGCGGGAACGGATCTGGCCGTACTCAGCATCCAGCAGAAATGCTTGGTGACGATTGGTATTTGTGGGGTGACTGGGGGATCGAGGATGCTCCTGACCCAACTGCTGGTGAGTCCCAAGGAATTGGGTAACCCCTGTTTTTTAGAATGTCTGCTTAGGTGCTGTTAGAAGCCCAATTCCAGGACTGCCCCAAGAGACTGCTTTGGCCGA
>Ga0316604_10003972_pt1 | contig 10071 bp, 5 predicted proteins | sample OWC_soil_day20_C_FD_207650 | JGI IMG/M metagenome (GOLD analysis project Ga0316604, IMG submission 207650) | Wetland soil microbial communities from Old Woman Creek delta, Ohio, United States - OWC_soil_day20_CT | ecosystem: Environmental > Terrestrial > Soil > Wetlands | place: USA: Ohio...
CCAGGAATTCGGAGTGGAAGATGTGATGGATATTTTAGCCGGAGCCTATCCGTTTTATGAGGTAACGTCAGAGGATGTAAAAGGTGTTTTGCGAATGCTTGCTGGCGATTATGAGCATGATCAGGATATTCCGGTAAGACCCCGGATTATTTACGACCGGATTCATGACCGGATTAGCGGAGATGCCTACAGCCGTATGCTGGCGGTCAGTGCAGGTGGAACCATTCCTGACAGAGGTCTTTATACAGTCCGGTCAGAAAGCGGAGTCAGGCTGGGAGAACTTGATGAGGAGTTTGTCTTTGAAAGCAGAATCGGGGACCGGTTTTTACTTGGTACTTTCGCATGGCAGATTGTGAGTATCATGCGGGATACGGTGATCGTATCACAGGCAAATACTTCCGGCGCCAGGCTTCCCTTCTGGCATGGAGATATTAAGGGGCGAAAACTTGGAACCGGACTTGTATTCGGGGAGATTTTCCACAGGTTTAATGAGTCTGGCAGTACAGAAGCGTTATATAAAGAATTAACAAAGCTTGGCTTAGATGAAGTGACAGGAGAGCGTGCTCTTGATTTTCTGCTCAGTCAGCAAAAGAGCACGGGAATTCTTCCAGATGACAGAACCATACTGGTGGAGCACTTTATGGATGAAAACAGCAATCATCAGATGATGGTTCACTCTGTATTTGGACGTCAGATCAATGAACCCCTGTCTCTTCTTGTGACTGAAGCAGCAAAACTTCATATGGATACTGCCATTAACTGCACGGCAGATGACGATGGTTTTTTATTGTTTCCTTATGATGGAACCCCTTTGCCTGATGGACTTATTTATGAAGTATCTCCTCAAAAAGCTGATGCCATTGTGGCTGCATTACTTCCGGCCACCCCTTTATTTAACATGAATTTTCGTTACAATGCCGCCAGGGCACTGCTTATGGGAGTAAGAAATCAAAAGCGTCAGCCCCTCTGGATTCAGCGGATGAAAAGTGCACAGATGCTGTCTGGCCTGGTAAAAGAGGAAACCCATCCCATATTAAGGGAGACAAAACGGGAATGTCTGGAGGACTTTTGGGATTTAAAGGGACTGCAATCTGTTCTATATGAGATACAATCAGGAAACATCCAGATCCGGGAAATGTTCTTAGAGACACCTTCCCCCATGTCACTGCCTTTAAGGCGCCAGACAGAAGCTTCCATGATGTATGATTATGCTCCCACGCCCCAGAGCATTCATGAGAGGGTAAAGGAGGCGGTACATGAGGCGGTCCAAATTACCCCCGAGCCAGAGCATCTGGCCCGTGTTTCAGAGAGAATGCATCTTCCGGAAGATGAGGAACAGCTTCATACACTTCTTATGATCGAAGGTGATATGGAAGCAGGAGAAGTTGATATTCCTATTGAGTGGCTGGAGTCCCTGGCTTTTAAGGGAAGGGCACTCTACGTAGAACCCGGTTTATGGATTGCGGCAGAGCATGCCGATGATTATGAAAATGCTCTGATTAAGGGGCAGAAAAATGCGGGGAAACGACTTATTCAGAGAATGCTTAAGTATCGGGGTGCAAAATCTTTGGAACAGACAGCTGAACGGTATTTGTGGCCAGAGGAAAGGGCACTTGATATTCTAACTTCTCTGTGTGACCAGAAGAAAGTGATTTTACAGGATGGAGTTTATTATCACGCAGACCTTTATGACAGAGCCAGAAATGAGACAATTAAAAGCAGAAGAAGGCAGATTACCACCCTTCCCTCCGGATGCTATGCCGCTCTTATGTCAATGCGCCTTCGGATATCCGCATCCCCTCTTGAGCAGCTTCAGACTGCCATGGAAGGACTACTGGATCAGCCTTTTCAGGTAGATTTGTGGGAGAATGTACTTTTGCCTGCACGAGTGGGAAACTATCGCCCGGAACTTATGGATTCGCTGTTATCAGCGGGTAACGTATTCTGGCAGCTGGAAAACGGTTCTGACCTTACGTTCCATCAGACTGCTGATATTGACTGGAGCGCAGATTTATGGGAAGTTCATAAACAGCTGGAGGGAGAGGAAAAAGCCGTATATGGCGCCCTGTTGAAACATGGGGCAAGCTTCATGCAGAGATTGGAAGAAATCATAGGGGGATCGCCTTATGAAGCCTTGTTTTCACTGGCAGAAAAGGGGCTTGTAAGTGCGGACAGCCTGATTCCCGTCAGGCAGCTTATGAACCGGGATAAACTGAATAAAGGAACCGTTCGCCAGCGGGTAAATGCCAGGACAAAAATATTATTAACCGGCAGATGGGAAGTAGTACGTCCACGTAAGGAAGCTACTGTTGAACAGCTGCTTGACCACAGCTTTGACAGAACCGTGATTGTGTGCAGGGAGACAATCAAAGGCCTGACCTGGAGTGCGGCACTGGAGACACTGCGGATATGGGAATATACTGGCAGGGTGCGGAGGGGTTATTTTATTGAAGGCCTGTCAGGAATCCAGTTTATCCGGGATAAAAATTTTGCAGGAACCATGGCAGGTCTTTCAAATCCCGGTAAAGAGGTAATCTGGTTAAACGGAGCGGATCCCGCCCAGCTTTGGGGGAAAGTGTTAAAGCATCAGGAAGGAAGATCATTTCTAAATGTACAGGGAACAGCAGTGGCATTATGCAAAGGATTACCGGCAGCCATTTTTGAACGCCAGGGAAAAGTCTTAAAGATATTTGATATGGATTGTGCAGAAGATGCGCTTAAGGTATTTGTTAAGGATTTTATGGGACATAGAATCTACTCTTCACGAAACAGAATAGTAATAAAAGAATATCCTAAGGAAGCAGAAGAATTGCTTCGTCTGGCAGGGTTTCGCCGTGAACTGCAGGATTATGTACTGTACTGTCTTTAGTGACATGAAAGCTGATGCAGCTGTCATTCATCATACCGGACTCCCTAAAACATGGAGTCCGGATTACGACGATATACTGGAGTGTGTATATTGGAAAAATGCGGCAGTCAGGATCCTGATTTCACAATTGATTGAACGTAAGCTAGCATTTCCAGTTTTGACTGGATTGTTTCTGCATGGTCAACCATATGCCGCTGTTCTTTTTCTGGCAGGGAAAAAAAGTAATTCATCGCCTGAAATTCTTCCAGTGCCAACCCGAAGCCTACAGGCAATTCAATACCCTGAGTGTATTTGTTCATAAAGACCTCCTTGTATTTTATAAAACAGATTATTTGTTATTATTGTATTTTTTAAAGTAACTATTCGGGAATAAGAAATAATTATAAAACCGGTTCATTTGAGGAATCATTATATACAAATAGTAATCTCATATGAAACAGGAGGACTGAAATGTTATTTTTCGCTGTGCTTTTTATTACATTAGCTTTAATCTTTTATACTCTGGGAGTGTTGGGTGAAAAACTGCAAAAGATCTTAAAACCATGGCATCTTGTTGCTTTCTGGGCTGGATTTATCTGTGATACTACAGGAACATCATTAATGAGCCGTCTTGTAGTTGGACAGAGTGCCATTAGTTTTCATTCAGTAACCGGAATTGCGGCAATCCTGCTTATGCTTATCCATGCAGTCTGGGCAACGGTGGTTCTAATACGGAATAATAAAGATATGATGGCTGGATTTCACAAATTCAGCCTGTTTGTATGGCTGATCTGGCTGATTCCTTATTTCTCCGGAATGTTTGCCCACATGATCAGGTAGCAGAAAAGGAGGTATCATGATACTTAGTGCCAGCCGCCGGACTGATATTCCGGCTTTTTATTCTGACTGGCTGTTAAATCGCTTAACAGAAGGGTATGTGCTGGTTCCCAATCCAAGGAATCCTTTACATTACAGCCAGATACAGTTAAGCCCGCGGACGGTGGATTTTATCGTATTTTGGACTAAAAATCCCAAAGAAATGATATCTAAGCTTGATGTTATATCCGCTATGGGATATGATTTTTATATTCAGTTTACCCTCACGCCTTATGGAAAGGAGGTGGAGGAGCATTTACCAGATAAAAAAGATTTGATTGAAGTGTTTTTAGAATTGAGCGCAAAAATTGGATCCAATCGCGTTATCTGGCGCTACGATCCTGTCATCTTAACCGAAAGGATGGATATGGCATACCATTTAGAGTGTTTTGAAAAGATGACAGGTTTATTGGAAGGCAGCACAAACCGATGTATTTTCAGTTTCCTCGATTTTTATGCCAGACTGAAATCCCCGCTGCAAAATCTGGGAGTCCGCGACATACAGGAAGAGGACATGCTAAGGATTGGGGAAGGATTTTCAAAAAGTGCGAAAAACCATGGGATCCAATTGTCCACATGCTGTGAATCTGTTGATCTAAGCCGATTCGGGATCAGTCATGCTTCCTGCATCGATGGGGACTTAATTGAAGAATTGACTGGCTGCAGCCTTCGCAAAAAGAAGGATAACGGACAGCGCCCCGGATGTGGCTGTATGGAAAGCGTGGATATTGGCAGCTATGACAGCTGTGGGAATGGCTGCAAGTACTGCTATGGAGTTTATTCAAGAGAACGGGCACGTGTAAACCGGGAGAATCATAATCCCAAATCTCCTGTTTTGTTTGGATCTGTTCCTCAGGATGCGGTTATAACAGTAAGACCCGTAAAGTCCTTAAAGGATGGGCAGATGGATTTCTTTCATTTCATTTAACATTTAATTGACAGACATATCTATTACATTCGTTGAGTTAACAACTATCTGAAATTTTCTGACATTAAAATCATAAGACGAATGCTGCAAAATATATATTAAATAGGGCTGATTACCAAAAAGACAAGCTGGTAATCAGCCTGGGAATCTGAATTAAATTGGAAGGGGGGATTCAGCTTCTGATTGACAGAAAACGAATAGCCGGAAAAAAATTCAGAATGGAGTCACTGAGCAGTAAATTTACATTGCTGATTCTTGGTGTTTTAATGGTACCCATTGGAATTTTTATTCTGCTGTTTTTTCATAATATGGAAGTGTCCTTATACAAGGATGGACAAACACAGATGATTTATGAACTGGATAAAAGCTGCCAGAATGCAGAGCAGATTGCAGTAAACTGTAAATTATCCTCTGAGATTATTGTAAATAATGAATCCATCAATGATTTCTTAAATCAGATTGCGTCCGATAAAAAATTCAGTTTTATGGACATTCTGGACTTTTATGGGAAAGAGATCAGTGGAGTGCAGAAGATTGTCAAAAGCAATCCTTATATTTATAAGCTGAGAATATTTGTCAACTCCAATACCGTAAAGGAGATTATTCCCCTTCTCTATAAAGAAGATAAAATTGCTGACTTAAAATGGGGCAAAGACGGGGTACCGCCTACAGGAACCTGGTGTTTTGATTATGAGGATGCTTTGGTCCAGGCAGATGATTCGGACCATATTCCCAAAATCGCTTCTCTCATAACAAGGCTTAATGATTACCGGTACGGACGATATGGTATTGTGGAATCTGCGGTAACAATGGAAAATATGTTTCCTGATCTCTATCATTCAACCGTGACAGACAGAACCTGCTTTATCGATTCGGCTGGCATCCTATACAGCAGTCAACAGCTTTCCCCTCTGTGGGAAAAGCAAAAAGAAGATATGATGGATTTTATACATAGTCTGGAAGAATCAGATTCGCTTTCAAACGGTGCAGTCAGCAAAAGGACAAGAATTGGGGGAGAAGAGGTTTTAGCCGGCTGCGTGAAAATCAAATCCATTCAGGGATACTTAATCCGGATTGTATCCATGAAAAATGAAAAGATAGCACTTCGTACTTCGAAATTACAGTTTTCTCTTCTATGGATTATGATTCTAATCGTGCTGTTTTTATTTTCTAATAAGCAGGTGACTCATATATTAAGGCAGTTTTTCGAGATCTACGATACGGTTTATCAGGTACAGAAGGGGGATTTGAAGGTAAGAGTAAAGAATATGAGCCGGGATGAATTTGGAGAACTGGGAATTGAGCTGAATACCATGCTGGACCGGATACAGAAGCTGATGGATGAAACCCTGCACCGTGAGCTGCTTGTGAAAGATGCGCAGATTAAGGCATTGCAGAATCAGATCAATAATCATTTTATTTACAATGTATTGGAATCAATAAAAATGATGGCGGAAATCGATGAAAAATATGAGATTGCAGATACTGTGGCTTCCTTTGGTGAACTTTTGCGTTACAGCATGCGGTGGAAATCAGGTTACGTTATGGTGGAGGCAGAAATTGATCAGATCAGAAATTATCTGGCGCTGGTTAATTTGTGGTATGACGATGAAATCGGCCTAAGCATGGAGATTCCCCAGGAAATTCTGTGTCAGGAAATACCCAAGATGTCACTGCAGCCCATTGTTGAGAATGCAATCGGCCATGGGATGAGGGAATTTACAGAAGATACCTGCATCTATATGAAAGGAGAGATCATTGAAGATATCTGCTATATCCATATTACAGATTATGGGTGCGGGCTGGAAGAGGCAGAACTGGAAAAACTGCGCAAACGGCTGAGCGGAGAAATAGAAGATACATCCGGGCAGGAAAATGGAATTGGATTAAAGAATGTTCATGACAGGTTACAAATTGGCTTTGGTCCGGATTATGGAATCGTTATTGATTCCAGAAAGCATGCTTTTACAGAGGTTACGGTAAAAATTCCATATCAGAAAAGAAAGAGGGGGATCACATGAATCATGTGCTGATTGCAGAAGATTGTAAAATTATAAGAAAAGGAATCTCTGCCATGATTGCGCGGTGCCAGGTTCCAATTAATCAGATAATCGAATGTAAAAATGGCCTGGAGGCACTGGAGATTATCCGGAACATGCCCATTGATGTTCTCATTACAGACATTCGAATGCCGGATATGGATGGAATAACATTGGTAAAAGAGCTGCAAAAAAGCCAGTACATACCAAGAATTGTTGCAATCAGTGGATATGATGATTTTTCCTGCGCTGTTGATTTGCTAAGATGCGGAGCCAGAGAATATCTGCTAAAGCCAGTAAAGCGGGAAGAACTGAATTTAATTATGATGAAGCTGGAGGAGGAAATACAGAAGGAGCAGTCTGAAAAACGGGCAAAGAGGGCACTGTGTTACAGTCAGATAAGGCGAATTCTTTTGTCTGAAAACATTACAAGAGAGGAGCTGAAAGAGGCAGAGCGGTTAAGCTGGTTCAATGAGGAGACCTATATAGTAGTAATAAGCAGCGGGGCTTTTACTGAGGTGGATGATACACGGATAGTTACGTTCCCTGATGTGGAGGGGTGCCAGGTGACATTAATGGCAGAAAAGCAAATGAAAGATTTTATTTTAAACAGAAGCGGCAGCTCAGACTATGGAGTCAGCAATCCCTTTCAGGGACTTTTATATTTAAGGAAAGCGTATGAAGAAGCCAGACAACGGAGAATCCGTGGTTTTTGTATGCAGGAAAAAGTAGGAATATCCAGTAAAAACTGCCTGATGCCCCAAAATGAAATGGAGTGTTTTGTTCAACGGATCGGAACCCAGAAAAACAGTAAAAACGAAGCGATTCTTCTGGAACTTGCAGAAAGTGTGAAAAAAGGAGAAGTGGAAGGATTACAGTTTCAGGATTTTATGAGTCACATTATTATGAGAGTCAGAGAATTTTACGGCAGAATCCTGGCAGAGGAAGAGATATCTCTGGAGAAACTCTGCCATATGCTGGAATTTAACAATATTGATGAGTACTGTACGGAAATCAGGCGGGTATTCTCCTGTATCAATGAACGGGTGCTTTGTGAAAATGATGATTATAAAAGCCGCTTAAAAGTGGAGGAGGCACTGGCCTATATGAATGAAAATTATTCCAGAAATATCAACATGGCCATGGTCTCCAATCACGTAAACATGAATTACACCGTATTTTCCATTGCATTTAAGGAGTACACCGGTGATAACTTTGTTAATTATTTACGAAAGATCCGGATGAATGAAGCTAAGCGGCTGCTGGCAGAAACTGATTGTAAGATCGGCGAAATCGGACAGATGACAGGGTATGAAGATCCCAAGCATTTCATGAAGACTTTTAAGTGGGTGGCTGGTATCACTCCCAGTGAATTCCGGAAAAATTTAAGAGTGAAAGATGGGAAAACTGAAAATATTACACCAAAAACGAAAATAGTAACATTTTAATCAAACCTTTTAACATCTACAATAGAATTGTAGCAGATAAATGCCCCAGGTCAGAAGATCTGGGAGATCATTGGGTGGAGGTTTATGAATGAGAAAGAGATTTAACAAGTGGTCTGCGCTGCTTACTGCTGGCGCAATGACAATGACCCTTCTTTCCGGCTGCCAGAAAGCAGCATCCACGGATGGAACCGGGCAGACAAGCAAGGCTGAGGAGACAACACAGACAACAGCACAGACGACAACGGCGGAAGAAAAAAAGGATCCGGCAGATGCCGGTTCCACACCAAGGAATGAAACTCTTTATTTCAACGGACAGCAGTGGGGGACAATTAATGACTGGAATCCGTTAAGCTCCAATTCAAACAATGCAATGGCAATTACACAGCAGGATAATGCAAGGGTGATTGTATATGAGACACTTTTCATGTATAACATGCTGGACGGAAAACTCTACGGACTTCTAGGTAAGGATTATTCCTGGAATGATGGACAGACAGAGCTGACCATAACCTTAAACCCGGATGCAAAATGGAGTGATCAGACTCCGGTTACTGCACAGGATGTTGCGTACACCTTTGACTGCCATAAAAAATATGCCTCTGCGCAGGGCAGTGATTATTCCAATTACATTGATTCAGTTGTAGCAAAGGACGAACATACCGTAATATTTAAGGCGAAGCTGGATGACAAAGGTCTTCCGGTGAATCCCTTAAAGGTTGTGGAATATGTTCCGAAAATTTATGTTATGCAGAAAGCCTACCTCCAAAAAGTGGAGCAGCGTAATGGCAACGATGCAGATAAAATCAAACAGGACCGAATGGAAGATTTCGTTGCTTCCGGGCCTTATAAATCCTATTACAATGACGACCAGAAAGTTGTTTTTGTAAGAGATGATAATTATTGGGGAAAAGCCCTCTGGGGAAAGCTTCCCGCACCAAAATATATTACCCACGTAATCTATGAGAATAATGCCGCAGGAGATACTGCGTTTAAATCCGGAGAGGTTGATGTTTCCCAGCAGTTCATCACCAATGTGCAGAAACTTTGGGAAGAAGATGGTCTGCCAATCTCTACCTATATTGATGAGGCACCTTACGGCGTCTGTGCCACCATGCCAACCGCTTTCTTTAATGTTGAGAAACCAGGACTTGACCGGAAAGAAGTAAGAAAAGCCATTGCCATGGCAGTTGATTATGATCAGATCATCGCTTCTGCCATGTCCAATCAGTCGCCAAGCTTTAAAGATGTACCCCGTTCTATCATGAACCCAACTTCCGGAGAACAGGCTCTTGTGAATCAGGATGCTTTAAAAGAATATCAGTTTACAGGAAATGATGTGGAAGGAGCGAAAGCACTCTTAGATAAGGCTGGAATTGTGGATAAAGATGGAGACGGAATCCGTGAAATTGACGGTAAGAATCTTTCCTTTAAAGCCGAATGTCCGGATGGATGGACGGACTGGAATGCAGCTTTGGAAATTGTTGCAGCAGCAGGAAGCAAAATTGGAATCGGAATTGAGACATATTTCCCGGATGCCAATACCTTCTATGACGATATGACCACCAGAAAGTTTGATATCTGCATGTGGAACCCGCCGGCAGCTTCTGTTGCAAATCCATGGGGCAGAGCTATGGCATTTATGTCTACCGATTACGCCGGTCTTAAGGTAAACTGGACCGGAAACTATGGTGGTTATATCAATGAGGATGCAAACAATCTGTTAAAGAAGATCCCCCTGGAAACCAACAAGGATACACTGAAAGAGTATTATACGGAACTGAGCAGAATTTACTTGGATGAGGTGCCTTCCTTCTCCCTGATGTACAGACCGATGCTGTTTCACGCAGTGAATGAAAGTGTATGGACCGGTTTCCCGCAGCTTGATGATGGTGACAATATTCCACCAACAGACTGTACCGATGGTTACGGAAT
>Ga0316604_10003973_pt1 | contig 10070 bp, 7 predicted proteins | sample OWC_soil_day20_C_FD_207650 | JGI IMG/M metagenome (GOLD analysis project Ga0316604, IMG submission 207650) | Wetland soil microbial communities from Old Woman Creek delta, Ohio, United States - OWC_soil_day20_CT | ecosystem: Environmental > Terrestrial > Soil > Wetlands | place: USA: Ohio...
AGTTAAAGCGTACCAGCGATTATATTAGTGTATTTGATTTAATCGAGTCGGGACAGCAAAAAGAGGGATATGGTGAATTGGAGGGCGCATTACAGGCCTACCGTGAGGCCAGAGACAAGGCGGCTTCCCTTTATTTTGCGGCTGGAAAAGAAGAGGCAGCGGCAAAGCAGGCAGCATTGGAAGAAAAGATGGATAAGGACAGCCAGAAAACAGCATCTGCTCAGGCTGCGGCAAAAGAAGAGAGCAAAGCTGCAAAAGAAGCAGAAGAAGAGTCCGTGAAAGCTGACGAGGAAAAGGCAAAAAAGGAAGAGGATGAACAGCGGGAGCTGGAAAATCAGCAGAAGTTAAATGATCAGCAGAATGCCATTGATCTGGTAAATAAGGGGAATGAGCTTCTGGCCGACGAAAAGTATGAAAGTGCAATCACTTATTATCAGACTGCCCAGGCAATCTATGTGCGCCTGGAACTGTCCGATGTTGCAGATGGACTGAATCAGAAAATTGCTGCAGCCAAGGCCGGAATCAAGGCAACAGAAGAGGAAAAAGCCAGTTTAGAAAATGATTCCGGATCAAACAAAGAAACATCAGGAGAAAATGGTCCTGGAGTTGACAGTGAAAAAACAGATTAAAAGTAAAGTGAGGAAATATACATGAGCCGATACACCTATACCTTGCACCCGGGGAAAAAGGAACCGGATAGAAATACCTATAAAAAAAGCGGGCTGGAAAGTATGACTACATTTCAGTTGAGAGAAATATGCCGCAGGGAAAAGTTAGTAATACCGTCTGGGAATTCTATGGACCGGGAGGGACTGTTAAGGTTGATTATGCGCTTTCGGGGGCAGAAGGAATATCGGCATATTACCTCATCCTGCAATGGAGGGCTGTCCCGTCTTCAGGAGTTTTTTGACAGGAATTTAGTACATATTACTTCCAGTCAGAATGTAAGAATACCTGGTACTATTGCAATCCACCAGGGAACCGGCTTAAATGAACTTGACGGATATACGGTAGAATCTGATGTTTTGCTCTATGAGGGAAATTTGCTTCTTGTAGATGAAAACTTCAGTATTTATACCTGTTTTTACATAAAAAAAATAAGAGATACTTATTATTTGTTCCAGGGAAAGGACATGGAAATTCTTCCTCTGGAAAAGCATCAGTATTTTATTCTGTATTTCCCAAATGAGCGGGATTCAGAATTCCTTTATGACTGTTACCAGGGAAATCATTCTGTAATACCCGGACATATGGAAGGAATCCGGATCCCGCTTTTAGACATTGAAATAAAAGAGGTGGCAAAAACAGATCTTCCGCTGGTAATTGACTTTGGAAGCTCCAATACTGCCATGGGCATCTGCTTAAATGACGGATCTGTTAAGATTGCAAAGGCAGGGGGCGGAAACATTATACCCAGTGTGATTGGTGTCAGAGAAAGCGAAGGGAAACCGGAGTTTGTATTTGGGTTTGATGCTCTGACACTGGCAAGTCAGAATTATCAGGATGAGGATATTCCTGTTTTTTACGATATGAAACGGTGGATCAGCGATCCTAACCGTCCGGAAGGCGTGATTTTAAAAAGTGGTTTTAAATATTTAATTCCACGACGGGATATGCTGAAGGCATTTTTGGAGTATTTAATTGATCTTGCAAAGCAGCAGTTTAAATGCAGCTTCCAAAATATACAGTTTCTTGCTCCAATTCGCCAGAAAGAAAAGTTCCAGGAATTGTTTAAGGAGCTTTTACCGGATTATTCCGTAAGCTGTGAACTTGATGAGGGGATGGCAGTTCTCTTTCACAGTATATATGGAATGATTAGTCAGAATCTCTATGAGAGGGGACGAAAATACCATGCGCTGATCATCGACTGTGGAGGCGGTACTACAGATCTGACTTCGGGCCGCTTCTTAATTGATAACAGCCGGGTTTCCTACACCATTGATCTGGAGACAAGCTATGAAAACGGGGATACGAATTTTGGCGGGAATAATCTGACATACCGTATTCTACAGATGCTTAAGATCAGGATTGCAAAGGCATGGGGATATATAAAAGCAGAGGAACCCGGATTTACAAATGAAGGAGATAATATTCAGGAATTAACAGATCAATATAAGAGAGCGGAGAAATTTCTCCCGACCTGTTTTAAGGAATACGAAGAACGGGACAGAGAATCCTATTTCCGTGTAAAAAACAATTATTACTATTTATTTCAGCTTGCAGAAGAGGTGAAAAAATCATTTTTTCAAGCAAGATTTCAATATGAGCTTTTAATCAGTACTACTCGAAATGAGGAAAAGAATCAGATGTTTCTGGACAAATGGAAGCTTTCTGTATTTGAGGATGGGCATCTGGTTCATGCTGACCGGGAAATCTCATTTTCCCTGTACTTAAATGAAATTGAGAGAATTTTAAGACCGGATATCTACCATGTTATGGAACGCTTTCTGGATCAGAAGTTTGAGCAGGGGGAGCTTCAGGACTATGAGATGCTAAAACTTACGGGTCAATCCTGCAAATCAAGTCTTTTCACGGAGGCTTTAAAGCAGTATGTCCCAGGAAAGCTGATTCAGAATACAAAGAGAGAAGCGGATGAGACAGAATTGAAAATGTGCTGTTTAAATGGTGCACTTTCCTATTTCATGAATTGCAAGAGAGGATATATGAAGGTAAATCAGAATTATCAGGTTCGGACACTTCCTTATGAAATTATGGCTTATACCCATGAAAATCAGGAAAAGATACTGATTCGAAGCCTGGATCAGGAAGAACATATCGGATGCATTTCCCGTTTCATGGTCGGAAAGCAGCTGGATCTTTATTTAAATGATGAAAAGGGAAAACATTTAAAAACCTGTTATTTTCAGTATGATACAGCCTCTTTTGACCAGACAACCCAGGAAGAGATCGACACTCAGTATGCAGGAAGTGTCATTCAGGAGGAGACAGATACCATTCTGGAAGGCGAGATGAAATTTTTCGTATGGGTATCCAGAAAAAGATGGGGCTTTATTGTGCTTCCGGTTTTGAGGGAAAATGAGGTGCTATATAAAGGAAAAGAGACATTCTTCGATTTTGAGGATGATACGTGGGAAGAGAACTTCTTTGATGGGAGGAAGTGAGTTTGATGCATTTTCTTATGGAGATAACAAAAATGGTAATAAACGTTAGGAGGACAGGCACGAATGGACCAGATGGAAGAGATGAAGGCAATGATCCGCGAAGAGATCCAGTCAATCACCAATTTGGAGGAGCGGATTGTATTTAAAAATCTGATGGAAGGTGTTTTTTTAGAACTGTATGAGACAAATGTCCGTATGTACCAAATGTTAGAGGAACGGGTGATGAATGACCTGGTATATGATGTCAACCGCTATCTGATCCGGACAGGCATTATAGAACGTGGATATTTAGACAATTCCCATCATTTAATGACTCCCATTTGTGATTCGGATTTGGATACCCAGGTTTTTGAGATTTCTGAGGTAAGAAAAAAACTTGAGGAGGAAGGACGTTTCTGTCTTACTACCGTATTTCTCCGTTGCGATGCCATGGAGGTGGAGGAAGTCTTAAAAAACCAGGATAACTTTACCGGTAGGTTAAAGATAGGAGAGGAATATCCTGTTTCCATTTCACTGGAGCCCAGCAAACGATATAGACAGGAGTTAGAGCATCTTTATCACCTGTTTATGAAAAATGGCATACCCTGGAAAACAATTAATGCCCCCTATCTGTTTAAGATGGCGGATATCTGTATTACCAGTCTCCCGGAGGAGATTGGTGACGATGAGGTAATTACCAGCTTTGGAGCAGATTTTGGAGAATATAATCCATTTGTTCAGTACGATATGATACCAATTTGGAATGTAAGGCATTTAAAGCTGGAAAGCGTAGGATTTCCAGTAGCCTGCAGTGATCATGAAAACTATGAACATGTGATATCCATTCGGGATTACGGAACAGACCACGCTTACCTGGTGGAAGAAAAAGCTGGTATTCGCAGTGTCAGACAAAGCGGAGAAAAGCTTCTTGTAACAGGAAAGATTGCAAATGCGAAAAAATGGGATGTGTTTATGATCAGGAGCGGGTCTGATCAGAAGATTGACCGTTATACCTATCCTGTTATGGAAAATTTGAGAAAAGATGGGTTTGCGGAACGTTTTCAGGAGAAGACCAGACAGATGGTAAAGACAAAAGGGGAACTTGAGCGGTTTATCCGTGGATTTGGACTGGAGGAATTTATCGAATATAAGGACTGTGCTCTTCTGGAACAGAATCAGGAGAGTCTGGAAACCTACCCCATGAATTTTTTTATGGAGGATGAGATTCGGGATCGGTCGGGGAAAAAGAGGTTAGTTATTTACTTTAAAGCAAGAGGGAGGGAAAAGTGGCTTTTGCGGGATTTAGCAAGCTTTATTACCTCTGAGGTTCAGGAATTGTATCCGGAATATGAATGCGGAGGAAAGCTCATATGAATTATTTGTGGGAAGCAATGCTTCAGCTGAGAAAGCAGGGCGTGACGGAGTCTACAGTGCGTTTTAAAATTCCCCACAGGTTTAGCTCCTATATGGAATTGTCCATTCCATGCTTAAATCAGGAAGAGATGAAAGAGGGGGAAGTAATCGAAGTTAATCCGTATTACCGCTTCTACAATATTTTCAAGGATTTCTATCAGCCGGATCTTAAGGATTATCCCATGCTCCGTGATAATTTGTTTCATTTGATCTTCCATCTTCTCGCTCAAAATGATGCTTTGTCAGGTATGACTAAGGAGGAGTATCATAAAAAGCTCCTGTACCGGGATTTAGAAGAATGTGCATTTGGAGAATTATCCAGATATGCCATAGGTCTGTTTACCCGGGATGAACGGGAATTTATTTTAAGCGGTATGTTAAAGCAATATGAAACCGGAAGCTCTCTGGATATATTTAAGGATATGATGGAAGAACTGATTCCTGACAATATTGTATATCACAGCAACCAGAATTCATATGAGATACTGGTTTTCATTGGCAGAAAGATGGATAAGACATTGGAAGGGAAAATGGGATTTCTGGTCAATATGTTTGTAGAGCTGCCTTACCATGTGGAGATTTACTACGAGCACCATTTTGGAATTATGGCTATTGAAGAGACTATGGAAATAGATGAAATTATTATGTGCTGACAGGAGGCGGTGAAATGTTTCAATATGTATATCCTCAATTTGAGAAAAAACGGCTTCTCAGGGTAGAGATGCTGGACCAGTTAAGAGATTATCCAAAAAATTTATTTGATTTGTCATTGCATGGGTTCGGTAACGGTATTGTAAATGGGTGCGGCTTTACCTGGGATAATGGGGTGCTGACTATTTCTCCAGGTATCATTTATCACAATGAAAAACTATATATGCTGACGGAACCCTTTGTAATGGACTGCAAGGCTGAAGACAGAATGCGATATTTAAAAGTGCAGTTTCTTACTGAAGCGAGGGAGATGGGCAGAATTGTGGGAAATACAAGGATTGTACTGGAAGATAAAAAAGCGGATGGTACAACCGAACTGGAATTATGCAGATTCCGGCTTCAAAACGGTGCCAGACTTCGCAGTTCCTATGAGAGTTTTTCAGATTATTCTACGGAATACGATACCATTAATCTGATTTATCAGCCTTATGCCGCAGCAGGCGGCTGTACGTTAAATCCTGAACTTGTCCGCCAGTTTGCCAGAGAATTAATAAAAGGCGGAGTATCGGATCCCCTGGATGCAGGTTTTTCCATGGCTGCCTTATCAAATAACGGAGTAGTGTCAGTTTCCTGTGTGGAAGAATATCTTTCAGCCAGACATGGAGAGGACTTTAATGGAAATGGAAACGGAGCTATCTACCGGGGGCTGTTGGATATACTCAGAGACAATGGAAAAGGTGAGTTTAAGAGACGGACAGGAAATCATGGTAACAGGGGGATGCTGCTTATTTAACAAACAATTAAGAAAACGATTTACAGAGAGGAGAGGTACCAATGAGATTAGATGAAAAGATTGCATTACTGGAGCGTGAAAGAAGACAACAGGAGAAAGAGGAGAAACTTCAGACAGAACAAAAAGGAAGTGCTCCAAAGGAGCCAGCGAAAAAACTGACATTAGAGGAAGCAATGGAAGGTATCCGCGCGGGAGAGTTCAGACTGGAAAGCGGAGAGTTATTCGAGTTCGAAACCAGAACTTTTACTGACAGCCAGATCCCTGTTGTTACCTTCAGAAATTTATTTGAAGCATCTCAGGAGGAGCCGGAAGGAGTCATATATGTCAGTCATACCCATGAGGTCAGCCAGATTCTATCCTGGCCGAAAGAACCAATCAAACAGGTAACCATGAAGCAATGGACCAATCTTCTGGTAAATGGAATGGCGGCCAACCGGCTGCATGCGAAAATTGTGAAGACAGAGGAACTGGATTTTGTGGACTATATCTGCTTTGATGTACCGTCTGGCAAAGATAAGCTCTATAACATTGTATTCCGGCTTAAGGGAACAGGACAGCAATTTACTGGAAATTATAACTGCAGAAAACAGGATGAGGATACATATGGAGTCTTTCTGGAAGCGATGGTGATAACTTTAAACAATCTGTTTTCGGCAAAATAAGGGGGTATTGAGATGGGAAACAGTAACACTGCACAGATATCAGGTGGTCAGGAAGCAGTCACCTACAAAGATCTTTTTTTAGGAGTACAGGGGCTTGTATATTTCCGGAAGATCGATATCAGGGAAAAACCGGGAGAGCATGCCTTTCTATATGCAGAAGCAGTTATGGACAGTGAGATAGATGATAATGATCTTCATGGAATCAGCACCTCGGTGTCTCTTGTTTATAAAAAAGACGGAAAAGATCATGTGCTTTTTTACGGGATTCTGGACAAGGTTTCTTTATCCAGAGATGGAGGAGAAAAAATAATTACCATTGAAGCGTGGGATGGCACCCATCAGATGGATGTAACCCGGCGGAAACGGATATTTCAAAATCCTCAGATGAGTGTAACAGGTCTTGTTTCAGAAATCATGAAATCCTATGTGGGTTCCGATCACATGGTACATATCCCGGATGTCCCTATAGGGCAGCTGGTAGTCCAGTACGAAGAGACAGACTGGGAGTTCTTAAAACGTTTTCTTTCTAAATATAACGATGCTCTTTATCCTGACCCTGCATTTCCCAACATTCGATTTGAAGCGGGATTATCTCCCAAACCGGAAAAACAGAATTGGGATGAGCTTCCTTATCAATTATCACAAGACTTTATCAGGCTGAATGATTTAAAAGTAAACGGACTTGGAGATTTAACAAGATCTCAAAATACGGTTTATGAGATTGTATCCTATGATATCGTCTCAATCGGGAGTCAGATTACCTATAAGGGAACTCCCTGGTTTGTAGAAACTGCCATGCGCAGCCTGCAGGATGGACTGTTAATAAACAGATACCGGCTGAGGCAGAAGGAAAGCATGAAAATACTGCCTTATTTTAATAAAAGAATCACAGGTATTTCAATTGAGGGTGTAATTGCTGCAGTGAAACGGAATCAGGTTCAGGTAAATATGGAGATAGAGGCCGGAACAGGAGAAAAGTACTGGTTCCCATTTTCTACCGTTGCAGCTTCATCAGACGGAAGCGGATGGTACTGCATGCCAGAGAATGGAGAGAACGTACGTGTTTATTTTCCCGTAGATGATGAGAAAGAGGCCTATGTAGTGACGAATGTTAAGGGTGAGAAACCAAATGCCGGCGGTGCATCCAGTTCTCAAAAAAATCCAAATCAGAGGAACATTAAAACCGCTCAGGGCAACGAGGTGCAGATGACTCCGGAGGGAGTCCTGATTGCGGCGGGGGATGGACAGGGCAGCATTCTTCTGAAAAAAGATGGGGAAGTTGTTTTAAATGCAATTAAAGATCTTACAATTTCAGCTGTGGAGAATTTAAATCTTTCCGCTAAAAAGGATTTAACCATAAAATCTCAGGATTCCATAAAGATTGTGAATCAGGCTGGAGCAGATATTGAGATAAAAAAAGGAACGGTAGCATTTCACGGCAATGAGATCTTTGAGAATTAGGAGGTGATTGTATGGCGTATACAGCGGAACAGATTGTAATAAAAGGAATTCCAGTGGAACAATTGACAGAGCTTTGCATCAGCTGCAAACCAGGTGAGCATGGGAGTCTTAGATTTTCGGCCTATCTGCCGGAGGATAAAGGAGAGGAGACTCTGTTTGGACTTACGGAAAATGACTCTGTGACTGTCTATGTGGAAAAGGGTAAGCCTGTATTTTCCGGCGTCCTGACTGAAGTTTCTACCTCTTCGGAAGGGAACATGGTTAAAATTACGGCAAAAGCACAAAGCAGAAGCATTTTGATGGATCAGAAAAGACGTTCCAGAACATTTCAGGATATCAATATGACCTACGGGCAGCTTTTCAAGATAATTCTTTCTGAATACCCAGGCAGTGATATCCGGCTCTCTATTGAAGATAAACCGATTGGAGAGATAGCAGTTCAGTATCAGGAGACAGACTGGGAGTTTCTAAAACGAATGCTTTCCATGCTGAATGCAGTACTGGCATGCAGATGCCAGTCTGAGGCAATTAAATTGTACGGAGGTGTTCCGGATATTCCTTGGGGAAAATGGGACTATGAAAAAACAGGATTTACAAAGGAAATGGGAGAATACAGCGACTGGACACAGAGAGGGAAAGCCGTCAATGACAACGATTTTTTGATTATGCAGATCGAAACAGAACATTTACCTGAGCTATTTGAACAGGTGGAGGATAAAGGACGTACATTTGTTATACGGCAATACTCCTGCCAGTTAGTAAGAGGAATGATGCTCTGCCGTATGGAGCTTCAGAAAAAAACGGGTGTTCTGGCAAAAACAAAATACCCGATGCATATCATCGGAACGGCTCTCCAGGGAACAGTACTTGCCATCTCAGGTACCAAAATAAAGGTTCATCTTGATATTGACGGCAGTTCAGGGGCAGGAGACTTATATTGGTTTCCGTTTTCCACCCTTTCCGCTTCACCAGATGGAAGTGGCTGGTATTATATGCCAGAAAAGGGTGATAAAATCCGGGTTTATTTCGCTTCCAAATATACCAAAGATGTGATTGCTGTCAGTGCAGTAAGTTCCTATGACGGAAAAAGCGGAGGAGTGCCTGACCGTATGGGGGATTCTTCCAGCAAGTATTTAAGTAATCCACAGGGGCAGGAAATGAAGCTGGGAGCCGATGGTATCTATTTATCAAGCAATAAAGGTGCTTCCGCTGTAAAAATCGGAAATGGTGGAGATATTACATTAAGCGCCAAAGGAACCATTAATATAGAGGCTGCAGAAAATCTGGATATCACAGCAGAAGAAGCAATCACCCTGCAGGCACTGGAACAGGCAGTAATCACTTGTTCCAAGGGAGGAATGATCCAGATGCCTGAGGATGGGAATGTATATATACAGGGAACCGAGGTAAAGGTAAATTAGGAGGTTTGTATGACCAGACAGGAAGCATTGTCAGCATTTCAGGATGAGGAACTCTATTTATTTGAGGAGAAAAAAGAACGGTTTATGGTTGGGCTGGAGGAGAAGGCGGAAGAATTTTCAAATTCCATCAGACAGGTACTTTCGGTCCTGAGGAAAGAGATAGAAAAGAAAAAGAAAGAAAAAATTATGTTTATTTATTTTTCCCTTCTCCGGGCAGATATGATGGATGATCATTATCAAATATTGGTGCGTGCCATGGACGCAAACTGGCATATGGATGAGGAAGCCGCTGAAACCACATTTTCCATTGATTATTTATTTGAACCAGTGAAGGAACTGAAAGAGAAGCTGGAACTTGACAGAAGAAAATACATGGGAAAGGTCAATTCCTATGATGTGGCAAATATGATTCAGAACTGTGTAATGGAATGGAACCAGATTCTTTCCATTCAGCTGCATTATATGTTTCGTGATATGGAGGCGAATGAGGACTTTTCACAGATTCCCAAGTATCCCACATGGGGAATCTATTGGGGAGAGTATCGGGATGAAAGTGAACTTGTGGCTT
>Ga0316604_10003974_pt1 | contig 10070 bp, 6 predicted proteins | sample OWC_soil_day20_C_FD_207650 | JGI IMG/M metagenome (GOLD analysis project Ga0316604, IMG submission 207650) | Wetland soil microbial communities from Old Woman Creek delta, Ohio, United States - OWC_soil_day20_CT | ecosystem: Environmental > Terrestrial > Soil > Wetlands | place: USA: Ohio...
ATTCGTTTTCATAGGAAGTTGGCTAGAGTCTGGATTTTGGGCCACTGGACGTAAAAATGTGGCTTTCGTTCAGTAGACATTATGTAGTAACAATCACTATTGAATACATGGCGGGCAGCAACCTATGCAGCCCGCCATGTATTCAATAGTGATTGTTACTACTGTTGTAGGTCTTTGTAATTACTAAGGAAGTACGGGGGAACACATGTTTAAACCAGTCAAAACCAAAAAAATCTATGAAGAAGTAATTGAACAAATTAAAAAACTGATTGTTGACGGGAAATTGCAGCCTGGCGACAAGCTATTGTCTGAGCGCGAACTTTCAGACAAATTAAACGTTAGCAGGGCTTCTGTACGTGAAGCATTCAGTGCGTTAGAGATCATGGGGATTATAACCATTCATCCAGGTGAGGGGAGTTTTGTTCGTCAAGTATCTTATGAAGGAATGTTAGAACCATTATCTTTTTTATTGCATGTTGACGTTGATGATGTTATGAAATTATTAGAAGTGCGTAAAATCTTAGAATTGGAAATTGCCGCTTTAGCAGCAGAACGTGCTACTGAAGCGGACATTGAAGATATGCGTCAATCCTTGCAGCGCATGGTGGATGAAGTTAACGCTGGAGAGATTGGTGATATAGCTGATGCTGAATTTCATTTTGCGATACTTAAAGCTGCTCGTAATCCTATATTGATTAAAGTAATGAATGCTGTTTCTGATCTTATGACTAGTACGCTTCAATTTTCGAGGCAAAAACTATTTTTGCAGAAAGATATGCCAAAACTCTTGCATGATTCTCACTGTTCTATTTTTCAAGCTATTATACAAAAGAAACCTAAATTAGCCCGTAAATTAATGGAGAAACATTTGACTATGGTGGAACGCGCCATGATGCAACTAAAAAAAGAGGAAGCGGCATCCTTAGGTACACTCGACGATGTTACGATTGACACTAAAATAGAAACAAATTTTGGCTTTCCATCTTGAAATCATCCAGCGTATGATCGCAGCAATATTGGGCTATCGGATGAATCCGATCTTCGAGATATTTTATCTTGAACAGGGAATGCCGCCATAGCTGATTTTGCACCTAAAATAACAAATTAAGATCTACTTTTAGTTCAATTAAGTACTGAAAATATATATAAATGAGAACTAGCCTTGTTTACCCCAGGCTAGTTCTCATTTATACCCTCCCAGTAAATATTGATAGAAAGGATTATCCACCCAAACTGTTTGTTGGGCAACTTGCATATCAGGACTAATAGCCAGTAATCCTGACAGTACAGCAACCGACTTTTCCTCCAGAGAAAATGTATGGATTTCGTAATGACCATCAGTAATGACATGATCTGTAACTGTTTGATAACCGCTAATAGGTGTTACTGATGTATACAGAGGCTGCCACCATGCGTCATAAATTAAGCCCTGCTGCTCTCCACGGTCTTTCTTGGCGTACTTGAAAATAATGGTTTGAAATGCCTGTTTCTGTTCGAGCGTCTGAAATTCAAAAGAAATATCATATTCTTTAGCATAAGCAACGTAAATGCCGTTAGCCAACTCTGCCACTGTAAAGTCAGGTGTAATGCTTGGTTCACCCCATTCTTTCAAATAGATGTAGGCTGAAGTTTTTGGTTCGAACTGTACTTTGGCATTTAATCCTTCACTCTTTAACAGCGCAATTAACTGCAACGCATGCTTAATACTGCTATGACCATAGCGGATAGTACGACGCTCATCAAATCGATGGGCATTATTTTTATCTCGAAGGTTGTAACCGTTTATCAGACCTTGCGCCACACCCCGGTCTCCAACTTCCAGCAACTTCTTATCCTTAATCAACTTTGCATTTTTCCATGTCGTATATACTTTGCCGTATATATCCTCATCTGCGATATACCCAAGATAGTTTGCCGGTAAATATTCGCCGTGAAAATCCAATACCTTAGTTAACAGCACCGCAGCTAATTCTGGTGTAACCGCTTCATTTAGATGGATATTTTTATAACAAGACTGTGGCAGCAACTCGCTATCAATCGCAACTGCTAACTCGTTCAGCAATGGTGGTTGAAGCTTGCTGCCCGACAACCCCAGTTTGCTAATCGCCACATCAGTCTTATGGCGGTTATAAGTTGCAACAACTTCTTTTAAGCCAGCTGCCCGCACGGCCAAAGCTACTGCATTAATACTAGTTAGACGACTATTAGCATCAAGCTTGCTCTCTGTCAACACACCGTCTTTGAACAAAGCATTTGCCGCTTTGAAATACTTTGAGTTTGGCGTAATGCCGTCAATCCGGCTAGACTGCTCAGTATAGTCTAAATTCAACACGTTTGCCAATGCAGAAATAAATTCACCGTTATTAATTACACTACCAAAGCAAATCGAATATTTCTCTTCTAAGAATTGTACTTCCGGACCGCGATACCTATTCCCATTCTCTCCAGCCGCTCTATCCGGTAGCGTTATCATCCAAGCTACTAACACCGTTACGATTAAAAACCAGGTAATCTTTTTATGCTTAAACTTACTTGTCATAGGCAAATCCATTCCTTCCACAAGTTAAACCAGACCTGTATCATGCCACGGTACCTATCATTTCCTTACAAATAGAGAGACCGCCTGCCAAAATCTACACACCTAGCAAAAATTCTCTCTATTTTCAACCGATACCAATGGTATGGTTCTCGGCTAATTATAAACTCCCGGAGTTATAGTTTTCCGGGCTCTGAGATTGCAACTATCATTAAAGTAAACTCTAATTATTGCTAATAATTTCTGATACTATTTCTCCCGCGACTTCAACAACAGCTCCAGTGGCTTCAATAGCATTTCCTGCAGCATCTGTTATGAATTCAAAGGCTGTAGCAACCACTTCTTCTGGATCAACAGTTGTAGATAGCAAATTTGTTGCAGTATCAATTGCACCAGTTGGTTCTATACTATTCGAGATTGTATCTGCGGACGGCAACAAATTTTCACTAATTTCATCGGAAGCCATACCACCTGTAAGTTCCCCATTCACAATAGAATTCGCAGTAATGATGCGAACATTTTCGGCACCTGCCGATTCAGTAGCCGAAGATGTAAAGCTTCTCGTAGCTCCCGCGCCACCACTGCTACCGCCTCCAAATTTCGGATTTAGACCACTCCCATTAATTAGACTGTCAGTAAAATCTCCATTAGGAACACCACTTCCTAGTCTGAGCTGCCGATTGTTTCTGCGCTTTCTTAAGTATCCTTCTATAGCTAAGATGAAACTTACCGAAGCTACTATAATGGCCAGCCAAAGTACAGTTACCCAATCCATATATATACCCCCAATACGCTAATTCACACTCTGTCACATACCCGCAAACAGATATAGTTAGGCATATTTATATCCCCGACTGCCTGCACCCACTACTACTTCGCGAGACCATCCAGATTTAACTTAGATCTAAGATGATAAGCTATAAATTTTCCATAAAAAATAAAGAATTCCTGCCAAATTTATACAAAATTTTAGCAGGAATTATGCATAAATACATTCATGAGATCCCAAAAGTTCTTTTGTTACAGTCAGAAAAGCCCTAAGTACTGGTGATAACCATTTATCTCTGAAAAAAAGCGCTACTTCAATTGAATTACTCTTGAGCTTCTTTAGCTTCATCTGCAAGGAATAAAATTTGCTTCACATAAGTAAAAAAACATTGTCCTTGATCTGTCAACACAACACGTTTACCTAAACGATCAAATAATTTTGTACCCAATTCCTGTTTCAAAAGCTGAATCTGTGTAGTAATACTTGACTGTGCATACCCCAATAGCTTAGCTGTCCGTGAAAAATTAGCAGTATTAGCTACTGTCAAAAAGGCCTGTAACTGTCTAAATTCCATTTCCGCTTCCATCCTTATCAAAAAAACAAATTATTTTTATCTAAATTATCCAATTTTACAGATATCATATATATATGATATCATTTTTTTGTGGCAAGATACACAAAACTTTTTACAATAAGGATAGAGCGGAGGAATTATTATGTTAAAAAATAAGGATATGGCGATTTACCTTTCCTTGATCTGTGTGACCTTTTTATGGGGAACGTCCTTTGTCGCCACTAAAATCGCCTTACGTGAACTTAGTCCATTAAATTTAGCAGGATTTCGTTTTATAGCCGCCGCAATCATATTTGGTTCAATTTTGGCAGTGAAAAAATCACACATTTATCAAGAAGATATACCTCAACTCGTTGTAATGGGTTTTCTCGCGATAACGTCTTATTTTTATATTCAATATACTGGACTTCTTTATACAACTTCTATTAATGCTTCTTTATTATTAGCGACAAGCCCTGTCTGGACAACAATAGTAGGTATCTTCATTGGTCAAGAAAAAGTTAACCGCAAAGCCATTGGCGGAATATTGCTCGCCTTTTTAGGAGTTACAATCGTTATAAGCAGAGGAAAACTGTTTTCATTATTTATGTCTGAAACAATACTAGGCGACATGTTAATGCTCCTTAATGCTATCATTTGGGCAATCTTTACCTTATACGGGAAAAAAATCATGAGCAAATATTCTCCTTTTTCAGCAGTCGCCTATATGAATATTTTCGGAGCACTTATGCTTTTGCCTATTATTCTGATCCCCAATCCCCTAAATCCAACATCCGCAATTGAACAACTCTCAAGTATCACACTGCCAACAATTGCTGCCGTAGTATATTTGGCGGCACTATGCTCCGTCTACGCCTACTATACATGGTACCGCGGAATTGAAAAAATAGGTGTCGTTCGAACTGCGTCCTTCTATTATATAAGCCCGTTGTTTGCTTTGTTAGCCGGCATATGGCTGTTAAACGAAACTATTACCGGTTTTATATTACTTGGAGGAATTACGGTTATAATTGGCGTGTATCTAACTAACACTTCTAAGTTCAATGCAACTAACTCAAAAAACAGCTAACTTTGCGGAGATGAAAATGTGGTTTTCTAGGTGTCAGAGAACCTGGTTGTTCAATAAAACCAGAAAGCCATAATTCAGCAGTAGAATTATGGCTTTCTGTGTCTCCATACTAATTATTAGAAAAACCGTGAACGCCTATGGTTCCAGCAATTTCGCTGTTACTGTGTATCCATAGGAGCATCAGAAGCGGTACCCGGGTTTCCCGTCTGATCCTGACCAGATGTACCATCTACCGGCATCGTAATACCTGGTGCAACCTCAGTTGTGTTGCCCGCCGGGGTGTCTGTCGGGAAAGTTGGGCCACCTGCTGCGGCCCCGCTGGTTACGCCTGTCCCCGCTATTGTCTGTGGCGCTAGCGATGGGCTTGCCGTTGATACCGGTAAAATAGTATTGGTAACCGTTTGGTTAACCTGAACTACCGGCTGCTCATCTGCCTGCCCTGTTGGAATTGTCGATGTTGCGGAAGGTTTTTTAGTTTGTCCGGAAATGCCGACAGTACTTCCTGATCCGATTGCCGTTACCGTGGGCTGATAGCCGGAAGTCACCGTATAGGTAGTCGACCCGGTGTTAACTGTCAGCACACCATTATCCCTGCTTGCTGTCACATCGCTGCTGTTAGCGGCAACTGTATCACCTGATAATACCAGATAAGAAGGAGCGGTTACTGTCCCCTGTTCTTTGACTTCACCCCAGGCGACAAGCTCAGCCTCACTGGTGCCCACTATATTACCGCTATTGGTGATCGTACCGCCGGATGTCAGGAAGACTCCATTTGCGCCGCTGATGGCTCCGGCGTTGGCAATGCTATTGTCATAGGTGCCGGTGGCGGTAAAACTAGTTGACTTGTGAGTGGCTGCATCTAACGTCTGCGTCAGGCTGTTTAATGCAAAGACCGTTGCATCAGTTGCTGCGTTGATGGCCGACTGCGCGTCAACTGTAACTGCACCACCTACGACGGTGACATCAGTTGGCGCCAGAGTACTCCCACTCAGGGTGACCGTATTGTCTTTGGTTGCGACATAGTTTTTGATATTAGCGTCGGTTAGTTCGTGCAGCCGATGCTCATATTCCACCGTGTTGCCGGCGGCAATCAAAACATCGGTCGTATTGTTAGTGGTTTGCACCGTATTCGTTAGCGAAACCGCACCACCGATAAGATGGATGTCTGTCTGGATATTTTCGTAAGGAGTTGCTTTGGCTGAGTCAATCTTCAACGTACTGTTGGCGATACCAAGAGTATTCGCCGCCGTGGCGGCAATCTGGGACGATTCTATGTCAGCAGCATCCGTTATCTGGGTGGTTTCTACTTCTGTACCGTTCATTGTATTGATGGCGTACAGGCCGATATCGTCGCTGGCTGTAACCTGAACATTGTCGAGTTTGACGGTATTGCCGTTGATGCTGACACCCGGGCTTGCAATGGTACTGTTGGCAACACTGGTACTATTACCGGTTGCTGTGGCTAGGCTCGTCGTACCGGTCGCCAGTTCGGACGTCTCTGTCCAGTTCGAGTTGGCGCTCGTTACCGCGCAGATGTTAACCGCAGTGGGATTTTGTTGTCCTGGAATAGTAGTACCCGCTGTATCCAGCGCTGCATGATCAATGTCCACCTTGCCGCCAAGGAGCATAATCCCATTGTCGCTGTCACCGCTTGATTTAACCGTCATGTCTGCGTAACTGACCGTCAGAACATTGTCGGGAGTAGCTGCCACCGTTGTCGTGAAGTTGCTATCGCTCTTCGAGAGTGAGTTAACGGCATATACATTGATATCGCTGCTAGCCGTTATCGTGGATTTATTACCGTCACCGCCGGTAATACTCACTGCACCGCCGCTGATATTCACGTCCTTGCCGGCGGTAATGGTTACCGGTGCCGAAGCTGAGCCGAGAATAACGGCATTATCTTTGGTTGCCGTAATACTAAGTGTTTCGTTATCGTTATCAAAGGTGCCGGTGATCGACCCGGCGGCATACAGACTGACATTGTCTTCCGCATCGTTTTTCTGAAGTGTTGAACCGGTTGCCGTGATGGTATTGCCGATAAGGGCTACATCCCCCGTTAACTTACTGTTTGTGATGGTAATAGCATTGCCGCTGCCCGTAGTTGCGTTGATGGTGCCTTTGTCCAGTTCGGTGGTAAGGGGGACATAGGCATTTGTGTCATCATTATGAGCCGTGATCTTGGATATGGCGTATAATTCCAAACCGGAAGGTGAGGTTAAAGAAGAGGCATCCATAGTGATGCTGCCGCCGGTGATTACGATATCGCTACCGGCATCATTTATCGTGGTAGTAGCAATCGCGGTGTCTTTTAGACTGACCTTGTTGTCAGCCGTCGCCTGCGCACCGGCGTCGGTGGTGTTAGATAGCGTGTTCACAGCAAAAATGTCTACATTGCCGGTACCTGTAGTTGTCTCCGTTGCCTTGATCATCGGCTGCGCGTCTGCAGCCTTGCCGGTTATATTGACTGTACCACCAATAATCAACACATCCTGGCCGGTAATAATCGCATCCGAATCGTACGTGGCCGCTGGGGCAGCTGATATGTCGAAGGTCACCGTATTTGCCGCCGTTCCGCTGTAGCCGGTGAGAGAAGTCACATCAAGGTTATGGCCGGTATAGGTGTACTGTACGTCTTTGCCGGCGGCGACCAAAATATCGGTATTCTTGTTGACATCATAAATCGTGCCCAGAGTATGAGTGGTTCCGTCTGTATTTGTGGCCGTTTTGTATCCGGTCAGTGACACCTTGCCGCCGACCAGTTGAATATCCTTGCGGGCGTCGCTAAAGACAGTGGTATTATAGGAATCATTGTAGCTGGAGTTGTCATCGCTCCACAGACCGGTGAAGCTATTCATTTTAATGCTGCTGTCCGTCAGGCTGAGCGTGTTGGCCGCCGTGGCCGTAACCGCTTCCGTCCGCAGGTTGCCGCCTGTTTGAACCGTTTTGGTGCGAACCAGCTTATCGGCGGCAAGCATGCGCACAAAATCGCTGGCATCCATAAAGCTATTGCTAACACCAACCGTTGAACCGGTGACTGTGATTTCGGGGGTAATGATCGTACTATCAGCAATACTGACCGTGTTTGATTGGTCAGCGGCCATCGTGAGCGTAGTTGTACTGCCGCCATCAGCAGTCGCCGTTTTATCAAAAGATGTAAACGCATTCATACTGACGCCGTCCCATTGATCGCCGTCGGCCTCCAGCCGGGTATTGGCAATACTTATTTTGCCGCCTTGCAAATCGATTTCCCTTGTTTTTCCCGTTTGTGTCTCCCTGCCGGCAATAATTTTGGCATTGCTCAGAGAAACGCTGTTAGCGGCACTGGCTGACAAATTGGTAGTGCCGGCTGACGTGGTGTCGTTGCTCGTAAGTGTTGCTGCATTGATCGCCCGGATGCTCACGCCGCGGTCAATGTTGTTAATGACTACCTTATGGTCACTATCAATGCCGGTTAAACTGACCTTGCCGCCGACAATCGTTACCTTGTTGCCGCTGACCGCGTTCCCGCTGCTATCTTTGTCATTAATCTTTACATTGCCGCTGATGGCAACCGTGTTGTCGCTGCCGGCACTATAAACAGAGGTATAGGTTGTCACATTGTCCGTAGTGGCAGCGCTTTCCTGCTTGGTATTCAACGCATATATATCCAGCTCGCCACTGGCATTAATCCGCGCGCTTTTGGTTGTATCAGTAGAACCACTATATGTTGCCGTTGCCGGTCCGGCAATCGTGACCGCACCGCCGGCCAATGTAATGTTATCTGCAGTAAGATTCAGCCCTTTAGCACTTGTCCCATCACCTATCGTGACAGTATTAGCGGCAGAGGCTGTATAAGATAACCCATCATTGTTATTCTGCGGATCATAAGTCACTGATTCCGCGGCAAGCAATAACAAATCACCGCTGGTAACAGTAAAGGTTACACCTGGGGCCACGCTTACCGTGTCGCCGATAAGGGTAATATCGCCAGTAACGTTGATGGCACCGGATAAAGCTGTACCAGCTACCGTTGTTGTTTGTATTTTGACAGCGCCGCTCTTGCCGCTATTGACTGTGGCCAGATTCTTTTTTTTGTCAAAGACCAGTGTGCCGCCATCAGCATAGGTACTAAAGGCAGTATCCGTAACATTAAGCGTCGAGGCAATGAACGCCCCCGTATTGATAACGGCGCCACTGCCAATGACTATACCGTTCTGATTAGCCAAGAAGATCCTGCCGCTATTGTTGGCGGTAAGCGTTCCGTATATTTCGGAAAGATCACTGCCTGTAACCCGGTTCAAAACGGCGTAGGCTCCATTTCCGGTAAAAGCAGTTGTCTCGCCGGCGGCAATGGAAAATGAGTTCCAGTTAATCACGGTTCCATTTTGAACGCCGGTAATATTCAGCACATTATTCGCGCCGTTGCCGATAGTGGCACCGCCTTGGACAACGCTGCCGCCGCTGGGATTGGCATATGCCAAGTTGCAGCTTAACAGACCGGTGGCCAAATAAAGGGCGATCCGTTTGCTTAGTAATCGCTTATTCTTGCTTGACATCAAGTTCACTCCTTTCTCAAAAAACCTTGGAAGCACTAAAATGTAACTTTTTGCTATGCGTATCCGTATTGACCGTACCGTTCAAGACATAGCCAAAATCGGCCGAAACGCTGTAGCCGCCGCCAAAAGACGCCCGCCAGCCGATGCCGCAGGCGGCCGCCGAGTCGCTGTCCAAATCGCCGCTAACCGGCTTCACATTGCTGAAATGGCCGGCGTCGATAAACGCCAGCAGCCGCTGTCCCTTGGCAATTTCGGGTGTATACAGTTCGAGGCTGGCCTGCAGGCCACGGTCGCCGCTAACATCGCGTTCATCAAGTCCGCGCACTGAACGGGCGCCGCCAAGGCCGAGCTGTTCCGGATAAATCAGCCGTTCATTGGTATATTGTCCGGTCAGGACCACATTGACCAGCCATTTGCTGGAAAACATATGCTGATAGTTGTAGCTGCCGCGCCAGAGTTGATAATTGGCGTCTGTATCCGACCGGTACTTTTCATATTGCGATGTGCTGTTTTTGCCGCCGCCAGGCAGATTGCGCACATATCCCAGCGAATAAGCAGTAAAGCTGCTGCCATACCGCTGACTT
>Ga0316604_10003975_pt1 | contig 10068 bp, 3 predicted proteins | sample OWC_soil_day20_C_FD_207650 | JGI IMG/M metagenome (GOLD analysis project Ga0316604, IMG submission 207650) | Wetland soil microbial communities from Old Woman Creek delta, Ohio, United States - OWC_soil_day20_CT | ecosystem: Environmental > Terrestrial > Soil > Wetlands | place: USA: Ohio...
CCATAGGCCTCAATCCATGAAAGATCAGAATAGCGCCGCGCCGAAACGCTGACCCGCATTCCAAGTCCGTTGAGCCGGTGCGCCAGAATTTTGCCGATGCGCCCAAACCCGATCACCAGCACCTTTGACCGATGGAGGGTGATCGGCAGTTCCTCCATGGCGATTTGTATGGCGCCCTCGGCGGTAGGTACGGTGTTAGCGGTTAGCATACTGATGTGCTTTTTCAATTTCTGGTTGTTTACAGAATTCTTTGAAATATTCAGGCCGCTTTAAGCCTCGTTTGGTATCATAATCATTAATCCGATTCTAACAACCGATCAAAGGAGCCAGAAATGAAAAAAAGCGTTTCTAAAGTATTTTCAGTATTGACCGCGTTTGCGATGCTGCTTGGTATCAGCGGGGCCGCGCTTGCCGCGCCGATGGGAGATCCTCCCGCAGGCGAAGCCCCTTCCGGCGGCGATCCCATGGGAGGGGGTGCATCTACCGGTGTCACGACAATTTATAAGCAAGGGGATTGGAAGTATTCCATCACCACAACCACCAGCAACGGGGAAAGCACGTCTTATGCAACCATTGCTTACTACTATGGCAGTGGAAACGCCGATACCAACGGGGACGGTGTGAACGAGACCATCATTGTACCCAGTGTACTTGGCGGTGTCGAGGTGACCAACATCAGCGAGCTTGCGTTTAACCATCTCAGCGTATCCGCGGTATATGTGCCGGATACGGTGACGACGGTGGACAGCTGGGCGTTCTATGATCTGAACTCATCCGCTGTTATCTCGTTTGCAAATGCGGCGGTTTCGCTGAATGAAACCGCATTTCAGAGCTGCAACAGCAACAATATCTATCTGCCCAATACCAATACCACCACCACAGCCAATAACAGTTCTGTGAAAACGGATGGCACCACGCTGACGGTTGCTGTTTCCGATGTGACCAAAACATGGATTGGCGGCGGAACCTATTTTGTGGCCTCAGGCTATCCCATCACCGAGGCCATGGTCAGCGCCATCACCGTGACAGACACCGTGGCCGTGGAGCCGGTGGAGCTGGCTGTTACCATTGCAGACAGCCTTGCAGATGTTGTGGAAGCGTCTGATGTGGTCAATCGCTTTCGCGTTGTGACGTCCGATTCCACTCTGCTGACAGACATCGCCGAGGACAGCTCTTACGGTGAAGTGGCGGACGCGCTGCCTTATGAAATTCCGTCCGAGGGAACCACCTACTATTACTTAAACGGTGACAAGGTCACGCTTGCGGAGGACTGCGCGTTCTATGATCTGGAAACCGGCGAAGCCCTGGCAGAGGTTCAGGACGCAAATAAGGATTCCACGCCCTATCAGTACTGTGCTTATGAAGCGAATGATGCGGGTGAAATCACAGCCATTTATTATTCCGAGGTGGGATATACCTATAATTACAACAGCACCACCATTGCGGTGGATACCGGCGCGACAGGCTACGCGCTTGGTACGGCGCCATTCCTTGGTTCCAGCATCAATGGACTGACTGGCCGCGATACGCTGGATACCGTTTATCTCTCCTTCGCGAATGCCGCGGTGGAGACTGACGGCGCCGATCAGGACGTAAGCTACGATACCCTGGAAGCCACCACCGCCGGGACTACCGTTGTGGCGGATGGGACAGAAATCACCGCCTCCAGCGCGGAATTTGCGGCGGCCAATGAGGAGCGCTCCATTCTTTGGGCCAACAACGACAGCTCCATCTCCGTGGGCTATCTGGACGCAACATCCGATTCCGTGGGAAACTGGGCTAAAATGTCCTATGAATATGGCGAGGCCGAATATAATGTCGAGGTGGTGATGGAGTGGGGCATGAACGCCGTGCTGTATGCCACCAACGGCGGACAGGTTGTGGTAGGCGATCTGGAGGGAGATACCTCCACGATTGTCTCCAGCGGCGACGGTGCGAACGGCGTCATTGTGGGTGGTACCGGAACTGAGACGCTGACGGACGGAACTACCTCGACTACCTCCAGGATTTATGTGTACAATACCGATTTTACACTCACAGGCTGGAACAGTCATGTAGCCGACGCGGTTTACGGCGGCTACGCCTACTTGGAAGCAGTAAACGCCACCACCGGAAAGGCGGGCTCCTATGCGGTGGGCCAGGCTTCTTCCCTGGCCAATGACTTCGGAAACGGCGTCATTGACGTGAAGGATTATCATGCTGTCGTGTACGGAAACCGTTCAGCCGGTGTTTATGCCATTGGCTCCGGCGTCATTTCGGCAGAGAATTCCAGCCTCGTCTCCATGATGGACGCGGCGCTGGTGTCCGCTTCCGGCGGAACCGTTGTGCTCGACAACTCTTCCGCCCGGGGGCAGATCGTGCTCCGCAGCCGCGGCGGCAACAGTACAAACAATGCCATGCGGATTACAGACAGTACCCTGACTCTGGCAAAGGATTATCTGTCCGAGGATTCCGGTTACAGCTATGGAGATACCGCTGCTGCCGCCGTACAGGCGTGGGAAACCTATGTGGATTCCGACGGTACTCTGATGCACTACGTGATGAGCAGTGAAGGGATGACCATTGGCGAGGCGGCTGTCATAACGAACGCGGATGCGGATGTGGACGGCCTGATTTCGGCGCTGAACCAAATTGAGGGCATTGCGGTGACGGCGGATACCGAAATTCGCAACAGCGTGCTGGACAACTCTTATTATAATTACTCCGCAGGCCAGTTCACCGGAACAGAAGATTTTTCCGATGTGCCGTTCCTGCAGCTGGGTGCTACCTACGGCGGCTTGTCGTCTTCGATCATGGAATTTGAGGCGGCCGGCGAGACAATGACACTGGATAATGTTACGGTGGCCTATGATGACACCGTGGGAGAGAATTATCACTATCTGGTCGCCAATGAGACCGGCTCCACGGGAACGATCGTAAATTTAGATAACTCCACAGTGGAAGGAATTATCTGGAATGAGGGCGATGTTACCCGTGCCTCGGAAGGCAGAACCGCCGACCGATCCTCCGAGATGACAGTCAATCTGGTCAATACCACATGGACCGGTGTCTATGCGGACGGCTCCAACGGACTGTGGGACGGCGATACAGCCTATACCAATGCTGACGGAGAAACCACCTATCTCAACGGCAACTACTATGGTGCGGAAGGCAACTACCAGACCACGTTGAACATCGACGCAACCTCTACCTGGATTGTGACCGGAGACAGCTATGTGGGAACTTTGAATGTTGCCGACGGAGGAACCATCAAGGCTGAGACTCCTGTGACCGTCTATTACCAGAGCGGCACCGTGCCTGATTCCGCTGAGAATGTCACCTTTGTCAAGGTGGTGGAGTTTTCCGATATGACATCCGACTATGATTGGGCAGAGACGGCTGTGACCGCGCTGGCCACCGAAGGTATTGTGGTTGGAGTGGATGATACCAGCTTTGATCCCGGCGCCACCGCAACCCTGCAGGAATATATCCTGGCACTATACCGTGCGTGCAATACGGAAGCGGGCACCAGCGGCGACGATGCCGCGCTGACGTGGGCAGCTGAGTACTTGAGTGATGTCGGTCTTGATGCGGCATCCATTGATGCCACCGCATCCATCACCCGTGAGACAGCCATGGCGCTGACGGCTGCGGTTTTGGGCCTGAGCAGCGGAACCGCTGAGGATTTGACCTCGTTCACGGATGCATCTGCCGTGTCCTCGCTGGCTGTTCCCTATGTGGCCGCGCTGGTCAAGGCCGGTGTGGCAGAGGGGGATGATACCGGTATGCTCAATCCGGCCGCAACCATGACCCGTGCCGAAATGGCCGTACTCATCTATCGCGCGCTGTCCGTGCTGGACAACTAAACCGAAAAACGAAGAAAAAGCAGGGCACCGCGCAAGCGGTGCCCTGCTTACTGTTTTCGCCCATGCGGTAAGTGGCGTTAACAAACATACCGTACCTAAAGAATATGCCGTTTTTTCAGAGTCTCACAGATTTTGCGGAGCTTTTCAAAGGCCTCACCGTGGGAGGATTTGAGCTGTTCGGAAATTTGACCGCCGTTTTTTCCCAGCATATTGGAACAGTAGCGCATGGCGCCTTGAATGTTCTTTGCCTGAAAACAAAACAGACTGATTAAAAAATCAAAATCGGGATCATCGGGAAAGTGCGCCACAGCTGCGGCGTGCGCCTGCATGGCGGCGGGCAAGAGAGTTCCGGCGGCGGGATTTGCCTTTTGCAGGCAGAGACAGGCTTTCAGCCACTGCTTATACCCGGAACGGGTGCGCTCCGGCGCGATGGAGCCGTTGTCGTTGGTCAGCGCTTGAGCGTAGTACCGCTCTGCCTCTTTGAATTTTCCTTGCAGCATCAGCGCGTCGGCGGCGTGAAGCTGAAGCTTTGCACAGCCGGGGGATTCCTTGAGGGCGTTGCTGGCAATTTCAAAATTGCGCGCGCCCTTTGCCGCTTTGCTGTTTTCCTCCGACCACACATAGCCGGAATGATAAATGGCGGGCTTGCCTTGAACGGAGTATACCTTGCGATAGCCTCCGGGCGCGGGGTGAAGCTGCTCGTGCAGCGCTCCCTCATATCGCAGACTTCCATCGTTGCGAAAGATTCTGGCCTGGGTGGAGATACTGTGATTTCTCAGATTGACCCAGGGAGTTTCGATCACATTGTACCGGAGAGGCTTGCCACCCTTCAATGAGGACAGGCCGTCCACCTGTTCCACAAGGGGGCGCAGAAGAGAAAGCTCCGCAGTGTCAAAATATTCGTCCGCGTCGAGAAAGAGAATCCAGTCTCCGGAGCAGTGGGAAATGGCAAAATTGCGGGCGGCGGAGAAGTCGTTTGTCCAGTCGAACCGGATCACCCGCGCACCAAGAGACTCGGCGAGGGCCGCTGAATTGTCTTCGGAGCCGGTGTCCACCACCAGCTGTTCCTCCACAAGACCCCTGCCCCAGCCAAGAGCGCGGGGCAGGTTCGCTTCCTCGTTTTTTACAATCAGGCACTGTGTCAGTTTCAGCATAGGAACGCTCCGATCACTGAGAGATAAATGATTTGAAGACAGAGTATGACTTTATTATACATTCTTTTTTTGAAATACAAAAGAGCAAAATGAAAGTATCCAAGGTTGTAACCCGCCGAAATACCCCATATAGTAAGTTGAGAACGGCGGGAACGTGTACCGTATGTTCTCCAAACAAAGAGGGGAGGGGTGCGCTTGCGGGTGGGGGCTTATTGCCGGGTATCCACAGATCGGGAGGATCAGGCTAATTCGCTGCGCAGCCAGAAGGCCTATTTTCAGGATTACATCACGCGGCAGAATGGCTGGAGTCTGGCGGAAATCTATGCAGATGCTGGCGATATAATAGGACTTAATCAATAAATGCGTCAAACCCCCAATTGCAATGGTCATTCACGCAGGGGAGTGAAGAAACAGATACACTGACAATTTGAATATGCGATGCAAAAAATGCACATAGAAAAAAACACGCAATTTACTTTTTTATCTATTTACAGTAGAATCCAGGTAAAAAGCCTGTTGCAATCACAGTTTACCAATAGAACGAACAAGCTTTTCCGCGGTGCTCCTGTGAAACATACAGTCAATGCATGATGGGAGGAGGGGGCGATCAGGCATTAAAACCGCCAGCCTTTAGATGAAAAATTGAAGTGGAGGGTATTTCATGCGAATAAAAAATAGAATGTACCGTGTTTTTTCAATCCTGCTGTTAGTTGCATTCTCCCTGCTATGTATACCAACAATATTCTCAACAAAGGGGTACGCCGCAACCGCAAGTGACTGGACCTATCAATACAATTCTGACAGCGGAGAGGTCACAATCACAAAATATAATGGATCGGAGAGCGACATAGTTGTCCCCGCCGTCATCAACGGCTGCCCTGTGACAGCAATTGGGGATCAGGCATTTACCAGAAATGACAGTGCCGCCAGCATCAGCATCCCGGACAGCGTGACCAGTATCGGAAAGTGGGCCATTTATGATTATAACGGTCTCCAGGTAGTCACCATTGCCGGAGTCCTTGATTCCGATTCTGTAGCTTCTGACATGATAGTAAGCTCTAACGCGGGGGGTGTTATGGTATATACCGTTTCGCAGAATATATCGCTTCTTAAAAGTGTAGGTTTCGATTCTGACAATATTATTTCGGATACAGACAAGCTGAAGACTGTAACGGTCAAGCTTTCCAATGTGGATGTCTCTGATCCAAGCAGTACATCCGATGTTGGAGCATCCTATGCGCCAATGGGCAAATACCTGGTACCCAGCGGCGGCACGCGCTATTCCGACGGGGTCACCAAATACGAAATGCCGTTGTATTTTGGAGCTGCCGCCAATGCCAAGATTGCATCAGTTACTGTTGGTAGCGGAAGCACTCAGGCTGTGAATGCCGATGCATACCACGATACACTGACGGATTTTTCTAGCAACGTCATTATCACTGTGGTTTTTTCCGGTAAACCGACTTACGATGATAGTTCCGAAACGAAAGCTTATGCCGACGGTTTTTCTCCAAATGACACAGGAGTCGAGTACAACATGACGTTCCGTATTTTGAACGCGGAGGAAGCGGCGGCGCTCAACGAGACAAATGCAACCAGCAGCGGCTACAGTGCTGTTGCCCCCAGGATTGTGTTTGAGGCTGGATATTATATCAATGGCACAAAGGTTACCTTGGCTGACGATGTTATGGCATACGACGTGAATACAGGAAATGTTGTATATGACCGGAAATCCGGTTTGGGGGAATTGGTCAATGCCAACAGCAGCGAATCCACTTATCAATATATTGGCTATCAACTGACCGATGACGGATCTGAGATTCAGACCATTTACTACTCCCCCTATGGATTAGGCACGCTTGACGAAACCGCAACCATCCAGAGCACAAATACCAGCCTAAACGGAATCACCGGCCGTCTCTATCAAGACCCGATATACAGGTCCTTTGTCAACTCCGTCATTACAGCTGACGGTGAATCCATCGACTTTACTACGGGTGATTTTCCGGAGTATGTATCAAACGGTGTCCTGACCATTTCGTCCACAGATGTGGGTACCGACGGCAACTCGATTTTGGCGGAGAATAATGAGGAACGTTCCCTGATTCACGCAACGAATGGCGGTACCGTGATCACGGGTGCTGCCAATATCACCTCCACATCCATGGCAAATAACGCAAAAATGTCCTATGAGAATAACTTGAGCAGCTACAACGAGGAAATTGCCATGCAGTGGGGAATGAATGCGGCTGTATACGCCACGCAGGGGGGCACGGTGATCTTCGGCGACCCGACAGGCGCTGAAACCAGTTATATTGTTGCCACCGGAGAGAGTGCCAACGGCGCTGTCGCCAACACCACTGGCGATCAAGGCTATGACGCGACGGCATCAACCGTTGGCGGTACATCCTCCATCTATGTATACAACACCGTGATGGATCTTCAGGGGTGGAATAACCACGTTGCCGATACGATGTACGGAGGGTATGTCAGTCTCAATCATGTCACCGGAACTAACGGTATCCGCGGCAGCTACGCTGTTGGGCAGAGCGGCACCATTACCAACGATTTTGGAGATGGCGTTGTCGATGCCGAGAATGTCAACATCACTGCCTATGGCAACCGGACGGCGGGTTCGTATGTAATCGGCGGCGGCATCATCAATATCTCCGATTCAGCACTCAAATGCTACACCGATGGAGGTGCCGTCATTGCCAGCGGAGGCACCTTTCACATCTCAAACTCCACGGTTGAAGGAGTGAGTGGCTTAAAGCTGCGGGGCGGCAACACCGGGACGACCACCTCAACCTTTGACAATGTGAGCCTGATTGCTAAAATGGACTACACCGATGCCGGATATGTCTATGGCGATGATGCGTCGGCTGCCGTTGCCGTCTGGAAAGACGAGACCGGTTCCAACGCACTGGCATATTGGACCATGAGTTCCCCGGGCTATACGCTTGGCGAGCTTGCAGCGCTTTACAATATTTCAAACACCTCTGAATTTCTTGCAAGCTTGAGTGAAATTGCGGGCGAAACCTATACCAGCGACACTCTTTTGCGAAATTCCGTGCTGGACAACACCCTTTATAATTACTCCGGTGGAATTTATACAAATGACGACCACAGCAGTATTCCATACTTAACTCCCGGTCCATTCGGTGGTCTGACCAGTGCTGTGCTTCTGGCGGAAAACGGCGGCGGGGAAGTCGTCGAGTTCAACAACTGCCAGTTTACCAATGAAAATGCCGCGGACTTTCAGTACCTCATTGCCTCCGAAGCCTCGTCAGTCTCCAATTACAAGTTCATCGATACCGATGCGCCTATCACAGGCATCATCTGGAACGAGGGTACCGCGTCCAGAACCGTTGACGGCAGACCCTCAAATGGAGATTCCTATATTAACGTGGCATTTGAGAACTCTGATTTTGAAGGCAACTTTGCCGACGGTGATAACGGTCTCTGGACTGTTTCAGGGCTTTCATACACCAATGGTGCTGGAGAAACCACCAGTCTCAACGGCAATTATTACGGAGGGGTTACCAATTGGGGTATTACAGCCTCCTTTGACAGCAATTCCTCCTGGCTTGTGACCGGAGATTCCTACATTGGCTCTCTGACCATAGCATCCGGAGCAACGATTACCGTTCCTGACGGCGAGGCGGTAAGTGTCACGGTAAACGGTGTGATTTCTGACCTTGATACGCTGATGGCCGGAGGTACGTTTACCAATGTGGTGATTACTCTGGACACCGATGGCTCATGGAAAAATCCTTATGCGGATGTATCTCAGGGTGCATGGTACTATGACGCAGTTGAGTTTGTCTGCGAAAATGGATTGATGAATGGTATGAACAGCCGGACATTTTGTCCCGATGACGAAATGACAAGAGGCATGCTTGCCACGGTGCTTTACAGACTTTCTTCTTCTCCCAGCGTATCTGAAACCAGCAAGTTCGCCGATGTCGGTTCTGACACATGGTATTCAAATGGGGTGGTATGGGCAAGCAGCAGCGGTATCGTCAGCGGAACAGGAGACAACGAGTTTTCTCCCAATCAATCAATCAACAGGGAGCAGCTTGCCGTATCCTTATATCAGTATGCAATTGATCAAGAAATCAATGTAACAGTCACTGATACCCTGAGCGGCTACCTCGATTCAGACAGCGTATCGAGCGATGCCAGGGATGCCATGGCATGGGCGGTTCAGGAAGGCTTAATAAGCGGTACCAGTGACAGTACGCTGTCTCCTTTGGCAACCGTCACAAGGGCGGAGGCTGCAACCAGTCTCTCACGATTTGCCGCTTTATATGGTTAGGGATACTGAGAGAGGATAATCGGAAGCCTGCACCCATTGATCAATTGCTGACATCATTTTTTGAAAAAACAAAGAGCTTTTTTAGATTGCCGCCCACCTTGAATGGTGGGCGGCAATCTTTATGCGGCTATGGCAAACCTCATCGGCATCGTGACGGAGTATGATTGACACAGCCGACGTTCCGATACCTGCAAGGGATTACTCCTGATTGCTTTTTTTGATCTGATCACTTGCCGATAACCTGTTTTTGCGTGTCTTTTTGCGAATGTTGATAAAATGACGGCGCTTCAAGCTTTGCTTCTGCCTGACAGGAAAAAGCCTTGAGGACAACAGCGGTTTGAAAAAAATTGCCTTGAAGCACCGTGCTGCACGCGCTCCCGTCATATTTGGCCGCGATAGCGGAGACGGAGGAGAGTCCGATGCCAATGCCCTCTCGTTTTAAGGAGTAGAATACACCGTCAGTTTCCTTGTATACGCCGTCGAAGCTGTTTTCCACCACCAGGGTAAAGTAGCGGTCTTGGAGCTCAGCCCGCATCCGGATGAGCCGGGGGTCCTGCGTTTGTCGCCGACAGGCTTCCAGCGCATTTTCCAAAAGATTGCCCAGTATGACGCAGAGATCAGGAGTGGAAATTTGACCGATGTCCTCTGGAATGTCCGTCTGCGCGTTCAACGCAATGCCGTCCGCGTCGGAGAGGTCGGCATAATAGCTTGCAATTGCGTTGGCTGCGTGATTGGAGCAGAACAGGCGCTC
>Ga0316604_10003977_pt1 | contig 10066 bp, 8 predicted proteins | sample OWC_soil_day20_C_FD_207650 | JGI IMG/M metagenome (GOLD analysis project Ga0316604, IMG submission 207650) | Wetland soil microbial communities from Old Woman Creek delta, Ohio, United States - OWC_soil_day20_CT | ecosystem: Environmental > Terrestrial > Soil > Wetlands | place: USA: Ohio...
TGTACTTTTGCCGCAGCCGGCTGGGCCAGTGATGAGTATATTATCTTTGGGAGTTACATGTAGGGAAAAGTTTTTTAATAAAGGTTCCCGGTGTGGACATTGTATAGAAAGATCTTTCGCCATAAAAGAGCTGCCTGCAGAGTGATGTATGGTAAGGGCCTGTGTTGTTTTGAGCAATAATTGGGCTTTTTTCATATTTTGCGTAAATTGTTTGAGGCGGATGAGAGTAGACTGCCATTCTGCAATTTTGCTAAAACTGTCAATAATATAAGAGAGCGAGGCGTGAACATACCAATAAGCTCCTGATATTTCAAAGAGTTGGCCTAATTGTATTTCATTATTGAAATAGCGGGGTGAGGCCATAAGGAAGGCAAATACGATAGATACTTGAGAATAACTGACAGTCAGCCAAGTTATGTTCTTACTGGTGAGCATTATTTTTCCATAGTTAGTGTAAATATGATGAAAAATGCTCATAAAATTATTCTTTTCTGCAGCCTCGCCGTTATAAAGAGCGATACTCTCATCGTTTTCCCGAAAACGGACAAGGGCATAACGAAAATCTGCCTCATAACCCTGTTGTAAAACATTTAGTTTCACTAAGGGCCGCCCTATCCGAGTGATGAGGCAGGTGCCTATTATGGAATAGCCTAAGGCGGCCCAAACCAAATAGCCATATATGGTTATAGAAGTGTGGCTGACTGTCATGTTAAAGTTCCCCGATAGCTGCCACAAGACCATAATAAAGGTAATGAGAGTAGCAAGCTGCTTTAATAATCCCAGGAAGAGACTGAGTGTATTCGACGCAAGTAACTGTATGTCTTCACTAATGCGCTGATCGGGATTATCAGTACTGGGGAGTAAATGATTCATGTAATAATAGGTTTTATTATGGAGCCAATTCTGTAAATAGTGATGAGTCAGCCACTGGCGCCAGCGTATCTGGAGCATCATCTGAAAAAAGATCTGACAGCCGGAGATGATAATATATATCCCGCCTATCGTACTAAAATCAAGCAAAGCGCGCATAAAGCCGGCGTAATTATAATACTGCAGTTGATGATAAAAATCCCCTTGCCAGTGATTTAAATATAGATTAATAAAAACAATGCCTGCATTGAGTATAATGGTTATGAGGAGTAATCCCCAGGCTAGCGGCGCTTTTCTTGAAAACCAATAGGAAGTAATTAATTGCCAGGGAGTGGTATGGAGACATAATTTTCCTTGTTGCACGATTCTCCTCCTTGATAGAAGACTCTATAGTTTACATCAGCTTTCTGCCTAGAGATATGATAAATATATGTGATTATCGGTAGAATATGATGAGGAGCTGTTAAGTTAAACGATCGAAGCCGCTAGAAAAATACAAGATACCAAGCAAAAACTATTTGACAGCAAAAATAAAATGTGGTACTTTAAATAAGTAAGTTATAAAATGTACAATCTAATAGAATAGAAATAGGTGCCTGTAAGGGCTTAATAGGGAAGTCCGGTAAAAAAAGCCGGCGCGGTCCCGCCACTGTATTGGTGAGCAACCTCAAGATATGCCACTGGGATGAGAGTCCTGGGAAGGTTTGGGGAAGCGATGATCCAGAGCCAGGAGAACTGCCTATTTGACAATCACCGTTTGACCTGCGAGAGATGGGGAGGGGATTATGCGAGCTGTCTATTTTATAGGCTAGTTTCAGATTGCTCTTTACTGGAACTAAGATAAAAATGGATTTCTCAAATAGTCAATTCTTCCTATCAGAAGCTGGGGTGACTATTTGAGAAATCCATTTTTTATTTCCTTAAAGCGGTAATATGGAAGTTACCATTTTTATAGGGTGGTGTAAGATGAACTTTGTTGTATTTAGAGTCAATTTAAATTTTACGTAATTATTCTTACTGGATAATAGAATAGAGATAGGTGCCCGCAAGGGCTTAATAGGGAAGTCCGGTAAAAAAAGCCGGCGCGGTCCCGCCACTGTATTGGTGAGCAACCTCAAGATATGCCACTGGGATGAGAATCCTGGGAAGGTTTGGGGAAGCAATGAGCCAGAGCCAGGAGAACTGCCTATTTGACAATCACCGTTTGACCTGCGAGAGATGGGGAGGGGATTATGAGAGTCGTCTATATTATAGGCTAGTTCAGATTGTTTTCCTGCTGAAGTGGCTAGGTATAATGGATTTCTCTTATAATCATCTCTTTACGTCAAAGGTGATTATAAGAGAAATCCATTTTTTAATAAATAATTTTCATGGGCGGGAATTGTACTTGTGATGACCTGGAATAGCTGGCAAATAAGAAAAATGATTAGTAGGGGTATTTGAAATGGAAGAAAAGCAAGTTGGTAAAATTACATTTGAAGAAAAGATTCGTCCAGTTTTAAAGGCTTATCGTACTGATGTGAAATTAGTGGATGTAACAGCTGACGGATTTTTAAAAATCAAAATGACTGGTGATTGTGTTTCGTGTAATGGTGCTAAAGAGATCATACTAAAACTAGTAGAAAATACATTTAAAGAAGTTATATGCTCGGATATAAAAGGGATCATATTGGTAGAACGAGTGAGGCAGAAATGGTTTAAGAATGCTATTAATTTCTTATGTGATACTAATTCATATTAATAAATATTATGGAGGTTATATAAAATGGAAATGGCAAGTGAAAATATAGTGATACAACGACAATATAAACAGGGTTTTGCAATAAAACAGGAAAGGCAACAAGAAAAAACAAAAGAGGTTAAGCCATCGACGGATATTACTAAGGAACAGTGGTTTTGGGATATGGCTGTTTTATCCTGATGTTATATAAGTATTCCAAGAGTGCAGTATTAGCTTACAATTTATAATTACTCTTGCCAAGATAGTAGGGTAATTAGCCATGCCTCACTATCTTTACTGTGCTAGTAAGCTAAATTTGCTAGGTAGTCTGTACAAAATCATGTATTATAAGCCATTGTCATTTTAACCCTAAGCCTATACAATATGCCCTATGCTTGGTTGATAGCTAAAGAAAGCATTTTCTCTGAATTCCATACGTTGACAAAGCCAGATATTTACTATAGGATATTATACAGAATAATAAAAATTACATACGGATGGTATAGGTGCCCTTTGGGGCTTAATAGGGAAGTCCGGTTGAATACCGGCGCGGTCCCGCCACTGTAATGAGGAGTCGCTCCATGTTTGCCACTGAGGCGCTAGGTCTTGGGAAGGTTTGGGGATGCAATGATTCAGAGCCAGGAGAACTGCCTATATAGCAATCACCGATAGACCTGCGAGAGATGGGGAGGGGATTCAAGTGCAGATGTATCCTGTAATTTTTCTGGTGTATTCAGCTAGAATTTATATGGGTAATTATATCGCTTAATGATTAATTCAAATCTCCCGCTTATGGCTGGGAGATTTTTTATTATGATAAAAAGTAAAAAGATTTGTTTTAAATAGTCCGCCACCGGGCCACCTTATTAACGCTCCATTATTGTCATTTAACCTATGTTTATAATATAAAAATATATAAGTTATGGGGATGAAGAAATGCCTCTATGTCATTGCGAACGGTAGTGAAGCAATCCCCTCCTTGTCAAGAGATTGCTTCACTGCTGTTCGCAATGACATAGAACGCAAAGTGTTTTTCTTATCATTTTTGTCTGAGTCGTGGAAGATATTATAGAGGAGCTGCTTATTATAAAAAAGGCTATTTTAGTTGTTAGTTTTGGAACAACCTATCAGGATGGATTACGACTGAACATTGAAAGCGTAGAAAATAAAATTAAAGCTAATTTTCCCGAATATGAAGTGCGTAGGGCCTTTACATCTCGGATTGTTATTAAAAGATTAGCAGCCAGAGATGGCATTCGAATTAATACGGAAATAGAGGCACTCCAAAGGCTGAAAGATGAGGGATACAAAGAAGTGTATGTTCAGCCATTGCATGTAGTTGGTGGCGATGAATATGACAAGATAAAACGAATTGTTGTCCAATATGCTCACGCGCCAGAGAAAGCATTTGATAAAATCGTAATTGGTCAACCATTACTTTGTTATGCGGGGCAGGAAGACAAACCAGATGATTACCTACAGGTAATTCAGGCTTTGACGATACAATTGCCTCAAGTGAGAAGGCAGGAGGCTATCGTGTTTATGGGACATGGTGGCGTACATCCTGCCAATATTGCCTATGCTGCATTGCAAATGAAAATGGAACAAGCTGGACTAGATCATTTATTTGTTTATACAGTGGAAGGCTTTCCACCTCTGGAGTATATTATTGCAAAGTTAAAAAAGCAGAATATAAATAAAGTAACACTGATGCCATTTATGCTAGTGGCTGGTGATCATGTTATCAATGATATGGCTGGTGATGAGGAAGAATCCGCCAAATCACAGTTACTGAAGTCTGGTTTTGAAGTGGATGTTTATCTTCACGGTTTAGGGGAGAACCCTAGAATTCAAGATCTCTATGTGCAGCACCTTAAAGATATCATGATTCATAAAGCTGGACAGAGTATGTACAGACGTTAATATAACTACATAGGTAGATAAAAATAGCTAGATGTTTCTTGTAAATATCTAGCTATTCTACAAACTAAACTCTTCTTATCTTTCTCTGTGTTTTCAAGGTTTTTATGGTTAAAAAATATAGCAGTGTTCTTGAGAAACGTGAGGTGAATTGTATGAAGAAAATTGCATTTTATGGTAAGGGTGGCATTGGAAAATCGACAACCGCAGCGAATGTATCTGCTGCTTTAGCTACGAATGGTTATTCCATTTGTCAGATTGGCTGTGATCCCAAAAATGATTCTACCCGCTTGCTGCTTGGCAGGACCTGCATGGAGACCGTGCTGGATATGGTCAAGAAACATGGGGATGAAGTAGCAATTGAGCACGTTGTACATTCTGGGTTTGCGAATGTGAAATGCGTTGAAGCGGGAGGGCCAGAACCAGGAGTAGGATGTGCTGGCCGCGGAATTATTGTTGCCTTAGAGAAATTGAAGGAACTGGATGCTATTAAGGATGAACAGGTAGTTCTATATGATGTGCTGGGAGATGTGGTGTGTGGTGGGTTTGCTGTGCCAATTAGGGAAGGGTATGCCACTGATATCTATATTGTTTCTTCGGGAGAGCTCATGTCATTGTATGCCGCTAACAATATAGCAAAAGGGATCGCTAGATTTGCTGGACGGGGTAAAGTTCGTCTGGGGGGCATTATTGGCAATAGTCGTAATATTATTCATGAACAAGCTTTGTTAGAGGCCTTTGCCAAAAGGATAAATACTTCTTTAATTACCTTTATTCCCCGGGAAACAATCGTACACCAGGCAGAAATAAATCGCAAAACAGTAATTGAATGGGCGCCTCAATCACCACAAGCAGATGTATACCGACAATTAGCACATGCAATTATACATAATACTGATTTGACGGTGCCTACTCCTATATCATTTGAGGCATTAGAGGAGTTGGTACTTGCCTATGGTAATCAGTAAAAAAAATGTAGTTACAATGAAAAGAAGTTACAGCTGCAGCATGCCTGGAGTATGGAGCGCTGTGGCGCACAATCAAGGTGCTGTAGTGATTTATCATAGTCCTCAAGCTTGTGGGCATGTTACACATACTATGGATTTAGGAAATCATTATCGGTCTCTAGCCAGGCGGGAAATGAATTTTCAGCAATATACAGCGCCGCTGATTACAAGCGGATTAAAGGAAGAACATTCTATTTTTGGCGGTACAGAGCAATTACGCCACTGTATTGATTACGTAGTTGAAAGGTATAAACCAGAATATATTGTGATAGCAAGCTCTTGCGTAGCTGGTGTAATTGGCGATGATGTTAAAGCAGTCGCCGCAGCAGCGCAAGAGATGTGGCATATTCCGATTTTGTCGGTAGAATCTCATGGTTTCCTTAACGAGTATTATACAGGTTATTATCAGGCTGGCCTTATATTAATTGAACGGTTTATGCAAAAACAAGAGCTTCAGAAAAATACAGTTACCTTATTAGGAGATCTGGGCGGACCACAGGGGATCGATGTACAGGAAATCAAACAATTACTTAAATTTTTTGATCTTCATGTTCATTGTCAATTCACGGGTTATGCTTCTTTAGAGGAGATTCAAAAGGTATCCGCCTCCTCGCTTTGTGTTTTATTGGGAGGAAGAGCGCAGTCCCATGTTGGGACAGATAGCCTAGCCGCTGATTTAAAAACCAAATTTGCTATTCCATTTTTTGATGTTCCTTGTCCTACTGGCTGGCAGGAAACCAAAAATTGGCTTAGCAAGATGGGGCGTTTTTTAGGAAGAGATGATGAGGCATTAGTAGCGATAAATCAACAAGAAGAAAAATTGCAGCAAGCATTATTGCAATATTCTCCCAAACTGAGAAATAAGAAAGTGGTGCTTTGTATTGGTCGTCCGCTGCTTTATTTTCAGCCTGCCTGGGCTTTGGAACTACTTATTCATGCTGGCGTAAATTTAACAGGGATTCTTTTATTAAAAGGTCTGACTGAAGGGCAGCAGGAAGATATGAGAAAAGAATTAAAAAAATATACAACGGTGCCCATTTGGCATGAGCAGGAAGAGGTAAAGGTGTTAGAAATGGCAGAACTAACTGTTACTACCCATGAATTGTCGGATCATATAAGAAGACAGCTTTTTTTACCGGTAATACCACCTGTGGGGGTAGGGGGCTTGATTGGGTTACTTTGCAAATTAGCAAGGTTAGCAGGACGGTCGAAACAGCGAGGAGGAATTGTGTATGGATAAATGTGAATGGGATAATGTGCACACACATTTTAATAGTTGTGCTTTAACTGGTGCAGCAGCCTTTTTTGCTGGCATTCCCGATGCTGCGATGGTAGTGAATGGACCTCTTTGGTGTTATTTTTATGCTTTACGGTACTTGGAAAGAGCATGCCCAAGCATGAATCATCGCTTTTATTGCACCCAGCCAGATAATAATGCTGTAGTCTATGGTACAGAAGATTGTTTATTGGAAACATTGGCGGTCATACGGGAGAACTCACAACCGTCTGTGCTGCTAATTGAAAATAGTTGTGCGATCAGTTTAATTGGTGATGATATTGCTGGGATTGCCAGTGAGGCAAAGTTTTTCTGTCCAGTGGTATGCCTGGATAGCGGTGGATTGAAAGGGTCTTTTAGCGCAGGATATCAAGCTGGAGCGAAGGCATATTTTACTAAGATGCCGTTAAAACCCCGGGGTGAAGTGAGACCTCATACGGTGAATTTGCTAGGCTGTACCTTGGGGTATTATAATGCTGCCAGCGATATCGAAGAAATAAAGCGTTTATTGGCTTTGGCTGGCTATCAAGTGTTAGCCTGTCCAGGGGCGGGCAGTTGTACGGAAGAAATTGCTGCGATGACAAAAGCTGAGCTCAATATTGTAATTCATGAGGAACTGGGAGGAAGCATCGCACAATATTTGCAGAAGGAATATGGTATGCCGTATGTATCTTTGCTGCCACCTTATGGTATGGAAGGTTCGATGAATTGGCTGAAAGCAATCGGAAAACTTATGTGGATGGGGGATAGTAGTTTAGCAGCGGCACAGCAAGAAGCGGATGAACTAAGTAAAAGAATAGATGGGCCAGTATTGGATATGCAGCGAACCTGGGGTGATTTGTGGTTTGAAAATACGCTGATCGCTGCCCCCTCCTCAATCGCTTTAGGTATAGCAGCGGCCCTGCGATTAGAGTGGGTAGATACGGGAGCTTTGACAGTAGTACTGCAAAATGGTGTCCTGTCTTATCCTGTATCAGATTGTATTGATACCGTGTTACATGGACAAGGTGACAGCCTGGCAATAGAAGATCAGCTTGCCGGTTTAACCGGTGGATTACTGCTCGGCAGCAGTAATGAAAAAGCTTTCTTACAGCAAAAGGCAGTCGCGAATGTGCTTTGTCAAAATATAGCTCTGCCGGTATATGATGAAGTTATTCTCAGCGCGCGTCCCTTCATGGGAATACGGGGGGCCTGTCATATGACAGAAACACTTTGGAACCAATACATTAATCTTTGCCAATGGGAAAATAAATAGGAAAAATGCTGGGAATGCAGGTGGCTGGTGAAAGGGGATATTTCATGAAACTGTGTACATTATCAACAGGTGATATTGCTTATAAATATTATAAAAGCATTGTGATATTATTTAATAAACCTCGTAAGGTTCTTAGTACTTCCGTATATAATGGTGGATATCGTGAAGATTTGACGGCGGTATTTAATCATGATTGCAACCCAGGTGCTGGCATGGCTTATGAATTGCGTGTTCCTACCTACGAAGGGCATATGCGGCTGGTGGCACAAGAGGCAGGGCTCAATGCAGATACTGTTTCTGGCATGGCAACAGCTGCCTCTATGGATAATGTAGCCATTCAATTCCAAAGCTATGAAAATTTAAAGGTAACAGCTTTAGTCACAGGCGGTATAGAAGTAAATGGCGGGCGGGTAGGTGATCCAGCCGCTTATTTTCAACCTATTGAGAAGTCCACATTACAGAAGCCGGGCACGATTAATATTATGCTGATCATTGATTCTGATATGCCGCCAGGGACAATGTCCAGGGCATTAGTTACCTGCACTGAAGCTAAGACCGCAGCATTACAGGAACTGATGGCTGGCAGTAATTATTCCAATGGTTTGGCAACCGGCTCGGGCACGGATCAGACGATCATTGTTGTCAATCCCCATTCTCCTTTATATTTAGAGAGCGCCGGCAAGCATTCTAAATTAGGCGAGCTAATTGGCAGTACCGTTAAGAAAGCTGTTAAAGAAGCATTAAAGCAACAGTCTGGTTTCTCAGCGAAGAAACAACATAGTGTACTTAGACGGTTAAAACGTTTTGGGATAAAAGAAGAGACTGTGTGGCAGAGCTATATAGTGGATCATGCAGAAGCAATTATAAAAGCGGAATTTCTAGACCAGTTATATGCTATAGATCAGGACGATCAATTGCTAACGTATACATCTTTGTATGTTCATTTGTTGGATCAACTATTGTGGGAACTATTGTCTGGTGAAGAGGTTATGGCGGCAGGCAATGAAATAATAAGTCTAGCTGCCGATAAGTTTGGTGCCGTATGTTCTGTAATTGATCAGCCAGACTTAGAAAGCTGCCTTAGTGCATGGCAAAGGCTATTGTTAAATATTATAGAAATAAGAAAAACAAAGATTTGTTAGTATAAGGTTTTATACCCTTGTACTACTATATGAGTTGCTGATAACATGATATAGTAAGATGAAAGGAGTGACGTATGTGGAAGATAGGCAAGGTTTAATTATTGTTAACACAGGCAATGGTAAGGGTAAAACAACAGCAGCTTTAGGTCTCGGATTACGGGCCTGGGGACAGGGCTTCAAAGTATTAATTATCCAATTCATCAAAGGTAATTGGAAATATGGAGAATTGCAAGCGGCAGAGGCTTTGGGGCCGAACTTTGTAATGCGTCAGATGGGGGAAGGTTTTGTTCGCAATGCCAATGAGGATGCGATGGCAGATCACCGTCATGCAGCTGAAGAAGCCTTGGCGATGGCGCGAACCGAAATTTTATCAAAGCAGTGGGATATGATTATTTTAGATGAAATCAATTATGCGGTTAAGTTCGGCGTTTTATCTTTAAAAGCAGTACTAGAATTACTAGAGGAAAGACCCTCTGCCTTGCATCTTGTGCTGACGGGACGGGATGTTCGTCCAGAGATTGTTGATAAAGCTGATTTAGTCACGGAAATGAAAGAAATTAAACATCCTTATAAAAAAGGAATAAAGGCGCAAAAAGGTATAGAATTTTAAAAGAAGTTGTTAGCAATGTGATATGCTTGACAATTCTTTAGAGATATTATAAAGTGAATCTTATAACATACAAAAATTACATATGGATGGTATAGGTGCCCTTTGGGGCTTAATAGGGAAGTCCGGTTCAATTCCGGCGCGGTCCCGCCACTGTAATGAGGAGTGAACCCATGGTTATGCCACTGAGACAAATGTCTTGGGAAGGTATGGGGAAGCAATGATTCAGAGTCAGGAGAACTGCCTATATAGCAATCACCGTTAGAACC
>Ga0316604_10003978_pt1 | contig 10062 bp, 9 predicted proteins | sample OWC_soil_day20_C_FD_207650 | JGI IMG/M metagenome (GOLD analysis project Ga0316604, IMG submission 207650) | Wetland soil microbial communities from Old Woman Creek delta, Ohio, United States - OWC_soil_day20_CT | ecosystem: Environmental > Terrestrial > Soil > Wetlands | place: USA: Ohio...
AAATAAGAAACTCGCTTTTACATTACAGCAAATACGAGTTTCTTATTTATTTTTACTCAATAAATCACTCATACAATCCATTAAAATAAGAAACTCGCTTTTACATTACAGCAAAAGCGAGTTTCTACCTTATTTTCAATCAACAAATCACTGAGACATTACAAATCACTTAACCCTGCAGCATTACCTGTCCCACTCAAACCACTGTAAATAATCACTCCCTTCGCATTCCCATTCCTTGTAAAACCCCAACCCGGAGAGTTATAATTCGCCACGCAGTTTGTAATAGTATGTGCAATGCTCTGACCAGAGCTACCCAACTTAAACCCATTACCATCGCCATTAGAACCTTTACCATTATGTTCCGCAGTACAACCACTGATCTTTACAGGAGATGGATTACCATACAGATCCCATCCATCATCTGAATTGTAAGAAGCATAGCAACCGGTAAATGAATTACCAGTACCACTTGACAGCTTACATGCAAAACCATCTGCATCTTCACCACCGGCAGATACATCATAGTTCTGATTAGAATTACAATTATTAATACTTACATTATAGGCGCCATTGTACACCTGTATACCCGTATTCCCATTGTAATCAGAAGTGATGTTGTTCACGTAATTATTGCCTCCTGACTGGAATACGATGCCGGAAGAGGGTCCACCGGTAATACGCATGTTCTGGATATTCCAATAGCTACCATTTACTTTCACTGCCCAACTACCAGCGCCGGCAGCATTAAGTGTTCCACCATAAATATTGATCTTGGAACTGGAAGTACCGCTATTGAGTAATTGTAGGGTACTGGTCAGGTTAATAGTGCCGCTGATGGCGATGACATCACCTGCTTTAGCATTGGCTACGGCTGTTTTCAAAGCAGCTTCGGTAGTGACTGTAGTGGTAGCCGCGGCGGTTACTTCGCCGATAGCGGCAGTGGAAACAGGAGAAGGCAGCTTCACCTGATCTTCGTTTTTGCTACAGCTGGTACATGCTAATACCAATAGGGCAATCATCAGATTGATCTTCATAACTAGGAAATAAGAGGTTAAGAAATGAGGGTATCTTAGCTGCGCAACTATGTCAATTTTACAATTAAATACAGGATAAGTGAATAAGAGAGCGGGGATTTATTTACGCAATCGTTCCCGGCAACGATGGCGGATGTTGGGGTTGGTATTATTTGAGGGCAATAACAGGCAAATGCTGGTATTGCCCTCTATCTGAATTTATATTTTTGGGGGGATGGTTATAAATTCCATATCTACTTTTTACTAAATACCATCTCACGAATACTTCAAATTTTACCTATATAACATCTCACGGATATTTTAACTCCCCTCTCTCCTGCAAATGCAATATCTTCAACAACACGCCATTCGTCCAACCAAACCCATCCTGGTTTGGATACTCTCCTCCCCCACCAGCAAGCGTCGTATCCACCACATTATACTTCTCCAACAATTTTCCTGTCGCCCTAAAGGTCTTAATATTCAAATGCGACCATCTTGAAGCAATCTCTCCCGCCAACGTATCCTTATGATATTTCATCAAACCTGCAATCGCCATCCAATGCAGAGGTGCCCATCCATTCGGCGCATCCCATTGCTGCCCTGTCTCTATCGGCGTTGCCACCAATCCACCAGGTTGCAAAAATTCCTCCTGCAATTCCCTCACCATCTTATCCGCCTGTGCCGGCGAAGCAATGCCAAAAAACAATGGGTATATGCCAGCAAGACTTGGTATTCCCGTCTGGGCATTCTTCCTGAAATCATAATCCATGAACCATCCCTTGCTATCATCCCAGCAATATTTAATGATATCTTCCGCTCTTTGCTTCGCCGCTTTTTCAAATTCTGCAGCTTTTGAAGTATTCCCTTTTTCACGATAAGCTGCTGCCAATGTCATTTCCAGGTGATACATTAAACAATTCAGATCCACAGGCACAATATCCGTCACATGAATCGTTTTCAACGAATGTCCATCTTCAAACCATCGGCTACTAAAATCCCAGCCGGTTTCAGCACCGGAGCGCAACTCCCTGTAAACTGTTTCTTTGGATTTATTATTGAAAGGCCGTTGAGCAGTCTGAATGTCCTCCGTCCATGCTTCTTCCCGTGGCCATGTTCCTTTATCAAAATACCTGTTCAATATATGTCCGTCTGGCAGGTATACCACATGTTCACCCGTTTCCTTTTGTGCGGAATGCATCCAGAAATCATATTCTTTCTGCAAAGCATCCAGGTAAAATGAAACGGGACGATTATCCAGTTCCAGCATCAATGAAAAGAAAGGCGGCTGTGAACGTGTCAGGTAATAGGTACGATTGCCATTGGGAATACTACCATGGTTCTCAATTAGCCATACAAAGTTCTTGATGATATTATCAATTTGAGCTGTATCACCGTCTTCTTTCAGACCGAGCATGGTGAAGTAACTATCCCAGTAATATACTTCCCTGAATCTTCCACCGGGTACGATGTACGGATGTGGCAAAGGGATGAGCGAGCCACCCGTCTCCTGCTTATCAGGCGTACGTTGCAACACCTTCCATAATGAACGGATATGCGCAGACACATCCTGTGTGGTATCAGTCATATAATTAGCCGCAGCAGGTGCCGGAATTGTAAAATGGTCATTTACAAAATCAGTCAGCCGGAAAGAGGAATGTTGTTTTTGTCTTCTGTAATCAGTCATTATCTCGCCGGGTATCTTCTTTGGGATAGCATCTGCAAAAGTTTTGCTATCCGGGAAAATATGTGCTGATTGTACGTCTTCAAAAAGCCCTGGAAATAGTTGGACAGGAGACTCCTCTTTGGCAGTAGGTCTACAGGCTGCAAAGAGTACGATCAGGCAAATGATAGGTATTGTTCTCATACTGTTCTGTTCAATTAGTGACCCTGCTGCAATTCTCCTGCCACTTCTTCAATAATAATAGTGGCGATGGTGGCTTGTGACTGTGCAGGAATATTTGTGTGCAAACTTCTCACTCTTCTACTTCTATAACGGTGGCGATGCTATCTTTTGTTCTTCGATAGTTTTTTATCATGTCGTTTTTTGCACCAGACTTCCAGATCTAATTATTTACCCTGCTGCAATCCTTCTCTCTTCTGCTTCCATCACGGTGGCGATGCTATCATTAGACTATGCAGCAAAGGTTCGTGGAAATAACGACTAAGACCTGACTTCATAACAATGGATTGTTATTGAATTTAAGAATTATTCTGGTAAAAAGAAAATCGCCTTACTAATCTTCCTCAGATCAATAAGGCAGGTATTTTGAAAATGCACACGATTCAATTATATAGTCATTATGATTTTCAACCAATTAATTCCAGCTAAACGCAACCTGCATCCTTTTAGTAAAAATCCATTTCATATAAAAATGAATAACTTTCTTTGCTTGCCTGATTAGATCCCCTGACGATTCATTGAGCGAAAAACCTATCCAGTAGTTATTCGCTGATATAGGCGTAATGGTGATACTTGTCAAATAGCGGTGAAAGAACAAAGTAGTCTCCTCTAACATAATCAAAAAAACTTCATCATCAGTACCGGCAGTCGTATCATGCATTCCTTGGGCCGTTTCATTTAGCAACTCATCAAGTTCATATCTAAGTGCATCCAGTGTATTATCAAAATTGAACTTTTGATATTGACCAACATGGTTATCCTCCGGTGAAATCTCAACACTCATGTAATGTTCCAGATCAATACAAGGGTGTTCAATATCATATTTATTATTCCAATCGTCAAGAATATCCGCTGGCACGAGTTTCAACCTTGCCACTATTTCTTTGAAAGGTATATTGTCATTCTTCATCTGAAGAAACACAATATAAAACTGATAGAATCCGCTATGACCGGGCATATGAAAGGTTTTTACGTTGATTTCGTAAACATAGTCAATTTCTATTCCAATACATTTCACAGATGAATATTTAACATTGAAATTGTGTGTTCTTACAAGTGAGTGTTTTATTTAATCCGCGTGATTTACTTTAAATATCGCCTGTCAGTTTTAATCTTCCAGTTATTTTTTAGGAAATGATACGTTCAATCTTTTTCTGCCGAAAACACTTCAAATTGATTTTATCCTGAAAATGCGCAATTTTGTACAATGGCACTCATACAGCAATACAATCCTTTTGAGCCACTCACTGTAGAAAGAATTCAGCAATTGCTGCTGATGGGGCAACCAATTTTAGTCGTACAGCGGTTTCAATGGACAGGGATCACCAATGGAGCTGGTTTTATGGCGACAAGATATAGTTATCCCGAAGATGCCGCTGATCATTTAGCGAATCTATTGCCTAATGAAGGTAAATCGGTAGATTTGTCCATACCCGCACAACGGGATAAGCTGTTGGCGTTGTTGGCACCTGGTTCAACTTATCAGGTTTATATCGACTCTCTGAAAAACAAAAACTGGGCAAAGCAGATGCAAAAGGTTTATGCTGAAGATGTTCGGAAATATATCCGTAGCCAGACACAGCTAAAACCTGACAGAGATAAGGGTGTGGATATAAACTTTTACCTCCATTATGGCCGTGTGATGGCTATTATCAATACGGGCACACAACGGCTGGAAGTGCCTTTTTATGATATTATCAAATGATCCTTTATGTGTTACGATGTCTCTTTTCATACGAATATTCAACTAACGCTTGATATCTTTCCTAATCTTCAGGATAACAGGCAAATGGAATTGAACAGTGATGCGCTTATTCATGTGGAAGGCCATGCGCTTCCTTTGTATTATGTAATTAATACCAAGGATGGGGCTCCACAGCTGACAAATATGGAATGGGGTGTGACGCCTTTGTATGTAAAAGATCCGAAGGAAAGGAAGGCAAGGCGGTCCGGGATGATAAATGCCAGAAGTGAGCGGATACTGGATGACCATAAGTCTTATTGGTATAGGATCCGGAATAACCGTTGCCTGATTCCGGTGAGCGGGATTTTTGAGCACCGGCAGATAAATGGGTGGAAGAATAAGGTGCCTTATCTGGTGCAAATGAAGGGGATGCCTTTGTTCTTTTTGCCGGGATTATATCAGGAGAGTACGGAGGTTGATACTGCTACAGGTGAGTTATTCCAGGCAGGTACGTACACTTTGATTACGCGTCCGGCGAATGAGTTGATGGCCCAGATACATAATAGTGGGGAGAATAAGCATCGGATGCCGCTTTTTGTTCATCATGAGATGGCGAAACAGTGGATTGATCCGGAGTTGTCTGAGGCTGGGGTGCGGGAGGTGTTGAATTATGAGATACCCGTGGATGAATTGAGTTATAGTACGGTATATACGATTCGTGGAGCGAAGCTGCGGCCTGATCATAAGGAGAAGGATACGCCTTGGGAATGGCAGGCGTTGCCACCGTTGGGGAATGATACGCCGCTGAATGCGGGGACGCAGCAAAGTTTGTTTTAGAATTGCGTTGGCTGAGGGAAAAGCATTAATAAGATACTTTCAGACATCATACATTAGAAAATAACCAATTGAAGGAATAACTTTCGGCAATGAATGCCGGTCCGGTTCCATGAGTTTAATCAATTAATGAATAATCAGGTAAAGTAACAGGTACGGCCGGTTAATTCCAAAGGCCTGGACACAAACCATAACTTATTAATAAGCAATTAATTAAACAATAACTGTTACCCAATTAATGCCTTCACAGATGCAATCTATTAATTAGTTTCCTGTTGAAGTATAAGCCATTGCCAAAGATTGTCGGCAAGGACAAACAAGTCATAACAAAACTGATATTCAACCAGTTACCAAATCTGCTCATGCTAAAAACGCGCTCAAACCAATAAAAACCTCCATTTGCACACCTCCCTTCCTGTTAGCGGATACCCCCGTAGAGACAGCTTCCATTATTCCTTTAACTGATCCAGGACAGAACCAATCTCTTTAAGATACCTCCCATAGCTAAGTCTTATTCCAAATTCCAAAAATCCATATACTATTATTGTAGATATCGCCAGAATGATAACTCCTAAAGTAAGCAGGTGGCTTTGATCCATCAGGGAGGCTAATGGAATTTTCGCTACCAAATACAGGAAAGTCATTATCACTAAAATAGGTATCAGGGCATAATTGAAAGACCTATACATCTCAATATTTACTTTTATATCGTAATACAAGCTGTAAAGACTGTCTTTTGAGTTGAGTGTGTAATTATAAAGACGGTTGTAAAAGAAGTAAAACCGGATCATATAATAGATTGAAATGATGACCAGAAAACCATAAGTCATATAAAAAGCCAGCTGAAAGTTGCTATGAAGACCCAACATTTGAGGGGAAAAGCCTACTACGATCATTCCAAATAATTGAAAGATCAACTCTGTACGCATGGTACTTCTTATTTTCTTTACAGGAGAATTCTTGCCCTTAAGATCGCTGAGGGCGTTTGGTAATTGAATGTTTTCATTGCCTTCCTGATTCCAGGCAGCCTGGATGTCGTCAAAATTCATATCCTTGATTTTTTATGAGTTCTTTTAGTTTATTTTTTGCCCTGTTTAACTTTACCCTGGCGTTTACTTCACTGATACCTAGCTGGAGGCTTATTTCCTTGTGGGTGTAGTTTTCAAGATGATAAAAGATTAAGGCCTTTTCTATCTTTTCCAATTGCTGTACCGCTTTGTAGAAGTGAGATAGCTTTAGTTCCTGGGAGATCGCTTCGTTTTCTTCAATTGGGAGGTTGTCCGGGATTGAAGAGGTGGTGAGCGGTTTTCTCTTTTCTTTTTTAAAGAAGGTGATGGCGGTGTTTACGGCGACACGGTACATCCAGGTGGAAAATTTGCTTTGGTGGGAAAAGGAGGAGTAGCTTTTCCAAAGTTGGTAAATGATTTCCTGAAAGAGGTCCTGCTGGTCTTCAGGAGATTCCATGTACATTTTGGAGATCTTGTGGAGGATGCCTTTGTGGGTATCCAGGAGGGAGAGGAAGTCATTTTCGGTGGGCAAAGTTTGGTTTTTAGGTGATTGTTTTTTTTAGTTAGTGTGGGGGGAAGAGGGAATGTTACAGGCGGGAGGGGATTTTTTTTAGATTTCTTCTTCAACTAAGTTCCAGGTTGATGGAAAGAAGATTCTCTGTTTATTAACAACCTCATTTTCATTAGAAAGAAACTCTCGATATTCAAGCAACTCAAATTTTTCGTTATAAAGGCTAACTCTCTCTTCTTCAAATCTATTATTACAATTTATAATCAATGCACCTAAAAAAATATCATTCATGTAAGTTTTAACTATTACAGTCAAATTAGAAACATGTTCTATTGTTTGAAAAGTATTAATATTCTTAAAAATTGAATTATGATAATTCGTAAGAGCTTTTAAATTACCTCCTACATAATAAACTGTATCAAATTTTCCATTGATATTCCTTTCACCGACATTAATCCCTAACTGTGGTTCATAGTAAAATCTATAATAAAAATCTTGCTCTGATATTAAATTTGATGAGATTTCAGTATTCTCATTCTGAAAATAATAGGACTTAAAAAAATTATATTTCATTATTTAAGTTTTAAATATGGACTAATATCAATTTTACTTCCTTCATTTACAACCGATATTTGTATCTTATTAGTATTTATGTTGCTTGGTAAGCCTTTACCATACTTTTGAAGGTATAACTTGTGAAATTGATTTGTAAAATTGTCGTTTTCTCTATACAAATTATATCCACTTATTTTGCCATTTACACCAAAAGTTTTACGGATATTTTCAAATTTGACCAAAGGTTTAAACCTTTGGCAAAGCTCATCAAATTCTGCCTTCCCTAATTTTATGACTACATCTAGATCTTGCGGCTTTTCAATCGTCAACGCACTACCCTGTATATAAATGTTCTCTTCTGGTAATCCCCATTCCTTCGCTAATCCCTTCAACAAATCTCCAAACTCCCTAAACTCCTTTTCATTATTAAAAAAATATGGATATCCCCTCTTCCTCACTACATTCCAACCATCCAATTGCTTTATAACCTCATCCAGGGAATATTTCCCCCTACTACAAGCATTAAATATCATATCCTCAACCTCGCCCATATCAATTCCAATCTCCTTCGCTCTAGTTATTATCTGCCTAATTTCCCTAACCGAAAACCATAATTTATCATCATCATCCCCTAGCTTTAATTTCCCTCTAATACGATAGTAAATATCCTTTGCCAAATCTTTTGCATTCCGTACGTCTCCTAGCGATACCATCAGACTTCCTGGCCTCTCATCTTTCCCTACCCTCACCATCACTGATTCTCTATCATCTGGAAACACCCTTACAAACTCATACTCCGACTCAATCACTCCATTCTCATATACATTAACCCAACCATCATTCACAATTATCGAATTTTCATAAATCTTGCACAATTCCTTTCCAGTAGATAAACTTCTACTCGAAAGTAACACAATCTCCTTATTGGCAGGTATCTTTAACTCATCTAAATACTTCACTAATGAATAGTATTCTAATATTATTTCTTCTCCATTATTTATAACACTATAACCATTAGTATTTTTTCTAACCACTATATACAGCTTATCATCACTCAATTTCCCCAAATATCTTTTTAGCTGCAACAACTCCTCTTCTGCCAGAATAACCGACCGCTTCTCAATCTCCCCCGCATCCCCCACATACCTCCCCGCCATCATCTCCGCCGGAACATTGACCCTCGCATTCCGTATCGCCTTCACACTCCCTACCGTCAAACTCCCCACCATATAAACCATCGCCAAATAATTCGTATACTTCACCAATTCCGGATGATCCTGATTCATCTCCGGAGCAACATTCGCATAAGTAACAAAACTCGTCAGACTCACATTCAACATCTCCACCCCCGTCTTCACCACCCCCGCCTCCATCAACCCCTCCATCCCAATTGCACACAACCCCGTATTCAATACCAAAGCCCCAAATGTTTCCGCCGCTGCCTTTGTATCCTGCTTAAATAACCCATATACCGAAATCGCCGGTAATATATACGGCACCCCCTGCTCCAACGTTGTACCAAATGCACTGACATCCCGTTTTGGAATTACTATCAGGTAATCCAATGGATTAAACTTCCCTGTAAATGGATTCCCTTCTGCATAATCCGAAAATAAAGCCCCCGCATCCAATCCCGATAATATGACTTTCAAATACGCCCCCACCCCTTCCCTGGTTTCCAAACTAATCTTTTGCTCTCTATCCTTGAAATCTTCCTGATTACTGGCAGTAAGGTAGCCATTGTCAAATACCAACCACCTTTTTTCAGTGGCTAATCCCTGTATCAATCCCATATCATTACCAGGCTTCTCTTCATTTAACCAGGCGACTGTTATCGCATTGCATAGCTGCGTAAAATTGCCTTTGGAGAAATAGAGATAATCATAAGTATCTGATAAAAGCGTATACAATACATGCTCCTGCTCTAATCGTTTTATCACCTCATGTAACGCTGCCGTACCACCACAGTTCCTTATTATCTCAAGCATGATATTCTGACCACCGAAGCCGCCACTGCTTACCGACCAACGCTGTCCGTAATCATCTTTCAGTAACTTAGTGATTAGACATGCCCGAACTTCGGGTGTAAGATCTGCAAATTGCGCACGGGTTAAGTAAGACGTCTTAGTACCCACAATTACAAAATGGGCGTTAATGAACTTCACTATATCACTCCCATTCGTAAATTCACACCGCTTCAATAATTGAATACTACTGTCCAGCTCCTTCAATTGCTGATGCATCTGCTTCAGTTGCTCAAATGAGAGCACATCGGGAGATTCTTTCCAATCTATATAATAGAGTTCAGGATTGTCATAATAGCAATTAAATAATTCATCATTTGTTGCCAGTACATCCTCCGGAAGAGAGATGATCGTTTTACAGATTGCAGCTATTTCTGCCTGTACTTCAGGTTCATCTGAACCAATTACCTGCAGCATCAGGCGGTTGTACTGCTGTGTATATTTATTATCCTGGCACAAACAACCATCGTTAGCATAAAGAACGTTGTTAACCTTTACAGCACAGGTGTAAATCTCTTTGCCAGCCTC
>Ga0316604_10003981_pt1 | contig 10055 bp, 6 predicted proteins | sample OWC_soil_day20_C_FD_207650 | JGI IMG/M metagenome (GOLD analysis project Ga0316604, IMG submission 207650) | Wetland soil microbial communities from Old Woman Creek delta, Ohio, United States - OWC_soil_day20_CT | ecosystem: Environmental > Terrestrial > Soil > Wetlands | place: USA: Ohio...
AGAACATGGCCGGCACTTCCCACCTTAACGATGCCTTGGCGGATGAAAGCGAATTCGACAAGAAACAACAGGAGCTGGATGAGATGAAGGACAAGTATCTCCGTCTGGTTGCTGAGTTTGACAACTTTAGAAAACGCACTGCCAAAGAAAGGATCGAGTTGATGCAGACTGCCAACAAGGAAACGATCATTTCCCTGCTGGATGTACTGGATGACAGTGAACGCGCCACCAAACAGCTGGAAAACACCACCGACATTACTGCCATTAAAGAAGGCGTTATGCTGGTTTTCAATAAATTGAAATCAACACTACAAGCCAAAGGCCTGAAACCTATGGAGAATTTGCACACTGAATTCAATGCAGATCTTCACGACGCTATCACAGAAATACCTGCACCTACAGAAGAACTGAAAGGGAAAGTACTGGATGAGTTGCAAAAAGGCTACATGCTGAATGACAAATTGATCCGTCATGCAAAGGTTATTGTAGGGAAATAAAGTGACTTTCTGACAGAATAGTTTTTCTTTAACCATGCCGGCGAAACGCCGGCTATAGTGCGATATATGTCTACCAAACGAGATTATTACGAAATACTGGGCGTCGCCAAGTCTGCCTCCCAGGATGAAATTAAAAAGGCATACCGTAAGGTAGCTATGCAGTACCATCCTGACCGCAATCCCAACAATAAGGAAGCAGAAGAAAAATTTAAAGAGGCAGCTGAAGCCTACGAGGCATTGAGCGATGCGGACAAGCGTGCCCAGTATGACCGTTTTGGTCACGCGGGTATGGGTAATCGCGGTGGCGGTTACGGTGGCGGTAACATGAACATGGATGATATCTTCTCCAATTTCGGAGACATTTTCGGAGACGATATCTTTGGCAGCTTCTTCGGTGGTAACCGTGCCGGCGGCGGTGCTGGCAGACGTGGCAGAGGTACACGTGGTTCCAATCTTCGTATTAAGATCCGCATGACCTATGAAGAGATCGCCAAAGGTGCCAATAAAAAGATCAAGGTTAAAAAACATGTACCCTGTCAGCATTGTGGCGGATTGGGTGCGAAAGATAAAAACGCTTTCCAGACCTGTAATACCTGTCATGGGTCCGGTCAGGTAAGAAAAGTAACCCAGACTTTCCTGGGGCAGATGCAGACAGTAGCTACCTGTCCAACCTGTCATGGCGAAGGCCAGATCATTACCAGCAAATGCGGACACTGTAAAGGTGAAGGCCGTATGTATGGTGAAGAAATGGTAAGCATCGACATTCCGGCAGGCGTACAGGAAGGTATGCAGCTGAGCATGAGCGGTAAAGGTAATGCCGGTGAAAGAGGGGGTGCTCCCGGGGATCTGCTGATCCTCATTGAAGAGGAACCACATCCGGAACTGCAAAGGGATGGGCTGAATGTAGCCTTTGACCTGTACATTTCCTTCCCTGATGCGGTGTTTGGTACTTCGGTAGAGGTGCCGACCATCGATGGTAAGGCAAAGATCAAGATCCCGGCTGGTACACAATCCGGTAAGGTATTCAGGTTAAAAGGTAAAGGGTTCCCTTCCGTGAATTCTTATGAGAAAGGCGATCAGCTGATCCATGTGAATGTATGGACACCTCAGCAGGTGAACAGTGAGGAGAAAACTTTCCTGGAAAAGGTACAGAGTTCAGACAACTTCCAGCCGAAGCCGGATAAGTCTGAGAAAGGCTTCTTTGAAAAAGTAAGAGACATTTTTAGCTAAGGTTATAGCTTGTGGCAGGTGACCTGCCCGGCCCGAAAAATCCGTTGATCGCTATGTGATCAACGGATTTTTCGCTTTTTAGCCATAATTTTACTCCCCATGTTCGATCCTTCCAAATTACAAATGCTAGAAAACCGGTTGGTAAAGGTTTATCGCCATATTGGTAAAATCGCCCGCCGCCAGAACATCACCTGTTACAGGGTGTATGATGATGATATCAATGAATTTCCATTCAGTGTGGATCGCTATGACGATCATATCTATGTGGCAGAATACGATCGCCCACATGGTATGGATGAGGAGACCCATGAGACGTGGCTGGATAGCTCTCTGGAAGTAGTAGGCAAGGTACTGGATGTGCCACTGAACAAGATATGGGTGAAGCAAAGACAGCGAAAAGCCAGCAGGCAGGAACAGTATGAGAAGCTTTCTTTTGAAAGCCATGAGGTGGTGGTGCATGAAGCAGGGCTGAAATTCAAAGTCAATCTTTCTGATTACCTGGATACAGGTCTCTTTTTGGATCACCGTATTACAAGGGGCATGGTCCGGGAGAGTGCGAAGGATATGAAAGTGCTGAACCTCTTTTGTTATACAGGTTCCTTTTCTGTGTATGCTGCTGCAGGTGGTGCCAGCGAAGTGGTGTCTGTAGATTTGTCTAAGACCTATCTGGCATGGGCGGAAGAGAATATGCAGCTGAATGATCTGAAAGGTAATTTTCAGTTTGTACATGCAGATGTATTGCAATACCTGGATACATTGCCTGCTGATTATTTCGATCTGGTAGTGCTTGATCCTCCCACTTTTTCTAATAGCAAGCGCATGAAGGAATTCCTCGATATACAGAGAGATCATGTGGTTATTTTGAATAAGGTATTGCATGCGACCAAACCTGGGGGGGTGGTGTATTTTAGTAATAACTATCGTAAGTTTCAGCTGGATACGGAACAGATTCAGGCGGGTACGATCAAGGATATTACCGGGCAGACGATGCCGTTTGATTTTCAGCAGAAGCTGATCAGGAAATGTTATAAGATCATCAAATGAGAATACTGGTAGCCGGAGATTTTGAAGCTGATTATAATCGTACGAAAATTATCCTGGATGGTTTACGTACTATTCCTGCTGTGTCGCTTTCTTTTTACAATTATAAGGAGCAACGTAAATGGAATTTCGCGGCCCTGCGCAAAGCGTGTGGGGATGCGGATGTGATCTTTTTGCCTGCATTTACACACCAGGATGTGGCGATGATTAAGATGCTTTCCGGCAAGCCGGTGTTGTTTGATCCATTGATCTCAAGGTATCTGTCTAAAGTGTTTGATTATAAGAAGGTGAACAGGTATTCTCCGAGAGCATTGAAAAATTATCTGAAGGATAAGCTTTCTATGCGCATGGCGGACCTTGTTATTTGCGATACAGAAGGGCATCGGGATTATTATCATAGAACTTTTAGTATTCCTTTGCGGAAATTGCGGGTAGTGCCAGTGGGGGTGAATACAGATGAATTTCCACCGGCACCTGCTATTGGATTACGGGATACTTTTGTAGTGGGGTTTTATGGTGGTTTTATTCCTTTGCAGGGCACACGTATGATTGTGGAGGCGGCGAATGTTTTAAAGGATCATGCAGATATTCATTTCCGGTTGATTGGAAATGGTTTTGAGTATAAAGTAATACAGCAATTAGTAGCGCAATATCAATTGAGTAATATTAGTTTACCGGGTTGGGTAGCTTATGATCAATTGGCAGGGGAGATGAATAATTTTGATATTTGTTTGGGGATATTTGGAGAGACGCTGAAAGCGGATTTAGTGATACCGAATAAGATATTTCATTATGCTGCGTTGAAGAAGGCGATCATTAGTAAAGAGTCTCCTGCGATAAAGGAGGTGTTTGAAAATGGGAAAAGCATTTTATTGACAGCAAATACACCATCGGCGATTGCAGAAAAGATTTTGTTATTGAAGGAGAATGTGGTGCTGAGGGCGCAACTGGCGCAAGGTGCATACGAGGCTATTTGCATGAAGTATAATCATCGTGCAATTGGGCAGCTGGTATATAATCTGGCACTGGAAATTCAGTAGGTGTGTTTATATTAAGGTGTATTATGCCTGCGTAGGCTGCATTTTTCTGGCTCTCGAAATTAAGCGTGCGTGATTACAGGTAAAGCATTTACATTGATCCATTATCCCCTTTATACTAAGATCCATTATGCCTGCGTAGGCTGCATTTTTCTGGCTCTCGAAATTAAGCATGCGTGATTACAGGTAAGCATTTACATTGATCCATTATCCCCTTTATACTAAGATCCATTATGCCTGCGTAGGCTGCATTGTATGTGCTAATTTTTCAACAATATTCAGATCAATCCGGGTGCCCATTTCATGCAGCAATTCCAGGTAAGAACGTGTAATACAATTGAGGCTATGTCTTTCAGTTGTGTAGGCAAATGCACGTCTGGCCACTGACTCTCTTTTCAAAGGGTCTTCCAGTAACGACTGTATACCGGCAGCCAGTTGTTGCGGTTGATGTACTTCGCAGGAAACTGCTCTCCCACCCTGTACCAGATCTGACAAGCCACCTGCATTTGTAGAAACTACAGGTACGCGATACATAAAGGCATCCAGTACGCTACTACCTAATCCTTCCTGTTCTGAACTCATGGTGAAGATGTCTAACACAGAGAAAATATCCTCTACATTATCATAAAAGCCCATCAGTTTATACACATCATCCAAACCGTATTCAGCTATTTTATCACGCATTTGTTGTTCCAGCTCCCCTTTTCCAAAGTGCAGGAATACAAAATCACGACGTACAGTTGCCAGTTCACGGATGGCTTCGATCATAGTGAGTGGATCTTTGTGTTGTACAAGTGCAGCCGTGGTGCCGATCAGGTGTAATGCCGGATCAACGCCGGCATCAGTGAGTATCTTTTCTGCCCTGGACTTATCCAGTTTCTTTGCCATAATAGCACTGGATATCAAACGGACATCTTTAGCACCAAAGTCTGTCAATATACGTTTGATGGCGTGGCTGATAGCAACGACCTGGTCAGTGAGTTTATATTTGATTAAGGTCATCTTTCCGTGGGGAACAAAATCCACGCGACGGGTAAAAATGATCTTAGCCCTGTGGAAGGGCTTGGAAAGAATAGCATAAGTGAGGATATGGGAAGATTGCGCATGAAGCACATCATAACGGCTTCCCTTGAAGATCAGGAAGAAGAGTACGCCAAAAATGTTTGCAAATGATTGCGTTTTAAAACCCTTCTCATTTGCCTTTTTTTCCAGCGGGTAGTTTTTTCTACAGAGTAGTTCTACATTAAGACCGGCTTCTTTGAAACCGGACATGGTATACATAGTTTGCCGTTCTCCACCACGCCATCCACGCTCGAAGTTTAGTTCAAGAATCATTACTGACTTGCCATGCATAGGTTTCCCAAGTTTTAGTTCTTACACAATAGGTTGAATTGACGAAAGGTTAGATGCACAAATAATGCAAAGTTTAATTAGCAAGGTAAACTTTTAACAATAAATAACAGTTGAGGCAAGAATTCCCCTATTCATATTGCGTATTAATTGACTATAAATCAAGTATATATCCCTAGAATAATAATACTAATTGATGCTTTTATTTTTTTTCAGGTCTTTTACCAGCTTGATAAATTCTTTTCTGTAATTACCCGGATCGTCTCCCAATGCTGTTTTTGCAATTTCTAATACCATTTTGCTATCTCCATCTCCTTTATAAGCAGAATGTCTTAAAAGCATGCCACATAATGCAACGGAGGTTGCAAAACGGAAATCGACGTCTGCATCCTGGAAGTCTATACAGAAATTGTGTATCTGGTGCCAGATGGTGTGGGAGGAGGAGTCTGTGGGGAGTTGGTAGTTGATTCGGATTTGGGCTAATAGGGTGTCGTGGGAGTTAAATACGGCATCGGTGTCGGGACTGGGGTGGGTGCCGGAATTGGGGAAGGAGTGAGTTTCGGGATTGGGAAGAGATTGGCTTTCTTTAGAGCCAGGGAGAGAGAGGTCTTCAGTATTGGGAAGGGATTGGCCTTCTTTCGTACCGGGAAGGGATTGCCCTTCTTTACTGCCAGTGAGAAAGTGACCTTCACTGCCAGATAGATTGCGAAGTTCAGTACCTGGCACTATTTCATACATCGCAATCGCACAATGCCCTGCACCCACAATCCCTCCGGAAACACGCCCACCAGTTGTATCTGCATTGCTGATCACTTTATTTTCATATCCAATCAGGCGGTAAGACTTGACCATAGCAGGGTTGAAGTAAACTTCTGCCTGTACATCTTTGGCAACAGTGAACAAGGTACCCCCAAATTCCTTAGCGAAAATTTTACTGGCTTCTTCCAGGTTGTCGATATAGGCAAAGTTGCCGTTGCCTTTACTGGATAGGGTTTGGAGTTTGCTATCTTTATAATCACGCATGCCGAAACCCAGGCAGGTGAGCAGTACCCCACTCTCCTTTTTGCTGACAATGAGTTGTTCCATATCCAGATCGCTGGTCTGACCTACATTGAAATCCCCATCAGTAGCCATGATGACGCGATTGTTGCCATCTTTAATAAAGTTGTCCTGTGCCAGCTGGTAAGCGAGTTTGATAGCCGCTTCGCCGGCAGTGGCGCCACCAGCACTGAGGTTGTCTATAGCATTGAGGATTTTATCTTTCTGATCGCCAGGGGTACTTGGCAAAATGATGCCTGGGGCACCAGCGTAAGCAACGATGGCGACATGGTCGTTCTTTCTTAAGTTATTGACAAGGATGCGGAAGGCAGCTTGTAGTAATGGTAGTTTATTGGCGGGAGCCATTGAGCCGGAGGCATCAATCAGGAATACGAGATTGCTGGGAGGCAGACTATCTGTATCCATGACTTCACCCCTTACCACAATTTGCAGTAACCGGTGTTCAGGTTTCCAGGGGCAGGTGGCGTAACTGCTGTAGAGGGCGAGGGTCTGACCTTTTTTCGGAGGAGGATAATGGTAGTTGAAATAGTTGAGCATTTCTTCAATGCGTACGGCATCGACAGGAATCTTTTCTTTGAGGTGGATGAAACGGCGGATATTGCTATAGGCAGCTCTGTCTACATCTACAGCGAAAGTAGAATGGCTGCGGATGAGGGTTTTCATGAATTGATTTTCGTAGAGGGCGCCGTAGGTTTCATCGAAGAAGACACGGGTGCCCATGCTGGTGTTGCCATAGTTTGGGTTGGAACCGCTGGAAGAGCGGTTGCGGGCAATGGCTTTGGCTTTGGCGATGGCGTCCTGGGGGTTGTCGAGGGCGTCGAGTTGAACGAGGATGCGGTTGTACACACCTATAGGAATTCTTTTAGGACGGTATTTGTCCAGTTGAAAGAGTAGTATAGCGTCCTGAGAAGGCACCGCAATCCGAAAAAGACCGTACTGATTGGTAGCGACTTTTACGGTATCATTGATCACTGAGATTAATACACCGGGTAAGGGATTGTGTGAAATACTGTCCTCTACGGCCCCGGTGATGTAAATTTTCTGTGCATTCGCAGGTACAAGGAGTAGCAGGCTGGCGAGCAGCATGAGAAGCTTTACCATGTGGGTTTTGCATCAGTTAGTGTAATATAAGCAAAAATCTCTTCTGCTTTTTAGGCAGAAGAGATTTTTGCTTTATTATTTGACTGACACCAGATGGAGGGATGTCCTCGAAGGTGACCTGCGGCAGCATGGAAGCTTTCTCTTTTTAGGCTGATGCCTGGAGAGGGGGACTTTTCTGCTGCAAGGAATGTGTTTCTTTGAATTGCCTTAAGCCTGTTCTAACTGAGAGGAATTCTGCTCCTTTGGATTATCTCAAGCCTGTTATTGCTAAAGGAATTCTGCTCCTTTGAATTGCCTTAAGCCTGTTCTACTAACTGATAAATTTCCGGTAAATTCCTTCCTAATCCATCATAGTCTAAACCATAACCAAGGAGGAACTTGTTAGGCACACTAAAACCTAAATAATCAATCTTGATCGGGTACTTCATCGCTTCTGGTTTAGTAAGCAGAGAAGTCACCAACAGTCTCTTTGGTTGCTGATGTTCTAACTGTGGGAGGAACTGACTCAATGTCTTTCCTGTATCCACAATATCCTCCAGGATCACTACCGTACGGCCAAACAGATCTTCATCCAGACCAATCGCCTGCACTACATTTCCAGTCGACTTCATGCCTTTGTAAGAAGCGAGTTTGATAAACGAGATCTCCGCTTCTATGGTCAGGTATTTAAAAATATCAGCGGCAAACATAAAGGAGCCGTTGAGGATGGCAATGAATAATGGTTTCTCACCTTTCAGGTCGTTGCTGATAGCAGCTGCCAGTTCCTGAATACGCGCCTGCAGCTTATCTGCGTTGATGTAGGGTGTGAATTGCTTGTCATGAACCTGTATAACAGACATGTGTTTCCTTATTTACGATTGTTTAAATTTTTCCTACTAAAAGCCTTTGACCGATTTTAATGTCGTAGGCTTCCAGATGATTCCATTCCCGTAACTGCTCTACGGTTACGTTATAGCGTTTGGCTATGCCATATAAAGTTTCTTTGGAAGTGACGTCGTGGTACAACAAATTACCTACCTGAATAGTTCCCTCAGGTAATCCGTTGGATGTAGGAGGAGGTGGGGCATTTGGTGTGGTGGCTACTGGCTGAGCAGGTGACTGCGTGGCTGGTGCCTCTGTTGGTGTAGCCGGTGATGGTGCTGCTGTAGTAGCGGTAACCGTACCTGTTGCTACCGGTGGTGCCGGATTGTAGGTAGGTGTTGATGCCTGAGCAGTTGGTGCAGCCGCGGATGTACCTACACTTGCAGATGCATTTACTACTGGTGCTGCTGGAGCTGTAGCAGTAACCGTACCTGTTGCTACCGGTGGTGCCGGATTGTAGGTAGGTGTTGATGCCTGAGCAGTTGGTGCAGCGGCGGATGTTCCTACACTTGCAGATGCATTTACAACAGGAGCTGTTGGCGCTGTTGCTGTAACTGTTCCTGTTGTTACTGGCGGTGCCGGATTGTAGGTTGGTGTTGTTTTAGCTGGTGTTGAAGCGGATGTACCTACGCTTGCAGATGCATTTACTACAGGAGCTGTTGGCGCTGTTGCAGTAACTGTTCCTGTTGCAGCCGGTGCCGGATTATAAGTTGGTGTTGTTTTAGTGGCTGTTGCCGCAGGCTTTGCAGAAGTGCTTGTACCAGCAGGTGTCACCTCTCCTATCTTCTTCAAATCATCCACCATCCCATCAGGCAATTTATTCACCTGCTGTTGTGATTGTGCCTGTTGTTGCTGTACCTGTTGCTGTTGCGCCAACTGTTGCTGACGTTCCATTTCTGTCTTCACATCATCCACTATCTCCTTTGGATTCAGATCTCCTTCTGTCGGATCTTCTACCGGTGCATTCTTCGCCAGTTCAGGTTTTACGCTTGCAAATCCCTGCAGCGCCAGTTTCTGGCCTGCTGCCGGCTCCTCACCTTCCTTCATTTTGTTACGACGGCGTAACCAACGTAACTGTATACCTTCTGCCTGAGAAATATCGTACATGGTTTCACCCTGTTTCACTACGTGAAAATCATTCTTTCCTGACTTCCCTTTTTTCTCCAAAAAGATATAATTACTCTTTGGCAAAGGATCATCATTTTCCAGGTCATTATACTTCACGAGATTACGCAGCTTCACATCCTTTTCACTCGCTAATTGAATCAATGCAGTACCTGCCTGTGCATAAATTACTTTACGACCATTGATTTCAAATATGCCAGTTGGAATAGGCTTATCAGCAGTTGCTGTATTGCCTTTTCCGGTAGTAGTGGTGGAAGGTTTTGTGGTGGTGGAAGCGGAAGTTGATGGCGTAGACCTTGGTACCAGGCCCTCTCCTTCCTTTGTATATTGCTGTAAGTTATAATCTTCAATAACCTTAATCAGCTGCTGAGGATATGTTTTGCTTGTTGCATAACCCGCCTGTTTTAAACCATATGCCCATGATTTATAATCTTCCAACTGAAAGGAGAAGAGAAAACTATAGCGTGGGTTATTCTTCAGGAAGTCAGAGTGATCCTTGTAAGAATCAGCAGCTGTGGTGTATTTGCGAAAGCATTCCTGGCGGGCGTCGTCATCATAATTCACGGTAGCGCCTGTCCAGTTGTTTTTACATTTGATACCAAAGTGATTATTGGAATTCTGTACCAGCCAGCTATTACCTGACTGTGTTTCCAGGACCCCCTGTGCAAGGGTGATGGAAGCAGGAATTCCACTCCGCTTCATTTCATCGATCGCGATATCCTTATACATCGCAATGTACTGCGGTGTCGACGTG
>Ga0316604_10003985_pt1 | contig 10046 bp, 11 predicted proteins | sample OWC_soil_day20_C_FD_207650 | JGI IMG/M metagenome (GOLD analysis project Ga0316604, IMG submission 207650) | Wetland soil microbial communities from Old Woman Creek delta, Ohio, United States - OWC_soil_day20_CT | ecosystem: Environmental > Terrestrial > Soil > Wetlands | place: USA: Ohio...
TGTCTGCTGATAAATTTCTTTTCTTCCAATGTCCGCAGAACTTTGGAAACCATCATTCTGTCTGCGTTTCCCTGATTGGCAATATCCACTTGTGTTACCGTATCATTTTCTCTTGAAAGCCAGCCCAGTGCGGTCAAGAGAACAAACTGTGTTTGGGTCAAATTCAACGGGTCTAAAACTTTTTTGTGTTTACGTTGCCACAGCAAGGTTACTTGTCCAAGTAAATAACCCGGACTTTCACCTGGATTTTTGAACTTAAATTCTATTTTTTTTTGCATACTCTTATTGAAGCATTTGTGATGAAACGCTAAATTTATATTGTATTTAAAAAAGTAAGTTTATAGCCGTCAAGGTCTTTTACGTGGAATGCCCTGCCAAAAGGTGTTTCAATAATTGGTCCTGTTGTAGTTATTCCATTTGTAATGAGTTTCTCTTTCAGTTCATCTACATTTTCGTTAACAGCAAACCAAAGTGCTACACCAATACCCAATTCTTTTTCTTCGATTGGCTCAAGCGGTGTGCGAATGGCAAAACTTGCTTGTCCTTGATTATATTTAAATATGCAGGCTTGCGGATTAGAATTGTCAATTTCAAATCCTAATTTTTGGGTGTAGAATTCTTTTGATGCTTCCAGATTTTTCACTTGTAGTGAGGCAAATGTTAATTGTATCATTTTCTAATAATTTATATTGTTGTCGCAAATATAGTATACATGACAACAATATCCAAGTAATTTTACTTTTTTTTCATGATTGTCCGGGTAAATCGGGGGTAAAATATCCCTGGATGCCTTGACTACAAGGCATCCAGGCTTAAAATATCTGGTTGCAATTTCATGAGGAGCTCCCCCATTGCTTACGTAGAAAAGTCAAAAGACGCATTATGGGTTTTTCTCCATGCTTTATAAGTGTCTTTTATAAAGCATGGAGGCTCCACGTAACCCATCAGATGAGGTGGCCATTTTTCAACTTTTAATGAACTGGAATAGCATCAGGATCTCATTCTTAAAAGAAGGGTCAGCATTCTGCCGACCCTTCTTTTATTTAATAATAACTAGTTTTCCCCTATAGATCTTTCTTCTTCCGCTCTCATTCACCTCCAGGATATAACTATATAATCCCGGACTGGCACCACGTCCATCCCAGCTATTATCATAATTCTCCGACCTGTAAACAAGCGCGCCTCCCCGCAGCAAATTATAGACAGAAAGTCTTGAACCGGGATAATTCTCTAATCCCCGGATCACGAACAAATCATTCCTGCCATCGCCATTTGGTGTAAACACATTAGGAATGCAAAGCCGGGTGTAACTGGAATCATTATCTTCAATTGTAATCACTGCCACACTATCCGAATTAACAGGATAAATTGTACTATCTCCATATCCTCCGTCAATCTGGAGGTTTAAATATTCTGTTGACTCCACCTTGCGATCATCTATAATGTTGATTGGAAGGGTAGCACTATGCAGTCCTGCAGGAATAAGCAGAGGCGGCATTATATAATCGACGTCTGCGGTGGCAGTAGTACCGGCTGGGATAACATGGTAATTCACATACAAATCTTCTGCAGATACAAGGCTATCCGGGTAGGATAATGTAAGGCTCGCCCCCGGGCCGCCTTCTCTGCCATTAGTCACGGCGGAAATACCAACAGATCTTTTTTCAAAATCATCATCATAGAACGGAACTGTGGCCATTGGGTTATTATTATATACGGTGATGGGATCACCTGTTGGTGTGCTTGCACTTACGAGGATGGCGTGAATATATTCGTTACCTTCTATGATGTTATCATCAATAGGGTGAATCAGCACAGTTACGGTACCGTCGGTATACTTTGATACAGGGATGACAAAACTATCCAAGGGAAGATAATCCACTCCTTCAATGGCATTTCCCTCCATCCTGACTTTTACAGTGATGGGTTGTCTAAGAAATTCATCTCCCGAAGGAATTGAATAGAGGGAAATATAACCGTCTACCTGAGGACTTGCCTCCCTTGGACTTCCGACATAGTTAATGAAGACATTCGCACTTCTTACAGGTTCAATAGTATCATTATTATCAAATACATAAATAGGACCATAGGTTGTAGCATCATACCTGAGCTCAAAATCACCGCCGGTAATATTGGTGATTTCAAAGTATATCAATTCAGTGTCTTCCTTCACTTTATCGTCAAGTACGTTGATATCGGCAATAACATTATGTTGACCTGAATCAATCCTTAATGTTGGCCCGTCAATATCAGTAAAACCAGCTGTTGTACCGGCACCAAAATTAGCATTGATCCATATGACCTGACCTGCTATATAATCGCTGGACAAGCTGGCAGTAATGGTCGCATTGGGGCCGCCTTCTGTTCCATTTGTTGAACCGGTAAAAGAAATTATTGTATTTATCCAGTCATCATCGTAAATCCTGAGGGTAGTAGGAGTGGCATCGACATCCACGCTTGCTGAGGAAGTAGCAGTTGCACTTTGAATAGAGAGTAGAACTTCGGCATAATCTTCAACAATTCTATTTTGTACAGGAATGACCGGGAAGGTAAAGCTGCCGTTACCATCAGTGACGGGGATCTTGATTTGCTGTGGGAAAGCCTGGTAATGAACACCCGGTACAGCGGTTCCGCTGATTGTAAAGTTGACCGTAAGGGTATCTGTGCCGCTGGCAGTGCCGGTAACGGTGATGGTGTAACTACCTCCGGGAAGACTTTCATTGGTGTTCGCATGGTTAGTGATGGCTACGTAATAGTCAGCCGCGGATACGGAGTGGGCGACAACTACTAGCATGAGTAGTATTAGCTTCATAATTGTGGGACTTAAATGGTCAATGAATTGCTTACAGTAAGGTATGGCTACTTATGAACTGGGGCCTGTCTGATGGGAGGGAAGGTACAATTTTATTTGTTTGGAAGTCAAGTGTGGTATTTCTGACTCTAATATGTCGCAAATAGAGCAGGGTTCACCAGGCTTGTTCAGATCGCCGAGGCCCTTGAGGTAGAACTAAGTGATTTGTACCCTATTAAGAAACAATGGAATATTTTTGAACAAAAGCGACTTTGATTAGTTAAAGATATGTGATGACTGTAACAAGATGTTTAATTGATTCATGCCGGAATTGAAAGCTATTCTGGAAAAATTAAAGTATTATAACCCTGACTGAATACTATCATATATTGAGATATATGTTGGTCTTGACATTGACATAATCTTAACAATACATTTAACTTTTAAATCTACCCCGAACTTGCCCCGATCCCTTTCAAAAAAACACTCTAAACCATGAACTTCAAAACAAAGTTAGCACAACTTGGCAAGCAGCCAGACATGATCCTCATTATTACAGACGAACAGCGTGCTACACAGCATTTCCCTCCGGGATGGGAGGAGACAAATCTTCCAACGCTGACCTTTCTAAAAAGGAACGGTTTCAGTTTCGACAGAGCTTTCTGTAATACCTGCATGTGTTCTCCCAGCCGTACCACATTATTTACAGGAATTTATCCGGCTAAGCATAAGGTTTCTCAAACACTGACTATTGGCGGCCCTTTATCTCCTTCGGAACCAACCATCAGTACTTCCTTACCAAACATCATGAATGTACTCTGGAATGACGGTTATGATGTGCAGTACCGTGGTAAATGGCACATGAGTAAGGGCGTTGCCGGTAATGGAGCAACCACGAATTATGATAACCTTACATCTGCCGATATTTCTCTATTTGGTGCAATGGGATGGATAGCCCCGGATGCAGGAGAAGATGTAAATCCTTTAAATTTTGGAGGAGGATTTGCCAACCATGATGCCAGGTATGTGGCCGAAGCCATCAAATACCTTCAGGAGGTAAAAGTGAAAAGAGCTGCAGGTGAATACAAACCTTATTGCCTGATCTTGTCGCTGGTAAACCCGCACGACGTACTGGCTTATCCCAAAACAGCAGCGACCTCTGGATATTACCCTGCCGCCTGGTCAACAAGGGAAATTGGATTACCCGATACCGTAAACGAACATTTGCTGGCCAATAAAAAACCGATGGCGCAGGAACAAATCCTATTGGGCATGGATGCTTCTTTAGGGCCTTTAGCAACAGTAGAACAAAAGTTGGATTATATAAATTTTTACGGGTACCTGTTAACCCTCGTTGACAAAGAGATAGGTAACCTGATTAAAGAATTGTATGCTAAAGATGGGGCTGGAATAAGCCTGGCTGATACAGCTATCGTGACCTACACCTCGGACCATGGAGAAATGGGACTTGCACATGGGGGACTGCGTCAGAAAACCTTTGTAGCTTACGAAGAAGCATTACGTGTTCCACTGGTTATATCCAATCCTTTTCTATTCTCAGACCACCCCATTCAACAATCTATGGCCCTGGCCACGCTGGTCGACATCATGCCTACGTTTATGGAGATTGCTAATGTATCTAACTCTCCTGCCGGACTTGCAAGCACAAGCTTGTTGCCAATTATGCAGGATGGTACACCTGTACAGAATAGCATATTGTTTACATACGATGATACAAAAGCAGGTTCCAATAGTCAATGGTCTGTGGTAAATGCTGCAAATTGTATCCGATGTATCCGTACAGAGAAATGGAAGTATAGTTATTATTTTGATGCCTCGGGAGCTTATTACAACGAATATGAACTATACGATTTGGTAAACGATCCATCTGAATATACCAACCTTGCCTATGATCTGGCATACAACGAGGTTAGAATGGATATGGAAACACAGTTGCATAAACTTGAAGAAGATAAGCTAAGAGTACATAGCCCGCAACAATCTCAAAGCGTTCAGGAACCTTAATTAAATTACATTATAGCGCATTCATAATTATTAACAACGATATTGGCGTATAAATATTAAAATTGATAAATGCTTCTTGCATGTTGCAGCCCAACTGGTGCATAAGTCGCGCTATATTCGGTGCAAATCAGCCTTTGTTGATGCTGCAAGACCTTACGCCACCAAAACGCTTTTCCTGTACGCGATCATATTCTTTCACATAGTCAGGGTTTCCCGTTTCCATCAGTCTGTCCCACCAATGGAAATACAGACTGTAATTGCCTTTGAATTTACAGTGGTGAAGATTGGGATGTACAGGAGTATCGATGATCTCGAAGAGGTATGAATGGCAAAGTCCTTTCGGCATAATCACGTAACCAGGATGACCAGACACATTGATGATTATGCTGATAACGGTAAAGAGGATGCGCACATCCTGGTGCATAGGCAGGATAAAGGCAAGTATCAGTACTATAGCAAGCTATATGTAAATGAATACACATTCTTTATCTAAGTATTACCACCCATCCAGTAAAATGCAACGGTATTAAGGTTTTTAAGTCAATCACATAATAATAAGTACCTATGGGCAACGGTTGACCATTATAACGACCATCCCACTGATTGTTGTACCCACCGGTACAATGAAAAACCAGCTGACCATATCGGTTAAAAAGTAAACCTCCAAGCAGCCCCTCGCTGGTCATAAGATTCCATTGTGATAATTTGGATCTCAAAATGCATTATGAGTTCCAAAGCAAAAAAGACAATCAAGCCTAGATTAACTCCCGAACAAACTCGGCCTCTTATTGAGAATTTTGAGCGTCAGGGTCAGAGTATAAAAGACTTTTGCCAGAGATATGGTATTAGTGAAGTTACATTTTACAATTGGCGTGCGCCCATGAAGGCTGTTTAATAAATGTATCAATGGCAAGGTACCAGACTAGTGTTCTTTATAAGTCTGTCATCACCAGCTTATCTGTGAGGGAAACCAATAACAGGGAGTGTAGCATGCTGGGCAAGCCTTAAGTCAGTTAGTTATCAAACTGCGACTGAAAGGTGGATGAGATCACGTTACAAGGATAAAGTCCTTACTGACTGAATGATAATTCGAGCGGGGCCCGTAAACCCTTTGATGTAAGATAACTAAAATCGTCATACTGTGATACCTAGTCTCTTTCGCCAATGGAGACCGGGCGTGAACAGATCACAGCGCAGCTACTGTAGGTAGAAAAGAATGGAAGTCATATCCGATAAACGAGAATGCTTTGTTATTAAACAGATGAATGGGGATTACTCTAAGTCGGAATGCCGCTGGTGCGGCTATAAAGCGCAGGCTTTTGAAAATCCGATATGGTAACGGAGCTTCCGTAGTAGTTCGAGCAAGGGAAAACCTTGTACATGGCGAAGGGATGCAGCCAATATCTTTTAATACAATTAAAGGAAAATGTGTGAGACATTATGAGAAATCCGGCAAACGTATTAAACAGTCTATCAACGCACAGTAATTTACCCGGCTATAAGTTTAAAAGGTTGTACAGGATATTATTCAATGAGGAAATGTATTACACCGCTTATCAAAACATTTATGCTAAACCGGGTAATATGACTGAGGGTATATCGGACAATACAATTGATCAGATGAGCCTCACCCGAATTGAAACACTCATCAATACAATCCGGGATGAAAGTTACCATCCCTTACCTGCGAGAAGGGCTTACATTCTGAAGAAAAACGGGAAAAAGCGTCCGTTGGGCATCAGTGTTTTCGAAGACAAATTATTGCAAGAGGTTATCAGGATGGTATTGGAAGCAATCTATGAAAATAGTTTCTCTCCGACATCACATGGGTTTAGACCACAAAGAAGCTGTCATACGGCGATCATGCAAATTAAGAGGACGTTCACAGGTGCTAAATGGTTCATTGAAGGTGACATCAGTGGATTTTTCGACAACATCAATCATGATGTTTTGATCAACATACTGAAAGAAAAAATAGATGATGACCGCTTTATTCGTTTAATCAGGAAGTTCCTAAATGCAGGTTATGTGGAAGATTGGGTATTTCATAATACCTATAGCGGAACTCCGCAGGGTGGTATTGCAAGCCCTATTTTGGCCAACATTTATTTGGACAAGCTGGACAAGTATATGGAAGAGTTTAAAAAACGATTCGATACCGGAAAAGCAAAGAGAGAAAATCCCGTACAATCCAGACTATGGCGAAGGAAAGAAATGTTTGTGCAACAACTCCAAATAGAGAAGGAGCCTCAGCAGCGCACTGCATTGATCAGGGCAATAAAAGCGATTGAAAAAGAAAGAGCGCTGATTCCACCACGTGACGAGATGGACAATAATTATAGAAGGCTACAGTATGTAAGATACGCGGATGACTTTATTGTTGGAGTGATAAGCAATCTTGAGGACTGTAGAACCATCAAACAGGATATTAAAAACTTCCTGAATGATAAATTAAAACTAGAACTCTCAAATGAAAAAACGCTTATAACCCACGCTAATTCACCAGCGAAATTTCTGTCATATTATCTGACTATAAGCAAATCTAACCTAACAAAAAGGAACTCAAAGGGGGCATTACGCAGGGACTATAATAAACGCCTTGTCGTAAAAATCCCACCTGATACGATCAAAAAGAAACTGATTGATTATCGTGTCATCAAATTTAAGAACAATAATGGCATGGAGAAATGGGTTTCATATTACAGACCCAATTTGCTTTACAAGGACGATCTGGAATTACTCCAGCAGTATAATGCGGAGATAAGAGGCTTCTATAATTATTACTCGCTAGCATTAAATGCCAGCTCTGTACATTCTTTTAAGTATATTATGGAGTACAGTATGTATAAGACTTTTGCGGCAAAGTATCAGACTTCAGTTTACAAAATTTGCAGCAAATACATTAAAAATGATGTCTTTACAGTAAACTATATTAACAAAAAAGGAAATGTAAGATCACAATTCTTCTATGAGACAGGTTTTAAACAAAAGCCAAAGGCTATAATGTACAATGTTGACATCATCCCCCAAGTTGCTTACACCTATGGTACCACCAGCCTGATAGATAGGCTTAAAGCGCGAAAATGTGAATTGTGTGAAAGCGTCGATGACCTTGAAATGCATCACATTCGCAAGATGAGTGATATTAAAAAGGGTAAACAGCATTGGGAAAAGATGATGATAGCAAGACGCAGAAAAACGATGGCCGTATGTAAATCATGTCACCAAAAGATACACAACGGAGGGTAGACCGCGGATATTGGGGGAGAGCCGTATACCTGGGAACGGGTATGTACGGTTCGGAGGCGAACACAGGGAAACCTACTATAGCAATATAGCAAGGCGCCCGGTGTTTAGCCTACGGAAAAAATTTGGTATCAAACCTGATATTGATAATGCTGGATTTATAGAAATTATTCCGGCTGTTGCTTCATGCGAGCCAATAACCGAAAAGCTTTTTGCACAGGTTCGGGGAATTAATATTTATCAGCCGGTAAGTGCAGAATATCTTAAATCTCTACTGGCATGAGCAATATAGCTTTATTTACAGACCGCTACCGATATTTTCTATATACCCATCCTACAGACATGCGTAAAAGCTTTATTGGGTTGTGCGGAATAATTATCAATATTATGAAACTTAGTATCACTGATACTGATGTTTTCATATTCCTGAACAAGGATAAAACTCATATAAAGTTATTGCTGCATGAAGATAATGGATTTACTATGTTTTACAGGAAACTCGATCGCGGTAGGTTTACACTTCCTGATTCACCGCAGGGTGACAGCGGACCATTGCCAATAAAAGCTAATGAACTATTGGCAATTATCAAAGGGCTGTCTTTCCATAAATACCGACAGTATAGCTCCTGAAAAATAGCATCATAAAAATATTATTCTATAACAAGGGAGGCAGATCAAACAAAGATCTGCCTCCCTTGTTATAGAACTATCTCCATGAAAAAATATCAGCGTACATACAAATCAATGAATAATCCAGATCATCATAACGATGAAAAAGATCAGCTAATACTTTTACTACAGGAGCAGCTGTCGTTGATGCAACAGGAACGTGAGACCATGCATATAATCCTGATAGATCAGGCTAGCATAATTATCAAACAGCAACAGCATTTAACTCATCAAAGGGAGGTTCTTAAGCAAAAAGACCAGACGATCCATTCACAAGGCGAACAACTACTTCAATCTAATAACCTCATCAGGCAGCAGGATCAGACTATCTCTCAACAGTATCAGCTGCTTGACAAGCAGCAAAAGGAACTCGTGAAAATGGATAGGATCACTCATGAACTCAGGATGGTAAAAAAGTGGATACATGGTATCAGAAGTGAAAGAAGACATACTGAGGCAATTGCGACGCAGTCTGGTGTTATACAGGGAACATTATCTCTTGATGTAGATGAATGGGGGGTGTGCAAGTTGAATAGTACACAGGTTATTGCTGCCCATGTACGATGCAGTGTATCTGTTGCACCAAAGAAAAGAGGTGGCCGGCATGACTTTCCGGAAGGATTGGAAGAAGAAGTAATAACATTAGATGTGAAGAATCTTCCGTCAGGTGCAAGGTTATTACGTGTGGAAGAAACGCGGCAGCTTGCGTGCACACCGCTTCGCTGGTATTTAAAAGTTATAAAAAGACCAGTTTATATTGTTTTATCAGGTTTATAAATAGCTCTTAGTTTAGCCAGTGCCTGACCAACGGTCAATTTATTAGGAGGGGAAAACGATAGCATGACAATATCTTATTTGCTCCTCAATATCGGTAAAATCAGGGAAATTATGTAAATGTATGGCTTTTAAGCTACTATAGGAAAGTTCCTTAAATCACAAGGACGGGGTTGGTTGTTAGTTTACATACCAAGTGTACACTTAAAGGTAGCATTAACCACACCTGGTATGATTACTACCAGGATCACTACCGGAAGGCCAACATACCATAACTTTTCCACCCGATCCATTTGTGAGTAAGTGACACCAGCAGGGCCCGGATCAGACTGAAGAAAGCACTGGTGGCAAGCATGGAATGCATGGCCTGCGATCCTTTCGCAGCGGCCATAAAGTTATAGAACAGTACGCTCCACAGATTGGATAGAAGTATAGAAAGAAGAATGTAAGGAAGTTACCTAATGGATTTTTTATTGCACCTCAATTATAATATATAGTACCTGATTTTTCGAAAATAAAAAAAAGAAATTTATCCGGATTA
>Ga0316604_10003986_pt1 | contig 10044 bp, 6 predicted proteins | sample OWC_soil_day20_C_FD_207650 | JGI IMG/M metagenome (GOLD analysis project Ga0316604, IMG submission 207650) | Wetland soil microbial communities from Old Woman Creek delta, Ohio, United States - OWC_soil_day20_CT | ecosystem: Environmental > Terrestrial > Soil > Wetlands | place: USA: Ohio...
AAAACTGTACAAGTCTGTTTCCCAAATTGCTACCGGGTACACCATGAGTGACCAGGTAAAACTTAAAGATGAAAGCTTCAACGTGTATGAAATTGATGTAAAATTCAACAACGCTGTCGAAGCCATCAAGTCACCCCGGGTATTAGGTATGACTGGCTATAGCCTCATGCTCCATGACCTGGAAAACCCTGACAAACCCTATAGGGTACCCTCTGTAGAGGATCGCAAAAACCCTGTTTATCGTAAACTGAACAGGCAGAAGGCGATTGAAATTCTCACCAAAAAATACAACGAAGAACAATTGCTCAGTTCTTTCGATCCCCGGGAAAGGGAGATCCAGGAACTGATGATGATATATAGATATGACCTCGAAACAATGCGCAATGTATTGTACGTAGGTCGGGTACAAAGAACTGACTATATCGATATCCAGTACCGCTCTATCAATCCGGAGCTGAGTGCTTATATCGTGAACCAGGTAGTAACTGAATTCATGCGCAACTATGAATCCAGCCGTAACCAGCAAACCGTTCAGAACATCGAAACACTGAAGAAACTGGTAGACCAGAAGCGGGAAGAACTGGACGCCAAGATTGGTAACATCAAAACAATGGGTACCCTCGATGCCACTGTGGAAAGTTCTAACACACTGGAACAGATCTCCAACTTCGAAAGCAGACTCGCTGACGAAAAAGCCATCCTGAACAGTGCACAACTGGCCAGCCAGCAGGTGACCCAGCGTCTGTCTGAAATGGAAAGAAGCAGCTCACAGAATGCAGCATCTACCAATAGCGCTAATTCAGAGCTGGCCACCCTCCGTGAAAAAATGAATGATGCTTCTAATGAATACCAGAGCAAAGGAGGGACCGATCCGGAACTGTATAATAAATACAAAAAGGCAAGAAACGATTATTCTGCCAAACTGATGGCTATTGCGTCTGCAGCTCCAAGTGCCGCAAGTCCGGGTACCACCAGGGCCGATCTGCAACAGAAGAAAAGCGACCTGGACCTGCAGGTAAGATCTGCCCAACAGAACATTGCTTTTTACGAACAAAAGATCAGACAGCTGAATGGCTCCATGGGCGCTGCTGCGTCAAGAGGTGCAAACAACCTCGCGCTGCAAAAAGAAGTAGAACTGGCACAACAGGAATATGAAAGCATCAAATCCCGTTACGATGCAGCGGTGAACAACAAGATCGCACCGATGGATAACTTCCACCAGATCCTGTATGGTCAGCCTGCGGTTGAACCAGAACCTTCCAAACGTATCATCATTATCGCAATGGCTGGTATGGCCGTAGCGGTGTTCTGCTGTATCCTCATTATCTTCCTGGAATACATTGATGTAAGCATCAAGACGCCGACCCAGTTCCTGCGTATTCTGGAACTGAAACTATTGGGCGTTGTAAACAGGATCAACCTGAAGAAAACGCCACTGGAAGATATCTTTACCGATCCAACCCTCAAACAACATGATACGGCTGCTTTCCGTGAACTCCTGCGTAAGCTGCGTTTCGAAATGGAGCACAGTGGTAAGAAGATCTTCCTGCTTACCAGTGGCAAACCGGGCGAAGGTAAATCTACTATTCTGAAAGCACTGGCATATAGCTTAAGTCTGAGTCATAAGAAAGTATTGATCATTGATACACAGTTCCCACATAACACACTGACACAGGAATTTGAAGCGAAGCCCGTGTTGGAGAGCTTTAATGCTAATGAATTTAATTCCGAAGAGATCGCAGACCTCATCTCTCCTACTGCCATGCCTAATGTATTTATCATTGGTTGTGAAGGTGGCGAATATACGCCTGCTGAAATACTGAAACCAGGCAACCTGCTGGAATACCTGGGTGCACTCACCAGGGAATATGATTACATTCTGCTGGAAGGTGCTGCACTGAATGAACGCGCAGATAGTAAAGAACTGATGCAGTATGCCGATACCATCATTACCGTAGTATCTGCAAGATCAGGTGTGAACCAGACAGACAGAGAGACGATTTCGTTCCTGCATAGTCTGAATGGTAAGTTCAGTGGTGCAATATTTAATTTTGTTGAACCTGAAAATATAGATCTGTAATGAGCACAGCGAAACCGGGCAACAGGCTGGCGTGGATAGATTACGCACGGGGTATTGCCATCATACTGGTACTGTACCGTCACATCTTTGAAGGCATCAGCCGTTCAGGTGTGGAGGCTGCACAGTTTAGCTGGCTGGAAAATGCAAACATCATTTTCTACAGTTTCCGTATGCCCCTGTTCTTCATCCTGTCTGGTGTGTTCATTGGTAAAAGTCTGGCAAAGAGAGGGATGAAAAACCTGATCGTTAATAAATTCAACATCCTGCTGTATCCATATCTTTTATGGTCCGCATTGCAGATCACCATTCAGATTTGCCTGAGTGGACTGGTGAATGCAGACAGGGGGTGGGCGGATTACGGGTATATTTTTATATACCCCCGCCGCATCGATCAGTTCTGGTACCTCTATGCATTATTCAATGTAACAGTGTTGTATATACTTACGAAAGAAAAACTGCGGCTGAAGATCTGGCACCAGCTGGTGATCGGTTTCGCAGCTTATATGTACAGCAGTTATATCTCCGTACATCATATAGATCTCGGCTTTATTTACGACATCTGTCATTTCTATATCTTCTTCGCTATCGGCGAACTGGTTGCGGATCAGATATTGGATAGCACGAAGTATCCACTGTATGGCAGCTGGGGATTGTTTGCCGCCCTCCTGCCCTTCTTTGCCGCAGGCCAGTATTACTTCCTGATGACGAATTTAGGGACGTACAACCTCTTTGTAGAAGAACATCAACCAATATTATTTGCGCTCATCGCCCTTGTGGGTTGTGCATTTATGATCAATATATCATTCCTGTTACAGCGATATGGCAGTGTAAAGCTGCTGCGGGTAGCAGGATTCCATTCACTTTACATTTACGTTTCTCATGTGTTGGTCGCATCGGCTGTGCGTATGTGCCTGGTAAAGGTGTTTCACATCACCTACCTGCCAGTGTTGTTAGTGATCTGTTTATGCTTTGCCGTTGTGATCCCCATCCTGCTGTACAAAGCAGCTATGCGCGCAGGTGCATGGTGGCTGTATAGCCTGGAAAAGCCCATGGAACTTAAATTAAGCTAAAAAATGAGCAACCCGAAATACACCTACTGGCTGAAATCCGGCATCTACAGCGGATTACAGAAAATCGCCGTACTCCTGTTCGGGATCGGCAGTGTGCTGGTATTAACCCGCTCACTGACCAAATCTGACATGGGCGTATGGAACCTCTTTCTCGTATATACCGGTATTATCGAGATCATAAGACAAAGTCTGATTAAAAACGCTATGATCAAATACATCAATGGTCACGCAGCGGAAGAACACCCCCATATACAGTCCGCTGCTTTATACCTCAATATTGTAATCACAGTCCTGATCGGTATACTGATCGCAGCCTTTATCATTCCCGTGAGCAAGCTATTACAGGCACCCCCATTAGCGATGGTGATGTACCTGTTCCTGCCCGGTTTATTGTTGTTAATTCCCTTCTCTCACTTTGAATGGGTACAGAATGCCAATGCTGACTTCAGGGGTATTTTCTGGGGGTATTTAAGCCGTCAGGGTACGAGTTTCATTTTGATCGTTGCGCATTTGCTGATTGATCATAATATTACCCTCACACACCTTATCGCCTACTTCGATGCAGGTTTGGTATGTGGCACCCTTGTATCGGGGTACTTTGCCCGGAACTTTGTGACCCGTCAGATTAAGTATCATAAGGAATGGTTTACCAGACTCTGGACCTTTGGCAGATGGGTGTTTGGTACGAACGTGAGCGCTTCTTTGTTCCGTAATACAGATACATTTATTATATCTTCTTTTTTAGGAACACCATCAGTCGCCTTGTACAATGTATGTTTGCGTATATCCAATCTCGTAGATGTGCCTTCGCAGGTATTAGGTGATATTTTATTTCCTAAAACAGCGAAGATGATGGAAGACGGAAACCTCCAAATGGTGAAGTACTATTATGAAAGAGCTGTAGGCAGTATTCTCGCTATCGCAGTACCCGCCAGCCTCGCTATTTTATTGTTACCCAGGCTGGTGATCGGCATCATTGCAGGTCAGGGATACATGGAAGCAATACCAATTTTGCAGGTCACTATATTTTATGGCCTGTTTCTGCCATTTATCAAGCAGTTTGGCACTATTATGGATTCAATAGGCCTTCCCAAACTGAATTTTTATGTAATCACTGTAACGGCTATCTGTAATATATTCATCTGCATGTTCTATACCCGGCAGATGGGACTGATGGGCGCTGCTTATGGTACCATGACCTCATATGGCATCTGCTTCATTATCACGCAGACCATACTTTACCGTAAGCTCAATACCAGCCTGCTCAATGTGGGAAAATATATGCTGCAATTCTACCCGGAAGCGATCTCCGTGGTACAGCAACGTTATTTACTAAAATGGAAAGCAAGATGATCAGGAACAGGGATATAATCGTAGTAGGCTTACAGCCCTGGGATATTAAGATCGGGAGTAACTGTAAGAACATGGCGCAGGAACTGTCACAATACAACCGTGTACTGTATGTAAACCGCGCACTTGACAGGATCTCTGCCATCAGATCCAGCGATGACGAAATGGTGCTGACCAGAAAAGCAAGCCTCCGTGGCAACACCAACGATCTGAAGCCTGTCACTGCTTCGCTCTGGACCCTGGATCCACGCACCGTACTGGAATCTATCAACTGGATTCCAGTGCCATCGATCTTTGACAGGATCAACTTAGTCAACAATAAAAGACTCGCCCGCGAAATCAACCAGGCAGCCAAGCGACTGGGATTTAACGATGCGTTGTTGTTTATCGATAATGATTTTTTCCGTGCACAATACCTGCCTGAATTGCTGGAAGGTGTAAAGGAAACGATCTACTATATCAGGGATAACCTGACCAGTCAGCCATATTTCAAAAAACATGGTGTAAGACTGGAACCATTGCTCATGCAGAAAGCTACGATGGTCGCTGCCAATTCAGCTTACCTCGCAGCATATGGTGCAAAGTATAACAAAGCATCTTTTGATATCGGACAGGGTTGTGATTTTGGTTGGACGAAAGAAGAAAATCCACCTTTCAACGATTTCAAAAGGCCTGTGATCGGGTATGTAGGTGCATTGATCACTTCCCGGCTCAACATCTCATTGCTGGAACAGATTGCTACACAACGTCCTGAATGGACACTGGTACTGGTAGGGCCGGAAGACGAGGCATTCCGTAACAGTTCGCTGCATCAGTTGAAGAACGTACACTTCATGGGTGCCCGTCATGGAGGAGAACTTCCATCATGGCTCAGCACTTTTGATGTATGTATCAATCCACAGGAGCTGAATGAGATGACCATAGGTAACTATCCCCGTAAGATAGACGAATACCTGGCACTGGGCAAACCCGTGGTAGCAACAGATACGGTAGCGATGCAGATTTTTGCACCTTATGTATATCTCTGCAAGACAGCAGATGACTACATCACAAACATCCACACCGCCCTGCAGGAAGGTGACAACACCGAACTGCAGGAAGCAAGAAAAGCCTTTGCATTTTCACATACCTGGGAACAGTGTATTGCATTAATGGGGGCATACCTTGAACAAACTCAAAACGTAGAAGCATGAAAGATAACAGGTTTTCAGACGATCGGTTATTAGAGATCACCGTGACCCTCTTCATCGGATTCACGTTGTTCTTCCTGGCATTAAAAGTTTTATTCTTCTAAGATATGCGACAATCACTCATCACAAGAGCAGCACCTCTGCGAGGATCCGGTGTACTTGACAAGCCACTGGCCTTTGCCGCTGTGTTAGTAGTTGCCATCAGCATCAGCCTGCTGGTGGGCTACGAAGATTACCGCATAGGTATGATCATCTCAGCAGGTTTGCTGGGTGGCATGGTCACCCTGATCTGTTTATTCAATACCCGTCTGGGTTTTCTGATCACGACAGTATTGGGTTTCTTTATGTTTTACATTAAGCGCATGTCTGACGATACGCTCCCCATGGGTGTGGCCGTCGATGTACTGACAGCGGTGACCTTCATCGGCGCGTATTATAGAAAGACGATTCATAAGCAGCGCATCTGGCAGTATATGAAGAATCCTGTTTCTTACATGTACATTATGTACCTGGGATTTCTGCTCATCGAATTGTTCAACCCCTCTATGTACTCAGTATCGGGTTGGATATTTACCGTGCGCAAGTTTGTCAACTTCGTGATGATCTATTTTATCGGCCTGTTCACATTCAACAGTGTCAAAGATGTAAAAGATTATCTCAAACTCTGGTTATTCCTGTCCGTACTGTGCGGTGCCTATGGCTGTTTCCAGGAGTGGTTTGGGTTACTGGGCTTTGAAGAGCACTGGGTAGTAAGTGATCCGGTGCGTTACAGACTGTACTTCCAGGGTGGTGAGATCAGGAAGTTCTCCTTCCTCTCCGACCCTACTGCTTATGGCATATTGATGGCGTGCAGCATTGTGTTTGCCATAGTACTGGCCATGACCACACAAAAGCCAAAACAACGTAACTGGCTCATAGTGGGCATTATCATTATGTGCCTGGGTATGGCCTTTTCCGGTACGCGTACGGCTTACTTTATGATACCCGGGGGGCTGGCTATCTATTTTCTGATGACCATCACGAACCGTAGAACATTGCTGTTTATGGCAGGGTTCTTTATGTTTATCGTGGTGCTCATGTTCGGCCCATTTTCCGGCAATAATACGGTAAACCGTATACGTACGTCCTTTCACCTCAAAGATGATGAATCGATGAACGTGAGGGATGAAAACAGGCATCATATACAACCTTATATACTGCGGCATCCCATCGGGGGTGGTGTAGCAACTTCCGGGGTATTGGGTATACAGTACAATCCAGGCCATCCGCTGGCAGGTTTCCCCCCGGATAGTGGTTACCTACGGACAGCACTCGAAACGGGCTGGATCGGGCTAATAATCACCATGACGCTATTCTTTGTGACGCTCCTGGTAGGGGTAAAAGGATATTACCGGGCCAGGACCCAGGAGGTCAGGGCGCTATATGTAGCTATTGTAACAGGGCTATATGCCTACATCATCGCACACTACGCACAGGTGGCCATCGGGCAGATACCCGGCGCATTCTTCTTTTACAGCGCCATGGCCATCATCGTAAAAATGAAAGATTTCGAAACACCTTCTCATACAAATTCAGACCAAGCAAAAACTATAACAACATGAAACAGCACATCAGCATCCTTTTAATTTTCCTCGCTACAGGCCTCACAATGAGCGCACAAAACAAGACTTTACCGTCTACCCCTTCCAAAGATGTATCTGCAGAAGACATCCAGGAAAAACTGGTACAACTCGCTTACGAGAATCCAGACCTTAAAGTAAGAGTATACGAAAAACAAAGAGCAGAATATGAGCTCAATAAAGCAAAGGGTAACTGGCTAAATTACGTGACCCTCAGTGCAAACTTCAATGATGTCACACTGGGTCGCTTCAAAAACTCGGGCGACTATCGTGCACAGGTATACTACCCGCTCTGGAACGTAGGTGTGAATGTGCCATTGGGCTCCCTGGTTGGTAAAGGCGCTGATGTAAAAGTAGCGAGGTCGAATGTAAACATCGCCTCTGCACAGGAAGAATCAGCCAAAAGACAGATCAAAGCAATGGTATTGTCCAAATACCACGACTACCTGATGAACAAACAATTGCTGGCTATGCAAAACGAAATCACTGAAGATGATTTTGCAGCATTCACACAGGCAGAAAGCAAACTGGCGGCAGGCAGCATTTCTTACGAATCATATACATCCGCATCACAGTTGTATAATAATGACAGAACCAAGAAGCTGAATCTGGAAAGAGACCTGGCTAATGTAAAGCTGGAAATCGAAGAGCTGATCGGCGTGAAGCTGGAGACTGTTATCGCCCAGTAACCCGGGCTCATTCATTAAAACTAATTATTTGTCATGGTAAAAAGTACCACTACAATTGTTGCACTCTTGTTCGTAATGTGCATACAAACAGTGAACACCTATGCGCAGCACAGAATGGACAGTATTCTTATTCCGGTAAATCCCTGGAATAAAATAGGGGCATTGCTGCAGCTCCCGGACGATTATAATAAGTCCAAAAAAGAGTACCCCCTGATCGTTTTTCTGCATGGAAAAAGCAAATCAGGACATGATCTGTCTAAGTTATACATGGAAGGTATTCCTTACTGGATCAATAATGGAGAGAAAATAGAAGCTGTAAATCCCGTTGATGGTAAACTGTATAAATTCATTGTTGTTGCGCCACAGGCGCCTAGTTGGGGACTGAAACCATCAGAGATCAAACGCCTGCTGGACGATGTAGAGAAACATTACAGGGTAGATCGCTCCAGGATATACCTCACTGGTTACAGTGCAGGCGGCTGGGCGACGGTGATGGCTATGACGGATAATGCGACGCTGTCTAACCGTATTGCGGCAGCAGTACCCATGTCGGTAGCAACGATTGATGAAGCGAATATGAAACGCTTTAAGCTGGTAGCAGATGCGAATATCGCCACCTGGTACCTGGCTGGGACGGACGAACCACATTTTCTGGAAGAGTGTGAGCGGTATAAGGATAGTACGAACTCTCATAAGCCAAATCTGGCTAAGCTAACTATATTGGATGGATTTGCACATCATACCTGGAAAGCACTGTATGATACGAAGAATAAGCAGTATGGTATGAATATTTACGAGTGGATGTTGCAATACAAAAAGTAATAAAAATAGAGGGTGTATCCAGGTTAGATACACCCTCTATTAATTCGGATACCCGATGGAAGCAGATTCCATTTAAACGATTCTCAGGAGCTTCATTTATTTATGATACCCCCTCATTTCTCATTCAATTCACTTTTATAAACTTACTGGTTAGTTTCATGGACTTACCATCCGTTATTTCAAGAATATACAGCCCGTTTGCTAAACCACTTACATCAAAGGTTTTCATTACTGTATTCGTGGTACCCAAATAATAAGTACCCCTGATGTACCCGTTGCTGTTAAATATTCTTACAACAAGATTGGCCGTCTCTTTCACCACCAGCTTCAGGTTGAGAGAGGTACTGGCAGGATTAGGATACACCTGCATAGTGACTTCGCTGTCATCCACAGCCGCAGACTTGCCATTCACATACACCGATACTTCGTCGGTGGCGGTGGCGCCATATGTGTCTGTCACGGTGAGACGAAAAACATAAGTGCCTGCCTGTGAGAATGTAATTACCGGTGTTTCAGAAGCCGGATTCAGAATGGTCACTGCAGCAGCAGTTCCACTCACCAATTCCCATTTATAAGAAGAGATATAATTATTGGTAGTAGATCCGGCACCCGTCAGTGTCACTGTATTCACAGTTGGCAGGGTGATGCTCTGATCTGCACCTGCATTGGCCACAAGGCTATTGTTGCTGGCTGCTTTCACAATTATATTGATATCATCGGTTGCAGTTGCCCCATCATCATCAGTCACTGTGAGTCTGAATACATAAGTACCTACATAAGAGAGCTGATTGATATCTGTCTTCGCAGCAGTAGAAGACGGTACAGATGCCGTAGACGGCCCAGATACCTGTGTCCATTTGTAAGATACGATAGCGCCATCACTGTCAGTAGAACCAGATCCATCTATGGTAGTGGTGTTCCTCGGCATCGTGATGGTGATATCGCTACCCGCATTGGCTACAGGTACATTATTGGCAACAGGTGTAGAAGTAGTCGCAGCTTTTACAGTGATAATTACAGCATCAGTAGCAGTCGCACCATCATCATCCGTCACAGTCAGGGTAAATACATAAGTTCCCGCAGTTTTCAGGTTAGTGATCACCGGCGAAGCAATGGCTGTATTGCTGATGGTAGTAGTAACAGGACCAGAGGTCTGTACCCATTTGTAAGTTTTGATAGAACCATCGGAGTCTTTGGAACCTGTACCATTCAGGGTAACAGTGG
>Ga0316604_10003987_pt1 | contig 10044 bp, 4 predicted proteins | sample OWC_soil_day20_C_FD_207650 | JGI IMG/M metagenome (GOLD analysis project Ga0316604, IMG submission 207650) | Wetland soil microbial communities from Old Woman Creek delta, Ohio, United States - OWC_soil_day20_CT | ecosystem: Environmental > Terrestrial > Soil > Wetlands | place: USA: Ohio...
CAGTAGTGGTTGCAGGAGATACCGGTCCACTCTATATGGCAGCTGCCCTGGAAACACCAACTGTGACAATCTTTGGACCGACTAATCCTGCCACATACACGCCACCTGGTAATCAGAACGCCTTTGTGGTTAATGAATGCCAGTGTTCCTTTTGTCACAAGACAAAATGCCGGACAGGGACGAATGAATGTATAAACAATGTGCGGCCAGAAGACGTTGTTGCGCAAGTCTATCAGGTAGTGCGCAAGCTCTGAATAAATAACAGAGACGCTGAAGATTTTCTCAGCGTCTCTGTTATTTATTCATTTATGAGGTAATAACCGACTCCTCTAACAGTTTTGATACAGGTAGTTTCAAGCTTTTTCCGCAGGTAATGAATATATAAATCAACATTGGCTACTTCGCTAGTGGTTTGTAAGCCCCAAACCTTTTCCCAGATGCGTTCCTTGCTAACAACTATGCCGTAATTACGCATTAATAATTCAAGTAACAGCGATTCTTTCGGCGTAAGTTTGATAAGCTTATTATCTTTGATTACTTCACATTTTAAGGGATCTAATAGTAAATTAGCAGCCTCAAGCGTATCTTCTTCCCAGGGTTTAGTTTGTCTACGGGCTAAGGCGCGGAGACGAGCAAGTAATTCATCAGTGGAAAAAGGCTTAACCAAATAATCATCAGCGCCGGCGTCCAGACCGTCTATCCGGTCTTGGGTAGAATCCTTAGCTGATAAAAGTAATATCGGAGTGTCAATTTTGAGCTTACGAACTGCCTTGACGATGTCAAGGCCATCTCTCTGGGGAAGCATGCGATCTAAGACTAAAATATCATAAGCTTCTGCTGTTGCTAGAGTAAAACCTGTTTCGCCGTCCAAGGCTGTCTCAACGATATAGCCATGTTTTTTTAAAATATGGGCTAATGCCTCTAACAGGCGGCCGGAATCTTCAACTAAAAGTAGTCTCATAGACAAGCTCCTTCTGTCTATCTTTGTAGTTATGTGTGTTACCTTTAATTGTAAAGCAATACTTTCAAAAAGTCACTTATTTCTTCCCCAATGCTGGTCTTGCATATAAAAGGACTCTGATAACGATTTTAACTCGTCATCAGAGTCTTTATTAGTTCCAATTCCCCGAACTAACTGGCGCTTTCACTTGCTTGAGCTTCTAACTGCTGCAGCTCAGCCTCAACTTGCTGGATCTGATTTTTCAACGCTTGTACCGTTTGTTTTTGTGTTTCTTCATCTGTTGTAGCTTGTTGCTGCTGAATTTGACTTAATTGTTTCTCTAGTTCATCTTGTTTCTTTTCTAGATTTTCAATCTCGGTTTCAGTTGTATCTGTTGTAGTACTGGTGTCTGTTGCTGGTTTTGTTTGCGATGGCGTTCCCTTCATTGAAGCTTGCAGGCCTTGTTGGCTTAATTCGGCAGTATCTCCATCAATATTGGTTGCTTCAGTTCCGGCAGAGGTACTCTGTGTAGTTGTTGTGGTATCGGAATTAGCTGCTGTGCTTGCTTGCGCTTGCGTTCCTGTCGTTGAAGCTTGCAGGGCTGATTGGCTTAATTCGACGGTATCCCCATCGATACTCTTAGCATAGGCATCTGAGTTATTCTCGTCAGTCTTGCTCTGCGTTACTGCAGACTGTGATGCTGCGGAAGAAGATGTATTTTCAGTTCCATTCTGAATTGTTGAGAGACGAGAGTATTCTTCGCTTTGAATGCGCAAGTTATATTCCTCCTCAGGATGATTGTCTATTGTTATATCGAGAGTATTCTTTGGAAATTCCTTTGAATTGCATGACAAAATTACATATTACTTTGATATTTATTCGCATTAACCTGTGACGGGAATCGGGGAATTTGGTAAAATAGGGATAAGTTATCATAGCTTAAATGAAATGGGGGGAGTCAGAATGCTGGAAAAGGTGGACTTAAAGAAAAAGATTAGTAAAATTGAATATAAAGGTATGGTTGACGGATTACGCGAGCGCCTGGGTGAATTGCAGCGTCAGGCCCGGGACTTGGGAGTTCCGGTGCTAGTACTTTTTGAAGGCTGGGATTCCGCAGGTAAGGGAACCTTAATCAATGAACTTATCTTATCGCTTGACCCGCGTGGCTTTAATGTCTATTCTATCGGAGAACCCGATCAAGAAGAAGCTATGCGGCCTTATTTCTGGCGTTTTTGGAACAAAACCCCCCAAAGTGGACGGATGGTTATTTTGGACAGAAGTTGGTACACTCAAATGGTTGCTGAACGCGTAAGTAAGAGTGCCAGCGCCCAGGAAACCGAAAAAAGGTTTTATGATAGCATCGCTTTTGAACGGCAGCTAGCAGATGCGGGGACGCTTATCATCAAATTTTTCTTACATATTAGTGAAAAAGAACAGCGCAAACGGCTGGAAGCATTAGAGCAAGATCCCGCTGCTGCCTGGCGGGTAACAGAAGTTGACTGGGAACAGCATCGGCAATATAATAAGTATCTGCCTGTTATAGAAGAAATGCTGCAGCAGACAGATGCCAAGAGTGCTCCATGGACTATTGTTGAGGCTCATGACCGGCGTTATGCCACCTTAAAGATTATTGCTACTGTGGTCCAAGCGATCGAGAAACGGTTGGCGCTTGCTGCGGCTGACTGTCCTGGCATTGCCGTTGGCAACCCCTTGTCCGGGTTAGCCTCAGCCAAAATATTCACATCCTCTATTCTTGCCGGGGCTGACTTAACCAAAACGCTAAAGGATGTAGAGTATGAAAAAGTAATGAAGTCACACCAGACAAGGATAAGAGAATTGGAACACATTATCTATCAAAAACGCGTTCCGGTAGTAATTGTGTTTGAGGGCTGGGATGCTGCCGGCAAAGGGGGGGCAATCCGTCGCCTTACTGAGCATATGGACCCGCGCGGTTATACAGTTATTCCTACCAGTGCGCCGACAGATGAGGAAAAAGCCCATCATTATTTATGGCGTTTCTGGCGTAATGTTCCGAAGGCGGGTCATATCGCCATTTTTGATCGCAGTTGGTATGGACGGGTATTGGTTGAGCGGGTGGAAGGTTTTTGCTTGGAAAATGACTGGCGAAGGGCCTACAAAGAGATTAATGAAATGGAAGCACAATGGGTAACCTTTGGGGGCGTACTTATCAAGTGTTGGCTGCATATTGATAAAGAGGAACAAAAGAAACGATTTGAAGAACGCCTGGCTAATCCTGGTAAACAGTGGAAAATAACAGGGGAGGATTGGCGCAACCGGGAACAGTGGGAATTGTACGAGGCAGCAGTGGATGAAATGTTTTTTCGCACAAGCACAAGCTATGCACCCTGGACATTGGTGGAAGCCAATTCCAAGGAATATGCCAGAGTAAAGGTTATTCAGTCTGTAATTGAAGCAATTGAGAAAACAATATAAAAAAAGTTAGGCTTTCTGTTAGGGTAACAATCTGCCAAGGCTTTTCTAGGCTTGGTGGATTGTTATTTTTACATAGCAAGTCGGATTGAAAGACGAGAGGTGTTACCAGGCGCAAATTAATTTTGGTTCAGAACACTAAGTCAGGATCTCATTGTTTTCTAAAAGTGTAGAAGGAAAAAATGTAAATTTTTTATACATAAATTACTAATTTTGCAGGATTTTGTAGAGTTGTGCCGAAATTACTAGTTTATGATATAAACTAGTAATTTCAACTAAAATTTTTTAGGCAAACCTGTCGAAAGGTAGGGACGCAAAGCTATGGGTCTAACGATATTTGTATCTAAGATTGCCAAGCTGCACAAGTGTTTTTTATTGTGCGGTTTGGCAATTTTTATACTATTTTCAGGTAGGAAGGGGAGTTATATGTAACAGCAGGCTGTCAGCATACTATTTAATATGGTAAGTACAAGACTACTGAGGGCAACGTCACTTAAGATTTACTCCAAATAGAAAGGAAGATTACCATGTCACTTTATAAGATGCAGCAAAACAGACGTAAAAAAATTTGTGTGCTGACTACTGCGCTATTAATTGGTACGTCAGTTCAAGGTTTTGCTGCCCCCGAACTGCCTGATGCCGGCAACGTATTGCACAACGCGCAAATTACCGAACGTAATCTACCGAAAGAAGAACGGCCCGATCTGACAGTCAAAGAGCAGCCGCTAAGACCGCCGCTGACAGCGGACCAAGGCCTTAAAGTCCGGGTAGAAGAGATTGTTGTTACCGGTCAGGACTTCTTTACAGCCGTGGAACTGGCGGCGATCTATCAGGACAAGCTCCATCAAGAACTGACATTCAGCGAACTTAATCAAATTACGACGAAAGTTACGCAATATTTCAAGGATCATGGATATCTGGTTGCGCAGGCCTACCTGCCGGCTCAGGATATTGACCAGGGCCGCGTGGAAATCGTAGTGGTAGTGGGCCGCTATGGCGATATCATTCTGAAAAACAAGAGTTTGGCCAGTGATCAGGCAATCCGGCAGCAACTGGCCGCGTTGCGCCCGGGCGACTATATCAACAACAAAGACCTGGAGCGCGCTGTGCTGCTTGCCGGTGATTTAGCCGGCGTAAATGCCAAACTGACACTTATACCCGGTAAAAATACCGGAGTGGCCGACTGTATTGTGGAAGTCACCGAGAAAAAAGGTAATGTCCATGGTAATATTGCAATCAACAACTGGGGAAACCGATTCATCGGTCAAGTGCAAAGCGCGCTCAACTACCAACTGGACAATCTGACCCATAACGGGGATGTGTTAAGTCTGAGTGTAACCGGCGCCGATGCGGATGTTTCCCTGACGGGAGCCAGTTATCGCTTACCAGTAGCGGAAAGCCTAAGCCTCAATCTGGGTTATTCCAAAGTACGCTACTGGCTGGGCGAAGACTATGATTACCTCAATGCCCACGGTACCGCTTACAGCAAACACGCAGACCTGACCTGGGCAATCAACCGGTCACGCACCGCCAATATGAACCTGCAACTGGGGTATGATCATAAAGACTTCAGCGATCAGATCGATAGCATTAGCAGTGTGACCGATAAAACATCCCATGCAGTTAGCCTAGGCGTAAGCGGTGACAGCCGCGACAACCTGTGGAGCGGTGGCGTTAATGCGTATTCCCTGCAATGGTTTAGCGGCAGCCTGTCAGCTCAGTCCAACGCCACCCTGCCGCCTACCGGCCACTGGCGTAAGGCCACCTACAGCATGCTTAGGCAGCAGACATTAAACAGCCGCCTGTTTTTACAGACCTCCTTCAGCGGGCAATGGGCCTCCACCAACCTCGACTCCTCCGAACGGTTCTCCTTGGGCGGTGCCAATGGTGTAAGAGCCTATCCGGCTGATGAAGCTTCCGGCGACGAAGCTTGGCTCTTTAACGGCGAACTGCACTGGAACATTCCGCTTAAACAATCCAAACAGATGCTCCAACTTATCGGTTTTTATGACAGCGGTGTATCCCATATCGAAAAAGACTCGACCGACACCGATAACCGGCGGTCGCTGTCCGGAGCAGGATTGGGCGTACTGTGGGGCCTGCCGGAGCACTACACGGTTAAAGTCAACTACGCCTGGAAAGTCGGCAATGCCGCTGCCCAGTCTGACACCGACAAAAATGGTCGGCTCTGGTTGCAAGGCGTAACCTATTTCTAAGGAGGGAAGAACATGCAACGCAAATGGAAACGGCAGTGGCGGCGGGCGATGACTAAAGTCTTTGTACCGGCGGCGCTGGCAACAACCCTGTTTTTCAGTAGCTATTCCATCGGTTTGGCCAACCCCAGCGGCGGAACAGTGACCAGCGGCAGTGCCGCCATAGCAAGCAGCGCTGCGATGACCACCATAACCCAAACTACCGATAAAGTAGCGATCAATTGGCAAAGCTTTGACATTGCCAAAGGCGAAACCGTCAACTTCCTGCAGCCCGGCAGCAGCTCGGTGGCATTAAATCGGGTGATGGGGAGTAGCGGCTCGGCTATTTACGGTGCCCTCAACGCCAATGGCAAAGTATTTTTAATTAATCCTAACGGTATCTTGTTCGCTCACGGTTCGCAGGTCAACGTCGGCAGCCTGGTGGCTTCCACACAAAATCTGAGCGATAGTGATTTCCTGAAAGGGAACTACACCTTTACCGGTACAGACGGCAGCGGCACTGTGCTGAACCAGGGAACAATCCAGGCGGCGGATGGCGGCTACGTGGCGCTCTTAGGCAACCAAGTTACCAACGAAGGCGTTATCCTGGCCAATCAAGGCTCAGTTGCTCTGGCGGCCGGCAACGCTACCACACTGGACTTTACCGGCGACGGCCTGATTAACCTGAACGTCAGCCAGACGGCACTGGACGCGCAGGTAACCAACAGCAACCTCATCCAGGCCAACGGCGGCTTAGTGGTCATGACGGCCAAAGCCGCCGGGGATCTGACAGGTACGGTGGTAAACAATACCGGCATCATCCGGGCGCAGGGGCTGGCGGCAAAAAATGGCAAGATCGTGCTGGATGGCGGGATAAGTGGCGTTACGCAGACTACGGGAACGTTGGATGCATCGTCTACAACCGGTATGGGGGGTGTTATTGAAGTCACTGGTGAAAATATTGTGATTGGCGATAATGCCCGATTGCTGGCCGGCGGCGCAACCGGCGGCGGACAAATCAACATCGGCGGCGGCTGGCAGGGCAGCGGAGATATCAGTCATGCCAAAACCACGACGGTGAATGCTTCGGCGGTAGTGGACGCCAGTGCGACCGATACCGGCAACGGCGGTACAGTGGTAGTCTGGTCGGATGATAAAACCATCTTTGCAGGCACCATTACGGCCAAGGGTGGCCAAAACGGCGGCGACGGCGGGCAGGTGGAAACGTCAGGCAAGCAGACGCTGAAAGTAGCTGATACGGCCAGAGTCAATACGCTGTCGGTAAACGGCAAAAACGGAAACTGGCTGTTAGATCCGCAAAATTATACCATTGCTGCCAGTGGTGGTGATATAACCGGCGCAACGCTTAGCACCAATCTCAGCGGTGGCAATATAACCATCCATTCCAGCGATGGTTCAGCCAGCGGCAGCGGCGACATCAATGTCAACGATGCCGTTACCTGGAACAGCGATAATACACTGACATTGCAGGCCGACCGGAATATTAACATCAACAGTGCAATTACCGCTGGCGGTAATCATGCCGGTCTGGTATTGACACCGGGAACAGGTGGAACATATACTCTGGGCAGCGGTGCTAAAGTTACGTTGTCTGGCAGCAGCCCCACCCTTACGGTTGGCGGCCAGAGTTACACTGTTATTAACTCCCTTGCCGCACTGCAAAATATTTCAACTGGTTTAGGTGGGTATTATGCGTTAGGGAGTGATCTTGATGCAATTGGTTACACGGGGTATACTCCCATCGGCACCAGCAGCAGTGCTTTTACCGGCACGTTCGCCGGCCTGGGAAACACCATCAGCAATCTTACTGTTAGCGTAAGCACTTCCTATGCTGGTTTGTTCGGTTATTCTTCAGGCACTATTCGGGACATAGGCCTGGTAAACGGTAATATTATTAGTACGGCCAGTTACGTGGGCGGTCTGGCAGGTTATAATGCAGGAACTATCAGTAACAGCTATTATAACGGCGATGTGGAAGGCTATGTGAATATCGGCGGCCTGGTGGGATACAACGATCACGGCACAATCAGCGGCAGCCACAGCGACGGCACGGTCAAATCCACGGGGATCGGTGACACGAATGTTGTGGGCGGTCTTGTGGGCAGCAGCTATGGCGGTACTATCAGCAACAGCTATAGTGCAAGCAATGTGACCAGCGTTTTTGGCACTGGCGCTTCTGGTCTTCAGGCTAACTATGTAGCCGGTGGCTTGGTTGGCGGCGCCTGGGACGGGGGAACGATCAGCTATAGTTACAGCACAGGTAATGTAACTGGCTCCAGTACAATCGGCGGCCTGGTCGGAGTGAACTTTGCCGCTATAAACAACAGTTATAGCAGCGGCACTGTTACCGGTACCTCTAATGATATCGGCGGGCTGGTCGGCGTGAACTATGCCGCGATTACCGACAGCCACAGTTCGGCTACTGTGATTGGTGATAGTGCTGTGAGCAATGACGTCGGTGGATTAGTCGGTGTTAACTATCATGATGCTGGCTATGTACATGTAGGTACTATTTCCAACAGCGATAGCACGGGAACTGTAAGCGGGTACATAGACGTTGGCGGTCTGGTTGGAAATAACTTTACAACTGGCAACACCATTACTGACAGCCATAGCACAGGGGCGGTGACAGGGTATAGAAATGTTGGCGGGCTGGTTGGTTTTAACTCGGGAACCATCCAAACCAGCTATAGCGAAGGTACTGTAACTGGCACCATCCGGGTAGGCGGCCTGGCGGGGGTCAATTACGCGGATGCCACAGATGTCGGCTCAATTACTGACAGCTATAGCACAGGCGCAGTAACCGGCAGCAATCTTGTCGGCGGGCTAGTCGGCTATAACGTCAATGCCGCGATTGATACTTCCACCAGCAGCTCCGCCGTGACGCGCAGTGGCAGCATTAGTGTTACCAGCAGCAGCCAAGGACTGGCTGTCGGCGGTCTGGTGGGATACAACACCGGAACGATAAGCGACTCTTCATCCTCCGGTGCGGTAGGCAGCAATGATACCGGCGTGACAAATAATACGGGCAGTACGCTCGGCAGCTATACCGGCGGCCTGGTCGGCAATAACGCAGGGGCCATTTCTAATTCAACCAGCACCAGCACGGTGACCAGTACAGCCGGCAATAATGGTAGTGGTATTTCGGCCTACTACGCAGGTAAACTGACCGGAAAAAATCAGGCAACTATTGACTCTAACTCATACGGCAGCGGCACTGCCACGCTTGACGTGAACGGACCGCTTGCAGTGGCAAGTGACGGTCTTATGTTAGTAGCCAGTGATGATATTAACGTGACTAGTGCAGTTATGACCTATACCGGCAGCGATGGCTCATTTGTTACAATGCAGGCTGGGCAGAACATTACCCTGACTGATGCCATCATTCAGTCTACGGATGGCGCTCTTGATGTGACGCTGAGTGCCGGTTTGGATGCAACTTCAACAGGATCAATCAAGATGTTAAAGAACACGTCGGGTTCGAAAATCATTTCCTCCGGCGGCGACATCCTGCTTGGCGGGGCAGTAACAGGCGGTGTGCTAGGCGCGCTGAATGGCAATCCTAACGACAACGCCATTCAGCTCAACAATGCGGAATTAATAAGCGGCAGTGGAAAAATAGTGATGAAAAGCGATGGCGGCCATACTGCTGTTGTTTTGACAGACTCCAAATTGACCACGACAACCGGCGATATCTGGATCGAAGGGACAAGCAGTTTTGGCGTTCCAGCGAATGGAGTCAATATGCAGGGAACTGTCAGCCGGGCCAATATGGCTATTAGCAGCCAGGATGGCAATATTACTATTAAAGGTACAAGCCTAGGCGGAACGGACTGGCACAATACCGGAATATGGCTGACAAAGGTGCTGATTGAGACGACCGGCACCGGTAATATAACAGTAGAAGGAACAGCAGGAGCAGGCACGCATGCATCGCGAGGCCAGAATCAAGGGATCAGGATGCTGACAGACTCGTTAATTCAGACCGTCAACGGCGACATTTCCCTAGTCGGTATTGGTGCCTCCAGTGCAGGGACTGAAGGTTTCAATTACGGCATTTGGCTTTATGATAGTTCTCTTCAGTCAACAGGCAGCGGCGATATTTCCCTGCAAGGTGTTGGCGGGGCTGGCGGCGATTACAACTTTGGCGTCGTCATCGACAAAAGCGGTGCAGGCAGTTTTGTAACTACTAACACAGGAACTATTGATATCACTGGTACCGGGGGAACAGTTGGCACAGACCTCCGCGGCATCTATTCCGTGGCTGGCACTGCTATTTCCTCAACCAGTGGTGATATTTCCCTGACAGCAATCGGTACTAACTCGCAAGGCTATGCGTTGACTAACCGAAGCACAATTTCGACTGGCGGAACTGGCACTATTTCTTTGACCGGGGTGGCTGTTAATGGTGTGGGAGGCTCGGTCAGTTCCACCGGAACA
>Ga0316604_10003990_pt1 | contig 10038 bp, 5 predicted proteins | sample OWC_soil_day20_C_FD_207650 | JGI IMG/M metagenome (GOLD analysis project Ga0316604, IMG submission 207650) | Wetland soil microbial communities from Old Woman Creek delta, Ohio, United States - OWC_soil_day20_CT | ecosystem: Environmental > Terrestrial > Soil > Wetlands | place: USA: Ohio...
GGATGAACAGCTGATAGCCCTGGATGGCGAAGGTCGCCGTGGTGATCATCAGCTTGCCGAACAGGGCAAGATAGTAGTCGCGGGCGTTGCGGCGCGGAATGCTGAAGTTGTCCAGGATCATGTCGCGGTTGAGGACGCGCTTCGGCATCGACTTGCTGGACGCCTCGCGCATGATCAGGGCGGCAATCGGCCCGGAGACCAGAATCAGCACCGCCATGGAGGTAAAGCCGGTCGTGAGATCGCCGAGGAAGCGGGCATTGATGAACTGTCCGCCGTAGATGCCGAGCGTGAAGCCGAAGGCGTAGATCGACGAGATCGTGCCGCGATGGGCCGGGGCGATCCGGTCGGAGATCACCGCCAGCAACGGGGCGACGATGGCGTTCAGGAACACCTGGAAGATGCACCACTCGACGAGCAGCATCGAAACGCTGTCCGTCCGACTCATGACGATGAGCATCGCCGCCGAGCCGACGGAGCCGGCGATCAGCCAGGGCGTGCGGCGACCGAGCCGCGAGCGCGTCAGGTCGGAGAGGGCGCCGATCAGGATGTTGGCGATGGTGGCGACGACCATCGCCGAGATCGACAGCATGGCGATGATGTTGGCCTTGTTGCCGGGGTCGATGATGGCGACGCGCCCCGGCAGCAGCACGGTGGCGGTGCCGAAGTAGGGCCCGAGCCAGAGCAGCACGCCGACGCAGAGCGCGATGCCGAGGCGATAGGGGATTTGCGGTTGCTCGGCATCGCTGATGGAGGCCGACCAGGCGGCGACAGACTCGGTCTGTCGGGACGAAACAACGGTCATGGGAAATCTCCGAAGGGGATCAACCACGCCGTCGGGCTCTGAGAGCCTGACCCGAAACTCTACTGGGGCGGGCATCTAGCTTCGAATTCTGCGCTTCCGGTGCTCACGAACCTCAAGTTCGCTCCGCTCCGGTTCTCAAATCCATCGCTATCTGCCGCACCCCAGCGAATTTCGAGTCAGGCTCTGCGGTCCGGCGGCGGGAAAGGCCAATTCGCTGGTGGCAAGGCGAGTTAGTTGCCGGCGACCTTGACGGTGGTTGACAGGCGATCGGGATCGCCCCAGCAGGCGGCGGCCTCGATTGAGACCAATCCGGCGGCGACGCGGATGCGGCGCGAAGCGGCATCCCAGCGGCCGAGCGGCGAGAGAGAGGCCGTCAGCTCGACCGTCTTGCGCTTCCCGGCGGCGAGCTCGACGACGGCAAAGCCGAGAAGCTCGCGCTCGTCCGCACGGTCGCCGTCACGACGCGCGCCATAGACCTGCACCACGTGATGGCCGGCCACGGCGCCGGTGTTGGCGACGCTGACGCTGACCCGGACGCCGTCCTGGCCGGCGGGCTCGACGCGCATGTCGGCAAGCCGGTAGGTCGAGTAGGACAGGCCGAAACCGAGTGGGAAATCGGCGTCGACGCCGTTCTTCTGCATCAGCCGGTGGCCGTACCAGTGATCGTAGGTGATCGCCTTGGCGTCCTTGTCGAAGACCGGCGTATCCCTGGCGTCGGCCGGAATGGGGTAGGGCAGGCGGCCGCCGGGGTTGCTTTTCCCGAGCAGGATATCGGCCAGCGCGTGGCCGCCTTCCATGCCGGCGTACCAGCCGAGCAGGATGCCGGGCACCAGATCCTTCCAGTCGTGGACGATGACGGCGCCGGCTGTCTCGATGACCACGATGGTGCGGGCATTGGCGGCGGCGACGGCCTTGATCAGGGCGACATCCTCGGCGAGCAGTTCCAGCGACAGGCGGTCGCCACCGGCCTTGCCGCCGCCGACGACGCTGGTGCCGCCGCCGAGCGAGGCAAGCACCTTGTCGCGCTGGCGCCGTTCCCCGTCGGTCAGGGCATCGGGATAGAGCGCCAGAAGGTCGGCGCGGCTGGCCACCGAGCCATCGACGAACTCGCCTTCGTCGGCCGACGTGTAGCCGACGACGACGATGGCGGCATCCGCGCCCGCCGCCAGCGCGGCGGCCTTGGCGGCATCGCCGCTGGCATCGGAATGAACGAGAACGCCGGAGCCGGCGAGCGCCTTGGTCAGCCCGGCGAGCGGGGTGACGACATAGGGCGCGCGCACCGACGACGAGCCGAGATCGCCGGTGTTGGCGGTGTCGCACAGCCGGCCGACGACGGCCAGCGAGGCGAGCTTGGGCGGGTTGAGCGGCAGCACCGGCGCGCCGGCCACCTTTTCATTGCGGAGCAGCACCATGGAGCGCTCGGCAACCTGACGCGCCAGGGCGACGTGGTCCGCCGAGGCGACCACCGAGGCGTCGGGCTCGGCGGCGTCGCGCTCTGCGTAGAAGCGCAACTGGGTGCTCAGGATGCGCAGGGCGGCGCGCTCGACGTCGGCCCAGGTGCATTTGCCGCTGTCGAGGTCGGCCTGCAACCGCTCGCCGCGCTGCTGGCGCATCGGCGCCTCGATATCCAGCCCGGCAACCAGTGCCTTGCCGCCGTCGCGCATGCCCCAGATGAAGTCGGTGATGACGAAGCCCTGGAAATGCCAGGTGTCGCGCAAGGTGGTGGTCAGCAGGTCGGCATTCTGGCCGGCCCAGGTGCCGTTGACCGAGTTGTAGGAACTCATCACCGCGAAGGCGCCTTCGTCGATGACGCGCTTGAAATGCGGCAGGAAGGTTTCCTGCAGGTCGGCCTGAGCAATGGTGACGTCGACCGAGAAGCGGGCGTTTTCCATGCTGTTGAGGGCGAAATGCTTGGCGCAGGCCATGGCATGGTGCTGGATGCCGCGCGTCAGCGCCGCGCCCATTTCGCCGAGGATCACCGGCTGGTCGGAATAGGTCTCCTGCACCCGGCCCCAGGCCGGATGACGCGGCAGGTTGATGCAGACGCCGCCGAAGAAGTTGGCGCCGAGGGCGCGGATTTCCTGGCCGATGGCCGTGCCGACCTTTTCCTCGAGCCCGACATCCCACGTGGCGCCACGTGCCATCGAAACGGGAAAGCAGGTGGAGCGGCCGAGAACCGAGCCGCGCGGGCCGTCGGCAAAGCGCACGCCGGGCACGCCCAGCCTGTCCACCGCGCCCATGACGTAGGGGTAAATGTTGTAGCCGTCTTCCACGAGGCTCAGCATGCCCTCCCAGAACGGCTGGTCGCCGTCCAGGAGCCCGAGGCGTTCGGAAACGGTCATCCTGGCAAATAGCGCGCGCGCCTCGGCTTGCGGGTCGGCGCCGGCGCGAACCTTTTTGACGGCGTGGGTGAAGGTGTCTGGCGCCAGCGACACAGCGTCGGGCGCCGCCTCCTGGTGGGGGCGGTGGTCGGTCATGCTAGTCCTCCCTCGAAAACCTCAATGCTCGCTACTTAATACATACTAGGTATTCTGTAAAGCCCGGAGCGGGCGAACACAGCGGCGAAAAGATGTGCTATAAGAAGGCCATCCGTGAATTTACGAGGAGAGCTGATTCCTTGCCCCGCGACCTCTCACCGCCGCGCAGACCCACCCGCGAGCGCAAATCGGCCGACGAACGCCGGTCGCAGATCATCGAGGCGGCGACCATGCTGATTGCCGAGCGCGGCTTCTGGGGGGTGACCTTGCGGGATGCCGCCGTGTTGTGCGGGATCACCGAGGCGGGCGTTCTGCATCACTTTCAGAACAAGGCGCGGCTGTTGATCGCGGTGCTGGAATATCGCGACGAGGCCGACTTTCAGGCGCTGACCAACCTCCTGGGGATGGGGCGAGCGGATATCGATCTCGATCCGCTGCCGGCCACGCTGCGCCAGCTGTGCACCGCGCTGATCATTCGCAACGCCGGCCAGCCGGAAATCGTCCGGCTGTACAGCGTGCTCAACGCGGAAGCGCTGGAGCCGACGCACCCCGCCTATGACTATTTCCAACGGCGGGAAGACATGGCGCTGTCGCTGTTCGCCAGGTCGCTGCGCGGCGTCGACAACGCCGACCACGTGGCGCGGCATGTGCTGGCGATGATGGACGGGCTGCAGCTGCGCTGGTTGCGCAAGCCGGACCAGATCGATCTCCTGGAGGAATGGAACAGCCTGTTCGACCGCGCCTTCGCGCACCTCGGCCATGAGCGCGCCCAGTAAAAAGGGCGCCGCCCGCCAAGGCCACGCCCTTTTGGCTGTTGAGGATCTTGAGGCCTATATCAGCCGTCCGCTCTGCCGTCCTGAGGTCCTGCGCCTAAAGCGCAGGATGACATCTTGTGGGGACGGGGTGTACCTCTATGCATCTCTTTTCTTTATATAAAACTGTCATCCCCGCGAGAGGCGGGGGAGGGCGCCCCATACCAACCGAATAACCTGCCCGCGAGTTCGGCAACCACATCAGCGACGCCGTTGGTCAGCCTTTGAATGGCGGGAAGCCGTTGGGGGCGGAGTGGGGGCTCCAGGCCGATTTCGCCCCCGGGAACACGTAGTGGTTACCCGCCTTGCCGGTACACGGGAAAAGAACAAGACTGACTGCGATACCTTGGCGACAAGCCGCCTCCTCAACGCGACCGGGGACGATCCGTCGATTACGTTGCCGAACGTTTGGGTCGTATCGGTCCGTCGTCTTGAAGTGGGCAGGACACTCAAGCTTCCGCGGTCCCGGAAAATGGAACCGGATCACAGTCATTGGCAGAGAGCATCATGCGCTTGTTGAAGTTTGGGATAGTCGCTGTCGTCGCTGTCGTTGCCAGTCTCTGGTTGACCAGGGTTTACGCTGCCGATGAGGGCCATTTCAAAACGCCGGAAGAGGCCATTACCGCCTTCATGGATGCGCTGAAGAAACAGGATTTCGAGGCAATTCTGGCAACAACGGCCGTCGATCGCATGAGCTCGGGTTACGACTTCGTCGCGCAAGCCGAGCAGATCAAGGTGATCATGCCATACTACGCCATGCCGACCAGCGATCCCTTTTTCATCTCGGTCAACAAAGCCATCTACACAGCGGAATTTGCCAGAAGTGTCCAGTATTTCACATACAGCCTGATGATGACAAACAATCCAGTGATCATAGACGCGCTTCGGGAGGGCCACACCTACGCTAATCCAAACTACCCGACGGCTGCGAGGGACATGTTTGACGCTGTGCAGGCAAAGCGCCTGTCAGAGCTTTCAATTTCGAAAATCGGCACCCCATTGCCGGAGAAAGTGAACAGCGAAAGGCAACAGCGCCTTTTTTCCAAACACGCCAAGATCTTTCAGGGTGACGCCGCAACTGAGCGTGTGGCCCTTCTTTCGTTCGATGGCCTCGACTTTCTGGTCGGCTTCAGTCTGATCCGTTACGGCGATGACTGGCTTGTCGAACGCATGATGTCGTGGATAGCTGAGACCAGTCTTTTTGCCCCCGCCAAGCGGATCACGCCGGATGAATTCGAAGCGCTGATCCGCTAGAGCATTCGCCGACCAGATTGAAACATCTGGTCGCTGAGCGAATGCTCCAGATTCATTTGCTGGAGCAGCCGCTTTTCGATCAGGTTGATTCAACCTGATCGGCGGGTGCTCTAGGGCATTCGCCGAAGAATCTGCAGGATCCGGCCATCCGACCTGGGAGCCCGATACAACCCTCCGCACCTTCTCGTCCTGAGGTCCCCGCCTGCGCGGAGGATGACAGTTGAATATATAGGTAAAACAGCCATATAGCGGCTCGCTCAACCCACGATCCGCGAACTTTGGATGATCGCGGGATAGTGAGAAATGAAACCCTATCCGCTTGTTCCCATTATATAAATTGTCATCCTGCGCGCAGGCGCAGGACCTCGGGCCGAAATGGGCACTGAAGGAGGTATCGGGCTCCAATGCCGAACCCAACAAAAAGGGCGCCGCCCGCCAAGGCCGCGCCCCTTTTTCCGTTGGGATAAAGACCCCTTACGCGGCGCGGATCGTCGCCAGGAACCTCGTCATTTCGGTGCTGAGCGCCTGCGACTGGGTGGAGAGGTCGCCGGCCAGCTCCTTGACGCGGCCGGCGGCGTCGCCGACGTGCTGGGTGGTGGTGGCCACCGTGCCGATGTTGGCGGTGACTTCCGCCGTGCCGGCCGAGGCCTGGGTGACGTTGCGGACGATCTCGTTGGTGGCCGATCCCTGCTCCTCGACGGCGATGGCGATGGCCGAGGAATAGTCGCTCATCGACTGGATGGTGCCGGCGATCGAGCCGATGGCCGTCACCGCCCGGTTGGTCGACGACTGGATGGCGCCGATCTGGTCGGAGATGTCGGCGGTGGCCTTGGCGGTTTGCGTCGCCAGCTCCTTCACCTCGGCGGCGACGACGGCAAAGCCGCGCCCCGCTTCGCCGGCCCTGGCCGCCTCGATGGTGGCGTTGAGCGCCAAGAGGTTGGTCTGGGCGGCGATGTTGGAGATGAAGGCGATGATGTCGTTGATCTTGCCGGCGGCGTGCGACAGCTCCTGGACGATGCCGGCCGTCGAGTTGGCCTCGGAGACGGCGGTCTGGGAGATTTCCACCGACTGCACCACCTGGCGGCCGATCTCGCTGACCGAGCTCGACAGCTCCTCGGCGGCGGCCGAGACGACGGCGACGTTGGCGGAGGCCTGTTCGGCGGCGGCGGCGACGGTGTTCGACCGCTCGGCGGTGTCCTCGACGCTGGACGACAGGTCCTGCGCCGACAGGCTGAGCGTTTCCGAGGCGTGGCCGACGGCGCTGACGATGCCGCCGACGGTCTGTTCGAACATGTCGGCGAGCTTGGCCATTTCGGCCTGGCGCAGCGCCTTGCGGGTGGCTTCGTCGCGCGCCGACTGTTCTTCCAGGGCGCGGTTGCGCAGCAGGGAATCCTTGAACACCTGGACGGAGGCGGCCATGGCGCCGATCTCGTCGCGGCCGCCGATGCCGGGGATGGCGGTTTCAAGGTCGCCCTCGGCGATGCGGCCGATGGCGCCGGTCATGTTGGTCAGCGGCCGGATGACGCGCTTGCGCACCACCCAGAGAACGACGGCCGAGCCGACCAGGGCGGTCAGCAGCGAGGCGAGCGACACCCACAGGCCCGAGCGGGTGGCGGCGATGGAGGCGGCGAGCGCGTCGGCCGCCGCGTCATAGGCGGCGTCGCGCAGCGCGATGACCTTGTCCCACATGGCGACGGTGCGGTTGCGATAGCCGGCGCCGTCATAGGGGAACTTGCCCTCGGCAAAGCCCGGTTCCACCTCGGCCAGCACGCCGGCGAAATAGTCGACGTAGCCGCTCTTGGTCTCATTGAGTGCTGCCTTGAAGGCAGCCGGGGTGTCGTCGAGGCTGCCGAGCGCCGACAGCGTCGACCAGACCTGATCGGTGGGGCCTTTCAGAAGGGCGATGTCGACCTTCTGCTGGTCGGGCACCGGCTTGGCGGCGGCGACGACGGTCTGCATCATGCCGGCGTAGCGGCCGCCGTAGTTCCTGAGGTCCCAGACGGTGGCGGCGATGTTGGCCCAGCGGAAGGCGGTGCCGCTCGAGCGCGACAGCAGGCGCGTTTCCGTGGCCATGACGGCGTTGGCGGCCGTGTTGACGGCGGTGAATTTCTCGGTGATCGCCTTGACGGCGTCCTCGCGCTGATCGACGGGCAGCGCCAGCTTGGCGTCGCTGAGCGTCCGCGCGTCCTTGAACAGGCCCTCGATGGTTTTCAGCGACTGGTCGAGCGCCGCGGCGCCATCGAGACCGCTGGCCGTGGCGGCATCCACCGCCGCGCGGGCGTTGGCCATGACGGCGTCGGACTTGCCGCGCAGGGCGGTAAAATCGGCCGCCGCCTTGACGTCGTCGGGCGATTTGCTCTGGGCCAGCAGCGTCGTCAGGCCGCGCTCGCCGTTCATCCGGTTGGGAATGTCGGCCACGGCGCGCAGGGTGGTCAGGCGGACGGCGCCCTGCTCGGCGTCGCTCAGCGCCTGGTACTGGCGCACCGCCGCCGACGTGGCGATGGCAAAGGCGATCAGGGCAATGAACAGAATGGCAATGGACAGAAGGCGGCTCAGCGACATGCGTACAACTCCGTGAAGCGATACAACCATGAGGGAGTCGTCTGAATGTTGAGTTAAAGTCGTTGGTCCAATTCAAGATTTACCGGCGCAGGCGGAGATGGGCGGCGGGGCGGCCGTGGCGGCGCCGCGGCCCGGCGTATCCGAAGGGGTATGCTTAACAATAAGAATTTGTGTCTGTCTGTTAACGACGATGCAACCGATCAGGAGGATGCTGTTTGCAATGTGAACGAGGGAGGCGGCCAATGCGGTGGAGCAGTGGTGTTGGCGCGTTGGCGCTTTCTGTCGGCTGCCTGATCGGCCTGCCGGCCCTGGCGGACGACTGGCAGGTGGCGGAGGTCGCCGGGTCGGCCTATCGGCTCGAGGGCACGGCCTGGGTGCGCGTCGGCGCCGATGATCAGATCGCCCTGGGACAGATGGTCAAGACGCTCGGCTCGGGACGGCTGACGCTGACGCGTTCGGGCGTGACGGTCACCGTGGCGCCGAACAGCCGCATCCAGCTGTCCGAACGCCAGGATGGCGCATTCACCGACGTGCTGCAGACGGCAGGCACGGCCGAGGTGGAGGTCGATCCCAAAAAGCACATCCGCCTTGCCGTGGAAACGCCCTATATGGCGGCCGTGGTGAAGGGCACCGTATTCACCGTCTCCACCTATTCGGATCATTCGCAAACCTCCGTGGCGCGCGGCCGGGTGGCGGTGATCGACGTCCGCAACCGGCTGACGGCCGACGTGACGGCCGGGCAATCGGCCACCTCCGGGCCGTCGCAATCGCTGACGCTGAGCGGCAGCGGGGCGCTGGAGGCGCCGAAGCCGTTCAAGGGCAAGGTCTATTCCCGCTCCATCGAGGGGGCGCTGACCGAGATGACCGGCGAGACGGACGGCACGGCCGAGGCGGGCAAGTCCGGCGGCAACTCCGAGAACAGCAATGCCGGCGGCAATTCGGCGAACAGCAATGCCGGTGGCAACGGCAATTCATCGAGCAGCAGATCCTCCAGCAATGCCGGCGGCAATAGCAACGGCGCCGGCAACTCCGAAAACAGCAATGCGGGCGGGAAGGCCAAGTGAGTCCAGCCTGGCGCGATGTCTCTCAATGGACAGCGGCGGCCAAACCCGGACCGAAGGCCTTGTCGCGGGCGGAACGGCTGCTGATCGGCGCCGTGCTGGTGGCGGCGGCGCTGGTGTCGCTGGCGACGCTCGGCGGCCTGTCCTGGCTGGATGATCGCCTCAGCGACCAGCGGTTCGAGCTGACCACCCGGCCGGCCAGCTCATCGATCGTCATGGTCGACATCGACGCCAAGAGCCTGGCGACCATCGGCGTCTGGCCGTGGGACCGGACCATCCACGCCCGCCTGGTGGAGCAGCTGGAAGATCTCGGCGCCCGCCAGATCGCCTTCGACATCGACTTCAGCGCCCGCTCCAACCCGGCCGCCGACACCGCCCTTTCCAAGGCCATCGCCACCGCCAGGGTGCCGGTGTTCCTGGCGGCGTTCGTGCAGAAAAAGGCGGCCGACGCCGAGGCGTTTCTGCTGAGCCGGCCGATCGACCTTCTGGCCGACGGCTGGCCGGCGCTGGTCAACGTGCCGATCGACCCCGATGGCCGCGTCCGGCAGTTTCCGGCGCAAATGATGGTCAACGGCGAACGACTGGACGCCATGCCGGCGCTGATTGCCGGCGCGGTGAGCGGCGGTGCGCCCGTCATCATCGACTACTCCATCGACCAACAGGGCATTGCCCATGTGTCGGCCTCCGACGTGCTCTATGGCCGCGTCGGCCCGGATGTGCTGGCCGGCAAGACGGTGCTGATGGGCGCGGCGGCGTTGGAATTGCACGACTATTTCCTGGTGCCGCGCTGGGGCATGGTGACTGGGGTGGACATTGTGGCGCTGGCCAGCGAAACGCTGATCCAGGGGCGCGGCCTCAGCCATCTGCCGACGCTGCCGCTGGTGCTGCCGCTGCTGGCGCTGGCGCTGTTGGCGTCGCTGTTGCCGACGCGGCTGGCCCTGCCATCGCTGGTCCTGCTGGCGCTGGCCACCGAGGCGGTGGCGGCCGGGTTGCAGGTGTCGCGGGCGCTGGTGGCGGAGACGGCGAGCCTGCAGGTCGGCGTGGTCGTCCTGCTGGCGCTGGTGTTGATC